>Ga0208242_100048_pt1 | contig 180208 bp, 167 predicted proteins | sample SubbioAug_CSW13A_FD_184825 | JGI IMG/M metagenome (GOLD analysis project Ga0208242, IMG submission 184825) | Serpentinite rock and fluid subsurface biosphere microbial communities from McLaughlin Reserve, California, USA - CR12Aug_CSW13A (SPAdes) | ecosystem: Environmental > Terrestrial > Deep... | reverse complement strand
ACAGTTGTCGCTGGTAATTGGAGTACCTAATACAACGCCCGTAGCCGTACAGCCACTGTTGGTGGTCGCCGATACATTCGAAGGGGCTGTAATCGTTGGATCTATATTATCCGTTACCGTTACCGTAAAACTACATGTACTAACTAAATTATTGGAATCATCTCTCTCTTCAAATGTAACTGTAGTAATTCCTACTGGGAAAAAATCCCCAGAATCCAAACCTGCTATTCGGGTTATTGTATTTCCAGCTCCTGGAGTTGGTGTAGTAAATGTAACCACAGCACCGCAAACTCCCATATCATTGTTAACAGTGATATCGGCTGGACAAGTAATCAAAAGAGTAGTTTTTAAATTTGAATTTGAAATTATAGTCCTCCGGTCTGATTTATCTATTTGATTAACTTCTAATGATTCGGTCTTATTATAAGATTTATCTTTATCCGCAATTAATTTAAAATTTTTAAAAAACGGATAGGCAACATTAGAAATACCACTAATTAAGAGTATAACTAAAAGAACCTTTAATGTTATTTGGAGTAATTTTTTAACCATCTTATTTGTTTTTTATAGCAATTGTAAAATTCTAACTGTCGAAACAGCTTTATACAACAAAAAAATCTTTCTTATTAGCGACTAAAACCCCAAACCCCCGCTGTATTTAAAGGGAGTGGAGACAATTAATGACGTTAAAATGTTGCATTATACGCGCAACACAAAACACAATTCTTTGGCTAAAAAGAATGATAACTTTAGGTTAATAATTTCATTAGTAGGGGTATACGAACTCAAATGTAAGCAATTTATAAACTAAAAACTACTATTTTTTGCAAAATTTTTGTTTTTAACTGAGCATCTCAATAAAAATTAGTGCTATTTTTATCAATAAATTGATACTAATGAGACGAAAAGATAAGGAGATTTCAGACGCTGATGCTATTAATGCTATTATCGCTAAATCAAACATAATAAGAATTGCAATAAATGATGGTGATTTTCCATACATAGTTCCATTTAATTATGGATTTTCTGAAAATAAATTTTTTATTCACTCCGCAAAAAAAGGTAAAAAAATTGACCTTTTAAAAATCAACCATAAGGTAGGATTTGAAATCGATTATCTTAATCAAACCATAACTCATGAAATTCCATGCGAATGGACAACTAAATACCAATCAATAATAGGAACAGGAACTATAGAAGTGGAAAATAAAAAAGAAGAAATTATAACTGGTTTAGATATTATTATGAAACACCATGGTAAGGTGGGTGAAAATAGTTATAAAGAATCAAACTTAAAAAACATAGTAATCTTGAAATTAACACCTCTTACTCTTACGGCAAAACAATCGGGCGAATGGAATTAAAAAAAGGCGATATCAATTATCGCCTTTTAATTTACTTATAAACTGTTTACTCCTTTTCTAATTTTCTGGTTAAGTTAAAACCTACAAACAGTCCGATACCTGAAGTTAAAAATATGGTTCCTGTGTAGGCAATATCTTCAATTACTCCAAATTGATAGTGTAAAATGGCTCCAATAAACACCCCTAATCCAATACTCATTAGCAGTAAAGAGCTATTTAAAATAAACATTTTCCATACTGGTGCTGTCTTACTGTCCTTTTTCAAAAAAATACTAGCGTCTACTCCTTTTTCAATAAGCGCTAAGCGTTCTTTATTTCTTGTTGTAAAATATAAATAAGCGATTCCAAAAAAAACTCCGAACATAATCGGAACAATAATAACTTCTGATCCCATAATTTTTAATTTTTATATGATTAATTTTATTGTGTTTAATGCATATGACGATACTTTTACAAATAAGGTTACACTTTAATCATTTTTTTTAAATTGTAACCTTTTAGTCCAAACATTCGTCAAACAAGCAAAATGAAAAACACAGACGATCAACATATAATCGACCTTGTTAAAAAAGGTCATATTCAGTCGTATTCAATCTTAGTTGATCGGTATAAAAATATGATTTATTCGCTTTGCTTTAAAATGATTAAAAATAAGGAAGAAGCCGAAGAAGCTGCACAAGACTCTTTTATTAAAGCGTTTAAAAATATTGATAAATTTAAAAACGAATCAAAGTTTTCTACTTGGCTTTACAAGGTTGCGTACAACACCTGTTTGGATTCCTTGAAAAAAATCAATAAAACACAACACGTCGAGTTAGTTGAATCGTATGCATCAAATCATTATAAACGGGAAGATTCAATTGCCGGGTTTCTGGCTGATGATTTACAAGAGCAAATTATACAAAATTGTTTAAGTCAATTACCCGGAGATGAAAACCTTATTATTACCTTGTTTTATTTTGAAGAATTATCAATCGAAGAAATATCAGAAATAATCAACTTAAAACCCAATAATATTAAAGTAAAATTACATCGAATACGCAAAAAATTGGCCTTATTATTAAAAGATAAATTAGAAAGTAATTATGAATACCTCCGAAAATTATAATTTAGACGATTTACTTAGAAAATCGATAAAGAAAACTCCTTTAACGGAGCCATCTGCTAATTTTACTACTGATGTAATGCGGCAAATAAACTCATTAAGTATCAGTAAATCTACCAAGTACGAACCACTTATATCAATAAAAACGTGGTTATTTATTGTAGTATCTATAAGTGTCTTAATTGCCCTGATATTATATTCTCAAGGTTACGAAAACTCTAACTGGATAAGCTTAATACTTACAAAAAGCAACATAAATTCCATTCTATTAGGGCTCTCATTTAAGTTTACGCTTTCCCGAATATTTGTTTATGGCTTTATTTGCTTTGCGCTGATGTTTTTTATTCAAATTTCGATGATAAAATACTACTTTGATAAAAGTTTAAGACATTAATTTTAATTTCCCGGATGGTATATTTTCACTGCATTTTTTAAAACATCTTTTTTATAAAATAACACATCTTTAAATTGTCCTTTGCTGTACATCTCGCCTTGATCAAAAAAATGCGGGGAAGATGGATTGCTGTTTTGCCCACCTGCCAGTAATGATTTTGCCACCACTTTTTTACCAAACTCAACGGCTGCTACAAAACTATTTCCTGAAACTCCATATCTTTTGAGGGTTCCGTCATAAGATCGGCTATTGTACGACGGTAACATCCCCCATGCCGATGAAGCAAAGGCTACCGGATAACTTGGTTTATCATCGTCAAAATTGTTATCAATATCAGAGGTAATTCGCTGGAATCGGTTTATTTCTCCCCAAGCAATATCCCATTTACCATAACGATGAACGAGATAGTCAATTGTTTCATTTAATGTTTTCAACATCAAATTAAAATTGTCTCCGTTTGCAAAATTTCGAGTTTTTTCAACTACATCACTTCCGTCTGTCTTATTGATAAATGGTTGCAATCGCTGAGCCCACTCTATGGAAATTGTTGTTGCAACTGATTTTTCATTTGTGTAAAAATTCCAATTTATTAATACCGATATAGGTGCTGCCAATTTATCTTTTAAATTTTGATCCTTAAACTGATCGGATTCAAAAGCTTTGATTAAGGATGGAATTAAATCTTCAAAAGCGGTTAATTTTAAATCATAACCATCGGCAATTACCTTGTCTAGGGTGTAATTTTGTTCACCTCTACTCAAAATTCTCACTGCATTTAGTCCCCTATAATTTTCACCATCAGGCGCCAAATAATTAGGATAATTTTCTATTTTTGGACTAAAGGTGCCTGCTACCGTAAATGGTGTTGAATTACAGTTTTGAAGCCATCCGTTTGGAGGATTGTACAGGTGTACCGATTCTGCTACGGAATGAAATCCTTTCCATTCTGTTGTTGAAGTACTTCCATCCACTGGGTTGTTCCAATCAAATGCTGGATCTCTTTTAGGTAAAAAATTTCCATGCCAATAGGCAATATTTCCTTCGGCATCGGCATAAACAGTATTGTTGCTTGGATTGGCGCCCATATCCATCGTCTTTTTAAAATCATCAAAAGAGGTGGCTTTGGTCCTTAACCAACTTTGAATAAAGCCATTGGTATCACGGTTATTATGTTTTAAACTTAAATAAGAACCGTCACGTTTTGCCAAAATTGGACCGTGATGTGTAAACATAGCATCAAAGATTTTAAGCTTTAATCCATCTTTTGTTTTATACTTAATTTGAATTTTTTTCTTAGTTACTGGTCTCAATTTCCCATCATATTCGTAAAACCACTTGTTGTTAAGCACTGATAATTTCTCTATATAAGCATCAGAAATATCAGACTGACTGCTGGTGTGCATCCATCCACATTTTTCATTAAATCCCTGATAAACAAATGGCTGACCCCAAGTTACAGCTCCATAAGCGTTTAATCCTTCTTCACTAATCATATGAACTTCGGGTCTAAAATAAAAGGTTACATGTGGATTAATATACAGTATTGCATTACCCGATGCTGTAATTTTTGGAGAGAAAGCAAATCCGTTAGAACCAACGGGCTTTTCTTCTTTATAGGTTATATCTGATAGTGTAATCGGATTTGGTGTGTCCTCAAAAAAGTTTTTTAGTTCTGTAACTGATATGCCTGCGGTACTAATCGCACCAATACTTCCATCTGTCCATAACAGTGGATACCAAGGCTCAAATCTTTTAAGCAATAATGGTTTCACCTGCGGATTTTTAAATAAATAAAAATTAATACCATCGGCATAGGCATTTAAAATTTTCTTCAACCATTGGGGGGCCTTTTTATAATCTGTTTTGGCATCGTCTTCGTTAATTACCAACCTAATTAATAAATCATCATATAAACTGGCTTCGCCTTTAACTTCAGCTAATCTTCCCAGTTTATCAATATAGTTCATTTCTACACGATTAAAATCGTCTTCACATTGTGCATACATTAACCCAAAAACGGCATCAGCATCGGTTTTCCCATAAACGTGAGGTATCCCCCAATTATCTCTTACAATAGTTATATTGGCTGCTTGCTCTTGCCATTTTTTAATTTCATTTTGAGTAAAATCTTGTGCAAAAAATTGAAATGGCACTATAAAGAAGAGTAGGAATTTTTTCATAATTAACAGGCTTATAACATATATTTTAAAATCATAAAATAACGGAAAATGATTTGTTTTTCAAATTAAAGTATAATGATTATTTGATAAAACTTAGCGTTAATTTATACCAAATAGCTTATTTAAATCCAATTCACACAATGAGTTTTCATAAACCACATAAAGTTTATTATTGGCTACAAACAGCTTATCAGAAAAGTCGAGTTCTGCAATTATTTGATTTGTTTTGTTAATTACAACTGTTTGATTTCCTTTAGAAAGAAACTTATACTCGTCAACAGTGAAAAAATGAAAAAATAATTGGTTGAAATTAAATTGATCTGTAATGTTTAATTGATTATCTAACTGCAATGTTATCCCTTTTCCGGTTTGGATATAGGTATTAAAATTACCCGATTGTGCAATATTAGCTAGCATGTCTTTCTCTGCTTGCCTATAGAGCTTATCTGTCAAAATAAACCTTAATTCACCAAGTTCATTAATTTCAAATTTTTTTGATAATTGTTTTAAACCATCCTTTAGGGAATATGTTTCAATCTTATCTTTAAAAACCAATAAAATAGTGTCTTCACTCACTTTAAAATCAAGGATAGATTCATTTTCTGGTTCAATTGAAAAAGACAACTCCTCTTTTCCGGTATCTTTATCAAAAACCTTAATAAATGGCTTTCCATAACTGATTCGTTTATTTCCCCAATACGCGAATCCTTTATTAATTAAATACAATGAATTTCCTTTAATAAATAGTGATGATTTACTGGTTTGATCTTCTGGTAGGGCGTAAGACCAAATGATTTCACCACTCAATTTATCGATACAACCAACTTTTTCTTTAGATGCCAAGTAAATAAAATTGTCTTTAATTATTTCGTTTGACAAGACATCGCTTACTAAATTAGGACCAGAAGTAACAATAGCAGTACCGGTTAAAATACCAAGTGCAATACCTGCAACATTTTTTGCAACTGTTTCTGTATAATCTTTTTTGCCCGTTATGGTATGGTAATCCCAACCTTGACCGTTATTAATATTTAAGAAGTGTAGCCCTCCCGTTGCTATGATTAGTGTGGAATCACTCATTTTAATTATTTTATTCCACCCGTACTCTCTATTTAATTCGCGCTCCCAAATTGTGTTGCCATTATCGAGATTCATTCCTATCAAGGTGTGATTGTTTCCAACCAATCCATTATCCTTATATCCTATAACTATATTTTTGGGAATGTTGTAATAATATAACTCATTTTTGGTTTCCCAAATCTCTGCGCCATTCTCAATATTTAAACGGAATCTTTTGTTACCCTTATATTGAACAAGAATATTGGATTTTTGGTAAATACTACCGCTTGAATAATCAATTTTCTTAAGCCATCTTACTTCGTCTTTGCTTGGGTCATAAACCAAAACAGTACCGGTTAGGCTACTAACTTTTCCCTTTTTATTTAATTTTCGCAACTGAACCGTAGCGTAACCAGACACTGAGTCTATATATAATTCATGGATATTTTCGGGAAACAGAAATTCTTTGGCATTTAAATTTTGCTGGGTTAAAACGTTCTTACCAATGGTTTTAATCTTTTGCTGAACCTTGGAATTTGCAATCTGGGGATGCGATTGATATGTTGTTAGCATTATTATAACAACTAAAAATATTGGTCTCATAATAACTATTGTTAGATTTTTACAAAATGTCACTTTTATAACTCATAAACTACTTAAAGTTAAGAAATTAATCAGACAATTTATAATTTAACAAGCTAAATATCAGCTTGATTAGCTACAAGAGGTATCAATACAAAGCGCTAAAGAACAAATTTTGAAACTAATTAAAATTCATCCCAAAAGTAGAGATATGACACTATTAAAACGTAATGTTTTCGACAGTTTTGATAAAGTAAAAAACCTATAGTACTGTTAGTACTGTGACACATATAGACTTTACATCCCTTCTTAACAAAAGTTGCTGCTGGAATTCCATATTTCTAATTGCAATTTTAAAAGTATTATATAGTTATCTTCGAAAACTTTAAAAAACACCCTATCTGTAATAATTTTTAATTACAAAGTAGTATTGCTTAAAATATTACTTTTATGCTTTGGGGATTGTAAATTTAAATTCACTTCCTTTTCCCAGCTCGCTTTCAACCCAGATTTTTCCGTGTTGCTTTTCTACAAATTCCTTGCAAAGAATTAAGCCTAAACCGGTTCCTTTTTCTTTAGCTGTTCCATCTTTTGACAATTCACAATCAATTGAAAAAAGTTTCTCCAAGTATTCAGGTTCAATTCCTATACCTGTATCAGAAACAATAAATAATACGTCCTTTTCTAAATTCTGAGTAGCAATTTTTACTTCACCTTCTGGATAGGTAAACTTTAATGCATTGGTTACTAAATTTCTTATTACTGTATGCAGCATTTGTTTATCTGCTTTAACAGCTATTGCTAAATCTAAAGATAACTTTAGTGCAATATTTTTGGACAAAGCAATGGGCTCGCATAATAGCTGTACATCTGTAGACACTTCAGCGGGGTTTACTTCAGTAAATTTTGGCGTTAAATTACCCATTTGTAATCTTGACCATTCTAAAAGATTTTCTAAAAGCGCAAAGGTGTTTTTTGCTGCATTTTGTATTTGATGGGCAAACTTTTGTATTTTTTCGACTGAGTAATTGGGGGCATTTACCGCTAACAAATCACTAAATCCTAAAATAGAAGTAAACGGATTTTTTAAGTCGTGCGCAATAATGGAAAAAAATTTATCCTTCGTAGCATTTAACTCTTGAAGTTGGTTGTTGGCTTCATGGAGTTGCTTTAATGCATTTTCCAACAATTGTTTTTCTTGCATTAATTTACGCTGAAGGTTACCAATTTCTCTGTTTAAATGATGCATGTTTTCATTTTGTTCTGCAAGTTGTTCAGCATCTATACCTCCTAAAATTAATATTTTTTGGCCTTTTCTATACACCTTGGCAGCAATACCTACATTTATAGAACTGTAATCACCTATGGTTAAAAATCCTTCAAAAATTAGAGGTTGATGATACTCTAGTGATATTAATTTATCGAAAGAGGGATTTAACATACTTTCTCTTGGGGATTTTTTAAACAGCAAAGACATGGCTTCATTGGCAAATAGCAATGTGCCATTTATAGAAAATAAAGCAATGCAAAAAGAACGACTTTCTTTAAGTGATGTATTAAACGCATCACTCCAATCCTTCAAAAGTTCTTCTGAGTATACTTTTTGCATTAATTAATGAAATTTATTGGTTGACTCCAGTTTTTCATCAGAAACTTTTACAAAAACGGGAATATTTATTTGCATCCATTCATACAAGGGAAGTACTTCTTTATATGTTTCTTTGGTTAATTGTTTCTTAAAAATCTGAACCCATGTGTTTAATTGCGCAGCCCAATAATTGGTTGCAAAACCATGACTTCTATAGGCTCTAAAAACCCATAAAATAGTTTCTACCAGTACTTCAGGATTGTTGCTTTTTAATATGGAAGCAATAAAACGTATGTGATTTGAATGGTTATCATGCATCATTTTAATATTGTCTTTGCCAACTAAACTTTTTAAATCAGTTCGTTCTGACATTAATTTGTTCATCTCTGTTATGAGTTGTTCTGACATTTGAGCATATTCATTATAAGCTGTTTCGCTAACTTGTTTTAACTGATTGGCTGTTTGTAAAAGATAATCTTTATTCATAATTATAAAGTGTTTTAATAAATTTATCAGTACTGATTAAATTAGGTTGATAAACAACATTCGGATATTTTTTTATCAGTTCGCCACCACCGTGTCTAAACGCCTGTCCGCCAACTAAAATGGGAATATCACTAAATTCTTTTTGAAATTCTTTTATCAGCTTCTCTAATTCAGGCAAATGGAAATATATACTTAAAGAAACCGCCAAAAAATCAATGTGAATGGTTTTGGCAAATGCTATTAAGTCTGAAGTAGGCGTATTTGACCCTAAAAAAAAGGTATTCCAACCATTCATCTCAAAAATATCACCTATCATTTTAACACCTATTTGATGATGTTCATTTTCAATACACGCTAGCAATACTGTTTTATTTATTTTTTTATGTGATGCTACCAAAAGGTAATGTTCGTTTAAAATAGATTCGGCAATGGCCGATGCTAAATGTTCTGTTGCCACACTTATCTTATTAAATTCCCATAACTCGCCTACTTCATACAATGATTTTTTGATAAGCTCTTCATAGATATCTTTTAATGAAACATTGTTTTTTATTAGGTCAATAACAATAGATGAACACAACAATCGGTTGCCTTTTAATAGCCCATTTAGAAAATGCTGTTGGGTTGCTGTGTCTAATTCCATTAATATAAGGGTAAGTTTATAACCTACCATAAAGATATTAAATTTAAATTAGTTACTCAACGCTGTTTGGTTGTTCATTTTTTTGATTATTTTGAGGTTAAATTAAATATAGAAAGAGCTACATTTCTGTAGCTCTATTCATAGATTATCTCATGTTTTTTAAACTAAATGGCAACCAGCCCTTCCGTATTTTTATGTTTAAAAGAAGTTTTTATATAAAATTAAATTGTAGGATTTATTAGAATTATTTTCCGAAAAAGAACTTAACCAGCAGATATATTAATTACAAATTACAGGGAATGTCTTTTAAGATAACGACCGTAAATTTTATAACAGACCTTAAATAATTGGGAAAAACAATATTTTTAAAAAAACTTCTTATATTTGTCAATCAAATTCAAAAAAAAATGAATTTTACACAATTACATCATCATCATTTTCTAAATTGCTCTCAGGCGATAGGGAAATGATATATGTAATCTAAAACAATATTCAAAATCCGTCTGAGTAAATCAGACGGATTTTTTATTTTAAATCCTTTTGTTTACTCAGACCTAAAAACTAAAAAAAATGAGTAAACTTAAAATTGCCATTCAAAAAAGTGGACGCTTAAATGAAGATTCTCTTAAATTATTAAAAGATTGTGGTATCTCTATTGAAAATGGAATTGACCAACTAAAAGTTAGTGTTTCTAATTTTCCTTTAGAAGTGTTGTATTTAAGAAACGCTGATATACCGCAATATATAGAGGATGGGGTTGTCGATATTGCAATTATCGGAGAAAACCTATTGATTGAAAAACAAAAAGAGATGGATGTTATTCAAAAATTAGGTTTTTCAAAATGCCGATTATCACTAGCCATTCCAAAAGATGTTTCCGATAATTCACTAACCTATTTTGAAGGAAAAAAAATTGCAACATCATATCCAAACACGTTAAAATCTTTTCTAACAAATAACAACATAAATGCCGAAATACATACCATTTCTGGCTCTGTCGAAATTGCCCCAAATATTGGTTTAGCTGATGGAATTTGCGACTTGGTAAGTTCGGGAAGTACCTTATTCAAAAACGGATTAAAAGAAACTCAAGTCATCTTAAAATCGGAGGCAGTACTTGTGAAATCCTTAAAGTTAGATAGTGCGAAAGAGCAACTATTAGATAAGTTACTGTTTAGAATAAAAACAGTTTTAAGAGCCAAAAACAGCAAATACATATTAATGAATGTACCCAATCATAAAATAAAAGAAGTTAGTGCAATCCTACCCGTTTTAAAAAGTCCGACAATACTTCCATTAGCCGAAAAAGGCTGGAGTTCTTTACACAGTGTTATTGATGAAGACGAATTTTGGACTGTAATAGATGCCTTAAAAGCTGCAGGAGCCGAAGGAATTTTAATTATCCCAATTGATAAAAAAGTGATCTAATGAACGTTATTAAAAATCCAGCAAAACAACAATGGACTGATTTAATTCAGCGCCCAAAAATAGCAAAAGAACAGCTAACTGATCTTATCTACAACATTCTAAATGAGGTAAAAGCAAAAGGAGATGAAGCACTTTTTAGGTTCAGTGAACAATTTGATCATGTAAAATTAAAACAACTCTTTGTAACAGACACAGAAATTCTAGAATCAAAAACTTTAGTACCAAACAAGTTAAAAGCGGCCATCGCTATAGCGAAACAAAATATTGAGAAGTTTCACGCGTCACAAAAAACCGAAGAAGTTGTAATTGAAACTACTAAAGGTGTTCAATGTTGGAGAAAGAGTGTGGGTGTAGAAAAAGTAGGTCTTTACATACCTGGTGGTACAGCTCCTTTATTTTCAACTATTTTGATGCTGGGGATTCCAGCAAAATTAGCCGGATGTGCTGAGATAATTTTATGCACACCTCCCAATAAAAACGGAACAATACACCCTGCCATTCTCTATACAGCCAATTTAATTGGTATTTCAAAGATTGTTAAAGTTGGGGGAGCGCAAGCAATAGCCGCCATGGCATTTGGAACAGAAACTATTCCGCAGGTTTATAAAATTTTCGGACCTGGCAATCAATTTGTCACTAAGGCAAAAGAGTTGATACAACAAGAAGGTGTGGCAATTGACATGCCAGCCGGACCAAGTGAAGTGTTAATTATCGCTGACGAAACGGCAAATCCCGCGTTTATAGCTGCTGACCTACTATCGCAGGCTGAGCACGGAGAAGATAGTCAAGTTATTTTGTTGTCTGATAACGAATCAATAATCGATTTAACGTTAAAAGAATTAGAAAAACAATTAGTCTGTTTACCTAGAAAAGAGATTGCTAAACAAGCTTTAAAAAACAGCAAATTCATTTTATTAAACACTTTGGATGAATGTGTAGATTTTAGTAATGTGTATGCTCCAGAACACTTAATCATAGCCTCAGAAAACGCATCAAATTATACCGATAAAATAATTAATGCTGGTTCTGTTTTTCTAGGTAATTACAGCTGTGAAAGTGCCGGTGATTATGCTAGTGGCACAAATCACACACTGCCTACCAACGGATTTGCAAAAAACTACAGTGGTGTTTCATTAGAAAGCTTTCAAAAAAAAATAACGTTTCAACAACTAAGTAAAGAAGGCTTGAAAAATATTGGTCAGGCTATTGAAATAATGGCTGAAACTGAAGAATTATTTGCTCATAAAAATGCTGTTTCAATCCGATTAAAAAATATAGAAAATGTTTAAATTAAAAGATATCATAAGAGAAAATATTTTATCACTTCAGCCTTACTCAAGTGCTAGAGATGAATTTAAAGGAAATGCAGGTGTTTTTTTAGATGCCAATGAAAATCCATTTGGAGAATTGAACAGGTATCCTGACCCTTATCAAAGAGCGTTAAAACTTAAGTTGTCTGAACTTAAAAAAATACCTTCAGATCAAATTTTTATTGGTAACGGAAGCGATGAGATTATCGATTTGACTTTTCGAATATTTTGCAATCCTAATAAAGATAAAGCCTTAACTTTTACTCCAACCTACGGAATGTACGATGTTTCGGCAGCTATTAATGCAATTGAATTAATTAAAGTTCCTTTAACAGCTGAATTTCAAATTGATTTAAATCTTGTAGAATATTTTCTTTCAGACAGTACTTTAAAAGTAATTTTTATTTGTTCGCCTAACAATCCGACTGCTAATATTTTTGAAAAGGAAAAAATAGAATATCTGTTGAAGAAATTTAATGGAATTATCTTTATTGATGAAGCTTATATCGATTTTAGTGATTCTGAATCATGGATTAAAATGCTAACCAAATACCCCAATTTAATGGTAAGTCAAACATTTAGTAAAGCTTGGGGATTAGCAGCTGCGCGAGTTGGAATAACTTATGCAAACGAAGAAATAATAAAATTATTCAACAATGTAAAACTACCGTATAATGTAAGTGATCTTAATCAGAAGGCTGCTTTAAATGCACTTTCAAATGCTGATTTTTTTAAGAAAAACCTTCAAATAATAAAAACGGAAAAACAGAAACTAATCGAAGCGTTAAAAACGTTAACGCAAGTTGTAAAAATATACCCATCCGATGCTAATTTTCTTTTAGTGGAAGTTACCGATGCCAATAAAATTTATAGCGAATTAGTAAGTCGGAAAATAATCACCAGAAACAGAAATGCGTTGGTAAAAAACTGTTTACGCATCACTATTGGAACCCCAGAAGAAAACGCAATCTTATTACAAACAATTAAAAACTTATCCTTATGAAAAAAGTGCTATTCATAGACCGAGATGGAACGCTCGTTATCGAACCTCCAATTGATTTTCAATTAGATAGTTTAGAAAAGTTAGAATTCTATCCAGGCGTTTTTCAATGGCTATCCAGAATTGCTCATGAGCTCGATTACGAATTAGTGATGGTTAGCAATCAGGATGGTTTGGGTACTACATCTTTTCCAGAAGAAACTTTTTGGCCAGCTCAAAATAAAATTATTCAGGCTTTTAAAAATGAGGGTATTGAATTTGCAGAAATATTAATTGATAAAAGTTTCCCAGAAGAAAATGCTCTAACCCGAAAACCAAGAACAGGAATGCTTCAAAAATACATTTATGGCGGTTATGATTTAGTCAATTCCTTTGTTATAGGAGATCGCTTAACCGATGTTGAATTGGCTAAAAACTTAAACTGTAAAGCTATTTTTATTGGAAATGAAAAGGTGTCAGACGCTGTTTTAGCAACACCTAATTGGCAAGATATTTATCATTTCTTAAAACAAATCCCAAGGACAGCAAGTATCAATCGAAAGACCAATGAAACCAATATTAATGTTGCCATTAATTTAGACGGAAATGGCAAAAATGAAATTTCTACAGGAATTGGGTTTTTTGATCATATGTTAGAACAAATTGCAAAACACGGAAATATCGACTTAAATATAACTGTTCAAGGTGATTTAGAAATTGATGAACATCACACAATAGAAGATGTTGCAATAACCTTAGGTGAAGCTTTTATCGTGGCCTTAGGCTCCAAAAAAGGAATTGAACGCTACGGATTTTTATTACCAATGGATGAGTCTTTAGCACAAGTAGCTATTGATTTTGGCGGAAGACCTTGGTTGGTTTGGAATGCAGAATTTAAAAGAGAAATGATTGGAGCAATGCCTACAGAAATGTTTATGCACTTTTTTAAATCGTTTAGTGATGCAGCCAAGTGTAATATAAATATCAAAGCAACTGGCGACAATGAACACCACAAAATTGAAGCAATTTTTAAAGCATTTGCAAAAGCAATAAAAATGGCAAAATCTAAAACAACTAATTTTTCAATCCCAAGTACAAAAGGAATATTATGATAGCGATTATCAAATACAATGCGGGGAATATTAGTTCCGTTCAAAATGCACTAACTCGTTTAGGGTATTCAAGTGTTATTACCGATGATACAGCAACAATTTTAAGTGCCGACAAGGTAATCTTTCCAGGTGTTGGCGAAGCGAGTTCAGCGATGGAATATCTAAAAGAAAACGGATTGGACAAAGTCATTTTAGAAGTTAAAAATCCGATGCTTGGAATCTGTTTAGGTTTGCAGCTTATGTGTGAATCATCAGAAGAAGGCAATACCACATGTTTGGGTATTTTTAACACCAAAGTAAAGAAATTTCCACTAACCGATATTGTTCCTCATATGGGGTGGAATAATTTTGAAAGTATAAAAGGATCTTTGTTTAAAGACATCATTACTAAAAATGATGTATATTATGTACATAGTTATTATGCTGAAATTAGTGAACAAACTTCGGCAATCTGTAATTATATAGTGCCATTTAGCGCTGTTTTACAAAAAGATAACTTTTACGCCACCCAATTTCATCCTGAAAAATCGGCAGCAATTGGCACCCAACTACTTAAAAACTTTTTAGCCTTATGAGAATTATACCCGCTATAGATATCATCGACGGAAAATGTGTTAGACTATCTAAAGGTGATTATAGTACTAAAAAAATATATAATGAAAACCCTTTAGAAGTAGCAAAAGAATTAGAGGCAAATGGAATTCAATACCTGCATTTAGTTGATTTAGATGGGGCAAAATCGCAACATATAGTTAATAACAAGATTTTGGAATTAATTGCCTCTAAAACCAATTTAAAAATTGATTTTGGAGGAGGATTAAAATCGGATGAAGATGTAATAACAGCTTTTGATTGCGGAGCAAATCAAATTACAGGTGGCAGTATAGCTGTTAAAAATGCTACTCTTTTTTTAGATTGGTTAAAAAAGTATGGTGCCGATAAAATAATTTTAGGAGCCGATAGTTTCAATAGAAAAATTGCAACACATGGGTGGGTAGAAAATTCGGACTTGGATGTAGTTGATTTTATTAAAAATTATGAAACCAAAGGAATTCGTCAAGTTATATGTACTGATATTGCCAAAGACGGAATGTTATTAGGAACTTCTAACGAGCTTTATGTTGAAATATTGATGCAATCTAACGTAAAATTAATTGCAAGTGGCGGTGTTTCTTCTATTAAAGATTTAGAGTTATTAAAAGAGATTGGTTGCGATGGAGCAATAATTGGAAAAGCAATTTACGAAGGAAATATTAGTCTTAAAGAACTTCAGAAACTATGTTAAAAAAAAGAATCATACCGTGTTTAGATATTAAAGATGGTAGAACAGTTAAAGGAATCAATTTTATTGAATTACGTGATGCCGGAAATCCTGTTGAGTTAGCAAAGCGCTACGTAGCGCAAGGAGCTGATGAATTGGTTTTTTTAGATATAACCGCCACCATTGAAAATAGAAAAACACTTGTTGCATTAGTTAAACAAATTGCCTTAGAAATTAATATTCCTTTTACGGTTGGCGGAGGAATCAATGCTATCGAAGATGTGTCTGTACTTATTAAAGCAGGTGCCGATAAGGTGAGTCTTAATTCTTCAGTTGTTAAAAACCCAGCTTTAATTACAGAAATTGCCAATCAGTTCGGTAGTCAGTGTGTAGTTGTCGCCATTGATACTAAATTTGAAAACGACGAATGGAAGGTATTTGTTAACGGTGGAAGAACTCTAACTTCACTAAAAACAATTGAATGGGCTCAAAAGGTTGAATCGTTAGGAGCAGGAGAAATCCTGTTAACCTCAATGAATAACGACGGAACCAAAGCTGGTTTTGCCATCGATATAACAAATAAAGTAAGTAAAGCAGTTAACATACCAATAATTGCATCGGGAGGTGCAGGCACAAAAAATCACTTTAAAGAAGTGTTTGAAAAAACAGCTGCTACTGGAGGTTTAGCAGCTAGTATTTTTCACTTTGGCGAAATTTCAATCCCAGAATTAAAGTACTATTTAAAAACAAATAAAATACCAATACGATGAAAATTGATTTTAATAAAGGTGATGGATTAGTTCCAGTTATCATTCAGCATGAAGTAAGCTTACAGGTATTAATGTTAGGTTATATGAATAAAGAAGCTTACGAAAAAACGATGAAGGAAAGGAAAGTAACGTTCTTTAGTCGAAGCAAAAACCGACTTTGGACAAAGGGTGAAGCATCTGGTAATTTTTTAATGGTTAAAGAGATATTTTTAGATTGTGATAACGATACTATTTTAATCAAAGTAACTCCAAAAGGACCAACCTGTCACACGGGCTCTGAATCTTGTTTTGGAGCTAAATCTACCAAAGGCTTTATATACGAATTAGAGCAAACAATCCACCAACGGATTGAAACTAAGAATCAAAATTCTTATACCAATAAATTATTTTTACAAGGTATTAATAAAGTTGCGCAAAAAGTGGGAGAAGAAGCTGTTGAGTTAATCATTGAAGCCAAAGACAACAACAGTGAATTATTTAAAAATGAAGCTGCCGATTTGCTGTATCATTATCTAATTTTATTAAAAGCTAAAGAATTTCAATTATCCGATATAGAAAATGTTTTAAAATTAAGAAGTAGTTAAACCTATTCTTTTGCACATATCATCTATCAAAAGTAACCATTTTATAAACCAATAATTGGTAGGTAGATAAAATTGAGGTTTATTTAAACAAATATTTGAAATGCTTTGAAAATAAGGGGAAGAGTGTAATTTTACTAGACTTTTAAGCACAAAAAAAGCTATCATTTCTGATAGCTTTTATTTAATTTGCTCCCCCTTCAGGACTTGAACCTGAGACCCTCTGATTAACAGTCAGATGCTCTAACCAACTGAGCTAAGGAGGAATTTCCTTGTTTTAGGTGTGCAAATATACTAGTTTTTACATACTCAGCAAATAATTTTTCTAAAAAATTAAAGCTAACTCAACTTTGATTTTAACAAAACTTTTCAAGCTTCTGATTTACAATTTCTTTAAAAAAAGTCGTTTTTTAGGATAATCAATTAATGCTTTTCCTTTTTTTAATAAATCGGCCCCTAAAATTCCATCAATTTGGGTAGTATTATGGTTGGTTAATGCTGTATTTACATGGCTTAAATCTATTATCACAATAGGTGTTTTTAGCTTTAAACTACCTATACTTAAAAGTACATTTTCAGCTTTAAGTGTTTCCATTTCAGTAGCTCCGGCTCCTGCTGCTTTAACTTCAGATATCTCTGCATCTACTAAAAATTTTTGAATTCCTTCAATACCAATACAGGTATTAGAAGCACCTGTATCAAGTATAAAATCACCTTCTACACCGTTAATTTTTAATTTAATTTTAAAATGATTGGTGTGAATTTGCTGTAAATCAAATGCTTTATATTTTTTTTCTTTTAAGAATTGTTTCAGACTTGTCATAGATTCTTATTTTTGTAAAAATAAAGAAATCAATGCTTATTACCGACACCCACGCCCATATTTACAGCGAACTTTTTGATAATGACAGAAACGACATGATGCAACGTGCTCTCAATGCCGGAGTAAAACGATTTTTTGTACCGGCTATCGACTCGAGCTATACACAAGCTATGTTTGATATCGAAAATCAATTCCCTGAAAATGTTTTTTTAATGATGGGCTTACATCCTACCCATGTTAAAGAAAACTATCAAGAAGAATTAGCTCTTGTAAAAAAATGGCTCGATAGTAGAAAATTTTACGGTGTAGGAGAAATTGGTATCGATTTATACTGGGATAAAAGCCGTTTGCAACAACAACAAGACGCTTTTAAACAGCAACTCGAGTGGGCAAAAGAAAAAGAGTTTCCTGCCATTATACATATTAGAGATTCTTTTGATGAAGTTTTTGAAGTATTGGATGACGTAAGAGATGAACGTCTTTTTGGAATATTTCACTGTTTTACAGGCACTTTTGAACAAGCAAAAAAAGCGCTCTCGTACAACATGAAACTTGGTATTGGGGGAGTGGTAACTTTTAAAAATGGAAAAATTGACCAGTTCTTGAATGAAATTCCAATACAAGAATTGGTTATAGAATCGGATGCTCCGTATTTAGCTCCTGCTCCGCATCGTGGAAAAAGAAATGAAAGTAGTTATTTACCGCTAATTATTAGTAAATTAGCTAAACTGTATCAACTTACAGAAAACGAAATTGCAACGATAACTACGAACAATTCAAGAGATGTGTTCAGAATTTAAACATCAAATTTATTTTAATACACCGATTGGTACAACCGAAATTATTGGAACCGAAGAAGGATTGGAATCCATCAAACTAATCGATTATTACCGTCAGAATTGCGAAGTCCCTAAAGCGTTGGAAACCTGTGTTACTCAACTAAATGAATATTTCAATAAACAACGTCAAATTTTTGATTTAAAGTTAAATCCAAAAGGAACACCTTTTCAGCTTGGTGTATGGAAATTCTTACAAACCATACCTTACGGTTCTGTAATAAGTTATAAAGAACAAGCTATAAAAATGGGCGATGTACATGCAATAAGAGCTGTTGCAGCGGCAAATGCTCATAATCCGCTTTGGATTGTGGTACCTTGCCACCGGGTAATTGGTTCTGATGGTGATCTGATCGGTTATGCCGGTGGTTTGTGGCGTAAGGAATGGTTACTTAAACACGAAGGAGCCCTTACACAAACATCTCTTTTTGAATAAATTTTTCATAATCAATTTATAATTAAATTACGATGCGTCGATTATTTGCAGCTATTTAAACTATTTTTGTTTGAATAGCGTTTGTATTTGAATGAAAAACCTACTACTCTTTTTTGTTTTAATTTTTAGTGTTTCGATTCATGCACAAATCATTTCTAATAATTTTAGAACCAAAACTTTTTTTCCAAAAAGAGATACTATTGTTATAGATAGTGTTAGCATTTACCCAGCTAATTTTAAAATTTTAAACTCTAATAATGAACTTGTTGATTCTAGTAATTATTCTATTGATTTTACTAAGGCAACTTTAATTTTTAAAAAATTTGTAGGTCCAATCACGGTTAATTATTATGTTTTTCCTGACTTTTTAACTAAATCATACAGCAATTTAGATACTAAAATTATTGCCCCTTATGCTACTAAAAATCCCGCGTTATATTCTGTTCAATCCAAAGAAAATCAACTTAAAAAACCATTTGAAGGGCTTCAAACATCGGGCAGTATAGTTCGCGGGTTAAGCGTCGGAAACAATCAAAACAACGTATTAAATTCATCATTAGATTTGCAAATTGAAGGTAAGCTATCTGATAAAATTTCATTAAAAGCAGCTATTTCAGATACTAGTGTTCCAATCCAGCAAAATGGATATACCCAAGATTTACATCAATTTAACAATGTTTTTATTGAGCTTTTAAGCAACAATTGGTCACTTAAGGGTGGCGATGTCTCGCTACAAAACAAAGATTCCGAATTTTTAAATTTCTCAAAAAAAGTATCAGGAGTTCAATTTTCCTATCAGCAAGCATTTAAAAATGATACACTTAAAACCAGTATTGCTGGTGCAATGGTGCAAGGTAAATTTGTGAGTAACAGTTTTAAAGGACAAAATGGCAATCAAGGTCCTTATAAATTAAAAGGTAATCAAGGAGAAGCGTTCATAATTGTTGTCCCGGGCAGCGAAACGGTTTATATTAATGGAATACCATTAAAAAGCGGTGCAGAACACGAGTATATTATAGATTACCAAACGGCAGAAATCATTTTTAACACTTCGTATCCTATTTCTTCGGATAGTAGAATTACGGTTGAATTTCAATTTAATGAACTTAATTATAACCGATTCATCACTTTTAACAAGGCAGAATATTCGCACAACGACTGGCATGTTGAAATCAGTTATTACCGCGAAAGTGATTTGAAAAATCAACCCATACAAAATGATTTAAGCGATGAGCAATTGCTTGTTTTAGCTAATGCCGGTAGCGATTTTTCTAAAATGCAAGCACCCTCTGCTGTTTCAACCGTTTATAATGATGATCGGATTTTATACAAAAAAATTGGCTCAGGTAATTTGTTTTATTACGAACATTCCACAAATTCTCAAGATGAATTGTTCCATGTATCTTTTAGTTTAGTTGGAGTAAATAAAGGTTCATATCGATTAAAAAACACCATAGCATTTGGTAAAATTTATGAATATGTTGGCACCAATTCCGGAAATTACGAGCCTATAATCCAACTAACAGCTCCAGAAATACACGAAATTATAGATATTTCTGCCAGTTTTTCTCCAACAGAAAAAACAACGATCACATCAGAATTTTCATTCAGCAATCGAGATGTAAACTTATTTTCTTCTATTGATAACGAACAAAATAAAGGAATTGCTTCTAAAATTAATTGGAGTCAGCAATTAATAGACAAAACCTGGAAACTAAAAAGCAATTTCAGTTATAGCTATGTCGATTCCAAATTTAGAACCATAGAAAAATTAAACCCTGTTGAATTTGACAGAAACTGGAATATTGATGCTGTTTCAACCGACCAACAATTAATTAAAGCTTCGTTTTTATTAAATAAATCAAGCCTAGGAAACTCTACTTATACTATTGAAAATTTGAAGTTTGGATCAAATGTATACAACGGATTCAAACATACCTTATTAAATAAGTATCAGTTTAATAAAATTCATTTTCAAACCAATTATAATTTTTTAGATTATCAATCAACCATAGAAAAAGGGACTTTTTCACAGCTATTTGCAGATGCTAAATATCAACTTGATAGATTTTGGTTTGGAAGCAGCATAGAAAATGAAAATAACCATCGAAAAGAAATCAACACAAAGCAATTAACTCCTCAAAGTTTTGCTTTTAACTCGACCAAATTTTATTCAGGTGTTGGCAAATTGGATAAAATGTTTATTGAGTTTGGTTATATAAAAAGTAAAAATGATAGTGTTAGAATTGAAAAGTTAACTAAAGTTCAGGAAGCCAATACGTATTTTCTAAAATCGCAATTAATTAATAATGAAGCATCTAAATTGAGTATTTACACCCAATTCAGGGAAAATATATTCGATGATAAATCAAATGAAACATCACTAAACTCAGAAATTAATTATTCACAAGCATTGTTCAACAACTTTGTACAATGGAACACAAACTACAGCACACGCTCTGGAAACCTACCGCAACAAGAATATACCTACATAAAAACTGAACCCGGAAATGGTTTTTTTACCTGGAATGACTATAACGCAAATGGCATTCAAGAGTTAAACGAATTTGAAGTTGCACAATTTAAAGATGAAGCAGCTTACCTAAGAGTTACTTTGCCAACAGTAAATTACTTAAAAACACATCAGACAAGTTTTAATCAATCTTTGATTCTAAATCCAATACAGTGGCTTCAAAATAGTGGCATTAAAAAAATGCTGTCAAAACTCTATAATCAAACATTTTTGCTGATAGAAAACAAACAATTAAACACTGGAAATGGTTTTAATTTAAATCCGTTTGATTTAAATAATCCTAACATTGTTGGACTTAGTTACAATTTTAAAAACAGTTTATACCTCAACAAAGGAAAAAATATCTATGCTACTGCCTATCATTTTACTCAGGGAAAACAACAATCTGTGTATTCATTTGAAGCATTAACAACCAAATTAACAAACCATCAATTACAATTTACACATCAGATAAATGATTTTTGGTTGCTACAGCTTTCTGGTAATAAAAGTATACAAGAACGACTTTCTTCCGTCTTTTTAGAACGAAATTTTAAGTTGGATGAAATTCTATTTTTTCCAAAGCTGACACTTACTTTTACCGAAAAATCTACTGTTGACTTTTTCTATACAAATGTTAAAAAAGAAAATGCAATTGGTGTAAAAGAAGCATTAAAAAAACAGGTTTTAGGAGTCTCAATTCAATTACTAAATGAATCTGGAAGAAGTATTAAAAGCGAATTTCAGTATATAAATAATAATTTTGAAGGAACAGAAAATTCTGCAGTGGCTTATCAAATGCTGGAAGGTTTAAAAAAAGGAAACAACTATACGTGGCTTTTTACGGCGCAACAGAAATTAACTCAAAACCTGTTCTTAAATCTTTCATACAATGGAAGGAAAAGCGAAGAATCTAGTGCTATACATACAGGAAGTGTACAATTACGACTAAATTTTTAACAAAAAACGCTGATTAAATCAGCGTTTTTATATTACTCCATTTTTTTAAGCCAGTTTCGCATGGAGACTTCTTGGTTAATAATGCCGCGAAGTTCTGATATTGGAACGCGTTTTTGTTCCATAGAATCTCTAAAGCGAATGGTTACCGATTTAGCTTCGAGCGTATCGTGATCAACGGTTATGCAAAACGGTGTCCCTACGGCATCTTGACGACGGTATCGACGCCCAATTGCATCTTTCTCGTCGTAATCAACATTGAAATCCCATTTTAAATCTTCTATAATTTCTTTGGCTATTTCCGGTAATCCATCTTTTTTTACCAACGGTAACACTGCTGCTTTTACAGGAGCCAATACAGCCGGTAATTTTAAAACGGTTCTTACCGATCCGTCTTCAAGCGTTTCATCTATTAGGTTAGCAGAAAACATGGCCAAGAACATACGATCTAAACCGATGGAAGTTTCAACCACATACGGTATATAACTTTCGTTTAATTCAGGATCGAAATACTGTAGCTTTCTGCCCGAATATTTTTCGTGACTTGCCAAATCGAAATCGGTTCTGGAATGAATTCCTTCGAGTTCTTTAAATCCGAATGGAAATTTGAATTCTATATCAGCAGCTGCATCGGCATAATGCGCTAATTTTTCATGATCGTGAAAACGGTAAAAATCATCGCCTAAACCTAAGGACAAGTGCCATTTTAAGCGGGTTTCTTTCCACTGTTCATACCATTTTTTTTGCTCGCCCGGACGTACAAAAAACTGCATTTCCATTTGTTCAAATTCGCGCATACGGAATATAAACTGCCGGGCAACTATTTCATTTCTAAACGCCTTGCCGGTTTGTGCAATTCCAAAAGGAATTTTCATGCGGCCGGTTTTCTGTACATTTAAAAAGTTTACAAAAATTCCTTGAGCCGTTTCTGGTCGCAGGTATAAATCCATTGCCGTATCGGCTGATGCCCCTAATTTGGTGCCAAACATCAAATTAAACTGCTTTACTTCAGTCCAATTTCTCGAACCTGAAACCGGACAAGCAATTTCCAATTCTTCGATTAGCGCTTTTACATCGGCTAAATCTTCATTTTCCAACGATTTTGCCATTCTACTAAGAATTACTTGTTGCTTTTCTCTGTATTCAATAACGCGTTGATTGGTGGTTACAAACTCGTTTAGGTTAAATGCATCACCAAAACGTTTTGCTGCTTTTGCAATTTCTTTTTCAACCTTGTCTTCGATTTTTGCCACATAATCTTCAATCAAAACATCGGCTCTATAGCGCTTTTTCGAATCTTTGTTATCAATTAATGGATCGTTAAACGCATCGACGTGACCCGATGCTTTCCAGGTAGTGGGATGCATCAAAATTGCTGCATCTATACCTACGATATTATCGTGCATTTGAACCATTGATTTCCACCAATAGTTTCTGATGTTATTTTTTAATTCTACGCCGTTTTGCGCATAGTCGTACACTGCGCTAAGGCCATCATAAATTTCACTGGATGGGAAAATAAATCCATATTCCTTAGCGTGTGAAATTACCTTTTTAAATTGTTCTTCTTGTATTGCCATGATGCAAAAATACTAAAGCTTTTTAATAGAAAAAATCTTTTCTTAAGCGATAAAAAAAGCAGTAATGTTTTCATTACTGCTTTTTTAAGTTTTAAAAGTTATATGTTATAATCCTAAGAAAGAATTTCTTAAATCTACAGTTGTGGTACCAACGTAGTAATTGTCGATAAATACATCAATAGAATACGATCCTTGTACCATGGTATTTCTATCAACATTAATTACGGCAATTACATCTAACGCTTTGTTGTCATAAACAGCTGTAGTTTTATCAGAATATTGTACCGATTGGCTGTTCTCGATGGTAATAGTTCCGGCATTTTTCAGAACATTTCCGGCAGGATCTTTAATCGTATAGTAAACATTTCTGTTTCCTTTAGGAGCAATTCTGTTTTCGGCTATTTTAAAGCTTACTCTAAAAGCATCGGTTTTGTTAAAACTATTAGTTTCTACTAATTTATCATTTCCGCGTAGTCTCATTGCTGATGCTTTTACTTCATTAACAATTAATACAGATCCAACATTTACTACATTCGTTAACTCGGTATTTTTAGTAGTTAATTCTGTATTTGCAACTGTTTGCTCTTCAATTGTTTTTTTAGCAGTTACTACTTCTAAACTTAAAAATTGATTAGCTTCTTTTAATGAATCTGTTAAGAAAAATAAGCGTTTGTTTTTAGTTTCTAAATCAGCAATACGGCTTTTAAAACGCGCTAACATATTTCTATTAACACTGGTTAAGTTTGCAACAGAATCTCTAAGTTGAACTATTTTTTCACGCTCAGCTTTTAACTCTTCAGTCATCGTAGTATTTTCTGCGATAGCTGTATCATATTTAGCAATCATTTCATTTAATTCTGATTGTAGCGATGCTTTTTCAGAAGTTAAATTTTCTGTTGTTTCTACATGACTGGTGTGATTATAAAAAGTATAAGCAGCTAATAAAACTAATAAAGCAGCTAATACCCATATAATGGTTTTTTGTTGTGAATTTTTGTTATCTTCCATGTTGTTTATTATTAATGTTGCAAAATTACACTATAATTAAATTTTAACAAAATTTTAAGAATTTATTTCTGTGTAAATAATTGCTTATTTTAATTATAACGAAGATTTTAGAAAATTGGTATCTAGAAAAATAATTTGCTATGAAATTTTTCACTGATATGTTATACATCCTGTTCCCAGATTTATGTGTTTGTTGCGATACACCGCTGACAAATAATGAAAATACCTTGTGTACTTTTTGTCGCGTCGATTTGCCATTTACACACTTTAGTGCTGAACAAAACAACATTGCAGAAAGATCTTTTTATGGCCGTATAAAATTAGAAAGTGTTACAGCGCTGTTGTTTTTTAGAAAAAAAGGGAAAACACAACGAATAATTCATTATTTAAAATATAAAAATCAACAACAAATTGGTGCGTTAACTGGGCAAATACTTGCTAGTGAGATGAAAGAAAGCAATCGGTTTAACCAACTAGATGGGGTTATTATAGTGCCTATGCATCCTAAAAAAGAACGCAAAAGGGGTTACAACCAAGTTACTACTTTTGGAAAAACGCTTGCAAAAGAACTCAATATCCCTTTTATAGAAAATGTATTGATCAAAGCATCTTCTACAACATCTCAAACTATAAAAAGCAGGCTGCAACGATTTCAAGATTTTGAAGGGAAATTTATTTTAAATGACACTGATATACTTACAAATAAACATATTTTATTAGTAGATGATGTTATTACAACCGGTGCTACCTTAGAGTCTTGTGTGCTTGAATTGCAAAAAACCAAAAACATTAAAATAAGCATTGCAACCATTGCTTATACCGATTAACTTTTTATCTAATCAAAATTTATCGTTTCTTTGTTTAAAATTCCCACAATCAGTATGAACCGATTTTTTTTAGTAGTTCTTGTAGTTATAATTGCGCAATTTAGTTTGCAAAACTGCGCAAAAAGAGGTAGACCAACTGGCGGCCCAAAAGATACTATACCTCCGGTTGTCATTTCTATGTATCCTGCAGATAAAAGTTTAAACTTTAAAAGTGATAAAATTAAAATTCAGTTTGATGAATACGTCATGTTTAAAGATTTAGCCAATCAATTAATAGTTTCTCCTCCTTTAAAAGCGCTTCCGCAAATAACACCCATGAGCGCCAGTAAAGAATTTACATTAAGTTTAAATGATACGCTTAAGCCAAATACTACCTATACTTTTGACTTTGGCAACAGTATAGTCGATAACAACGAAGGGAATAAATTAGAACGATTTAAATATGTTTTTTCTACAGGAAATTACCTCGATTCTTTAACTTTAAGTGGTACTGTTGCCAATGCTTTAGAACGTAAAACCGATAAAAATATTTCGGTGCTTTTATATGAAGTAAACAAAGCATTTAACGATTCTATTATCTATCGCAAAAAACCAAATTATATTACAAGTACACTTGACTCTACTAGTTTTTCGTTTAGTAATTTAAAAGCAGGAACGTATTTAATGGTAGCACTTAAAGAAAAAAACAGCAATTATATTTTTGATCCAAAAACCGATAAAATTGGGTTTAAGAATCAATTTATAACCCTTCCAACAGACAGTATTATAAATATAAAAATTCACAAAGAACATGTAAAGTTTAATGCAAAAGCTCCTATTGAGTTTAAAAAAGGTCAGCTTATTTTTGGTTTTGAGGGCGATAGAAATTCTATGGAAGTCAAATTATTGTCTAAGGCTCCTTCAACTTTTAAATCACATATAAGTTTTGACAAGAAAAAAGATTCGCTTTATTTTTGGCACTCCCCTACTGATCTTGACTCCTTAAAATTTGAAATCTCAAATGAAAATTATAAAAAAGAATACACCGTAAAAATAGGTAGGGCTAAAAAAGATTCATTAAGATTAAGTGGTGTTGGAACAGGTATGTTGCATTTAAGAGATCAATTTAAAATAAACGCTTCAATTCCTATAGATATCATTGACGAAACCAAAATTCAACTTTTTGAAAAAGATACCATCAAAGCAAAATTCAAAGCATTTATTTCTGATAATAAGGAAGATGTTATCATCGATTTTGATAAAAAACAATTTTTAGGTTATAAAGTAAAAGTGTATCCAAAAGCCATAACTGATATCCTTGGAAATAGCAACAAAGACACCTTGAATTATCAGTTTATTACCGGACAATCTGATAATTATGGAAATTTAACTGTACAGTTAAATGCTAAGTATCCAACCTATTTTGCTGAACTTATCACAGAAAATGGACAGTTAGTTGAAAAAGTATTCTTAAATGATACTGATAAACTCGATTTTAAAAACCTATTACCAGGTAAGTATATAATACGGTTTATCGATGATAAAAACTTAAATAAACAATGGGATACCGGAAATTACTTGCAAAAAAAACAAGCCGAAAACGTATTTTATTTTCCTAAAATTATTGAAGTCAGAGCCAATTGGGACATTATAGAATCTTTTTCGTTACATTAGTTTAAAAAAAGCACCTATTTAATTGAAAATAAAACCACTCATATTAGTTATATTGATAGCTTCTTTCGAAGTATTCACAATGAATGCACAATCGAGTGGGTCACATGAAATTGGATTGTTTGTAGGGGCCGCATCGTTTCAAACTGATTATGGACAGCGAAACCATTTTATGAGTAATGTTGGAGGAAATATCGGAACAAGTGTTGGACTGGTGTACTACTATCAATTTGCTGATTATCGCTATCAATGGTACAGTCGTGGTAGTTTTTTTAACGAGCACTTTAAATTAAGAGCCGATTTATCCTACGCCAATGCCAAATTAAATCACTTCGGAAAATGGGTCGATGAACCCAATCCAAAAGGCGATGAAACACAACGCGATCAAATCAGAGCCATGACAGGTACAGCAACCGTTTATAGTTTAGGAACCCAGTTAGAATTTTATTATAAAGATGTAGTTGATTATGGTTTGCGCTATTACGGAACTGTTTTTAATCCTTATGCTGGAATTGGTTTGCAACTGGCTTATTCAAAACCTACTTATACGTACGATCCTAGCAGAGCCTGGGGGCCTGTTCCTCCTACAGAAACGTATTACCGTTGGGCGGGACCTGGGGATATTAATACCGATAAACGATTTACCGGAGCGGTTACCCTTAATTTCGGCACCCGTATTGCACTTGGTGAATATTCTGATTTAATAATAGATTCACGTTGGCACTATTATATGACCAACTATATCGATGCGCTCCATGCCCATGATAAAGATGATAAATACAATGATTGGATGTTACTGGTTCAAATTGGATATGTATTCTATTTAGATTAAAAATAAAAAAAGACAGCGTAATGCTGTCTTTTAAATTTTCGTTATTTATTAAATACATTTTAAAGCCGCATCTAAATCAGCAATTAAATCATCTACATCTTCAATCCCAACACTTATTCGGATTAATGAATCTACCAATCCATTTTTAATGCGTTCTTCTCTCGGTATTGATGCATGCGTCATCGAAGCTGGGTGGCCACTCAACGATTCTACTCCTCCTAAAGATTCAGCCAAGGTGAAAATTTTAAGGTTTTCAACTATTTTAATCGCATCTTCTAACTTATCACCTTTGGTAGAAAACGAAATCATTCCACCAAAATCCTTCATTTGTTTTTTAGCAATTGCATGGTTCGGATGCGATTCAAACCCCGGCCAATATACTTTTCCAACTTTAGGGTGATTTGCTAAAAATTCTGCAACAGCTTTACCATTTTCACAATGGCGTTGCATTCTTACATGAAGCGTTTTAATTCCTCTTAAGGCTAAAAAACTATCCATTGGACCACAAACAGCACCCGATGCATTTTGAATAAAATACAACTTATCAGCCAGTTCCTTATCTTTTACAACCAAGGCGCCCATTACTACATCTGAATGACCTCCTAGATATTTAGTAGCAGAGTGCATAACGATATCTGCGCCCAAATTAATGGGTTGTTGTAAATACGGGGTTGCAAATGTATTATCTACAGCCAACAACAGTTGATGCTTTTTAGCAATTCCAGAAATAGCTTCGATATCAATAATATTCATCATAGGGTTGGTAGGCGTTTCAACCCAAATCAATTTAGTGCTTTTATTGATGTATTTCTCAATATCGGTAACATTTCCCATTCCTATAAAATGAAATTTAATACCATATTTTTCAAAAATCTTGGTAAAAATGCGATAGGTTCCGCCGTATAAATCATTGGTAGAAATAACCTCATCACCCGGATTTAACAATTTAATTACGGCATCTATTGCTGCTAAACCCGATCCAAAAGCTAAGCCATAATTTCCATTCTCAATACTTGCCAGCATGTTTTCAAGTGCCGTTCTGGTTGGATTTCCAGTTCGTGAATATTCATATCCTTTGTGGCCTCCCGGAGTTGTTTGTGCATAGGTTGAAGTCTGATATATAGGAGTCATTACAGCACCAGTGGCCGGATCGTGGTGTTGATTTCCATGGATTGCTTTGGTGTTAAATTTCATGTCTTATTTTTTAGTGATTAATTTTTTCAAAGATACAATGATTCCGAAATGTATCCCTTCATGATACATCATAAAATCGATACTTTCATCAATAGTGCTTAATTCAAGCCCCATGCTGGTGGTATACATCTTAAAATTTTGGAACTTGCTTGCTTGCAAATCTATTTCAAATTCTGAAAGTAAAGCAACAAACTGTTCCTTAATAAGAGTAACCTCATCTTCTGATATATGGTCAAATGCTTCTGATCCTTTTCGGTATTTATCAATAATTTTTGATGAAATTTTAAAGGGTTGGTTTGTTAATCCGTAAGACAATAATTGCTGTGTTACCAACAAATGCCCCAAATTCCAAATAATATTATTGTTAAAACCATAAGGAATTTCACACAATTGTTCGTTGGTTAAATCATCAATAAAAGAGAGTAGTAGTTTTCGATGCTTGGTTAAAATAGATAGTTGACTGTGCATAAATTCTTTATTTGGTTACAAATTTATCATTTTATATAAAAAAAACTTTGTTAATGTCGCTAAAATCAATTTCATATTTTACATTATTCGCAATACGAAAACGTTATAATTGTTTTTTTTGAAAATACCTTAATTCTTTTGCCGCTTTGTTTAATCTTTTATGCAAAAAAAACTATCAATTCATTATTTTTTTTAAGTTTGTGTATTAAACAATTAACTTAAATAACATGAAAAAATTATTAATTTTTGTATTTGCACTCGTTGCAACGAGCGTTTCTGCTCAATATTACGTTTCTGTATCGGGCGGTGCTCAAATGGGTAGCGCTGGGATATTACAAGGAAGAGAACTTTCTTCAACTCAAATCACAAACGAGTATGGTAGTTTTGGAGAAGGACTAAATGCTCAATTAAGAGCTGGATATTTTTGGAACAAGACTTTTGGAGTTGAAGTTGCATTAGGATATTTACACGGAGCTGATCAAGTTCGTGATTTTAATAGCAATTATTACAGCATAGCTACATTTCCATTAGCACCTGGTTTAAATTCTGCACCTACAACTGTAGCAGTAGAAGATGCAACTAAAGTTAATGCGTATGCTAGAGCTTATGGTTTTTCTGCCGCTTTAATTTACAACTTTAATGAGAACATTTATGGTAAATTCGGTGCCGTAACTAAAGTAGGAGGGAAAACGGTTGCAGAAGCTACAAATGTTGTAAAAGTAAAACTTACAGAAAATGTACTTGTACCTGGTTCAGGAGCAGTTGCAATTCCTGCTAATGCACCTGTTAAAACTGTAACAACTGAATTAGAACAAGAATTTAACGGAAGACCTCCTCTTGGATTTATTGCGGCAATGGGATACAAATATAAGTTAGGCAATAACTTAAATCTCTTTGCTGAGTTAGAATACTTAGGTATAAACGTAACAAGAGATAAGTCTAAATACACTAAATTCACATCAACTGATGTTAGTGCTTTAGGTGCTCCTACCACAACTACCACTCTTGCTCAATTACCTGTTTTTATGAAAGAGTTTGAGTATGTAGATGAATTAGCATTAACATACAAGGCTTCTGACAGCCCAACAAAACCAGCAAAAGTATTATCAGAAGTAGCTCCATATTCTTCATTTGGATTAAACGTTGGTATTACGTATACCTTCGGAAAATAATTTACGGGAACATTAACTAAACTTTAATAAGAAAAAATCCTGCAGTTTGCAGGATTTTTTTGTTTTAATAATGGTTATTCAGTTGTTATACAACTCCATTAATTTTTGCGCCTCGTGCTTGGCACTCCATTTAGTTTCTATTTCTTTTAATGCCACATTTCCTAAATGCGGTAGCTTATTTTGCATAATTTCTTGAAGTAACCCTTGTAACAGTTTGGTGTTACCTGCCTCAAACAAATACCCGTTTTTTGAATGTTGAATCAAATCGCTGTGAATCCCAACATTCTCCGTTGCTACAACATTACATCCGCAAGCCATTGCTTCTGCACATACCAACGAAAATCCTTCTGTATACGACGGAATTACAGCAGTATGAGCTGCCTGATATATTTCAACTATAGCAGGAGTTTCGTCTTTAAAATAGACCTGATTCATTACATCATATTGACGTACAATCGCTTTAAGTTCTTTAATAAATTCTGGTTTATCAACTTTACCAACAACCAATAAAGCCCACTGAGGGTGTTGTTTTAAAATAGGCGCTAATGCTTCTACTAAAACCTTTTGTCCTTTAGCTGCTCTTACCCTACCAGCACAAACTATAATGTTTTTCTGAATGATAAAATCTAAATTACTGTCAGCTTTTGGTTTAAATAAATCAACATCAACACCATGACCAATTACAACCGAATGGAAAGGCAGATCTTTTGCCATGTTTAAAGTTAAGGCTACAACAGCATCAGATTTTTTTAAAAGAAATTTTGTTAATGAAGAGGGTTTAGTTTCTGCGTGTCTGCTGGAAACCATTTTAAAATTCCCTCCAATCAATTTAAAAAAAAGAGCACGGAGCATTTCATTATTGCGATGGCAATGCATCACAAAATATTTTTTGGTAAATACCAATTTAAACAATTCAGAAAGAGAAATTTTTTTTCCAGCTACATTAAAACCGTATATATATGTTTCATATTCTTTTTCAAAAAAAGGGAGAACATTTTCAATACTACGAGTAACACCTGTACGTCTTTTATGAAAATGGGTGTGAATTAAGATGGGTTTAGTGCTCATTATTTATTACAAAAACTTACGTTCTATTAAAAATAAAAGCCGCTGTTCGTACTCTTGTTTATCGCTCCAATTATAATCGGGTTTAACGATATTCAATAAAAAGTCTTTTGATTCAGATTCAGACTCAAAAGAATTTAATTGTGATAAAACACGGTTATAATCTTCCTGACTACCGTTAAATAAGTACTTAACAAACGCAATGCGATCATTTAATCCAACCTGAATTGCACTGTTTTGCAGTTTATCATTTAATGAAACTGATTTTGGCTCAACTCTTACACTTTTTTCAAACAACTCAGTGGCAAAATCGGCCGAAATGGCATTTTCCAATTCTTCTTCAAGCGAAAGTTGCTTGTTTGGATAGTTTAAAAAATTATCAGTTTCCTCTAACTTTATTTCTTCATTTTCTATTTCTTCCTCTACATTAATTTCTTTTTTTTCTTCCAATTCATCACTTAAGAGTTCTTCCATTTCATCAGCTATTTCAGTTGCTATTTCATCCAGTTCTTCATCAAAATTTTTCATTTCTTCTTCAATTTTAGAAGGCGAAAATGAAATTTCAACATCGTCAAATCGGGTTTCAAAATAATTATCAACAAATTTTAGCAACGTAAATTTTTCATAAAGTTGTGCAGATTTTTGATGAAGTATCTCCACATCAGTAGTTTCTGAAAGCTGTAAAATTTCTTTTGCCAAGGCTTTTAATTCCGATTCAATTTTTTTACGCATAGGTTGATAAATTAATTGTCAAATGAGTGCATTTTTTAATAGATTTGTACAAAACCAAAATTTTTGTCAAATATTTCAAGCTCTAAATTTACAAAATGTTTCTTGAAAATACCGTAAATCACACAGAACAATTTGGATGGATAGAAGTCATTTGCGGCTCTATGTTTTCTGGTAAAACTGAAGAATTAATTCGCCGATTAAAGCGTGCGCAATTTGCCAAGCAAAAAGTAGAGATCTTTAAACCCGCCATTGATACTCGTTATGACGATGAAATGGTAGTATCGCACGATGCTAATGAAATTCGCTCAACTCCGGTTACCTCATCCGAAAGTATTTTATTATTGACAGAAGATGTAAAAGTAGTTGGAATTGATGAAGCACAATTTTTTGATGATCGGATTGTTTCTGTTTGTAATGAACTGGCTAATCGAGGAATTAGAGTAATAGTTGCCGGTTTGGATATGGATTTTAAAGGAAATCCGTTTGGTCCAATGCCTGCACTTATGGCAACTGCTGAATATGTAACTAAAGTTCATGCCGTTTGTACCAGAACCGGAAATTTAGCGCATTACAGTTTTAGAAAAGTGGCCAATGACAATTTAGTTATGTTGGGTGAAACGCAAGAATACGAGCCTTTAAGTCGTGCTGCATATTACAAAGCCATGCGCGAACAATCAAAAAAAGAAACACATGAATAAAACTCATGTTACCGTTCTAGAAATAGATTCAAATGCCATTATTCACAATTTTAGGTATTTTAAATCCATTATAAAACCTACCACCAAATTTTTAGGAGTTGTTAAAGCATTTTCATATGGGAATGAATCAGTTGCCATTTCTAAAATTTTAGAACAAGAAGGTGCTGATTATTTAGCTGTTGCATTTATAGATGAAGGAATTGCGCTTCGCGAAGCAGGAATAAAACTTCCTATTTTAGTGTTGCATCCGCAAACCGAAACATTGCATCACCTAATTCCATACCAGTTAGAACCCAATTTATACAGTTTTAGAGTACTAAATGAATTTATCAATATCTTAAATAAAGAAGCTGTTGATTCCTATCCGATTCACATTAAATTTAATACCGGTTTAAACCGATTGGGGTTCAGCGCAACTGATGTTGATAGCGTTATTGCTATTCTAAAAAACAATCCGATTTTACGATTAACATCGCTATTTTCGCATTTAGTGGCCAGTGAAGACCTAAATGAGCGTGATTTTACACTATTTCAAATTAATTCATTCAAAAAAATAGCTACTCAGATTACTGAGCAATTAAACAGTAAACCCATTTTACACTTGTCTAACACCTCTGGAACCATTAATTTTCCGGAAGCGCATTTGGATATGGTACGCGTAGGTATTGGATTATACGGTTTTGGAAATGATGCTGCAGAAACTTCAAAACTTAAAAATGTTGGAGTGTTAAAATCGAGAATTTCACAAATTCACACTATAAATCCGGGTGAATCAGTAGGGTACAACCGGGCATTTATTTCATCAGAAACACTAAAAAGTGCTACCATTCCTATTGGCCATGCCGATGGTTTTCATCGAAATCTGGGAAATAAAGCGGGTTATGTTACCATCAATAAGCAAAAGGCATACATTTTAGGAAATGTTTGTATGGATATGATTATGGTTGATGTAACACACATAGCGTGCAAAGAAGGCGATGAAGTACTAGTATTCAGTTCACAGGAAAATGTAGAAGATTTGGCTGCCCGTTCGGGAACCATTTCGTATGAAATCATTACCGGAATTTCACAGCGAATACCAAGAGTAATTAACTAATCCTTTATTTCTTAGGTTTTAGGTTTTCGTACACCTCAGCAATTGTGTTCATGTTCGATGACTTCTTTATTAAAACCATTTCATCGTCTTGAGAAACGCTTCCTGTTTCGAGGATTTTAAAATAAACTCCGCAAAAGCTTGTATTCCAGAATTGGGTAACGATGGCGTCATCTTGAAAACGAAAAATTAATTTAAAACATGGTTCACGCGGCTTGGTAACTTCAACTAACGCATTGCCAATTTTATATACATCACCAATACAAATGGTAGTTTCATCCAAATCAGCAATGGTGAGATTTTCTCCAAACATGCCAAAATTAAAATCGAGTTGTGGATAAAGCTTTTTCCAATACTCATAATGATTTGAGTTATAGGCATAAACAGCCTGCTCAATACCGCCGTGGTATTTTCGATCTACAACAGCATCATCAGCAACATCTTCAACATCTAAAAAAATAGGTGAAATGGTGGGTTTTTTAAATATTCCTGTTTCGGCTGTTTTCCCTTTCCAGCTATGAATTTCTCTTTTTCCAATATTGGTTGATACAACTTTCATCATTCGTAAATTTTTAGCTTATCGGCAATTTTTCGATCGTTGGATAAACGCGGAACTTTATTTTGACCTCCTAATTTACCTATAGACTTCATATATTCCTGAAATCCGTTTTTAACTACTTTTTTCACTTTTAAGGTTTGCAACACTTTACCTTCAATTAAATCGAAATAATACGAATTTTGATCTTGCATATTTTTATCGAGTGATGCTATAAAATTGTTCATATCCTGTGGTTCATTTTCAAATTCAATAAACCACTCATGATACGGCAATCCTTCTTGTGGCGTTACTTGTGGAGCAACCGTAAATTCATTAATAGCGATGTTGGTATTTTCTACCACTTCTTTTAATGCGTGTTCAACTTCCTTGGCAATTACGTGTTCACCAAATGCCGAAATATAATGTTTTATTCTACCTGATACAATAACTCTTAAAGGTTTAAGTGATGTAAACATTACGGTATCTCCAATATTATAGCCCCATAAACCTGAATTTGTATTGAGAATTAGAACATAATTTACTCCCAACTTAACATCAGCAACTGAAATTCTGGTTGGATTTTCATTAAAAAACTCATCAACCGGAATAAATTCATAAAAAATTCCGCTGTTTAACAACAACAACATACCTTTTTCCTTTTGAGAATCTTGAAAGGCAAAAAATCCTTCAGATGCAGGAAATAATTCAATGGAATCTATTTTTCTGCCAACTAATTTTTCAAATTTATTTCGATAAGGTTCAAAATTAACTCCGCCATACACAAAGAGTTGGTAATTTTTGAATAAACTCCCTACTTTCTTACCACTTTTTTCGACTAATTTTTCATAGTACATCTGAACCCATGATGGTATCCCGCTAATTAAACGCATATCTTCGTTTATGGTTTCATCAACGATAGCATTGACTTTTGTTTCCCAATCTTCAATACAGTTGGTGTCCCAGCTTGGCATGCGATTCTTTTGCAAGTACGATGGAATAAAATGTGCGGCTATTCCAGATAATCTTCCAGTTTTAATACCATTTTTAGTTTCCAAAACCGGACTTCCCTGAAGAAAAATCATTTTACCTTCAAAAAAGTCGGCATTGCCAGTCTCGGCTATATACATCAACAGTGCCTGTTTAGCTGCTTTGATTTGATACGGCATTCCTTCTTTAGAAATAGGTATATATTTGGTACCCGAAGTAGTTCCTGATGTTTTGGCAAAATACAAAGGTTTTCCATCCCATAAAACATCCTTTTCGCCAGCGACAACCTTATCAATGTAGGGCCTTAATTCTTCGTAATCGCGAATGGGAACTTGTTTTTTAAAATCTTCGTACGATTTTATTGAATTGAAGTTATGGTCTTTCCCAAAAACTGTATGGTTTGATTTACTTATTAACTGAGACAAGACTTTTTCTTGAGTTTCAACAGGATTTGCCGCCCATTGTTGAATGTTACGCCTCTCTATTTGCGCATAAACTTTTGCAAAAAATGACTTAATACCCATTATTCAAATGCCATATAATTTGTAGGATTTACAGGATATCCATCGCTCCAAAGCTCAAAATGAAGATGAGGACCCGTGCTTAGTTCGCCTAAGGAGCCTGACAGCGCAATTACCTGACCAGCTCTGACTACATCGCCTTGTCTTTTTAAAATAACACTGTTGTGTTTGTATACTGAAGTAAATCCTTTTTTGTGTTCAACAATTAACACGTATTCTGACTCTGCTGTCCAAGCGCTAAAAATAATTGTTCCGTCTGCGACAGCTTTAATTGGTGTTCCTTTCTTTAGTGAAATATCAACAGCATAATGCTTTTCTTTCGGATTATATCCACTGGTTATATACCCTTTTACCGGTGCAAAAAAAACAATATCAAGGTTACTTGAAGCATTGTTAAAAACGTTAAATCGATCAGAAGTTTCTACATCGTTTCTAAAAATGGAATCTTTTTTTGAAGGTTTTAAATTAATTTCAGACTTTTTCAATAACCTATCGCGCTGGACTAATGAATCTACTTTTTCTACAAATTTAGAAGCCTTGTCTTCTCCTTTAATAACAGGCAGCATTGCTTCCATTTTAATGTCATTTAAGTAAATTACGTTTTGTAAAGAATCTACTTTATACACTAAATTGGTAGCTTGAGTTTTTAGTTCTGCCGATGAATACCCAGGAATATAATAGCGTATTGGGGTAAAAGCAATTAATATAGATGTGCTTACAATTAAAAAAATAATAAATAAACTTCCCAATACAAAAACATTTAATCGCGAAAGCTTTAATGAAAACCGTTCTTCAAAAGTATCTTCATTAAGCATTACCAACCGATACTTATCAGTTAATTTATGCTTAAGCTTTTTCTTTTTAATTCTATCTTTTAAGATGTTTTTCATACGTATGCAAAGATACAATTCATTTTTAGTTACTTTTTATAAAAATTCATTTCATCGATATACTTCCAAACTTTGTAAGGTAATAACGGCAAAACATTTTGTTTATTTTTTATAGCAGTTCTTATTGCCGTTGCCGATATTTCAATAATAGGGGCATCAACCCTGTTAATATTTTTATGGTTATAAACGGCTTCTAAAAGGTCATCACATTTTGCTACTCGTGGATACACATAAATATCGTGATTTTCTAAAATGGTTTCATAATTTTTCCATTTGTGCAAACCGTTCAAATTATCAGCACCCATAATTAAACTAAAGGTATGTTGCGGGTATTTTTCAGAGATATATGCCAGTGTTTTAAAAGTATATGAAGGTTTTGGCAACTTAAATTCAATATCTGATGCTTTTAATTTTGGAAATTGCTCAATGGCTAATTGTACCATGGCTAGGCGGTGATGATTATCAAGTAAAGTCTTTTTTTCTTTAAACGGACTGTGTGGTGTTACAACAAACCATATTTCATCTAAATCAGTGTTTTCAGCTAAATGATTCGCAATGATAAGATGTCCGATATGAATTGGATTAAAGGTTCCGAAGTAAAGACCAATTTTCATGCTGCAATTATTGATTTAAAAAATCTGAAACCAACATATAAGCTTTGTTTTTGGCGGTTTCTAAGTCATCATTCAATAAAATTATGTCAAAGTCTTTTGCAAAAACCATTTCTTTTGAAGCTTTGGCAACACGTTCCTGAATCTTTTCTTCGGTATCGGTTTGACGGTTTCGCAAGCGCGATTCCATTTCTTCCAACGAAGGTGGCTGAACAAAAATTGCCAGCGTTTGTTCAGGAAATTGCTGTTTGATGTTTAATCCGCCTTTAACATCGATATCAAAAATAACATGTTGACCGTTACTCCAAATACGTCGTATTTCAGATTTTAAAGTACCGTAAAAATTGTTTTTATACACTTCTTCCCACTCGATAAAATCATGGTTTTCGATGTGCTTTTTAAACTCATCGGCCGAGATAAAATAGTAGTCTTTGCCGTTTTCCTCTTGCCCTCTTGCGGGTCTGGATGTAGCAGAAATTGAAAAATCTAATTTTAATTCTGGATGGGTTAACAAATGATGCACAATGGTTGTTTTACCAGAACCCGAAGGTGCCGAAAAAACAATCAATTTTCCGTTACTTTCCATAACTATTATAGTACGTTTAACAGTTGTTCTTTAATTTTTTCTAACTCATCTTTCATCATAACCACCTTTTTTTGCATCGGGGCATCATTGGCTTTGGAGCCTAAGGTGTTGATTTCTCTTCCCATTTCCTGCGAAATAAAACCTAATTTTTTACCATTTGACTCATCACTTTTTAACTCGTCAACAAAATAATTTAAATGATTTTTTAAACGCACAATTTCCTCAGTAATATCAAGTTTTTCCAGATAAAAAATAAGTTCTTGTTCTAGTCTGTTCTGGTCAAAATCGGCTATTATTTCACTTAAAGAATTGGATATCCGCTCTCTTATTTTTTGAACTCTTGCCGTATCTAGATTGACAACTTTTTCGAGCAGTTTACTAATATTTGAAATACGCATTTCAAACTCTTTAAGTAAAACAGTGCCTTCGTCTAAACGATACTGAACAATTCGTTGCAAGGCTTCTTCCAAAGCCCTATCAACCTGCTCCCACTCGGTTTCATCTAATTCTTCGCGATCAATCTTTAGTGCATCGGGCAATTTAACCGCTATCTTAAGTAAATCAAATTCTTGTGCATCAGCAATTTCTTTTAGCTGATTCATGTAAGCTAACACTATGGGTTTGTTAACTTTTGCAGCAGTATCTTCGGCTGTTAATTCAACAAAAATTGAGAAATCAATTTTTCCGCGTTCTAATTTATTGGTTATTGCTCTGCGCATATCCAATTCTTTTTCGCGGTAGTATGCGGGCACACGCACATTAAAATCAATATTTTTACTATTGAGTGATTTTATTTCGATGGTTATTTTTTTGCTCGGCAATTGCACTACAGACTTGCCATAACCAGTCATTGATTGAATCATAACTATGAATTTGAGACCCTAAAAATACTGATTTTAACAGAAATAATTCGGTGTATTTTCATTTAAGTAGTTTTCTAAATCGAAAAGAAAATAGAATTCCAACTAATGAGCGCTAATCCTTAGTATAAGATGCTCTTGTTAAGCGATCGTTTACAGCTTTACCAATACCATAATTAGGAAGTTTTTCTGCAATTATTAACTGCAGGTTCATTTCATCCAATTGATGTAGGGCATTGTATAAATTTTGTGCAGCTTCGTTTAGGTTTCCAGTTTTGCTCAAAATAATTTGATTTTCATTGGAAATAAATGGTAATTTTTCTTTAAATGATATGATACCTATTTCTTTCTCTGCATATTTCTTTGCTTCAACTTCCAAAAAATCAGTTAAAATTAATTTGGTATGGGGTGAATAATGATGCGGCACCATCCCCGGACTTAATGGTTTTTCCTTTTCGTGGTCCTTAATAATGACATCGCCTACCAACTCTTGAATCATTTCCATGCTAATAGCCCCTTGTCGATAAATAACAGGTTTTCCTTGATCAAAACCAAGCACTGTAGATTCAATTCCTTTGCTGCAGTTACCGCCGTCTAAGATATACGGTATTTTACCGCCTAATTGTTTTAAAACGTGTACAGGCTTAGTTGGGCTGATGTATCCATACGGATTGGCACTTGGAGCAACCAATGGAAAATCTAATTTTTTTAGCAGTTCGAGTGTTAAAGAATGATTTGGTATTCGAACGGCCACTTCGGATAAACCAGAGGTTACCTCATCCAATATTATTTTCTTTTTGGGAAGTAATAAAGTTAAGGGTCCTGGACTAAAATGCTCTAATAAAACCCACGCCATTGGCGGAATGTCTTCGGCTAATTCTTTAATTTTAGAGCTATCGGCCACATGCACAATAAGCGGATTGCTAACCGGACGTTGTTTTACCTCATAAATTTTCTGAATTGCCTTTTTGCTAAAAGCATTCCCTGCCAATCCATAAACTGTTTCGGTGGGAATGGAAACAAGTTCATCTTGGTTTAACAAATCAACTGCAATTGATAAATCAACATCAATTGTTGTGTCCCATTTATTTTCTTCTGGTTGATTTGAATTTGCTTTAGCCATTTTAAATTTTTGATTATAAAAAATACACTTGCCCTGTAGAAATTTCATAATAAGCAGGTACAATTACCACATTACCTTCTTCTACTTTTGTTTTTATAATCTTTGATTTTTGCATCAAATTTTCGATCGATTTAAATGCATTTAACTTGGTAATATTTTCGATCGATTTATCTTCTGTTTCATGAACCAACGCTCTGAGTTGGCGTAGCATATAATCCATGTTTTCACTTACGTATTCATATTCAACTGCAGCCTGAACGGCGCCACAGTTTTGATGCACAAGCACCACAATTAATTCTAAATTTAATTTTAAAACGGCATATTCAACGCTAGCTATTTGTGTACGGTTTGCAACACTGCCGCCATTTCTAATGATAAATAAATCGCCTAATCGGGTATCAAAAATCATTTCGGTAGGAACACGAGAATCTGAACATCCAACGATAGCAGCAAATGGGTTTTGACCGTGAACTAAATGGTCACAATCAATAATTCCTTTGGTTAAGTTTTCTAACTTATGGTTTACAAACCGAAGGTTTCCTTCTTTTAGTAATTTTATAGCTTCAGATGCTTTCATATATCACAAGTTATTTCAAAAAAATAATTTGTGCCAAAGTTATTGTTAAATTTTTTAAGTGGAGGCGTTTATAACCATAAAATATAACGGCATCCCTAAAGTAATATTAAAAGGAAAGGTAATTCCAAGCGCCATAGGAACATATAAACCAGGATCGGCCTTTGGTGCTGCAAGTCGCATAGCTGCAGGAACAGCAATGTAAGAAGCACTTGCCGCAAGGATGGCAAAAATAAATCGGTTACCGATGTCTTGGGTTACAAACTGACTGGCATAGGCAACTATAACTCCGTTAATAGCGGGCATTACTATTGCAAATACAGTAACAAAAAGTCCGTATTTCATAAATCCTGAAAATCGTTTGGCAGTAACCATTCCCATCTCCAAAAGAAATATCGCTAAAAATCCTTTAAAAATATCGGTTGTAAAGGGTTTAATACCTTCAGCTTGTTTGGTATCGGCGATAAGTCCAATTAAAATACTTCCCAAAATCATCAATACACTTCCATTAGTTAACGAATGATGTAAAATTGATTTTAAACTAACTCCGTTTTTATTTTCTCTGTCAAAATTCATCATCAAAATCACTCCAACAATAATAGCCGGCGACTCCATCAAGGCCATAACTGCAACCATGTGACCTCCAAAATGCATATTTTGAGCCTCTAGATAGGAAACTGCAGCAACAAACGTAACCGCACTAACAGATCCATATGCAGCAGCTATTGCTCCAGAATCACTTATGCTTAATTTCTTTTTTAATATAAAAAAAGTGTAAAACGGAATAATGGCCGATAAAAACAATCCAAATAATAATGAGTATAAAATTTCACTGGTAAATTCACTGTGAGCTAATTCCTGTCCACCTTTAAAGCCAATGGCAAATAACAAATACAGCGAAATAAATTTAACCGACGATTCGGGAATTTGTAAATCACTTTTTACCAGTGCTGCAAAAGTTCCTAAAGCAAAAAACAATAAAGTTGGGTTGGTAATATTGGAAATTAATATTTGATAATCCATCGATAAAGTAGATATTTTAAATAAATTAATTCTTTTTTATAAGGAAATTATTGTAAGGCTCCTTTTCTCTTTTTAAACTTAACACTAACCAAATAAATTCCAATAAAAATACAAACAGTTGCAATAATTTTTACCATATTAAGCGAATCGCTTCCAACAGACAATGCGTATATGGTTGCAATTACAGGTTGTAAATATATAAAAATACTAACGGTTGTTGGTTTTAATTTTGTTAAGGCAAAAAGGTTAAACAAATAGGTAACAACAGTTGATAGCACAACTACAAATCCAATTTTCCACCAGATGTCAAATGTTAGTGTGTGCCATTTTACTTCTGAAAATTCTTGGTAACCAAAAGGCAATACCAAGAAGAATCCGAACAAATAAATCCACTTTACAAAAGTTAACGGATGGTATTTCTCTGTAAGTTTCTTAACTATAATTAAATATAAACTGTATGAAGTGGCATTTAAAAATACCAACGAATTTCCCAATGCAATATTTTCTCCAACAATGTCAGACGATTTACCGTATAGAATTAAAATTAAAGTTCCTATTAAACCCACGGCAATTCCTAGCACCTTACGCGCAAGTACTTTCTCTTTCAAAATAAAAATAGAAAAAACAAAAACCATTATTGGTGCAGTTGCCATAATTACGGCAGCATTTATAGGGGTGGTATAACTCAGCCCTTTAAAAAATGACAGCATATTAATAGCAACGCCAAACATGGCTGCAGCAAAAATTCTGATAAAATCTTTCGAATCAATTTTTTTGCCTTTAAACAACAGGCTGCTTAAAATCCAAAATAAAATTGTGGCTACCCCCACTCTAACTGCGATAAATCCGAATGGTTTAATGTGCAAAGGCATTACATCTTTAGCAACGGTAAACGTTATCCCGTATATTGAGGTGGCAATTAAAGCAGCAATAATAGCAATGTTTCTACTTTGCATAAATTTATTTATTAGGCAAAGATGCAATAATTTATCTAACTGAAAATTGAAGCGAAAATTGTAAATTTGTATAGATCCATATAAAAAAGTTATGCTAAATTTTGAATTATACAATCCAACTAAATTGATATTCGGTCAAAATCAATACGATAAAATTGCCGCCGAAATTCCTAAAGAGAGTAAAATTTTAATGGCTTATGGAGGTGGAAGCATCAAAAAAAACGGTGTGTATGAAAACGTAATCAAAGCACTAGCCAATTATGAATATATAGAGTTTAACGGAATCGAAGCAAATCCAACATACGAAACCTTAATACAAGCCGTGACTATTATTAAAGCAAACAATATTGATTTTGTTTTAGCCGTTGGAGGTGGCTCTGTAATTGACGGCGTTAAGTTTATTTGTGCAGCGGTGAACTATGAAGGAATAGATCCATGGGATATTTTGGCAAAAGGAGCAAAAGTTAAAAGCGCTTTACCATTTGGAACTGTTTTAACACTTCCTGCAACCGGATCTGAGATGAATTCAGGTTCGGTGATTTCAAAGAAAGATACCGATGAAAAACTAGCTTTTGGAAGCCCGTTGCTTTTTCCTAAGTTTTCAATTACTGATCCAACCACCATTTATTCCTTACCAAAGCGCCAACTTCAAAACGGAGTAATTGATGCATACGTTCATGTGATGGAACAGTATGTTACCTATCCGGCAAACGCCTATTTGCAAGACCGATTTGCCGAAAGTATTTTAAAAACCTTGATTGAAATTGGGCCAAAAATTATCAAAGACCAAACTAATTACACCTTAGCATCGAACTTTATGTGGTGTTGCACCATGGCCCTAAACGGTTTGTTATCACGTGGTGTGCCAACCGATTGGGCTACACATATGATTGGGCACGAGTTAACAGCACTTCACGGATTAGATCATGCTCAGTCGCTGGCGGTAATCGGACCTAATTTATATAAAGTACAGTTTAACGATAAAAAAGAAAAGTTGGCTCAATACGGAAAAAGCGTTTGGAATTTAACTGGTTCGGATGATGAAATTGCTCAAAAAGCAATTGAAAAAACACAAGAATTTTATCAACTTTTGGGAGTTGAGACATCGCTGTCAAAGTATACTTCAGATTATAAGGAAACAGCTAAAATTATTACCAATCGTTTTAAAACCAGAGGATGGATTGGATTGGGAGAGCATAAAAATATCGACTTAAAAAAGGTGGAAGAAATAGTTGAATTGAGTTATTAAACTTATTTTTGTAAAAAATTAATTCATAATGATTATTCACAAATTCGATTCAGAAAATTCGATTCTCAATAAATTTATATCAGAAATACGCGATGTAGAAATTCAAAAAGATTCGATGCGTTTTAGAAGAAACATTGAACGCATCGGGGAAATTATGAGTTATGAACTCAGCAAAATGTTACACTACAACGCTTCGGATGTTCAAACTCCTTTAGGAATAAAAAACGTAAATAAATTTGAAAACAACATTGTTTTGTGTTCCATTTTGCGTGCCGGATTACCGCTGCATCAGGGTTTGTTAAATTATTTTGACGATGCGGAAAATGCCTTCATTTCGGCTTATAGAAAACATACTTCAGAAACAGAATTTGAAATCGTAGTTGAGTACTTTGCATCGCCATCGCTTGAAAATAAAATCCTTATACTAGCCGATCCAATGCTCGCAACAGGACAATCGCTCATCAGTGTGTTTGAAGGTTTAAAAAATCACGGAACACCAAAAGAAGTACATATTGTAAGTGTAATTGGTTCTCAAACCGGGATAGACAACATCAAAAATAATTTTCCGAACAACGTGCACCTTTGGATTGCAACTGTTGATGAAAAACTCAATGATCACGGTTATATTATTCCGGGTTTAGGCGATGCGGGCGACTTGGCTTTTGGTAAAAAACTATAAAAAAAAGGCACTCAAAGCAGTAAAAAACAATAGATAAATTACAAAGTTTTTAAACCATTTGTCTTTTTCTTTTTGAAAATAATTGGCAATAATGACACTGGCAGGAAAAAAAACAAAAATAAATTCACTGCCATTTTTTTCTGTCTGCATTATAGAAACCGCAATTGCTATCAATAAATTTAATAGCATCAGATACCAGGTGGCTTTATGTTTTTGATTCACTCTTTGCAATCCTGAAGTAACATTAACAGCTGACCAAAAAACGGTTGCTATTAAAACTGCAGTTGTTAGAATTAAAGTAACGGTTCCAAGTGATGTAAAATCAAATGAATAGTTAAATATTGCTAACTGATTAAATAAACTCAATTTTTCTGAAATCAAACAGTATACGTAAAATAAAAAAACCGGTGTTGCGATGCCAAAAATGGAGGCCAGTACATTTTTAATATTCTGCTTACCGTAAACTAACATTCCAAAAAACAGTATTAGCCAGAAAATTAAAGTTGTATTAAGAAATAAAAAGGCAATTCCAAGCCAAAATCCGGCATCAAATAATTTAACAGTTATACGTGTATTGTTTCTTAAACTGTATACTCTTCGCAAAGTAATCAGTAAAAAAACATTAGAAATAAATGCGTTAGTCCATTGCATTGTTTTAGGAAACATCAAAAAAAACAACACAATTAAAAATAAAGCGAACGAATTATCTTTGGTAAGCAGGTTTTTTCTAATAACAAAATTAATAAGCAATACCATAAAAAAAAGTCCTGCTAAATTTGCCAAAATGGTAATAATATTAACCCATTTAAAATTAACAAAATAGCCTGGCAAGGTGTGAATACAAAAAGAAAGTAGCAATAATGTTAATATAAACACATAATTTATAGGACGTGTTTTACTTAAAAAATTGGCTAACATAACTATATTTTATACTTTTGCGATTGTAAATATACATAAGTTATGACAGTAAAAAGCATTTTTTCAGCTATTGAATATTTTTTTACCGAAGTATTGTTTTATCCGTTTGATGCCATTCGTTCATTAGATAATTGGTGGATTCAAAACACGGTAAGCGGTATTTTTATTATCATCGCTTTAATAGCTACAGCGTATTGGTTAAACCAATTAACTAAGCATAAAAAAGCAGCTAATAATTAGTTTCAATTAAATTTAGTGGGAAGTAAAAATAAACTGAAACGTTTTAAAGAAAATGAAACGTTTGCAAATGTATTTCAACCAACGAGGGAAGAAATTTTTAATCATTTTCCTCAAAAAGGGAATTGGCATACTTATTTTAAAAATACCAATCCTATTGTTTTAGAACTCGGCTGTGGGAAAGGTGAGTACACAATTGATTTGGCTAAAAAAAATCCGGATAAAAATTACATAGGTATCGACATTAAAGGAGCCCGTTTTTGGCGCGGTGCTAAAACGGCAATTGAAGATCAATTGTTGAATGTGGCATTTATCAGAACCCAAATAGAACTTATTGAATACTGTTTTGCGCCTGATGAGGTGAGCGAAATATGGATTACGTTTCCTGATCCGCAGATAAAATACAAACGTACCAAGCACCGTTTAACCAATTTAGATTTTTTAAAAAAATACAACACCATCCTTCAAAAAGATGGAATAATTCATTTAAAAACCGATAGCGAATTTTTACACGGTTATACTTTGGGATTGCTTGAAAACTCGACACATGAGGTCTTGTATGCTCATCATGATATCTACAACAATAATCACATTCCAACAGATGTGGTAGACACCCAAACTTTTTACGAAAAACAATATTTAGAAAAAGAAAAACCCATTACTTATATTAAGTTTAAACTTAACTTTTAAGCGTTATCATGGGTTCATCCGATTCATTTTTTGAAAAAGTTTACCAAGTTGTTCGTCAAATTCCGTACGGAAAAGTAACTTCTTACGGCGCCATTGCCCAATTTTTAGGTGCAAAAAAATCGGCGCGTATGGTGGGATGGGCTATGAATGCCTCGCATCAGCATAATGATATTCCTGCCCATCGCGTGGTAAACCGAAACGGTTTACTAACAGGTAAACATCATTTCGAAGGCACCAACTTAATGCAGCAGCTATTAGAAAACGAAGGAGCGCTAATTAAAAACAATCAAATATTAAATTTTTCTGAGCTTTTTTGGGATCCTTCCATAAATCTATAAATCATACAATTATTTCTTTTGTTTAAAAATTGACCAATACTTCTTATTTTAATTTAGACTCAGTATATTTGCAATTTAGAATGAGTATAATTAAGAACGTATGAGTATTACAAAACAAAACATATTAAACGCTTTAGAAAAAGTTACAGCTCCAGACGGAAAAAACTTAATTCAAAGTCAATCAATAAAAAACATTCAAGTTTTTGGTAAAGACATCGATATTGATGTTACCATTGGCAACCCTTCATTACAAGCCAAGAAAAAAGTAGAAAATGATATTATTGACGCTATATTACAGTTAGACAATACGTTAAATATTAAGGTTGCTGTTAATGCAGTTGTTCCACCAAAAGCTCCTCAGATTAAAGGCAAGGAAGTTCCGGGAATTCAAAACATTATTGCCATCGCCTCTGGTAAAGGTGGCGTAGGAAAATCAACTGTTACAGCAAATATTGCGGTAACCCTATCTAAAATGGGCTTTAAAGTTGGAATTTTAGATGCTGATGTATACGGTCCTTCCATTCCAATCATGTTTGATGTAGCTACTGAGCGTCCGTTATCTGTAGATGTTGCCGGAAAATCTATGATGAAACCTATAGAAAATCACGGAGTTAAAATTTCTTCTTTAGGATTTTTCTTAGATCCCAACGAAGCGGTAATTTGGCGTGGAGCTATGGCCTCAAAAGCATTAGATCAAATGATTTTTGAAACCAATTGGGGTCAATTAGATTTCTTATTAATTGATTTACCTCCTGGCACTGGCGATATTCATTTATCCATAGTTCAATCAATTCCAGTGAGTGGAGCAGTAATAGTTAGTACGCCACAAAACATTGCTTTAGCCGATGCCAAAAAAGGAGTTGCCATGTTTAAACAGCAATCAATCAATGTACCAGTGTTAGGTATTGTTGAAAACATGAGCTATTTTACTCCTGAAGAATTACCAGAAAATAAGTATTACATTTTTGGAAAAGATGGAGCTAAAACACTTGCCGCAGACATTGATACTATTTTCTTAGGCGAAGTACCTCTTGTACAAAGTGTAAGAGAAGGAGGCGATTTAGGGCAACCCGTTGCACTAAAAACCAATTCGCCTATTGAAATTGCCTTTACAGAAATAACTAAAAACATGCTTACACAACTTATAAAACGTAATGAAGAATTACCTCCTACGGAGATTGTAAAAATTACCAATATGAGTGGTTGCAGCACTAAATAATGTTGATTATGTTTACATCTGATGAGTTAAAACCAATTATTGAAAATGCCCTCGAAGAGATTAGACCGTATTTAATTGCTGATGGTGGCGACATTAAACTTGTAGAGATCAATTCAGAAGAAGAAGTTGTCGTACAGTTTGAAGGGGCTTGTCAAAGTTGCAACATTAACCAAATGACTTTAAAAAATGGCGTTGAAGAAACCATTAAACGCTATGCTCCACAAATTAAACGGGTTATTGAATACAACAATATTTAAACGATTTTATTTTAAAAAAGGACAGTAAAAATACTGTCCTTTTCATTTTATCACTTAACCATAAATCTATCACAGCGGTTATTATTATCTTTGGAATGATAATTGAATATGAGGTTAACTCTAAATTGATGTTGATGAAAAAAATACCTTTTTTATTAATACTTATAATAAGCTTCTCTTCTTTGGTTGCTCAAACCAAACCTGCATTTAAAGATGGAGAATGGCTAAAATTTAGAATCCATTACGGACTGGTAAACGCTGGCTATGCAAGTTTAGAATTAAAAGAAGTACCTAAAAACGGAAAAAATGCTTATCACGTTAACGGTAATGGCTGGACAACAGGCGTTGCAAAAGTATTTTTTAAAGTAGAAGATAACTATCAATCGTATTTTGATAAAGAAACTAAACTCCCGATCCATTTTATTAGAAGAGTTGATGAAGGTGGATATATCATTAGCAGAGATAAATACTTCGATTTTCAAAAAAAAGAAGTAAACGTGAAAGACCATAAAAGAAAAACCAATGAAATATATAAAATTCCTTCAGAGGTTCATGATATGGTTTCTTCCTTTTATTTTTTGAGAAACAAAGATTTTTCAAACTTTAAAAACGGCGATGAAATTGCTGTAAATTTATTCTTTGATGGAGAAACAAACTTATTTAAACTTAAACTCTTAGACCGTGAAATTATCAATACAAAGTTTGGTAATGTGCAATGTTTGAAATTTAGACCTTACGTTCAGGCAGGTCGTGTATTTAAAGAAAATGAAAGTTTAACTGTTTGGATTTCAGACGATGATAACAAAATACCAATCAGAATAAAAGCATCATTGGTTGTGGGTGCCTTAAAAGCCGATTTGGATGAATATAGAGGATTATCAAACCCTTTTAACATTATTTTTAGTAAATAAATTGTATTTTTACACACTTGTGATTTAATGTAGAAATATTTATTTAAAACAACTAATGAAACGATTACTTCCCCTTTTACTCTTATTTTTCTTTTTTTCGTGCAGTAAAGATTCTCAAAATTCTTTAGAAGATGCAGCAGATAAAATAAAAATTATTAGAGAATACGGGTTTATACTTAACAATTTTCATGTAGTAAAAGATACTATTAGATCTGGAGAAAATTTTGGTTCATTGCTAACACGCCACAATGTTTCTTACCCAGAAATCGACAAAATAGTAACCTCTATAAAAGAAACTTTTGATGTTCGAAAATTAAAAATTGGACAACCCTATACCATACTCGCTTCAAAAGATTCTATTCAAAAAGCGCAGGTTTTTATATACGAACACGATAAAATAAATTATTCCGTTATCAATTTTAAAAATGAAACTGTAAAATCGCTAAATACCAAAAAACCTGTAAAGACTATTATCCGAAAATCATCTGGCGTAATAAACAGCTCATTAAGTGAAACTATTGAAGAAGAAGGAATGAATTATGTAGTTGCACATGAATTATCAGAAATTTATGCTTGGACCATCGACTTCTTCCGCTTACAAAAAGATGATAAATTTAAAATCATTTACGAAGAAAAGTATATCAACGACACTATTTACGCAGGAATGGGTAAAATTATAGGCGCTACCTTTGAGCATGCCGGTAAAACATATTATGCCTTTGGCTACAAAACTGATTCAACTAAAAAATATAACGAATTTTACGACGAAGTAGGTAATACTATGCGTCGTCCGTTTTTAAAAGCTCCGCTTAAATTCAGTCGTATTTCATCACGTTATAACTTACGCAGAAAAATACCGTTATACGGTGTGGTTAGAGCACATCGTGGAACCGATTTTGCCGCACCTATAGGTAGTGAAATTTTAGCAACTGCAGATGGTACTGTTATCGAATCGGCTTATAAAGGTGGTAATGGAAATTACGTAAAGATTAGACATAACTCTACCTATACTACCGGATATTTACACATGAGTAAACGATTGGTTCGTGTTGGTGAACGCGTTAGGCAAGGTCAGGTTATTGGAAAAGTTGGTATGACTGGCAATACATCTGGTCCGCATGTTTGTTATCGCTTCGCCCGTAACGGTACCGAAGTAGATCCTTTACGAGAGAAAATGCCAGCATCAGACCCAATCAAACAGCAATACAAAGAACAGTATTTAACTTATATTCAATCGGTTAAAAAAACACTTGATTCAATTCCGTATAAAAATATTAAAAGCTAAAAATTTATGGCACTAAAGAATATCAACCCAACAAAAACTACTGCTTGGGTAAATTTACTTGCTCATTTTAATGAAATTAAAAACCTTCATTTAAGAACCTTATCAGAAAAAAATCCTAATAGAAAAAATGATTTCAAGTTGCAATTAGAAAACTTAGAAGTTGATTTATCAAACAATAGAATTGATAGAAAAACATTACAACTATTAAATCAACTGGCAATTGAAACCGATTTAGCAAGTGCTATTCAATACTATTTTAAAGGCGATACAATAAATGTTACCGAGAAACGAGCAGTTCTGCATACTGCTTTGCGCGATTTTTCTCAGCAAGAAATTTTAATCGAAAACAAAAACATCTCATTAGAAATTGGACAAACATTGGATAAAATTAAACAGTTTACCGATGAAGTCTTAAATGGTAATTGGAAAGGATTTAGTGGTAAAACTATTACTGATGTGGTAAATATTGGAATTGGCGGATCTGACCTCGGACCGCAAATGGTGGTTGAAGCCTTAAAGTTTTATAAAACACCGTTAAATATTCATTTCATTTCCAACATCGATGGCGATCATGTGCAGGAAACCTTAAAAAAATTAAATCCAGAAACAACACTTTTCATCATTGTATCTAAAACATTTACTACACAAGAAACCTTAACCAATGCACTTACTGTTAAAAAATGGTTTTTAACATGCGCAACAGAAAACGACATTAAAAAGCATTTTGTTGCGGTGTCTACCAATTTAACCATGGTAAAAGAGTTTGGTGTAGCTGATGAAAATATTTTTCCGATGTGGGACTGGGTTGGCGGCCGTTTTTCGCTTTGGAGTGCTGTAGGTCTATCTATTTCTCTAGCAGTTGGTTTTAATAATTTTAAGCAATTGTTAAAAGGAGCGAATCAAATGGATCAACATTTTAAAAATACCCCATTTGAAAAAAATATACCAGTTGTATTAGCGCTGATTAGTATTTGGTACAACAACTTTTTTAAATCGGAGACCGAAGTGATTTTGCCTTATACCGAGTATTTAAAGAGTCTAGCACCTTACTTACAACAAGCTATCATGGAAAGCAACGGCAAATCAATCGATAGAAATGGAGAACCAGTTAACTACCAAACAGGAACAATTGTTTGGGGAAGTACAGGAACCAATTCGCAGCACGCATTTATGCAATTGCTGCACCAAGGCACCAAATTAATTCCTGCCGATTTTATAGGTTTTAAAGAATCATTGTACGGCTTAACCGAACATCACGATAAATTAATGGCTAATTTTTATGCCCAGATTCAGGCCTTAAAAGAAGGGAAAACCAAAGAAGAAGTTCATTTAGACATGAAGGTTTCGGGGCAGTTCAATCAAATTGAATCGCTTTTACCATATAAGGTTTTTGAAGGAAACAAACCGTCCAACACTATCCTTTTTGATAAACTTACACCTTTTAATTTAGGGATGCTAATTGCTATGTACGAACATAAAATATTTGTTCAAGGTATTATGTGGAACATTTATAGCTTTGATCAGTTTGGTGTTGAATTGGGTAAAGAATTAGCCAACAAAATTTATAAAGGATAATAGGGCTACACTACCATAATTTTATAACACTATTATTATGTTAAAAAATTGTTAATAACAATTTATAAACTTATAGAATATTTTTTGTAGATATGTTTATTTTTGAGGTTAATAAACACGTTTTATAAGTTTTAACTTATAAAATCTAAAACAAATAAAAATGAACAAAATTACAAGATTGCTTTTAATAGCGGCATTAATTTTCTCATCTGCAACTATTTACGGGCAAACAAAACTAACCGGAACTGTTATCGACAATGCTGGCATGCCATTACCTGGCGCCGGAATTGTAGTTAAAGGTACTACCAAAGGTACCTCAACTGATTTTGATGGTAATTTTACCATAACCTTAGAAAAAACTTCAGGAACAATTGAAGTTTCCTTTGTTGGATTTGAAACTAAAGCAGTTAAATTCACAGGTTCTTCTAGCTTAGGAAAAATTACACTTAATCCATCTGCTGAAACCTTGGATGAAGTAGTAGTTACTGGAGTAGTAGATATTGCTAAAGAACGCCAAACACCTGTGGCAGTTTCTACCATTAAAGCTACAGAAATTATTGAGCGCCTGGGAACTCAAGAATTTCCTGAAATTTTAAACAGAACACCATCGGTTTATGCAACAAAATCAGGAGGTGGATTTGGTGATGCACGTATTAACATTCGTGGATTTGACCAAAGAAATACAGCGGTTATGATTAACGGTATGCCTGTTAACGATATGGAAAACGGTTGGGTTTACTGGAGTAACTGGGCCGGATTATCAGATGTTACATCGGCTATGCAAGTTCAAAGAGGTTTAGGTTCATCTAAATTAGCGATTTCTTCTGTAGGTGGTACAATTAACGTTTTAACCAGAACGTCTGATCAAAAAGAAGGCGGATCAATTGCAACTATGTACGGTAATGATAACTATCAAAAATATGTATTCTCGTATTCTACCGGATTAATGGATAATGGTTTATCTGCTTCATTATTATTTAGCAGAACTACTGGTGATGGATATACTGATGGTACTGCTTTTGAAGGTCATAACTATTTTATTGGTTTAGGAAAACGCTTAAATGATGCTCATTCCTTAATGTTCACTTTTACAGGTGCTCCACAATGGCATCACCAACACTCAAGAGCAATTGAAATTTGGCGCTACCAAGATTATGGAAGTGGCGGCGAACCAAATCCAAAATTTAATGATGCTTGGGGTTATTTAAACGGAAAAGAATTTTCTTTCAGAAGAAATTTCTACCACAAGCCTGTAATGTCGTTAAACTGGGATTGGAAACTTAGCGAAACCGCTAACTTATCTTCTGTATTTTACGGCTCATGGGGGCGTGGTGGCGGATCAGGCCCAATTGGACGAATTAATGGTATTCGCGACTTTGATTACAGATTAAGAGATGCGAATGGTCTTGTAAGATTTGATGACATCGTAAAATGGAACAGCGGGGGATCAGTTCCTGAATGGGGAGCTACTAGAACTAGTTTTGTTAATACCAGCTCTAACGGTATGACCAGAAGATCGTCTATGAACTCACACAACTGGTATGGGGTAATTGCTAATTTCCACAAAGATGTAAATGATAACTTTAGCTGGGATTTAGGTGTAGACGGTAGAACATATGAAGGATTACATTACAGAGTTGTATCTGATTTATTAGGAGCTGATAACTATTTAGATAATACAGATAAAAATAATCCTAACAGAACAATCACCGATTTAGTTGCTCCAACACCAAGCTGGAATCCATGGATAAATCTTGATAATCAAGAAAAAATTGAATACAACAATGACGGAAAAGTTCGTTGGTTAGGAGCTTTTGGTCAGGCAGAATATAAAACAGATAAAGTATCAGTGTTTTTACAAGGAGGTATTTCAAATCAATCATTCCAAAGAATTGATTATTTTAATTTAGGTGATTATAACGGAACTGAGCAAAAATCAGATTGGGAAACCTTAATGGGTGGAAACATCAAAGGAGGATTGAACTATAATATTAACGAAAATCATAATGTTTTTGGTAACGCAGGTTACTACTCAAAACAACCATTATTTAATGCTGTTTTCCCTAATTTTAACAATAATGACGTAAACGAAGGATTAACCAATGAAAAAATTCTAGGATTAGAATTTGGGTATGGATTTAAATCTCAAAAATACAGAGCTAATTTAAACTTATACAGAACTTCTTGGAAAGACAGATTCTTTAGACAAAGCAGAACTGGACAAGACGGTTATATTAACTTTGCAGGAATTGAACAAGTTCACACCGGTATCGAGTTTGAAAGTACCATGCGTTTCAATAAATTAACTGTAGAAGGAATGTTCTCAGTAGGAAATTGGGAGTATAAAGGTAATGTTACAGGAACAGAATACGACGGAAACAACAATGTAGTTGGAGCCTCAAACGCTACATTCTACCTTGACGGTGTTAAAGTAGGCGATGCTGCGCAAACATCCTTAAGATTAGGTCTTGTTTATGAACTAGCTACTAATTTAAAATTTGATATTAGCCAATCATATTACGATAAGTTATATGCTGCCATTGATGCAGAATCGTTTACAAACCCAACTCATAAAGGGTCTTTAGAGTTACCTGGTTATAGTTTAATTGATTTAGGTCTTTCATATAAGTTGTTATTCAAAAACGATGATTCTATGAATATTAGAATCAACGTAAATAACTTAGCTGATGAATTATACATGTCTGAATCTCAAACTAATATTCACCCAACTGATTTAATTGATTCTAGAAACCCTTCTAAAGGAACATATTTATCAAATAACAGATTGTTTGATGGTGTTGCAGATGGCAACAGAGTATACTGGGGCTTTGGAAGAACTTGGAATTTAAGCTTACGCTATAATTTCTAGTCATCATTTTATGTATAAAAGAAACCTCTCAACTAGAGAGGTTTTTTTATGCAACTCACACAAAAACAATGAATTTAGAGATTCATAATTCAGAACCCCATCTCAATGAAATATATTTCTTAAAATAATGTTAAATTTGCATATTTGTTAAAAAATATGTTGATAATATTGAAATCTAGCAGATTGCCCATTTAGACAAATATATATATTTGCGATAATTAACAATGTTGAAATTAGACTCCTAAAAATCAAGTTTCAACACGAAAAAAATCGATAACTAAATGAAAAAAATTACTCAACTTGCTGTGCTATTTATGCTCTTTATTTCTACATTGAGTATGGCACAAACTACAACTTCTACTATTTACGGAGTTGTTAAAGACTCTGGAGGAGAAACGGTTATAGGGGCAAACGTTGCTATTACGCACATGCCATCGGGAACGAAATATTTCTCTATTACCAACGCTAACGGTTATTACAATATCCCTGCCGTTAGACCTGGAGGTCCATTTTCTGTACAAATTTCGTATGTAGGCTTTACTACGTTTGAAGCTAAAGATGTTTATACTTCTTTAGGAGCTTCAACAGCTGTTAATGCTGTTCTTAGTGATGATGTAACTAGTTTAAAAGAAGTTGTAATAACTACTCAGGCAGGTACATTTAACCAAGACCGTACCGGAGCTGCTCAGCAATTCTCAAAACGCGAAGTACAGTCTATTCCAATTACAGGTGCTCGTACTATGGCTGCGATTACCAAATACAACCCTCAAGGTGATGGTCGTTCTTTTGGTGCTCAAGACTCTCGTTTGAACAACTTTACCGTTGACGGTTCTATTTTAAACAACGGATTTGGCTTAGGAGGTGATTCACAAGCCGGTGGAAGAACGGGAAGTACTTCAATTTCTATTGATGCTATTGAGCAATTACAAGTAAACATCGCTCCTTTTGACGTTAGACAAAGTGGTTTTGTTGGTGCCGGAATCAATGCAGTAACGCGTAGTGGTACTAACCAAATTGAAGGGTCTGTTTATACCTCATACAGAGATAACTCTTCAAAATTCGTAGGAGACAATGCTGCTGGAACACCGGTAACTGCTACTACCTTTAAAGAAAACATGAAAGGATTCCGATTAGGAGCACCAATTGTAAAAGATAAATTTTTCATTTTTATTAATGCAGAAGAATTAACCAAAACAGAACCAGCAACTGACTGGGTTTCTACGGGTTCACCATTAACAGGTATTCAGTCAAGAGTATTGTACTCTGATATGGAAGCGCTTTCTAAATTTATGAAAGAAAAGTTTAATTACATTACAGGCCCGTGGGAAGGATTTGATAGCGAATCATTCTCTAAAAAATTCTTAGCCCGTATGGATTGGAACATCAACGATAATCATAAATTGACTCTTCGTTATGTACACCACGATTCAGAATCTGATTTCTTAATATCCAACTCTTCATCAGCAGGAGCAGGAAGCAGAAGAACACAGTTTAACGCTATGTCTTTCCAAAACAGCGGTTACACACAACAAGACAACACTCGCTCTTTTGTTGTGGAATTAAACAGTAAAATAAACGAAACTTTACACAATAATATAATTGTTGGATACGATAAACAAATTGAAGACAGAGGTTACAGAACTGAATTGTTCCCAACAATAGATATTAGAAAAGACGGAACAACTTATACTTCTGTTGGATTTGACCCTTTTACACCAGGTAATAAATTAAATTATTCTAACCTTCATTTTACCAATAATTTAACTAAGTATATTGGAAAACATACTATCGTAGGAGGTGTGAATTTTGAAAGATTTGTCTCTAATAACTTATTTTTTCCTGCATCAAACGGAGTATATATCTTTAACTCCTTACAACAATTTTATGATGCAGCGAATTTATCTTTAACAAGTGGATATAATCCTGCAACTATTGGAACAACCAATCCAACTTTAGCTCCGGCTCGTTTCCAGTACAGATATTCTGCTATTGCTGGAGGTGAAGACCCGTATCAACAATTGAAATCTAACAAATTAGATATTTATATTCAGGACCAGTTTAACCTAAATGAAAAATTCAAGTTTACAGTTGGATTGCGTGCTTCTATGATTGATTTTGAAAATACAGCTTTAGAAAATACAGCTGTTAATGCACTGACTTTTACCCGAGGGGAAAAATGGAATACCGGAGTAATGCCTAAAACACAGTACTTATTCGAACCAAGATTCGGATTCAATTATGATGTTAAAGGTGATAACAGTACGCAATTTAGAGGAGGTACCGGGATCTTTACTGGGAAACCACCGTATGTGTTTTTATCCAACCAGATTGGAAACAATGGCGTGCTAACCGGATTTATAGATGCTAATGGTGCGCCAGCAACAAACGCTTATGGCTTTACTGCTGACCCATCTGTATTTAAACCTGCAAATCCAACCTTGCCAACTACATTTGATTTAGCCATGACGGATCCTAATTATAAATTCCCTCAAATTTGGAAAACAAATATTGCTGTTGACCAAAAGTTACCAAAAGGATTTGTTGGAACTTTAGAATACATCTATGGACAAAACATTAACGCTGTAACGTATTACAATGCTAACTTAAAAGATCCTACAACTCGTTTTAATGGCCCAGACAATAGACATCGTTGGTTATCAGGTTCATCAAATCAACGAATTAATAACAATGTTTCTATGGCCGCTATCTTAACCAATACAGATGAAGGTTATTATAAAAGTACCACTTTAAAAATTGAATATCCAGCCAAAGAAGGTTGGTGGGGTTCATTTGCTTTAACCTTCTCTGATGCTAAGGACGTACAATCTGCCGGTTCAACAGCAAGTGCCTCTTGGCAAAGTATTAGAAGTATCAATGGAAATAATAACGATATTCATATGACAACTTCTGATAATAATATTAAAGAGCGCTTAGTAGGTTTATTAGGTTATAGAATTAACTATGGCAAAAAAAATTGGGGATCTACCTCATTCACTTTAGGTTATGTTGGTCAATCAGGCAATCCATATTCTTATACCATTAACGGCGATATGAATGGTGATGGTGTTAGTGGTAACGAATTATTGTTTGTTCCAGCTAAAGGTGCTGACATTAAATTTGAGCAATTTACAGCTACTCAACCTAATAATACTGTTACAACGTTTACTGCTGCATTGCAACAAGATGCCTTAGAAAAATTTATTGCTCAGGATATTTATTTGAATGGAAGAAGAGGACAATATGCTGAGCGTAATGCATCTTATGTACCTATGTTACACCGTATGGATTTCTCAGTTATTCAGGACTTTTATATAACTATTGCAGGAGTAAGAAACTCATTCCAAGTTAGAGCAGATATTCTAAACTTTGGAAATATGTTAAACAAAGATTGGGGAGTATCACAAAGAGCTACCGCTCCTACCTTATTAACCTACAGAAGTGTAGGCTCTGATGGAATTCCTGTTTATCGTATGCAAACACAGTTAGATGAAAATGGGTATACTATTTTAGCTAAAGAAACTTATAGCAAAAATACATCCATTTCAAATGTGTGGTCTGGTCAGATATCATTAAGATACTCTTTTAACTAACCTTTTTTTAGTTTTCACTTAAAAGCCTCTTGAAAAAAGAGGCTTTTTTTATTTAGAATGATTCTATGTATATTTGGCAATTATAAAAATTAAATTTATGTTTAAATTATTACATTCAGGTGTTTCTTATTTAGTAGTACTCCTGGTTTTATTTACGTTTATTAATGCAATTGTAAAATTACGCACTAAAGATTCTTACAAAAAAAATGACTATTACATTGCTTTTACTGCATCACTATTAGTTAAAATGCAATTAGTGTTGGGTCTTTTATCGTATTACTTTTCCTCGTATTACGAAACCTTGAGACAAGTGGGCTTTAAGGCAGTTATGAAAGATTCAACATTGCGTTTTTTTATTATGGAGCATCCTTTAATGATGGTGCTTGCCATTTCATTAATAGTTTTAGGATTTTACAATCATAAAAAACAAACAGATGATGTTAAAAAATTCAAAATTCTAGCTTGGTATTTTGGAATAGCATTGGTTTTTATTTTAAGTAGAATTCCTTGGGCGCAATGGTTTAATTAAAAAAAAACTAAAAACATGAAGTTAATAAGTAAAATACTTTCAACTCCATTGGTATTATTACATTACATTTTCTTCGGATTATCATTAGTGCTATTCGATGTTTTCCAACGAATAGCATTTAATTTTTTTGGCTATCAGACACACAAAAAAACAGTTGATATCATGAGTTTTTTACTTATAAAATCACTGTTATTTATTGGATGCCGAATTAAGTTTAAGCAGCACGGAAACATTCCCGAAAACGTACCACTTATTATAGTATCAAATCATCAAGGAATGTTTGATATCCCTCCTATTGCATGGTTTTTAAGAGCATATCATCCTAAGTATGTATCAAAAATTGAACTAGGGAAAGGTATTCCGGGTATTTCATACAATTTAACACATGGTGGATCTGTACTTATCGATAGAAAAGACGCCAAACAATCGATTACTGCTATTGCTGCTTTTGGAAAGTATATCGAAAAATATAAGTACAGCGCTGTTATTTTTCCTGAAGGGACCAGAAGTAATGATGGCAAGCCAAAACCATTTAAAGAAAATGGTTTAAAGATGCTTGTAAAGTATATGCCTTCAGCCTATATTGTTCCGTTAACTATTAACAACGCTTGGAGAATTTCGGTGCCCAAATCTTTTTTTAAACCCTTAGGAGTTACGGTTACGGTAGAAGCTCATGAGGCTATTGCCGTAAATTCTATGCCTTTTGAAGAGCTATTTTCAACAGTTGAGAATAAAGTTAAATCGGCTGTTAGGTAATTACAAATTGATCTCTGTCGTTTAAAAACTGTAATTTTTCGCGTACTTGTTTTAATTTGTCTTTTTCAAGACTTATACTTTTCACATCTTCCGAATAAGGCCTGGTTTTAATGATTTCATTCCCTAAGGCATCAAAAACTGCAGAATGACCACAGTATTCAAATCCATTGGCATCAACTCCAACCCTATTTACCCCGATAGTAAATGCCATGTTTTCAATAGCCCGAGCTTTTAAGAGCGTATCCCAGGCATTGATGCGTTGTTTTGGCCAGCTGGCAATATAAATGAGCACATCATAATTAAAGGTATTTCTAGCCCATACCGGAAACCGTAAATCGTAACAAACAAGTGGAAATAATTTCCATCCTTTGTATTCAATTATTACTTGCTTGGTTCCAGCAGCATAATACACATGCTCATCAGCCAAGGTAAACAAATGCTTTTTGTCATAGTATTTATGAAAGCCATCAGGAAAAGCAACAATTAACCTGTTGTAATAGTTTCCGTTTTCATGAATTATTAGACTTCCGATTATTAAACAATTTTTCTCAACAGCTATTTGTTTCATCCATTGAATCGTCTCTCCATCCATTCTTTCGGCCAGATTAGCAGGGCTCATCGAAAACCCGGTTGTAAACATTTCTGGTAAAACAATAATATCAGTTGCAGCAATTTCATTTAACTTGGCTTCAAAACGATTTCTGTTTTCAGTTGGATTTTCCCAAACCAAATCGGCCTGAATGATACTAACAATGAGCTCTCTGTTCATAAATGATGCTTTTAAGTAAAGGTAAAATAAAAAATCCTGAACTTAAAAGCCCAGGATTTTATTTTAAAAAACGTTGATTATCCTGCTATACTAGCACATAAATACTCTCTGTTCATACGGGCTATATTTTCTAAAGAGATTCCTTTAGGACATTCTACTTCGCAAGCAGCGGTATTGGTACAGTTACCAAATCCTTCCAAATCCATTTGGCGAACCATATTCATTACCCTATCAGCAGCCTCAACCTTACCTTGTGGCAACAAAGCAAATTGTGAAACTTTAGCCGCAACGAACAACATAGCCGAAGAGTTTTTACAGGTCGCAACGCAAGCGCCACATCCAATACAAGAAGCTGCATCCATAGACAAATCAGCATCCTTTTTAGGAATTAAAATAGCATTAGCATCCGTAGTATTACCTGATGTATTAACCGAGATAAATCCACCTGCTTGTTGTATGCGTTCAAATGCCATGCGATCAACAATAAGATCTTTGATTACTGGAAAGGCTTTAGCTCTCCACGGTTCGATATAGATAGTATCGCCGTCTTTAAATTTACGCATATGCAATTGACAGGTCGTAATTAATCGATCAGGTCCATGCGCTTCTCCGTTAATAAATAATGAACACATTCCGCATATACCTTCTCTACAGTCATGGTCAAAGGCAACAGGTTCTTCATTGTTACTCACTAATTGTTCATTTAAAACGTCTAACATTTCTAAGAACGACATGTGTTCTGAAATATCAGTTACTTTATAATCCACCATTTTGCCCTTATCTTGAGCATTTTTTTGGCGCCATATTTTTAATGTTAAATTCATATTCATAACCTGTCTTATTTATACGAACGTGTTTTAAGTTCTAGTTCTTCAAATTTTAATTCTTCTTTATGTAATACCGCATCACTTGGTTTACCTTTATACTCCCAAACAGAAACAAATGCAAAGTTTACGTCGTCGCGCAGCGCTTCTCCTTCTTCTGTTTGATATTCTTCTCTAAAATGTCCACCACACGATTCTTTGCGTTCTAAGGCATCTTTAGCGAACAATTCACCTAATTCAAGGAAATCGGCCACACGCATGGCTTTTTCAAGTTCGGTATTCATACCGCTTATTTCGCCCGGAACTTTTACATCTTTCCAGAACTCTTCTCTTAATTGTTGAATTTCAACAATGGCTTCTTTTAATCCTTTTTCATTTCGTGCCATACCCACTTTATCCCACATGATTTTTCCTAATTTTTTATGGAAATAATCAACAGAATGGGTCCCTTTATTGTTGATAAAGAAATCTAATTTATCTTTGATTTCTTTTTCGGCCTGATCAAATTCCGGTGTATCGGTAGGGATTTTTCCTGTTTTGATATCCGGTGCTAAATAATCGCCTATAGTATAAGGTAACACAAAATAACCATCGGCCAACCCTTGCATCAGTGCAGAAGCACCTAAACGATTAGCACCGTGATCTGAAAAATTAGCCTCTCCTATACAATACAATCCTGGAACGGTAGTCATCAAATTATAATCAACCCATAAACCTCCCATAGTATAGTGAGTTGCCGGGTATATCATCATTGGTGTTTTATATGGATTTTCATCTACAATTTTCTCGTACATTAAAAACAAGTTGCCGTATTTTTCTTCGATAACTGCTTCGCCTAATTCAGTAATTTTCTCTTTGGATGGATTTTCAATTCCTAAAACACGTGCCTTTTCAGTACCATAACGTTTAATGGCTGATGAAAAATCTAAATAAACAGCTTCTCCGGTAGCATTTACCCCATACCCTGCATCGCAACGTTCTTTGGCTGCACGTGAAGATATATCGCGAGGTGCTAAGTTTCCAAAGGATGGATAACGACGCTCTAAGTAATAATCTCTATCCTCTTCTGCAATTTCTGTTGGTTTTAATTTACCTTGTTGTATTGCTTTAGCATCTTCTAATTTTTTTGGAACCCAAATACGCCCATCATTTCGCAACGATTCTGACATCAGCGTTAATTTTGATTGATAATCTCCAGAACGTGGAATACAGGTTGGGTGAATTTGTGTAAAACACGGGTTGGCAAAAAAGGCTCCTCTTTTGTGCGATTTCCATGCTGCCGTTGCATTTGAACCCATGGCATTAGTTGATAAGAAATATACGTTACCATAACCACCTGAAGCTATAACAACAGCATGAGCTGAATGACGTTCAATTTCTCCGGTAATCAAATTTCGGGCAATAATTCCACGCGCTTTTCCATTTACAATTACTACATCCAACATTTCATGGCGGTTAAACATTTCAATTTTACCGCGTCCTATTTGTCTGTTCATAGCCGAATAAGCTCCCAATAATAACTGCTGACCTGTCTGACCTTTTGCATAAAAGGTTCTTGAAACCAAGGTTCCTCCAAAAGAACGGTTGTCCAATTGTCCGCCATAATCACGCGCTAATGGTACGCCTTGAGCAACACATTGGTCTATAATATTTCCTGAAACCTCAGCTAATCGGTATACATTTGCTTCGCGTGAACGGTAATCACCTCCTTTTACGGTATCATAGAATAACCGGTAATTAGAATCGCCATCACCCATATAATTTTTCGCTGCGTTGATACCTCCTTGGGCAGCAATTGAATGTGCTCTTCGTGGAGAATCTTGATATGCAAATGCTTTTACATTGTATCCTTGCTCTGCCAATGTTGCTGCTGCTGAGCCACCGGCTAAGCCAGTACCTACAATAATAATGTCGATATTCCTTTTATTGGCAGGATTTACTAAGTTGATTTTATTTTTATAATCTGTCCATTTATCTTTTATTGGACCTTTTGGAATTTTTGAATTTAAAGTCGTCATAATGTTATAAGATTAATGGTTTAATTGACTAAAATGATGAAATAAAGCGATAATAATAAATCCAAGTGGAACAACTATTGCATAAAAATTTCCGAACGATTTTATACAACTTGTATACTTGTTATTTACTCCTAAGGATTGAAAAGCTGATTGAAAACCGTGTAATAAATGAAGTGATAGCAAAATAAAAGCAAGTACATAAACTACTACTCTCCAAGGCTCTACAAACTTATGTTGAAGCTCAACAAAATAACGATATTCTCCGTCTAACATTCCAGACATATCGCCTAAAACATATTTGGTGTTCATTTCTGGAAACCAAAAATCAATAAAATGTAATACAATAAATGCCAAAATAACACCACCGCTAATTTCCATATTTCTGGACATCCAAGTGGCATTTGCTGCTCCATTATACTTTACATATTTTACTCCTCTCGATTTTCTGTTCTTAATTTCTAATACAAATCCTAACACAAAATGAAATACAACTCCAACAATTAATACTGGTTGTAACGCATATTGAATTAGTGGGTTAGTTCCCATAAAATGCGATAAATTATTAAATAAATCTACACTAAATAAGGAAGTTAAATTAACCGCTAAATGAATAATTAAGAAGAAAATAAGGAATAATGCCGAAAGCGCCATAGCAACTTTTCTGGCAATAGTTGATGATAAAAATCCGCTCATTTTAATTATTTTTTGTTAATCGATTGACAAATATAAAACATAGCATTTGCAATAGCTAAAACAATTAAATCATTTTTAATCAATTTAGAATGATTATAATTTATCCTTAACAAAAAGCAATTTTTATTAAAATAAATTCCATGTTTTGAGATTCCATAAAATAAACTTTACTTTACATGAATCAAATAAAACTAGTAAGTATGAAAAAAATAACATTTGCGTTTTTATTTCTTTCATTTATGGCCTTTTCTCAAGAAGTCCCAATTGATAAACTGAAAGGAATGAAGCCTCGCTCTATTGGCCCGGCCGGTATGAGCGGCCGCATTACTGCTGTTGATGTAGTTAACAGTAAACCTGAAATTATTTATGCCGGCGCTGCCTCGGGTGGTGTATGGAAATCTGAAAGTGGTGGCTTGGAGTGGGAGCCTATCTTTGACAAACAACCCGTACAGTCAATTGGAGCCATTACAATACAACAGAGCAATCCCGATGTAATTTGGGTTGGTACCGGCGAAGGAAATCCAAGAAACAGTTTAAATGGCGGTTACGGTATTTATAAAAGTATTGACGGCGGTAAAAACTGGCAATTAATGGGACTAGAAAAAACCCGCAATATCCACCGCATCATCATAGATCGTGACAATCCAAATACAGTTTATGTGGCTGCAATAGGATCACCCTGGGGAGAACATCCAGAACGCGGTGTTTTTAAAACCGTTGATGGCGGAAAAACATGGAAAAATGTTTTGTTTGTAAACAACAAAACAGGTTGTGCCGAACTGGTTGTTGATAGTTCAAATCCGAATAAACTCATTGCATCGATGTGGGAACACAAACGAGATCCGTGGTTTTTTAAATCGGGGGGCGAAGGTTCAGGTATTTACATTTCGTTTGATGGCGGAGCTAACTGGACTAAAAAAACAGATAAAGATGGCTTACCAAAAGGTCATTTAGGAAGAGTTGGTTTAGCAATTGCGCCAAGCAATCCTAAAATGATTTATGCTTTAGTTGAGGCCGAAAAAAATGGACTTTATCGTTCTGATGATGGCGGCTTTAATTGGAAAAAAATCAACGAAACCGAGAACATCAACAACCGTCCGTTTTATTATGCTGAGATTTATGTAGACCCATTAAATGAATATCGCCTGTATAGTATTCATACCTATGTTACTGTAAGTATTGATGGAGGAAAAACTTTTGAAGATTTAATGCCGGCTTATGGAACAACTAAAGGTGTACATCCAGATCATCATGCCTGGTGGATTCATCCAACAAATCCAAATTACATTATCGATGGTAATGACGGGGGCTTAAACATTTCGTACGATCGCGGTAAAACATGGCGTTTTGTTGAAAATTTACCTGTTGGTCAGTTCTATCACGTTAACGTCGACAACGATTTTCCGTATAATGTTTACGGCGGCATGCAAGATAACGGCTCTTGGTATGGACCGGCTTATGTGTTAAAAGATCAGGGAATTAGAAACACATACTGGCAGGAAGTAATGTTTGGCGATGGGTTTGATGTAGTTCCAGATTTAAAAGACAATCGATATGGTTACGCCATGTCACAGGGAGGTAATGTGGGCAGATTTGATAAGTTAACAGGTAATATAAAGAACATCAAACCAACGCATCCAGACCCTAAAATGAAATTGCGTTTTAATTGGAATTCTGCAATAGCTGTAGATCCAATTGACAATGAAACCATTTATTTTGGAAGTCAGTTTGTGCACAAATCAACCAACCAAGGACATGAGTGGAAAATCATTTCACCCGATTTAACCACTAATAACCCTGAAAAACAAAAACAACATGAAAGTGGTGGCTTAACTATGGATGCTACCGGAGCAGAAAATCATTGTACCATATTAGCTATAATACCAAGTACGCTAGAAAAAGGATTGCTTTGGGTTGGAACTGATGATGGAAATATTCAAATTTCAAGAAATGGTGGTGAAACCTGGACTAATGTAGCTATAAATATCAAAGGAATGCCAAAAGACAGTTGGGTTGCACAAATTAAAACATCAGCGTTTAATGCTGGCGAAGCCTATGTTGTAGTAAATAATTACCGTCAATTCGATTTTAAACCATACTTATATAGAACTCGTGATTATGGTAAAACTTGGGAAAGTTTACTCGATAAAAAAGATGAGTCTTTTGGTTATACTTTATCGTTTGTTCAAGACCCTATCGTTAAAAACCTACTCTTTTTAGGAACTGAATACGGACTTTATTTTAGTATTGATGAAGGAAAAAACTGGACAAAGTGGACCAATGAGTATCCGTCGGTACCAACCATGGATTTGGTAATTCATCCAACAGAACACGATTTGGTAATAGGTACCTTTGGTCGATCTTTCTGGATTTTAGACGATATTCGTCCGCTTAGAGAATTGGCAAAAACAGGTATTGAAAGTCTAAATAAACCACTAAAAATAGTTGAACCGGCTAAAGCCTATATTACAGAAAAACAACAGCCTGCAGGAGTTCGATTTGGAGCCAATGCAACCTATAATGGCGAAAATAAAAATGATGGTGCACAGATTAGTTATATTTTTAATAAACCGTCAGAATCCAAAGAAATAAATAAAGAATCTAAAGAGACTACCAAGTTAAAACCCGATTCTAAACCAAAAAATGATTCGATAGTTTTAAATGTGTACAATCAGAAAAATGAATTGATACGCACCATTAAACAAAAATCTCCGGATGAAAACGGCTTGCATAAGATAACTTGGAGGCTTGATGAAAAAGGTGTACGCAGACCATCAAGAGCTACTTCGCAACGACGTGGAAACTGGGAACCAAGAGGTGTAAGTGCTTTACCGGGAACCTATAAATTGGTATTATCGCATGGAAAAGAAAAAGATTCAACATCGGTACAAGTCGAATTTGATCCAAGAATTCAGTTAGCCAACGACGTGTTAGAAACCAAATATAAGCTTTTAAAGGATGTTGAAAAAACCATGGAACAGATGGCTAATATCAGTCAGCAACTCAATGAATCCAAAGAAATTGTAAAAAATTACAAAAAACAATTATCTGATTTAAAGGATAAAAAATACGCCGATTTAATTAAAAAACACGACACAATTTCGAAAAAATTGGATGGTTATGTAGATGAGTTATTGGGCAAAGAAGATAAAAGACAAGGTATTACGCGAAGTACCGATCCTACGGTAGTTTCAAACTTATTCACAGCCTATTCGTACATCAATGATTTGATTCAATTACCAGGTTCTACAGAAAAACAATTGTTAGAAAATGCAATAAATGCATTTGAAACCTACAAAGCAACTATAAATGCATTTTATCAAAAAGATTGGGTTGAATATAAAAATGAAATTGAAAAACTCAACCTCAGTTTATTTAAAGAATCCAAAACGTTTTAATTAATGTAAAAAAAACGCCCGATTAAATCGGGCGTTTTTTTACTTGATTTCAAATACTTGCTTGGCATCGCCAATCTCAACTTGGAATTTGCCTTTTATAAAGTAATCCTGTCCATTTTTTGCGGTTGTAATTACAGCATCTTTATGCTTTTTAAGGTAATTTTTCTTTCCGGTTTCGTTGTATTTAATCACAAAATCAGCATAATTATAACCAGCATCTGCTTTGTATTCAAACCTGTTAAGCTCTATTCCATCTTCAGATTTTACAACGATTTGATAGGTGCCTTCTTTAGCTACATAAAAAGGAATGGTAATTTTTGGTTCTGTAGGTGTTAACCATTTGCTCCATGAACTTCCCCAGTTTTTATTATATCGAACCTCATCAACATTAAAAATTAAAGCTGATTTATTCTTAGTTTTCTCAAACTGTTGTAAGGGGTCTATATGTGCTTTGTAAATCGATCTACCGTGTGTTCCAATTACCAAGTCTTTGGCTTCTTTTTGAACAACCAAATCATGTACGGCTACTTTTGGTAAGTTTTTTTGAAATTCCTGCCACGAGTTACCGCCATCCATCGAAACAAAAACACCATTATCATTTCCTACATACACTAATTTTTTATTGATTGGATCTTCTTTAATTACATTGATTGGAAAATTTGGAAGATTATTACTTATTGATTTCCATGTTGTTCCTTTATCATCAGAAACAAATAAATACGGTTTAAAATCATCGTTTCGATATCCGTTTAAGGCTACATACACACGCTCTTTTTTGTGTGCCGATGCAATAACTCGCGAAACCCATAATTCTTTAGGAAACGAATCGGAAATTTTAGTCCAACTTCCGCCACCGTTTTCGGTAATATGCACTAATCCATCATCTGAACCTACGTAGATAAACCCAAATTGAAACGGACTTTCTGAAATGCTGGTCAACGTTCCATAGGCCACATTTCCTTTTTTGCCGCCTAAGGTTAAATCTGAAGAAATAGTTGCCCACTCATCACCTTTATTTAGTGATCGATGTAATTTGTTACTTCCATAATATAATATATCTTGATTATGAACAGACAAATGAATTGGTGTTTGCCAATTAAAACGCAACGGTGTTTCTCCCAAATCATGTTTTGGTTGTATGTTATTTCTTTTGTTTGATTTTAAATCCAATCGATAATAGTTTCCAAACTGAAATCCGGTATAAACAATATTTTTATCGCGTTTATCAATTTCTACTTGCATACCGTCACCGCCCATTATAGATTTATACGGATATTCTCCTTCTTGATGCCAATCTACTGACGCCTTATAGTTACTAGGACCTTTCCAAACACCGTTGTCTTGCAATCCGCCATATACATTATAAGGTTTAGCATCATCCACATTAATGGCGTAAAATTGGCCTACTGCCGGAGTATTGCATTTTATCCAATTGGCCCCATCATCATAGGTTATATTTACTCCGCCATCATTTCCATTAATTAAATGACCGGTTAAATTTGGATTAATCCATAAGTAATGATGATCTACGTGCACATTATCACCATTAATAGCTGTAAATGTTTTTCCGCTGTCTTTTGATTTTAAAATAGGAACACCGTAAATATAGAGTTGTTCTTCGTGTTTTGGGTTCACATAAATATGCCCAAAATAATAACCATACGAGAAATAAATATCATCTAGAAACTCATCATGTGTTTTTTTCCAAGTTTTTCCTCCATCGATTGATTTGTAAACTTCGGCTCCAACAACAGGTGTATCAAACAATTCTGAATTGGCATCTTCTAAATAATGGGCTAAATCGGCCGGTTTTACCACACCCGATTTGACTAAATTTTTCACATTTTCTGCGCGATACTTCTCTTGAAAACCATTTTCTTTTAAAAAATTATTGAGTTTTTTAACATCGAGGTCTAGAAATGTTTCAACAGACATAACTTTAAAATCTTCTTTTGAAAGTTGATTTTCTTCTTTCGTTTTTTCTTCTTTTGCTCTTCTAAACTGATTGTCGTGTATGGCATAAACGATATTTTCATTAAACGCTGCTAATCCAATTCGGCCAACGCCTTCTCCTGTTGGAAAACCACTTTCTTTAGTTGATAGCAATTGCCAAGTTTCCCCAGCATCAATACTTTTATAAATTCCTGAATGAGGCCCATCTCCATCAAAATGCCATGCTTTTCTATCGCGTTGCCAGGCCGATGCATACATCACCTTAAAATTATCCGGTGCTACTGATAAATCAATAACGCCTGTTGCATCATTGATAAATAAGGTGTGTTTCCAGGTTGTTCCACCATCTACAGATTTAAAGATTCCACGTTCATTATTGTTGGTGTATAAATGACCGATAACTGCAACAATTAATTCATTTGGATTGGTTGGATTGAGTACTATTCTGCTTACATGATGCGAATCTGTTAATCCAACATTGATCCATGATTTGCCTTTATCGGTACTTTTTAAAATTCCGATACCTGCATACGATGAACGCGATGAATTATTTTCACCTGTTCCAACCCATATGGTGCTGCTTTTCCAGTCAACCGCAATATCTCCAATATTTTGAGTAGGTGCATTATCCATAACCGGAGTAAAGGATGTGCCATTGTTGTTAGTATACCACAAACCTCCCGACGCATAAGCGACATAAAATTCAGTAGGTTTTTCTGGGTTTACATCCATATCAACCACACGACCACTCATGATGGTTGGACCAATATTGGTAAATGGGATGTTTTTAACTAAATTTTGAGAATTAATGCTAATAAAATAAAACAGGGCACTGATTAAAATGTGAAATTTTTTCATGGTACTAATTTTAATATGTTTTGGTCATTTCTTCATCAACAACTATAATAAATGAGGCTTTATTTTTATGTTCTTTATCCAAGGTTTTCAAATTTCCTTGTTCTGCCGTTGCGATGGTTACAATTTTAATTGATGGATTTTTATGTTTCAAGTACCATCCGATTCCTTCGAAAAAGTCTGAATGATAAGTGCCGTTATAATGAATAAACAATTTATCTTTTTCCATGTTTTCAAGAATAAAATAAGCCATTGTTGCATCTTTTAAGGCCTGGGCTTTTGGTAAATTTTCGCCACCATGACCTCCGGACATTTTAATCATATTTTGATAGCCTGGCAAATTGGCATCATAGGCTATTGGTAGAGGAGCCATCCATTTTTTATTAACCATTGAAAAGGTATCCAAAACCTGAAATCCATTTTTGTACACCAAATTGGCGTAAGAACGAGGTACGTTTGTGGCTACAAATTTTATCTGGTTTTTCTTAGCAAAATCCAATAATGGTTTGTAATCGGTACTAAAATTATTCCACAATCTTACAAGCGTTCCTAGTTCTTTAGAGCTAATTCTTCCGGCTAAATACTCATCAACTCCATGCTGATTATCTGCTTCAAACATTTCTGCCCCCAAAGAAATCGCTCTTTTTTGATGCAAGTCTTTTAGCGTTTCTAATTGAAGCCAATGTGTAATTGGATTGTTGTGAAGTTCTCCAAAAAGTACTATTTCGGCTTTACTCATTTCTTTCAACATTTTCTGATAGCTAACTTTTTTTCCATTAGTATTAAAAATTTGATATGCAGGTTTGTTTTGAGAAAATCCAATGGTAGAAATCCAAAGAAAAACAATCGATAAAAAGAGCTTTTTCATGGTAAATGTTATTGATTATGCACAAATGTATAAATTTGAATTATAAATAACTATTTATATCCTACATTGAAAAATAATCAATTGTAAACTACTAAAATTAATCTTTCGGTTTTACTTTAATATAGTGCTAAACTAAAAAACCAACAGTATTTTTATTCAATTTTAATTTAATGCGTATTTTTAAAATCAAAATAAAAAAACGACATAAACGTAATTTAATTTAATAAACTATGAAATCTATAGGCCTGTTATACGCTTTTTTGTTAGTTGTAATGATGCAATCAATATCAATTAATGCACAACAAGTATTTACAAAAAATCAAATTCCTTCAATTAAAAAAGATGTTACAACTTTAGCCGCTGATGAGATGGAAGGTCGTTTAGTGGGCTCAGCAGGTGAAAAATTAGCCTACGAATACATTATAAAACGCTATAAAAAAATGGGGTTAAAAAAAGCAGGAATATCTAACAGCTATTTACAACCTTTTTACGCTAAACCTAAAGTAAGTCCTCATAGCGCAACTCAAGATACCGCTTCTATTAAAGGTTATAATGTTGTTGGATTTTTAGATCACAAAGCACAAAAAACAGTAATTATTGGTGCACATTACGATCATTTAGGCTATGGTCAATTAGGTGGTTCATTGGTAGGTGCCGATAAAAATGAAATCCATAATGGAGCCGATGATAATGCAAGTGGAGTGGCGGCCATGTTAGCCCTTGCAGAACGCATTAAAAAACTTAAGCTTAAAAATTATAATTATTTATTTTTAGCATTTTCCGGTGAAGAACAAGGTCTCTGGGGTTCTAGTTTTTTTGCTAAAAATCCCACAATTGACATAAAAAATGTCGCCTTTATGATTAATATGGATATGGTTGGCCGATTGGACACTGAAAAAAGAATGGCCATTTACGGCACCGGAACTTCACCACTTTGGGAGGAAATTATTCAAACCATCAAAGAGCCTGATTTTAAAATTAACAAACACGAATCGGGTGTAGGACCGTCAGATCACACTTCATTTTACCTTCAAGACTTACCAGTATTACACTTTTTTACTGGACAACATCAAGATTATCATAAACCTTCTGATGACGCAGAATTAATCAATTATGAAGGACTCGAATTGGTCGTAGATTACATTGAAAATTTATTAACCATTGCCAACAGTAAACCGGTTCCTTTATTTACCAAAACAAAAGACGAATCAAACAGAAACAGAAACTTAAAAGTTACCTTAGGGGTAATCCCCGATTTTATGTATAGTGATAAAGGAATGCGGATTGATGGTGTTTCTGATGGGAAACCTGCTCATAATGCCGGATTAATTAAAGGTGATATCGTTATAAAACTTGGTGAACATGAAGTTGTTGATATGATGAGTTATATGGATGCCCTTGGAAAATTTGAAAAAGGACAAACTATTAAAGTAACTGTAAAAAGAGACGATTTAATTATTGTAAAAGACCTGACCTTTTAATTTTTGTAACAATCAATTATTTTTTAATTCTTAACTTTGAAGCACAACAAAATATAAATTTACTCAAATGAAATACTTACCAATTGACAGACAATTATTTATTAAAAACAGAGCAAAATTTGCTGCTAAAATGAAACCAAACTCATTAGCTGTTTTTAATTCCAATGATATATACCCAGTAAGTGCAGATAGCACCTTACCATTTGCGCAACACCGCGATATTTTTTACTTATCAGGGGTTGACCAAGAAGAAAGTATCTTGGTTATTTTTCCGGATGCGCCTAAAACACAGCATAAAGAAATGTTGTTTTTAAAAGAAACCAACGATCATATCGCTGTTTGGGAGGGTGAAAAATTAACTAAAGAAAAAGCATTTGAAACAACCGGCATTAAAACCGTTTACTGGCTACAAGAATTTGAAAAAGTTTTTTTTGAATTGATGACTCAGGCAGAAAACGTATATATCAACACCAACGAACATTACCGGGCAAAAATTGAAACTGAAACTCGCGAGGCGCGTTTCGTTAAGTGGTTACAGGAAAAATATCCTGCGCATACTTATTTAAGAAGTCAGCCAATTTTACAGAGGCTGCGTTCAGTAAAAGAGCCTCAAGAAATTGCGTTAATTCAAGAAGCTTGTAATATTACTGAAAAAGGATTTAGACGTGTTTTAGGATTTGTTAAAGCTGGCGTTGCCGAATATGAAATTGAAGCCGAATTTGCCCACGAGTTTTTACGCAACCGCGCCAATGGTTTTGCCTATACACCTATTATCGGAAGCGGATACAATGCCTGCGTATTACACTATATAGAAAATAATCAGGTTTGTAAAGAAGGTGAAGTTATCTTAATGGATGTAGGCGCACAATACGCTAATTACAGCTCAGATTTAACCCGTTGCGTTCCGGTATCAGGAAAATTTACACCTCGACAAAAAGACGTGTACAATGCCGTCTTAAGAGTAAAAAATGAAGCAGCCGCAATGTTGGTTGTGGGTAATGACTGGGCTAAATACCATGTAGAAGTTGGTAAAATTATGACGCGTGAATTAATAGGTTTAGGCCTGATTACCGAAGAAGATGTAAAAAATGAAAATCCGGATTGGCCTGCTTATAAGAAATATTTTATGCACGGCACTTCGCATCATATTGGTCTAGATACGCACGATTACGGCATTTTAACTGAGCCCATGCAAGCCGGAATGGTATTTACTGTTGAACCTGGAATTTATATCCCAGAAGAAAATTTAGGTATTCGCTTGGAAGATGATTATGTAATTCAAGAAAAAGGTGCTCCTTTTAACTTAATGGCTAGTATTCCAATTGAAGCTGACGAAATTGAGGCATTAATGAAAAAATAAAATAATTTTAACACCTTATAAATCCTGACTGATTATCAAAATTGGTCAGGATTTTTTATCTTTATAAATATGGGACTATTTAAATATAAAGGAGCGAGCATTCATTATACCTCTAAAGGTAAAGGACGGGTTGTGGTTTTATTACACGGATTTTTAGAAAATGCTGAAATGTGGAAAGACATCAGAGAACAACTTCAAACACGTTTCAGGGTAATTGCAATTGACCTGTTAGGACACGGTAATTCTGAAAATATTGGGTACATCCATACCATGGAAGATCAAGCTTTAATGGTTAAAGCGTTGCTAGACTCATTGCAGCTTAGACGTTATATTGTAATTGGTCATAGCATGGGCGGTTATGTTGGTTTATCATTAGCACAACTTTTCCCAACTGCTATTAAAGGATTATGTTTAATGAATTCTACTCCCCTTGCTGACAATCCAGAGAAAAAAATAAACAGAGATCGGGCCATTGAAGCGGTAAAACAAAATCATAAGACTTTTATCAGAATGTCAATTCCAAATTTATTTGCTTCCTACAATCTTACATCGTTTAAAAATGAAATCAATCAAGTAATTAACGAAGCACTTAATATGAATCAGCAAGGAATTATTGCCTCGTTGGAAGGAATGAAATTGCGAAAAGATAAAGCGGCTGTTTTTAACACTCTTAAAGCACCTACACAACTCATTATAGGTAAAAACGATGGCGCTATTGATTATAAGGCTACCTTGAAAAGCATACAAAATAAACAAACAGAAATTGTTGAATTTGAAGATGGGCATATGAGTTATATTGAAAACAAATCCGAGTTATTGGATGCTTTAACTCAATTTGTAAAAAAATGTTATAAATAAAATCAGGCTCTATGAAGGAAAAATCACAGGTATCCAAAAAATCGGGTTTACCACCAGGAACTTTGGTTCACATTGGAAAAAAACGAGCTAATAAGGTTAAAATTTCTGTAATTGATTATACAGAAACATCGTTTCATGAATTCGAGTGCGAAGCTATTGAAGATGTTTTTGCTTATAAAGAAAAAGATTCTGTTAGCTGGATTAATATTGATGGGATACACAATACCAACATCATTGATATCGTCGGATCCAATTTTGGACATCATCCGTTATTATTGGAAGATATTGTAAATACCTTAAGTCGACCGAAACTAGAAGAGTTTGACGATTATTTGTTCATAACCCTAAAAATGCTTGGAATTAGTGAAAATCAAAAATCAATTGTAGAAGAACAGGTAAGTTTTATTTTGGGTAAAAACTATGTGATATCTTTTCAGGAACAGCCCGGCGACATCTTTGATTCTATCCGTATGCGCATCAAAGAATCCAAAGGAAATATAAGAAAACGAAAAACTGATTACCTTTTTTACCGACTATTAGATACGGTTGTTGACCATTACTTTTTTATTGTTGAACATTTAAGTGAACGCATCGAGCAACTTGAAGACATTGTGTTAAAAACCCAAACACCTGAAATTTTGCATGAAATTCAGGATTTAAAAACCGAGTTAATTCAGTTAAGAAAATCAATCAGCCCATTACGCGAAGCTGTTGGAACCATTCAAAAAGATGAAATAAAATTAATACACAAAAACACCTTACATTATTTTAATGATGTTAATCAAAACCTATTACAAGTAGCTGAGAGTATTGATATCTACCGCGAAATGACTAAAAATTTAATGGATTTATACCAATCGGGTATCAACAATAAAATGAATCAGGTGATGCAAATATTAACGGTAATTGCCACCATATTTATTCCGCTTACATTTATTGTGGGTATCTACGGAATGAATTTTGAATACATGCCCGAGCTAAAATGGCGCTATGGATATTTTACTACCTGGGGCATTATGGTTTTAATTGTTTTACTAATGCTCCGATTTTTTAAACGTAAAAACTGGTTTTAACTATGCAAACTATAAGCATTTTTGGATGTGGATGGCTGGGCGAACCGCTGGCCGAATACCTGCTTAGCAAAGGCTTTACTATTAAGGGCTCAACTACTACTGTTGATAAAATTGCTTCGCTGAAAGAAAAGGGTATTACTCCTTATTTAATGCGTTTAGACAATTTATCTGAGGCCGATTTTTCATTTTTTGATACTGATATTTTAATAGTAAACATACCTTCAAAAGATTATATCGGATTTAAATCATTGACAAATATTATAGAAGGATCTAACATTAAAAAGGTGTTGTTTGTCAGCTCAACGTCAGTTTATAAAGACAATAATTCATTAATTTTTGAACATACTTTAGATAGTTATTCTGATAGTCCCTTGCTTGAAATTGAAGACTTGTTTACTGCAATTCAAAAAGTTGACACTACTATTTTACGATTTGGCGGATTATTTGGTGGCCGAAGAAAACCAGGTAATTTTTTTAGTGCCGGATACAAAGTTTCACAACCCGATGCTCATGTAAACATGATTCATTTAGATGATTGTATTGAAATAATATATCAGATAATTGACAAAAACAGCTGGAATCAAACTTATAATGCTTGTGCCGATTTACATCCAACCAAACGAATGTTTTACACAAAAGCGACTGAAATAGTAGGAAAACCTGCTCCAAATTTTATTGAAAATGAACCGATTTCCTTTAAAATAATCAGTAATGATAAAATAAAAAAAAGCTTAAACTACAAGTTTAAGCATGAAGATATAATAGAAGCTTTAGAGCTTTAACTAATGTTTAAACGAATTCCAACCTTGTGCAGTAAGTTCTATTTGTTGATTAGCGCGTGTAACTAAATGAACCCCTTCATTGGGTTCTGTCATGTAACCAATAACGGTCATGCTCGGATTTCCTTTAATTTTATCAAAGTCTGCTTGAGCAATTGTAAATAATAATTCATAATCTTCGCCACCACTTAAAGCAACTGTTGTACTGTTGATGTTAAATTCTTCACAAGTTGTAATTACCTGTTGATCAAGCGGAATTTTTTCTTCATACAATTTACATCCCACATTCGATTGTTTACAAATATGTAAAATTTCCGATGATAAACCGTCAGAAATATCGATCATGGCTGTAGGTTTAAGTTCTAAATTTTTAAATAGTTTTATGATATCTTTTCTGGCCTCAGGTTTTAAATGGCGCTCTACCAAATAATCGTAACGCGTTAAATCGGGTTGTGAATTTGGATTCACTAAAAAAACTTGTTTTTCGCGTTCTAACACTTGCAACCCAAGATACGAAGCCCCTAAATCGCCAGTAACTACCAGTAAATCATTTGGTTTGGCTCCGCTTCTCAATACAGCCTCGTCATGATTTAACACTCCAATAGCTGTAATGCTTATCAGCATTCCTTTGGCAGAGCTGGTAGTATCGCCTCCAACTAAATCAACCTGGTACGTTTCACAAGCTGCTTTAAGTCCTTCGTAAAATTCTTCAATGGCTTCAAGCGGAAATCTGTTAGAAATTGCTATTGATACGGTTAGTTGTGTTGCAGTTGCATTCATGGCGCAAACATCCGAAATATTAACAACAGCCGCTTTGTAACCCAAATGTTTTAAGGGCATATAACTTAAATCGAAGTGAACATTTTCGACTAATAAATCGGTAGTTACAACGACTTGCTGATTTTTAAAATCTAAAATGGCAGCATCATCACCAACACCTTTAAGGGTAGATGCATGTATTATTTTAAAGTTTTTAGTTATGTGGTCAATCAATCCAAATTCTCCCAATTCGGAAATACTAGTGCTTTTTGAGCTTTTATCTTCTATCATAGTGCAAAAATAATGCTTTATTGATTATTACAATTCAAGAATCAATTTTATATATATATGAGATTGAAATTAAGGTAAAAAGTTAGTACCTTTGCCCTTATTTAGAATGAATCTATATTAATATGATAAAAGTATCTGAAATAGCACAAAAGAAAATTGTTGAGATGATGAGAGAAGACGGAAAAAGTCCGGCTACATCATTTGTAAGAGTAGGAGTACAAAGTGGCGGCTGCTCTGGTTTAATGTACAATTTATCTTTTGATGAGCAACAGCAAGAAGGAGATAAATTGATTGAAGACAACGGTATAAAAATCGTAGTTGACAAAAAAAGCTTTTTATACATTGTAGGGACTACGCTTGATTTTTCAGGCGGATTAAATGGTAAGGGCTTGTATTTTAACAATCCAAACGCAAACAGAACTTGTGGTTGTGGCGAAAGTTTTTCGCTTTAAAACTAAGTTTATAACATTTACAACAACATGAACAAATATACCGAAGACGATTTAAAGAAAGAACTCGAAACCAAAGAGTATGCCTATGGTTTTTATACCGATATTGAAGCGGATAAATTTCCTGCAGGATTAAATGAAGATATCGTCAGAGCCATTTCTAAGAAGAAAAATGAACCCGAATGGATGACCAATTGGCGTATCGATGCTTATCGAATTTGGCAGCAAATGGAAGAACCAGAATGGGCTAATGTTACCTACGAAAAACCAAAATTTAACGAGATTAGTTACTATTCGGCTCCAAAACAGAAACCAAAACTCAACAGTTTAGATGAAGTGGATCCTGAATTACTGGAAACGTTCAAAAAACTTGGAATTTCATTAGATGAGCAAAAACGATTAGCCAATGTGGCTGTTGATATCGTAATGGATTCCGTTTCTGTTGCTACTACCTTTAAGAAAACTTTAGCCGAAAAAGGAATCATTTTTTGTCCTATTTCAGAAGCAATTCAAGAACATCCAGAACTTGTTAAAAAATACTTGGGGTCTGTAGTTCCTAAAACCGACAATTTTTACGCCGCATTAAATTCTGCTGTATTTTCTGATGGTTCGTTCTGTTACATACCAAAAGGGGTTAAATGCCCCATGGAATTATCAACTTATTTTAGAATTAATGAAGGAGGAACAGGTCAGTTTGAACGAACCCTTGTAATTGCCGACCAAGGCAGTTATGTTAGTTATTTAGAAGGATGTACGGCTCCACAACGCGATGAAAATCAATTACATGCTGCTGTTGTCGAACTAATTGCACTTGATGATGCTGAGATTAAATACTCAACTGTTCAGAACTGGTTCCCTGGTGATAAAGAAGGAAAAGGTGGCGTATTTAATTTTGTAACCAAAAGAGGGATTTGCGAAACCAATGCAAAAATTTCTTGGACACAAGTAGAAACCGGAAGTGCCGTTACTTGGAAATATCCAAGTTGCGTGTTAAAAGGCGATAATTCGGTTGGAGAGTTTTACTCAATTGCGGTGACCAATCATTTTCAGCAAGCCGATACTGGTACCAAAATGATTCACATTGGTAAAAACACCAAAAGTACTATTATCTCTAAAGGTATTTCTGCCGGAAAATCACAAAATAGCTATAGAGGTCTTGTAAGAGTTGGTTCTAAAGCAACCGGAGCCCGAAATTTTTCACAATGCGACTCTTTATTAATGGGAAATAATTGTGGCGCTCATACATTTCCGTATATCGAAGCAAAGAATAATACCGCCAAAATAGAACACGAAGCAACTACTTCAAAAATTGGTGAAGACCAACTTTTTTATTGCAATCAGCGAGGAATTGATACTGAAAAAGCAATTGCGTTAATTGTAAACGGATTTAGTAAAGAAGTACTTAATAAATTACCGATGGAGTTTGCTGTGGAAGCTCAAAAATTATTAGAAATATCGTTAGAGGGAAGTGTTGGATAAAATGGAAAACAAAACAGTAATTATAGTAGGCTCATCAAGAGTATTAGGTAACACCAACAGAATCGCAAATGAAATTGCATCAAAATACAACTTTGATTTAATTAACTTGAGCGATTATACATTTACCTATTACGATTATGAAAGCAACAATCTTGACGATGACTTTTTACCGTTAATCCAAAAAATTATCGACAAATACGATACGTTAATTTTTGCTACGCCGGTTTACTGGTATAGCATGAGCGGTATCATGAAAGTTTTCTTCGATCGTTTTTCTGATTTAATACGTATTGAAAAAGAAACAGGAAGAAAATTTAGAGGTAAAAAAATGGCTGTTTTATCAAACTCACACGACAGCCAAATAGACGACGAATTTTACTTGCCATTTATAAAATCGGCTGCCTATTTAGGAATGAATTATATCGGTCAGCATCACTTTAATGCCGATAATCAACTTGAAACAACAAAAGCAACATTAGCATTTATATAAACCAAGAACAATGTTAAAAATAAACAATTTACACGCAGGAATAGACTCAAAAGATATCCTTAAAGGGATTAATTTGGAAATAAAAAAAGGAGAAGTACACGCCATTATGGGGCCAAACGGTTCGGGAAAAAGCACACTATCTTCTGTTATTGCAGGAAATGAAACCTACGAAGTAACCGAGGGTGATGTTATCTTTGAAAACGAAAGCATCCTTGAGCTGGCTCCTGAAGAACGAGCTCATAAAGGCGTATTTTTATCGTTTCAATATCCGGTAGAAATTCCAGGGGTAACCGTAACAAACTTCATAAAAACCTCTTTAAACGAAACCAGAAAAGCTCAAGGTTTAGAGGAAATGCCCGCTAAAGACATGCTAAAACTTATTCGCGATAAAGCGGAGTTGCTAGAAATTGATCGTAATTTCTTATCGCGCTCATTAAACGAAGGCTTTTCGGGCGGTGAGAAAAAAAGAAATGAAATATTTCAAATGGCCATGCTCGAACCTAAATTGGCCATTTTAGACGAAACCGATTCTGGTTTAGATATCGATGCCTTAAAAATTGTTGCAAACGGTGTAAACAAATTGAAAAATGAAAACAATGCAGTATTATTAATTACGCATTACCAACGTTTGTTAGATTATATCGTACCCGATTATGTTCACGTTTTATACAACGGCAAAATTGTTAAATCTGGCGGGAAAGAATTGGCATACGAATTAGAAGAAAAAGGATACGACTGGTTAAAATAAACACATGGAATTAAAAGAAAAAATACTATCCTCTTTTTTAGCTTTTGAAAACAGCTCAAAAACCGATGCGAATTTTCATCAAATACGGTCGGAAGCGTTTAATGCATTTGAACAGCATGGTTTTCCGTCTAAAAAAGAAGAAGATTGGAGATACACTTCATTACGTGATGTTTTAAAGCCCGATTATAAAATCTTACCCAGTAACGCAGATTCAACCATCGATATCAATGAGGTGAAAAAATATTTTATTCACGAAATTGATACCTATAAGTTGGTTTTTGTAAACGGTGTTTATAATTCGTTGCTATCAAATGCCACTCATGAAGGAATGGATATCTGCGTTATGTCATCGGCCTTTTCTAAACCAAAGTACAAGATGATTGTTGATTTTTATTTTAATAAAATCATCAATAAAAGTTTGCATTTTGCCAATTTAAATACCTCATTTGCAAAAGAAGGAGCCTTTATCAATATTCCAAAAAATTGTATCGTATCAAAACCTATTGAAATTATCTATTTTAATACAGGTGATGATGCCGAACTAATGCTGCAGCCACGAAATTTGATTATTGTTGGAGAAAACTCACATGTTCAGATAATTGAGCGCCATCAAAGTGTAAAACAAAATACGGTATTAACCAATACGGTAACCGAAATTTTTGCGCATAAAAGAGGCATTGCCGATTATTATAAAATCCAAAACGATTTAGATTCTGCTTCTTTAATTGATAATACGTTTATCTCTCAACAAAAAGAAAGCGTTGTTTCGGTTAATACCTTTTCATTTGGCGGAAAATTTACCCGCAATAACCTTGAGTTTTACCAGGAAGATGAACGCATTACCTCCAATTTAAATGGATTTACCCTAATTGGAACAGAACAATTTGTAGACCATCACACCTTGGTACATCACAAAAAACCAAATTGTGAGAGTCATGAAAATTACAAAGGTTTGTTTTCTGATGCTTCAACAGGAGTATTTAACGGTAAAATTATCGTAAACAAAGAAGCTCAAAAAACCAATGCATTCCAGCAAAATAATAATATGCTAATTGATGACACCGCTACTATTAACACTAAACCGCAATTAGAAATATTTGCAGATGATGTAAAATGTTCGCATGGATGTACCATTGGTCAGTTAGACGAAAAAGCATTATTTTACCTACGTTCCAGAGGAATTCCAGAAAAAGAAGCAAGAGCGTTGATGTTGTTTGCGTTTGGAAATGAAGTCATTGAGAAAATAAAAATTCCGGCCTTAAAAGAACGTATTACAAACATAATAGCTCGAAAATTACACGTAGATTTGGGAATGGATTTATAAACTACAATTTTATGTTAGATCTCGAGGCAATTAGAGCCGATTTTCCTATTCTTAATCAGCAAGTAAACGGAAAACCATTAATATATTTTGATAATGCTGCAACTTCTCAAAAGCCAAGGGTTGTTGTTGATGCCATAGCAGCTTATTACAATACCATTAACTCTAATATCCACAGAGGCGTTCATACGTTGAGTCAAAAGGCCACTGATGCCTATGAATTATCGCGACAAAAAATTCAGCATTTTGTAAATGCAAAACATTCTCATGAAATCATTTTTACTCGGGGTACTACAGAAAGCATTAACTTGGTTGCTCATGGGTTTTCTCAATTGTTAAAAAAAGGCGATGAAATAATTATTTCGCATTTAGAACATCATTCAAATATTGTGCCTTGGCAATTGGCATGTGAAAAAACTGGAGCTGTATTAAAAGTGATTCCGATAAATGAAAAGGGGGAACTTTTAATGGATGCCTATGAAAAATTATTGACCAACAACACCAAAGTTGTAGCCATTAATCACATTTCTAATTCATTAGGAACCATAAATCCAATTGAAGAAATAATTGAAAAAGCACATGCTAAAGGTGCTGCAGTTTTAATTGACGGTGCTCAGGCAACAGCGCATCTTAAAATCGATGTACAAAAACTTAACTGTGATTTTTATTGTTCATCGGCTCATAAAATGTATGGCCCAACCGGTGTTGGTTTTTTGTACGGTAAAGAAGAATGGTTAAAAAAGTTACCTCCATATCAAGGAGGAGGTGAAATGATTGCCACTGTTACTTTTGATAAAACAACCTATGCCGAATTGCCTTTTAAATTTGAAGCAGGCACTCCGAATATTGAAGGAGGAATTGTTTTTGCTTCCGCCATCGATTATATTAATTCTATCGGCCTTGATAATATTGCAGCTTATGAAAACGAATTACTACACTACGCCACTCAAAAATTAAGTGAAATTGATGGTATTAAGTTTTATGGTACAGCCAACCACAAAACCAGTGTTATTGCCTTTAATATTGGAGATATTCATCCTTACGATATAGGTTCAATAATCGACAAACTGGGCATCGCAGTCAGAACCGGTCACCATTGCACTCAGCCAATAATGGACTTTTATCAAATTCCTGGGACTATCAGGGCTTCCTTTGCTTTTTACAATACAAAAGAAGAAATAGACGAACTAATAAAAGCCATTAAAAGAGCACAAATTATGCTTAAATAATTCACAATTATTTCAAGTATTTATTGTGTTTTTATTTATGCGTATTTCTGTTTTATTATATTTTCATATTTTTTGAGTATTTTTTTTAATTAGTTAATAATTTGTTAAAATATTTTTTTACATTCGTTTTTCTCAATAAAACGTATTAACTAATTAATTTAAAACTTTATGAAAAAATTTATTTTCACCTTTTTCACATTATCTTTTTTATTTATTGCTTGTGAACAAAATGTAGAGGACATTGCTTCTAAACAAGAATCCATCGAAATTAATATGAGTGATTTTTATGTTTATACTGAAGACATACCTAATGCCAGAACAACTGAAGACGCAAAGGCAGATAAATGCTACACAATGAAAGTCTTAAATCAACAGTTAAAAGAAGATCCTAGTCTTGAACATCGAATGTACAATATTGAAAAACATACGCGTACACTAATTGCAAATAAAGGGTCTGTAAATAAAGGAAAACCAGGCGGTGGAGAAACACCTCCTCCTCCAACACCTTATACAGGAACTGTAACCATTCCTGTTATCGTAAATATTCTTGAAGACCCTGCTCATCCGGTAACACAAGCCCATATCAATTCACAAATTGCGATATTAAATGATGACTTCAACAACAACAATAGTAGAACTGTAACGGTACCTACAGAATTTGCAAGCTTAGTTGCAAATGCAAACATTACGTTTACACTTGCAGGGGTTAATAGAAAGACGTCTACAAAAACTTCTTGGGGCACCAACGATGCTATGAAATATGAAAGCCAAGGGGGCATAAATGCTACAGACCCAACAAAATATTTAAATATTTGGGTATGTGAAATTGGCGGAGGTATTTTGGGTTATGCTCAATTCCCTGGTGGTACTTTAGCTACTGACGGAGTAGTTATAGGCTCTGATTATTTTGGAGAAAATACTGCAGGAGGAGTCTATGGTCATGGTAGAACTGCAACTCATGAAGTAGGACATTGGTTAAATTTACGTCACATTTGGGGAGATGGCAGATGTCGCCAAGATGATTTTGTAGCAGATACTCCAAGTTCTGACGGACCAAATTACGGATGCCCAGCTTATCCTACCATCAATTGTCAATCTGCAGATATGACCATGAATTATATGGATTACACGTATGATAATTGCATGTACATGTTTACTCTAGGTCAAAATGACAGAATGAGAACACTTTTTGCCGAAGGAGGCTTTAGAAGAAGTTTTGTACAATAAACACAAAAAGCGCCCAAGGGCGCTTTTTTATTTAAAATAATTCGGTAGGTTTCGATTCAAACGCAGTATCAACTTTTAAATTTTCTTTTTGAGATGCTTTTACTGCCAGTTTATCACATCGTTCATTTTGCATATGATTATTATGTCCTTTAACCCATTCAAATTTTATAGTATGATTGCGGTAAACAGCTAAAAACCGTTTCCACAAATCTGGGTTTTTCTTTCCTTTAAATCCTTTTAATTCCCAACTAAAAACCCATTTCTTTTCAACAGCTTCTACTACATATTTAGAATCTGAAAAAACAGTTACCTCAACATCTGTTGTTTTTAAATTTTCTAAAGCAACTATAACCGCCAATAACTCCATTCTGTTATTTGTAGTTAGTCTATAACCCTCAGAAAATTCTTTCTTATAAGGCCTACCTACCCACTCCATAACAATGCCGTAACCTCCTTTACCAGGATTACCGCTACAAGCACCATCGGTATAAATATGAACTTTATTTGACATCTTGAAGTATAACCGATTCAATTATTTTAGGAAAATATTCATATTCTAATTGATGAATTTTACTAGCAACATCTTCTGGTGAATCTGTTTCGAAAATTGTTACCGAATGCTGAAAGATAATAGCGCCTTCATCGTATTTTTCGTCTACAAAATGAATGGTTATTCCGGTTTCTTTTTCTTTGTTTTTAACAACAGCTTCGTGTACATGCATTCCGTACATACCTTTTCCACCGTACTTAGGCAATAACGCAGGGTGAATATTTATTATTTTATTGGGAAATTTTTTAATGAATTGCTTTGGAATTAACCATAAAAATCCGGCTAAAATAATATAATCAACTTTTTTTGATAAATATTCTATAAAATCAGAATTCTCGTTTAACTCTTCTTTAGTAAATATTTTTACAGGTACTTTAAAATTTAAAGCACGGTCTATTGCTTTGGCATTTTTATTATTAGTGCAGAGTATTTCAACCGATATTTTATCAGAATCTTCAAAATACCTCATTATATTTTCAGCGTTTGTGCCGCTACCCGATGCAAAAATGGCTATACGTTTCAAATTATCTTTCCTTTGTAATAATTGCAAATTAACTAAATTAGCCCATCTTCAAATACTTTTTTAAAACTTTTCTTGAGCTTAAAATCTATTTTTCGTAACTTGTGAAAACACTTTTTTAATATTGTACGCATCATTTTAAAATAAGTTTTTTACTTTTGCCGAGTATTAACAACAATAAAATAGAAAATTATGTCAGACATTGCATCAAGAGTAAAAGCCATTATCGTTGATAAATTAGGCGTTGACGAGAATGAAGTTACATTAGAAGCAAGCTTCACTAACGATTTAGGAGCAGATTCACTTGACACTGTTGAGTTGATTATGGAATTCGAAAAAGAATTTGATATTCAAATTCCAGACGACCAAGCAGAAAACATCAGCACAGTAGGTCAAGCGATTAGTTATATAGAAGACGCTAAAAAGTAATTTCATTATGGAGTTAAAACGAGTTGTAGTTACTGGACTTGGAGCTTTAACTCCGATTGGAAATAACGTATCAGCATATTGGAGCGGCCTCACTAATGGAATTAGTGGCGCTGCTCCAATCACTTATTTTGATATTTCCAAACACAAAACCACCTTTGCCTGCGAGTTAAAAAACTTTAAAGTTGAAGACTTTATTGATCGTAAAGAAGCTCGTAAAATGGACCGATTTACTCAATATGCCATGGTTGTTGCCGATGAAGCAATAACTGATGCAAAATTAGAAATCGATAAATTAGACAAAGACCGCGTAGGAGTTATTTGGGGCGCCGGAATTGGCGGTATCGAGACTTTTCAAAATGAAATGATTGATTTTTGCAAAGGCGGACACACTCCACGTTTCAATCCATTTTTTATTCCAAAACTTATTGCGGATATTGCCCCTGGTTATATCTCAATTAAATACGGTTTTAGAGGTTTAAACTTCACTACTGTTTCTGCTTGTGCTTCGTCATCCAACGCAATTATCGACGCTTTAAATTACATCCGATTAGGATACGCTGATATTATTGTAACTGGAGGTTCAGAAGCTGCAATAACAGAAGCCGGTATGGGAGGTTTCAACTCTTTACATGCCTTATCCACTCGAAATGAAGACCCCGCATCAGCATCCAGACCATTTGATAAAAATCGTGACGGTTTTGTTATGGGCGAAGGTGCAGGCGCTCTGATTTTAGAAGATTACGATCATGCTGTTAAACGAGGTGCAACTATTTACGCTGAAGTAATAGGAGGCGGTTTAAGTGCCGATGCACATCATATTACCGCACCACACCCAGAGGGCTTAGGCGCAAAAAATGTAATGCTCAATTGTTTAAAAGATGCAAAAATAGCACCAGAAGAAGTAGATGCAATTAATATGCACGGTACATCCACTCCACTTGGAGATGTTGCAGAATCTAAAGCTGTGAAAGATGTTTTTGGAGCTCATGCATATAATATCAACATCAATTCAACTAAATCAATGACTGGGCATCTGTTAGGAGCAGCTGGTGCAGTTGAAGCCATAGCATCGATTTTAGCAATGAAATACAGCATAGTACCACCAACTATTAACTTTTCAACACCAGATGAGCAAATAGACCCAAAATTAAATTTTACTTTTAACAAAGCTCAGCATAGAGAAGTTAAAGTAGCTATGAGTAACACATTTGGTTTTGGAGGTCATAATGCTTGTTTATTATTTAAAAAAATAGATCTATAAATCTATTTACAGAATGAACATCATTCGAAAGTTTATTGAATCTAAATCCCCTTTAGAAAAAAATCTAGAGAAAGAGCTTAAAAAAATTCTGGGATTTAAGCCTAAGAACTTGTTTTATTACAAAAAAGCTTTTATTCACAGTTCTGTCAAAGCTGTGGATGAAAAAGGAATACCTCTAAACTATGAACGTCTAGAATTTTTAGGTGATGCTATGTTAAATGCTGTAATTGCAACCTATCTCTTTAACAAAGTCCCTACAGCCAATGAAGGTTACTTAACCCAAATGCGCTCAAAAATAGTGAGTCGACATCACTTAAATGAGTTGGGTATGGATTTAAATCTGATTAGATTTGTAAAAAGCAATGTTAGTGTTGATAAATTTGGAGACAATATACACGGCAATGTTTTTGAGGCTTTACTTGGAGCCATATTCTTAGACAGGGGTTATGATGGAATTGAAAAATTTATTCATACACGTGTTATTATACCGTATGTCGATATTTCTAAACTCGAAGGCAAGGTGTCTAGCTACAAAAGTTTAATAATAGAATGGTGTCAAAAACAAAAAAAAGAATTTCATTTTGAGATTTATGAAGATTCTGGAAATGATAAAATAAAACAATTTAGTGTGCGTTTACTTATAGACTCTAAACAAGTCGCTAAAGGTCGTGCTACATCTAAGAAAAAAGCAGAAGAAATGGCTGCTAAAAGAGCTTATTACGTGCTTCAAAACAAAATAGGTTAGTCAAAATCAGGACATTTATCTAAAACGTTTTCGTATATTTTACATCTTAGTTCGCTAAACTATTCTTAATTTTGTTATCGATAAATAGAAATGTAAATATGCCTAAGTATAACTTAGAAATGAGCGATTTTATTGACATTGATTTTTCTTTAATAGGAATTACTTGTTCAATAGAAGACTATCGTTTGGCATATTTTTTAAATAAAAATCTCAACACTAATTTTAAACGTGAAGAAACAGATTTAGAAATTGAAATAAAAGCTACCAAGCATTCATTTTCTATATATAGCTATAAAAATCTTCACTATTTTAACGATTGGTATTTGATAGCTAATAAATATATTAAAACAGAGGTTGTTAATCAGCCTTCAAACCTATTTAGTGCAACCAATTACAAAGTTGAAACTACTAACTACTTAATACCTGAACAAAAAAAAATAGATTATTTTATAAAAATATCTGGCGGAATTGAAGCCGATTATTATCAAAACCTAATAACAACAATAAAATCAATTCAACAAGTTGAAGCAGTTTTTAAGATAAACCCTGATGAGCTTAAATCAATTGATTTTTTAATATTCTAAACTATGCCTACAAATAAAAAAACTAAAATTGTTGCAACACTTGGGCCTGCCTGCGATGAAAAACATGTCATGAAAGCAATGATGGAAGCCGGAGTTAATGTGTTTCGAGTTAATTTTTCACATGCAGACTATGAAGAAGTAAAAAGAAGAATACGATTTATACGAGAACTAAACAGTGAATTTGGATTTACAACAGCTATTTTAGCCGATTTACAAGGACCTAAATTACGCGTTGGCGTAATGAAAGATGAGGTAATACTTAAAGCAGGCGCTACATTTACTTTTACCACCAACGAATGTGAAGGTGATCATGAAAAAGCTTTTATGACCTATCAAGCATTTCCAAAAGATGTAAAAGTAGGAGAAACCATTTTGGTTGATGACGGCAAACTCCAATTTAAAGTCGTAAGCAGTAATTTAATTGATGAAGTGGTGACAAAAGTATTGGTTGGTGGTCCATTAAAATCAAAAAAAGGAGTAAACCTGCCAAATACCAAAGTATCACTTCCGGCACTAACTGAAAAAGATAAAAAAGATGCGATTTTTGCCATTAGTCAGCAGGTAGATTGGTTTGCACTTTCTTTTGTTAGAACTAAGCAAGATTTAAAAGATCTTCACAATTTAATTGCTGAGTATTCTGATTGTAAAATTCCAGTTATTGCAAAAATTGAAAAACCAGAAGCTGTTAAAAATATTGATAAATTAATTTCAAAATGTGATGGACTAATGGTTGCCCGTGGCGATTTAGGTGTAGAAATGCCAATGGAAAAAGTTCCGTTAATTCAGAAAAAACTTGTTTTAAAAGCAAAAGAAGCCAGAATCCCGGTTATTATCGCAACGCAAATGATGGAAACCATGATTACCAATCAGGTGCCAACAAGAGCAGAAGTAAATGATGTGGCAAACTCTATTATTGATGGCGCCGATGCAGTTATGTTATCAGGAGAAACATCCGTTGGAGAACATCCTATAAAAGTAATTCAACATATGACCAATATTATCAAAACTGTTGAACATTCACCTATTATCAAAGTTCCCCAATACTTGAAATACATTAAAACAAAACGCTTTATTTCTAAAGCCATTTGCCATCAGGCAGCATTAATGGCAAGCGACCTTGATGCGAAAGTAATTACCACCTTTACCAACAGTGGATATACGGCATTTCAACTTTCGGCATGGCGCCCAAATGTAAATATTATAGCTTTTACTGATAACAAAAGAATCGTAAACAGACTTAGTTTGCTTTGGGGCGTAAAAGCTTATTATTACGATAATTTAGTGAGCACCGATGAAACTATTGCAGAAATTAACACTATGGTTAAAAATTCTGGTTATGTTAAAAAAGGAGATCATATTATCAGTATTACTTCTATGCCGGTTGAAGCCAAAGGAATGGCAAATACCATTAGGGTTTCAGAAATTGAATAAAATAAAAAAGGGAGGTTAAACCTCCCTTTTTTATTTCGAACTCTGAATGGCGTATAATGCAAATGAAGCTAACCAATGCGCTCCTGCATATTCGCCCGAATCCATTTTTGAGTAACTGGCATCAAAGTGTTTATTGGCCAAATCAATCATTTTATAATTATTTAAATACAATCCCAGCTCGTATAAGCACCAGGCTCTGCTAAAGTTTAAACCGTCTAAATGTGCTAATTTTCCGTCACTGCGATCAGAAACAATGGCAATCTGAATAAAATTAGACGGATTTTTTCTAAACCCAGGCATAAAAGTATCAAACCATTGTATAAACGCTTCTTTCGGCAATACCTTCATCATTAATACAGCCTCTTGTAAGCATGGTGAAAAGAAGTCAAAACCATTGGGCTCCCATGTAAGCGGACAATTAACATCACTTTTAAAATAATCAATGGAACGTTGTTTTATAAGTACCGCCAGTTCTGGATGGTATTTGACGGCATAATCCAAAGCAAAAGACATCCCGAAAGCTATATTGGGATGTTCACCAACACGAATTGGATAGGTTAACTTTGGTAAGAACTCAATATATTTATCAATCAATAAATCAACCAAAGGCTGGAGATTTTCATCAAATTCGTTCGCTTTTGGATGATCCCATTCTTTCAAAGTTTCTGATAGTTTTAGCACCCATGCCCAACCATACGTTCTTTCGTATGTGTTATTATGAATATCATCAAAATACTTTATTTCTTTGGTGATATTTTCTTTAGTGATAGTTTTTTGCAGTTTAAGCAATATCGCTTCGTTATATTCAAAATTTGGTAATTCTTTAATAAGTGTAACCAAGGTCCAATGCCCGTGAACCGAAGAATGCCAATCAAAACAACCATAAAATGCCGGATGTAATTCTTTTGGTGATTTTAAATAGGTGCTGTCTCCAATTACCTGATTTAATTTATTTGGATATTCTTGCTCAATACAATCATATGCAAAGTGGTATAAATACGCAGCTTTCTTGGCATCTAATTTAGGTGTTTCGTTTTTAATTATATTTATTTCATCTGTTGATAATTTCTTTTCGCATCCGAGTACTAAAACAAAAAAGAAACTTAAAAATACTATTTTACTGTTCATTAACTATAAAATTTAATTGTTTAACAATAACAGTGGCATCGCTTGTAACATAAGGTTTAGGCATCATATTATTTGTTCTGGAATTGACATTCAACATCTCGTTGGTAAGCAAATCGAATTTACTTTCGTAAACAGCCATATTTATATCTTCAAAAGACGGAACAACTATCTCAACCATTAGTGGTTCATTTTCTGTAAAAAAGTAACTCATTAGTTGCGTATTTTTGTCTAATTGAAATAATGGTTTGTTATTGTTAGACTCAATTTTATCACCATTTATGGTTAATGAATATACGTGCAAAGGATTTGTAGCCATCATTTCAATTTTATTGGCGTTTCGATTGCTAATTATCATCAGCTTTATGGTACGCTTATAATCATTTAAAGAATCTGATAAAACGGTAATATCAGGTAAAGGCAAATCTATTAATGCAGTTTTTTCCTCGTATTTTAATCTAGAACCAAACTTGCTTTTAAAAGCAAGTTTCTCATTAGTAACAGTCGAATTTTGAGTAAGATATTGCGCTGTGAAGTCATCTAAATGCGTATCAAAACTTAACCATGATGCAGTATTATCATCAATATTCATTAAATAAATTAAAGAATTTGGTTTTTTATTGTGTTCATCAAAATTAGCGTTTAAATGTGCGCTGAAGAGTGCCACTATACCAATCAAAACCACCATTGATTTAATCCATTTTATATTTAATGGCATCAGAACCGGAATTAACAAAGACAAAATAAGTACCAGCAAAACCATACTTGCAACCATCATTTCCAAACCCAAAGCTACAGGCAGCATGTATACAAAAGGCATAAATAACATTAATAACGGAAAAGCTAAAGCAGCATGAAACCAAAGAGGAAATAGTTGTTTTTTAGGTAATAATAAAAGTCCAAAACTTAGTAATGCCGCTAATAATGGAACTACAGTATAGGTTGCTCCAATCAAATAAAAATAACTAAGCGCAGCAACTATTCCCCATATAATTAATGGCGCTACTATTAAATTTTCTGTAGATACCTTTTTCTCATATCGCTTATAAATTATTAAAAATATAGCTACTGAAATAAATGAGAATGCTATAATATATAAGCTACCATTATACGTAAATTTATTTATCATATCGTTGTATTGCGGATATATATATTGCAAAAACTTCCAACCAAGAACGGCGAACAAGCCAACAAATACCAACGTAATAAAAAATGGAATAAAGCCTTTTAGGATACTTTTAATCGTTAATTTACTTGTTTTAAAACCATAAATTATGAGTATTAAAAACAGCACAAAAGCAATACATAATAACGGAATTATCCATGAAAATGGATAGTGAATTAATCCAAAAGGTGCAATATTGAAAAATATCGCATCGCGCTCACTTTTAAGTTTTGATAGGTCGTTTTTTGAAAAATAATCTAAGGTTGATGTTAAGTATGCACCTTGATGTTGCAAGGTGTTTACATCCAATCGTTCATAAGAATCTTGTGCTGTATGATAATCAAAATGATCATCAATAAACGCAAAATTATATCCATCAATATCAGCATCTTCTCTAAAAACTGTTAAATCGGTATCATTTGGTAAGGTTTTGTAAATACTGTACGCAATTGAATTAGAGATTGGAAACGGAGCATTTGCATTAGAAAACGCTTTTATAAAATTTTCATTTCCCTGATTGGTTTCGAGCAGCATATAGCTAGGACCGCCACTTCCTCTGGCCTCAAAATTAAGCACTAACCTAACATCTTTTGCCCATCTGTGATATTTTACAAAGGCTTTTGCGCCCAGCAATCCTAATTCTTCGGCATCAGAAATTAAAATAATAATATCGTTTTTTGGTTTATTTCCTTCGGCGAGGTAAGCTCTAACTCCTTCCAAAATAGTTGCTACTCCGCTTGCCGCATCACTAGCACCTAAGGAGGCATGTGGACTAGAATCGTAATGGCTCAATAACATTAAGGCATTTGAGTGATTCTCACCTGGAATTCGAGCAATAATATTATAAATAATAGCCGAAGCTCTCCATTTAACATTGGTAATACTTTGTTGCTGAATTTCAACTGTCAAACCTAATTTTTGTAATTCTTCTATTACATACGCCCTTACTTTAGCATGAGCAGCCGAACCAACATAATGCGGTTTTTTAGACATTTCTTTGACATGTACCAAGGCTCTTTTAGTTGAAAAATCGTTTAAAGGAATTTCCTCATTTTCAATTACCCTTGGTAATAGTGAATAAAAGCTCCAAAAAATAGTAGCTACTAAGATTATAAGAGCAAAAATTACGGATGATGTTCTAGAATTCATAACAACTATAATTAGAAATAACAGCAGTTTAAATTTAATTAAAATTTAATACATCAAAGAGTTATATAACATGTATTAATTAATTATAGATTTAAGTGATATAAAAAAATCGATTTTTATATGATTTTTACTTATATTTAAAATAAAAAATACAATTATGGCAGTCAAAAGTTTTCAAGGACAACGTGCAGAGCAAACCGATAAGGGAGCTCCTATTATGGTAAAAGATTATATGGCAAAAAAACTGGTAAGTTTTAAACCAGACCAATCTGTTGTTGAAGCGATGGAAATTTTAGTTAAAAATAAAATTTCCGGAGGACCGGTTATTGACGATCAGGATGAATTAGTGGGTATCATTTCTGAGGGAGATTGTTTAAAACAAATCTCACAAAGCAAGTATTTTAATATGCCAATGAGTGATATTAAAGTAAAAGACTATATGGTAAAAGAAGTTAAAACCATGGATGCTTTTGTTACCATTTTTGAAGCTGCCGATTATTTCCTAAATAATAAAATACGCCGTTTCCCTGTTATGCGTCATGGAAAATTAGTGGGTCAAATAAGTCAAAAAGATATATTGGAAGCCGTTTTAAAAGTTAAACACTAATCTTTTTTGATTAACAAATAAAAATCATTTTCCAATTCTAAGTACCCCTGATCATAACAGTAGAAGTAAACATTTTCTGTTTTGGTTACGTACATCGATGTAAAATAATTAAAATCAAAACCAAGTTGCAGTAGTTTACTTCTACTCACCTTGGTTTTTCCCGTTTTATTAAGTTCTGATAAAATGCGGTGATTTTTACGCAAACAATTGTTGGTATTCCTAATTAAGTTAGTGGTGTCTTTATTTGATTTATTATGATACGAATTTCGGCAGTAATCCGAGCAAAACTTTTTATCAATTCGGCCTCTTATAGGTTCTCCACAATCTAAACACGTATTTTTTTCTTGACTCATAGCTAAATAATTTTCTCAAAAATAAACTATTTTTTCATTTAAAATATTTTTTAACTGACTATTTTTCAACATTCTATCCGTTTACAAACGACTACAAACGGATGTAAGCACTTAATAACCGAATTGTTTGAGGCCGCTGCTATTTCTTTGTGGTGTTCAATCAAATTAATGTTCAACTAAAAATAAAATGTTATGAGTAATTTAAGAAACAAAGTACAGTTAATTGGTCACTTAGGAAATGATCCTGAAATTATCAACTTAGAATCGGGTAAAAAAATTGCCAAATTTTCGATTGCTACCAACGAAAGTTATAAAAACGAAAAAGGCGAAAAAGTAGAAGATACGCAATGGCATAATGTAGTTGCGTGGAACAAAACTGCCGAAATTGCCGAGAAATACCTGAAAAAAGGAAAAGAAATTGTAATCGAAGGAAAGTTGTCATCGCGTTCATACGAAGATAAAGAAGGCGTAAAACGCTATGTTACAGAAATTGTGGTGCAGGAAATGCTGATGTTGGGTTCAAAACAATAACCAATTCCTAGAAATAAAAAAGACGCTAAAAAGCGTCTTTTTTTATTAGAAATTCATGCTAAGTTGGATGCGTTTTCGAGCCATATCAACATCCAATACCTTTACTTGTACATGTTGGTGTAGTTTTACCACTTGGTTAATGTCGCTTACAAACTGATTGCTTACATTAGAAATATGTACCAAACCGCTTTCTTTGATGCCAATATCAACAAAGCACCCAAAATTAGTAATATTGTTGATTATTCCGGGTAAAATTTGACCCGATTTTAAATCGGAAATGGTTTTAATGGTAGGATCAAACTCAAATACTTTAGCTTTTTTGCGTGGGTCTAACCCTGGTTTTTCTAACTCTTTAATAATGTCTTGCAAGGTTGGCAAACCAACTTTATCGGTACAATACAATTGTAGGTCAATCGATTTTAAGAGTTCTTTATTTCCAATCAACTCATTAACTTTTACATTTAATTTTTTAGCCATTTTTAACACCACTGCATAACTTTCAGGATGAACCGCCGAATTATCCAAAGGGTTTTCACCGTCTTTAATCCGCAGAAAACCTGCACCCTGCTCAAAAGCTTTATCGCCTAAACGCTTTACCTTTTTTATATCCATCCGCGATTTAAAGGCCCCATTTTCGGTTCGGTATTCAATAATATTTTCGGCTAGCTTTTCGCCAATTCCCGAAACTGCACTCAACAAAGATTTGCTGGCCGTATTGATATTTACGCCCACGGTATTAACACAACTCATCAATACTAAATCCAATTCATCGCGTAGTTTTATTTGATTAACATCGTGTTGATATTGCCCAACTCCAATTGATTTAGGTTCAATTTTAACCAGTTCTGCCAAGGGATCGGAAAGCCTCCTTCCGATTGAAACTGCTCCGCGAACCGTAACATCGTAATTTGGAAATTCATCACGCGCTATTTTGGAGGCTGAATAGACTGATGCTCCAGCTTCACTTACAACAAAAACCTGTATATCGCTAGTAAAACGAATACGTTTTATAAAATGCTCGGTTTCTCTGCTGGCTGTTCCATTTCCAATGGCTATAGCCTCAATTTTATAGGCATTTACCAATGAGCTTATTTTTTTCATAGCCATTGCTGTTTCATTTTGCGGCGGATGCGGATAAATGGTTTCGTTGTGCAATAAATCGCCTTGTTTATTTAAACAAACTACTTTACATCCCGATTTAAATCCCGGATCGATTGCTAAAATTGATTTTTCTCCCAATGGAGCGCTTAACAGCAACTGACGAAGATTTTCTGCAAAAACTTTGATGGCGGTTTCATCGGCTTTTTCTTTGGCATTAACCAATGCTTCGTTTGATAATGCCGGTGCCAGGAGCCGTTTATAAGCATCAATTGCAGCCAACTCAACATGTCTGGAAGTTTCACTTTTTCCTTTAATAAAAATCGATTTTATGATATTTAAGGCTTCGTCGGTATCGATAGAAACGTCCAGTTTGATAATTTTTTCATGTTCGGCGCGCAATATAGCCAATAGGCGGTGCGAAGGACAGCGCGACAAGGGCTCTGACCAATTGAAATAGTCTTTATATTTTTGCGCTTGCTCATCTACTGATTTTCCTTTTATTAGTTGACTCGATATTACAGCCTTTCTACTAAACATAATTCTTAAACGGTTTCGTGTATGAATCGATTCGTTCATCCATTCGGCTATTATATGCCTTGCTCCTTCGAGCGCATCATCTTCGTTGAGCACATTTTCATTGAGGTATTGAGAAGCGATAAAATCAATATTCTCAGCTCGCTGGGCCATAATAATTTTAGCCAAGGGTTCTAAACCGTGTTCTCTTGCTGTATCGGATTTTGTTTTTCGCTTCTTTTTATACGGAAGGTAAATGTCTTCTAAATTAGTAAGATTAATACATTCTAAAACATTGGATTTCAGCTCATCAGTAAGCACATTTTGTTCTTCCAACGATTTTAAAATGGTCGCTTTTCGGGATTCTAATTCTTCAAACGATTTTTTGAGCTTTTGTATTTCGGCTATTTGCAATTCGTCCAATCCTCCTGTTAATTCTTTTCGGTATCTCGAAATAAATGGAATTGTACAGTCTTCATCCAATAATTTTAAAGTGTTTTTTATGCTTATTTCTGGTAAACTAGTTTGGTTTAGTATAAATTGATAGAGCTGCATGAATTAATCTGACTTATTATTATTTTCGATTTCTATAATTGTTAATGATAACTATCTTTTTAATGAAAAATGACCTTTGTACACTTTGCCATCTTCCTGAATGGCTTTAAACCAATAATTGCCACTGGGAAGTTGGGTGCCTTTTATGGTGCCATCCCAACCCAATCCCATCGGATTTAATTTTATTAAAAGTTTGCCAAAACGGTCATATATATAGATTTCCAATTTAGAATTGTATGGATAATTTTTTGTAAATGGTTTCCAATAATCGTTGTAACCATCGTTATTGGGGGTAAAATAATTGATAAATCCAACCACAGAAACTTGTTGTTGAACTGTATTACATCCGTTCTTATCTTTTATAAAAACCGTGTGATAACCATTTTCAACATTAAAAAACTCGTTTGATTCCTGAAAATTTCCATTCTGATTGTCTAACCCGTATTCATAATCTCCTTCTCCTGTAACAATAACCGTAATAGAATTATTTTCGGTTAAATCTTTAACAACAATTTCGATTATTGTTGCACTGTTCGATGGTTTTACCACTATTTCTCTGCTATTGCTACAGTTATTAGCACTGCTTACAGTTACTTTATAGGTTCCTAATTCATTAATATTTATTGTAGATGAATTCATATTTAAATCAACACCGTCTTTTAGCCATTGATAGGTATAGGTTTCTTTGGGCAAGACATTTAATAAACCACTATTAATTGCTAAAGTATTTGGAAAGGTATTGAGGCAATAATACAGCTCTTCATTTACATCTAATTTTGGAGCATGCAACACCTTTAACGAAATAGGCGTTATGGGAATACATAAATTACCATCTGTAATTTTGGTATAAATTACCTCGTTATTGCTTTTTGAATTGGTATAATTTCCATCAATTTCATTGGTTGAATTGCTCGCATCATCGAATTTTTTATAGAATTTAACGCTCGTATTAGAAGTTAGTTGCGTTTTAATAAGGCTTCTTAAATCATTTAAATTAAAGTCTGAAAATCCGTCTATAGGCAAATTATCGCAAACTTCAAAAGGTTGAATATTAATAGTTGTTAGTGGCTTAAATTCTAAATTAATTACTGCCACGGCAAAACATGCGTATTGATTTTCAACCCTTGCATAAACAGTTTGAGAAGGAGTAGAATTTTCAAAAGCTGAGGGGTTTACAATGGAATTAGCATTTAAAATTGCGTCATTAAGCGAGTAGAAAAAATTGGTGATTCTTAAATTTGAATCATTGTTTAACATCGTTTGAGCAGCATCCTTAAGATTAAACACTGCCTTCCCATCCTGGTTTTCATCACAAGCAGTTAAAGTGGAGTTATTTACCCCAGGTTTAAGAGTGTATTCTATTGTGATACCTCCAAAAGCCATGCAATTATTGCCTAAATCAACTTCTACTGTATATGTTCCGGCAGCTGAAATCGTGTAATTAGCGTTTGTTTCATTTTCAATTTCAACACCGTTTTTAAACCATTTATAGGTATTATTTGGCCCTTCAATAAAGGCATTCAGGGTATAGGATTCATTTTCACAGAGTGGGTTATTGGAGGCCAATAAACGATCTTTTCCTAAATCGACATTCATTTGAAAACTTCCGGCTTCTAAGAAGACTGCCGAATCGTACAATGCATTTGTTTCATCGGCAATTACCAGTTTTACATGATAGACTTCATTCGGATTCACCGTTGCCGTAGCGGTTAAAACTTTAGTTTGTCCGTTAAAATTTATAGGCGAAACGGTACCGTTAAAACTGCCAAAATATTCTTCATTTATAGCTGCACAGCCATTTGGAATTAATGGATGAACAGTTGTAACCTTTACGGGTATTTGCGTATTGGGTATTAGTGCAATATTAGTATACTGTTGTTGATTTGCAGGTCTAATTAAAAAGCCAAATAAATCTGAATATTTACAGGTGTTGGCATTATTTTGCTGGTATTCTTCGGATGCAAAAAGATACCTAAAACTAATTTGATTGGTTTTGGATACAAAATCAAACTCTATGATGGTAGCATTGTGTGTATTCGACTCATTTAAAGCAGCTTCCAAATCAGTATCACCAATCCATCCAGGAGCATTATCACTACTTATAAACGTATTGGGGCCTTTTACATTAGAAAGTTTTCCTGTACTTAGAACAATTCCTTTTTGTATTGGAAATGTGGTTCCGGTAGCGTCGAAAAAGCCATAACTTTTATCATTGGTAAAATTTCCACCAACCACATTAGTCACTACTACATTAGAAATACAACTGTTTGCTATTAAGATATCTTCAATTAATTGTTGAGGCGTATAGGTTTGGCTATCAACAGCAATATTCTGAGCCTTAAAAATTAAAGGAAAAAACAAAAAAATAAATGCAAATAGCCGTTTCATTTATGCTGTTATTCGAATTTTTTCAGAAATATATAAAAATCAAAGGTTTCTTTACCAACCGTAAATAAATGTTCTCCTACCGATTTAAAATTATTCTTCTGATAAAACCTAATAGCACGCTCATTTGTTTTTAAAACAGAAAGCCATAAATTGCTAATTTTTAATGCTTTGACCTCATCAAACAGCGCGTTTTGCAAGGCAGGGCCTACTTGCTTGCCAATATAATCTTTAAGTACATAAATTTTTTGAAGTTGAGCCGCAGGTGCAGGGAGAAGCTGTTCTAAAGGTGAAAATTTTTTAAGCTTTGCATAGCCAATCGGTAAATCGTTTACCAAAGCCAACCAAAAAACATTATTTTCTTTTGCAATACTCGACCGAATCTTTTCAACAGAAAAGGTTGATTTAAAATAATTAATCAAATCATTGCGATCGCGGAAATGATGACCAAAGGTTTCGTCAAAAGTTATCTGACCTAACAGCGCGATATACTCAGCGTCCTTAACTTCAGCTTTCCTGATTATTAAATTATCGTCCACACTTTTAAGAAATTTGAGCTCCGTTAATGACGTCTTTTTTATCGGGCTCAACAAAAGATAACGAACCGTCTTTAGCATCGGTCATCAAAATCATTCCGTTGCTTTCTATGCCTCTAATTTCACGTGGAGCCAGATTGGTAAGCACGGTAACTCGTTGTCCTATTATTTGTTCTGGAGTAAAACTTTCGGCTATACCACTTACAATGGTTCGTATTTCAGTGCCAATATCTACTTTTAACACCAATAATTTTTTGGCCTTTGGCATTTTTTCAGCTGCCAAAATAGTTCCTACCCGAATATCTAATTTGGTGAAATCATCAAAAGAAATGGTTTCCTTTTGAGGAGTAACTTCTAAATTAGCAGCATCGTTTATTTTTTTGGTATTTTCCAATTTATCAACTTGAAATTGAATGGCCGCATCTTCTATTTTTTCAAAAAGTAATTGTGCCTCATTTATCTGATGTCCAGAACTTAAAAGCACATTCATCTTACTTACCTCATCCCACCCATACGTTTCATCATTGAAGTTTAATATTTGTTTCAATTTGGAGGCCGTAAAAGGTAAAAACGGCTCGCTCAAAATGGCCAAAGCAGTAGCTATTTGAAGCGCTACAAACATAATAGTTTGAACTCTTTCAGGATTTTCTTTTATTTGTTTCCAAGGCTCCTCATCGGCTAAATACTTATTTCCAAGTCGGGCTAAATTCATAAACTCACTCAAGGCTTCTCTAAATCTGTATCGCTCCAACGAAATAGCAATGGTTTCAGGATAAGCTTTTAGTTGAGATAAAACTTCTTGATCTAAAGCAGTAAATAGAGTTGGTTGAGGAACCAAACCGTTATAATATTTATGTGTAAGTACAGCCACACGGTTAATAAAGTTTCCAAAAACAGCTACCAGCTCATTGTTATTGCGAGCCTGAAAATCTTTCCAGGTAAAATCATTATCTTTAGTCTCAGGGGCATTTGCAGTTAGCGTATAACGCAGTACGTCTTGTTTCCCAGGAAATTCTTCCAAATATTCATGCAACCAAACTGCCCAATTTCTGGAGGTTGATATTTTATCGCCTTCTAAATTTAAAAATTCATTAGCCGGGACATTTTCTGGTAAAATATACGAACCTTCTGCTTTTAACATAGCCGGGAAAATAATGCAATGAAAAACGATATTGTCTTTTCCTATAAAATGAATTAATTTGGTTTCTTTATTTTTCCAATAATCTTCCCAGTTTTTACCAACCTTTTGTGCCCATTCTTTGGTTGATGAGATATAACCAATTGGAGCGTCAAACCACACATACAATACTTTTCCTTCAGAATTTTCGACCGGAACCGGAATCCCCCAGTCTAAATCGCGTGTCACGGCTCTTGGTCGTAACCCGTCATCAATCCAGGATTTTACTTGACCTAAAACATTGGCTTTCCAATCGTCTTTGTGTCCTTCAACAATCCACTCTTTTAACCAGTCTGAATAATTTTCTAACGGTAAATACCAATGTTTGGTTTCTTTAAGTGTTGGTTTGTTTCCTGTTATTGCCGATTTAGGATTAATTAAATCGGTTGCATTGTGCGAGGTGCCACATTTTTCACACTGATCGCCATAACTTTCTTCATTGCCGCATTTTGGACAGGTTCCTATTACAAAACGATCAGCCAAAAACTGATTGGCGCTTTCGTCGTATAATTGCATTGAAACTTCTTCTACAAACTTTTTGTCATCGTACAATTTTTTAAAGAAATCTGAGGCCGTTTGGTGGTGTATTTTAGCCGACGTTCGCGAATAACTATCAAAGGAAATTCCAAAATCTTCAAACGATTTTTTGATGATTTCATGGTACTTATCAACCAATTGCTGAGGAGTTATTCCTTCTTTTTTAGCTTTGATTGTAATGGGCACTCCATGTTCATCAGAACCACAAATATAAGCTACATCTTCACCTTTCAAACGCATAAACCGTGCATAAATATCAGCAGGAATATAAACTCCGGCTAAATGACCAATATGAACAGGTCCGTTGGTGTACGGCAAGGCAGCCGTGATGGTAAATCGTCTTTGATTTTGCATAAAATTGAATATTACGTCACAAAAATACGGATTACACTTTAGAAATATCAAAAGTTAAACTTGTTTTCGTAATTTGCAGTAGAATTATTACTATGTTAACACCGGCATATCTTAAACCAGGCGATTCGGTTGCCATTGTTTCAACAGCTCGAAAAATTAATTTAATTGAAATTAAACCTGCTGTTGATTTACTTGAGTCTTGGGGTTTAATACCCGTAATTGGTAAAACCATTGGTTTAGAGCATCATCAATTTGCAGGAACTGAAAAAGAGCGTATTGAAGATTTTCAGCAATTTTTAGACGATACCCATGTTAAGGCAATTTGGTGCGCACGGGGTGGATACGGCTCTGTACAACTCATCGACCAACTTGATTTTAATGCCTTTAAAAAAAATCCAAAATGGTTAATAGGATATTCTGACATAACTGTTTTTCACTCACATATCCATAATTTTGGCATTGAGACTTTACATGCCACCATGCCTATAAATATCACAGCCAATACCAAAAGCGCTCTTGATTCGCTTAAAAACTGTTTAATGGGAAATGCTTTATCCTATAAATTCAAACCAGGTAATAATACAGTTGCAGGCGAAAGCCGGGGGCAACTGGTTGGTGGAAATTTATCGGTTTTATATAGTTTGTTAGGAAGTAAATCGGCAATTCAAACGAATGGTAAAATTCTTTTATTGGAAGACTTGGATGAGTATTTGTATCATATAGACCGCATGCTGCAAAACATTAAACGCAATGGATATTTTGAAAATTTAAAAGGTTTAATCGTAGGCGGAATGACCCAAATGAACGACAATGAGGTACCTTATGGAAAAACAGCCGAAGAAATCATTTTGTCCCATGTTAAAGATGTTGATTTTCCGGTAGTATTTAATGCACCATTTGGTCATATGGATGATAACCGAGCCTTGATATTGGGAAGAACCATTGAGTTAAATGTATCCGAGTCGCATACTTCAATAACTTTTTTGTAAACAATGGCAGAACACATCGATTTTGGTAAAAACGGCGAAGAACTGGCAGTTGAATTCCTTATAAAGAATGGTTATATCATCGTTGAGCGCAATTGGCGTTATCAAAAAGCCGAAATTGATATTATTGCTCAAAAACAGAACATTTTAGCCGTAATTGAAGTTAAAACCCGAAGTTCATCGACTTTTGGCAATCCGCAGGATTTTGTAAAACCTAAGAAAATTAAGTTGTTGGTTAATGCTGTTAACGAATATGTAATTTCAAAAGATATTGATGTTCAGGTTCGATTTGATATCATCGCCATTATCAATCAGAACAATCATATTGAAATAGAACATCTTGAAGATGCGTATTATATCTTTTAATACCTAAAAACGATTCTTAAAATAAGTTATAATAGCTTCTTTCATGTATAATTCCTGCTGTTCAAGAGTTAGTTCAGGCAGTTCGGTAAGTGGTTCATAGTGCGGCCACCCATCTTCATCCATATGCGAATATTTATAATGACCAAACGGTTCAAATATTTTACAAACGGCGATATGCATTAAATTGAGTTTGTCATCTTTTGAAAACTCCAGAAACCCTTTACCCAATTCTTGTACTCCAATTAAATAAAGCATGGCGTCAATTTTAACGGTATCACCATCGGCAAATTGAGCACTGAGTTTGCGCTCTAACTGATTGTATTTTTCCTCAATTTCGAGTACCTTGATCATTATTTTTGATTTTTTTACAAAGGTATTGTTTATTTTTCCGATATAGTATTCTTGAGTTTATTTTATTACATTTATAAAATTAATACTGATTAAATCCCTTCAACTATGGCAACAATTGATATAAACAAGGAAATTATTTGGGATCCTAAATTTGAAACAGGAATACAACGAATTGATTTAGAACATAAAATTTTCCTTGAGTTATTTAATTCCTATCGTATTGCAATAATTCAGAAAAAAAACCAATTCGAATTAAACAAAATCATCAATGTAATTGAAAAATACGCTGAGTTTCATTTCACCAGTGAAGAAGCATTTATGGCTCAGGTCAATTATCCAGGGATAGAAAATCATCAACATTTACACTTTGATTTATTAGAAAAACTCAATATTGCCAAGCATAAAGTTGATAACTCCATTGAGTTTTTACAGTTTGCTTATGAATGGTTTGCCCACCATACTACTCATGAAGATCGAAGTATAAGCACTTTTGTGAACAAAAACAATATCCAAACTAATTATCAACTAAATATTTAGGAAATGCCCATAAACAAATCAATTTTAATTGTTGATGATGTATCAGACAATATTGTCTTGTTACAATCGATTTTGGATAAAGCAGGTTATAATACAATTGCAGCCACCTCGGGTATACAAGCTGTTGATTTGTGTAAAGAAATTGATTTAGATTTAATTCTGCTTGATGTCCGCATGCCTCAAATGGATGGTTTTGAAACCGCTATGCAAATACAAAATAACAGTAAAAATGCTGAAACGCCCATTTTATTTTTGTTAGTAAAAACTGATGAATCCAATATTTCCAACGCATTTAAAAACGGAGGAGTTGACATAATTAATAAACCATTTAATGACGAAGAGCTATTGGCACGTATAAATACCCATTTAACCCTACGTGCCCAGCAAAATAATCTTGCCCAACTTAATATTACCAAAGATAAATTTTTAAATATATTGGCTCATGACCTTCGAAATCCATTTAACTCGCTTTTAGGTTTTTCAGAGTTATTACATGAAAGCATTGATCAGGCTGATTTAAATAAAATAAAAAAGTATGCAGATATCATTCAAAATACATCCAAAAACACGTATGACTTACTAAATAATTTATTGTCTTGGGCGCAAGCGCAACAACAAGGAATGGTAGTTAAAAAAGAGTTGGTTAATTTGAATGAGTTAATTAACGAATTGGTCCAAAATGTTGAAAACGCTGCTGAATCAAAAAATATTGAAATTTTTATAAGTTTAAACGAGCCTATTGCCATATGGGCTGACCAAGAAATGCTCAATACTATTATTCGTAATTTACTAACAAATGCCATCAAATACAGTAAAGTTGGTGGAGAAATAAAAATTAAAGGAGTAATTAATAATAACTTCGCTGAAATACGTATAAAAGATAATGGCATCGGAATGGACGAAACAACCAAAAATTCTTTGTTCAAGGTGCTCGAAACAAAATCAAAAAAAGGAACCAAAGGTGAAGTTGGCACCGGTTTCGGACTCATTTTATGTAAAGAGTTTGTAGAATTACAAGGTGGAAAAATTAGCGTTGAAAGTCAACTAGAAAAAGGATGTGAATTTATTTTTACTATTCCAATCAAGAATAATTAATTACAAAATTTAATTTTTTAAAATGTATGAACAAAATAATTAGAAATAGTTTGGCCGTGTTAATAGGTTTGTTTTTGGGAAGTTTAGCAAACATGGGCTTAGTAATGGTAAGTGGTTCTGTAATTCCCCCACCTGAAGGCGCAGACAATACTACCATGGAAGGCTTAAGGGCTTCAATGCATTTGTTTGAAGCTAAACACTTTATTTTCCCTTTTTTAGCTCATTCCGTTGGAACTTTTGTAGGAGCATTTATAACTACGTTAGTAGCTGTTAATCATTCTGTTAAATTTGCTTACGTTATTGGTCTATTTTTCTTTCTAGGTGGGTTAACAAATATAATTTCATTACCATCGCCAACCTGGTTTACTGTACTTGATTTAGGTTTAGCTTATTTTCCAATGGCATGGTTAGGAGGCAATTTTGCACAATTTGTTTATAAAAAAGAACACTAGAATTTTACACTTTCAATAACTTTTACATGAATTCTATTGATATTTTTTTAGCATTATTTCTAGCATATGGTTTTATAAAAGGACTTTTTAAAGGATTGTTTGTAGAAGTAGCGTCTTTACTTGCATTAATTTTAGGAATATACGGCGCCATTCATTTTTCAGATTTTATTGGAAATTATTTATATGATTTATTAAACTGGGACAAAAAATATGTGGGCTTAACTTCGTTTATTATCACCTTCATTATAATTGTCATAGCCATAACCCTGTTGGGAAAATTCTTTACAAAACTTGCCGACTTTGCTTCCTTAGGTTTATTAAACAAACTGCTAGGCGGCGTATTTGGTTTGCTAAAAATTACGTTAATCTTGAGTGTTTTACTGATGTATTTTTATAAATTCAACTCAAAAATTGAGTTTGTAAATGAATCGACTTTACAAGAATCAAAACTTTTTTATACTGTTAAAGAAACCGCAATATTATTGTTTCCATCATTTTTTGATGAACCTATAAAAGAAGAACTAAAATCAATATTATGAGAATCCAAATTATATTTCTGTTAGTATTAACTACTTTTATCGCTAATTCGCAACCACAACATCCGCATTTTAACACCTTAACATTTCAATTATTTTCGCCTGATTTAGATACAAATGCAGACGTTTATATAACGGGTAGCATTCCTGAGCTGGGGAATTGGAACCCAGCAATTGTAAAAATGAGTTCTATAGGAAATCATCTTTGGGAAACATCAATCAAAACAAAAGCAGCCTTTGGCATTGAATATAAATATACCTTGGGAAGTTGGGAAAAAGAATCGGTATATGCCAACGGATTACCCCTTGATAATTTTATAGTAAAAGTTTCATCTGATACTATTATAAAAAACGATGTTTTCTTTTGGAAAGATGGAACTGCTAAAACTGTAGTTGGTAAAATTACTGGCACGGTTGAGTATCACCGAAACTTTAAAGGTGAAAATCTGTTAGATCGCGATATTATAGTCTGGCTTCCTCCAATATATGAAACTCATAAAAAAGAACGCTTTGATGTTATATACATGCACGACGGACAAAATTTATTTGATCCCAAAACAAGCTCTTTTGGCGTTGACTGGCGTGTTGATGAAACCATGGATAGTTTAATCACAGCTAAAAAAATTAAACCGCATATTGTAGTTGGAATTTATAATACCAAAGACCGAAGCAGCGAGTATTTACCTGCAGAAAAAGGAGCCGATTATATGAAGTTTTTGGTTCATCAGCTTAAACCATTTATCGATAAAAACTATAGAACCAACCCAGGAAAAAAACACACCTCAGTTGGAGGCTCTTCCATGGGTGGAATAATCTCTTTTGCGCTGGCATGGGAATACCCAGATGTTTTTTCAAAAGCCATTTGCATGTCACCGGCATTTAAAATACGGCATATCGATTATGTTCAAAATGTTAAAAAATATATCGGTAAGAAGAAAAATATAAAATTATACATCGATAATGGGGGTGTAGGTTTGGAAGAACAATTACAACCGGGTATTGACGAAATGATTCAAGTTTTAAACCAAAAGGGGTATAAAAAAGACCATGATTACCTTTGGATTTTAGATAAAAATGCCAAACATTTTGAAGCCGCTTGGGCTAAACGAATGCCTGAAGCACTTATTTGGTTATTGGGTAAATAATATTTAGATAATTTTTAAAACACCGGTGCGTACCCAACCAATTTTGCCATCGGATAATTTTATTTTGTACCAATCATCTACTTCATCTAGCACCATAACTTTAGTGCCTTCGTGTAAGGTAAATACGTCTTCGCTGTTAAATGTAGGTGCATTTTTAATTTGGGCTTTTTCTGAAAATACAATTGCAGGTTGATTTTTTTTATGGTAATCCAATCCGGTATAAGCAATCATAACTGATATCAACATCAAACTAAACGTTACTAAACTCAACGAAAAGAAAATCCTTTTTAACAGACTGGATAACGAAAAGTAATACATCAAAAAAACCAAAGCCGTTAATACAGAAAATACTATAGAAATTACAGCCCATTGATGTATGCTAAACTTATGTAAAACGTTAGCTTCAAACCGTTGTAATAAAGTTTTAGGAACTTCATCTATTTGGTCAATTGTAAGTCGGTTAGCTAAAACTAAGTTGTACTTAGCGTCTTCATTCATCGGATTTAACTTAAGCGCTTTTTCATAATAATAAACAGAGGGTGCCACTTCATTTAACTTATAATACGAATTGGCTAAATTAAAATACAATGCGTCTGACTGAAAACCAGTATTTTCTATTTTATGATAGGTGTTTATTGCGCCTCTATAATCAGCATTTTTATACAATTGATTTCCTTGCTCAAAAACTTTACTAAGCGGTTGAGCATTCGTAAAAAAACTTACAAAAAGAAAAAATAATATTACAATAGTTCTCATAATTACAGCTCTTTATCAATTATGGATATAATTTCAACTGCCTTCTCATATTCTTCATTCATTTTTACATTTGATGATGGGGTGTAACGAGCAAAATCACAATCATTCAACACTGCAATTAACTGTGTAATAGAATCTGTTGAAACGCCTTTCTTAGTCAAAATTTCAGATATTTTTTCTTGACTGATATCAGCAGTTTCAATACTTAGTTTGGCTTTTAAGAAATTGTGTAACGCCTTTTCAAGGGCAATGTAAAACAATTCCTTTTTGCCCAATTCTTTCTTAGCAGCCGATAAGTATTTTCTGGCCAATCTATCTGCTTTGCGTTTTTTGCTCCCTACTATGTCTTTAGAGCGTTCTTCGTTAAATTTGTTTAACATAATCCCAATAGGAATTACTAATAATGGTGCTAACAACAGTAAAAAATACCATTTCGATTTAAAAAACGGTTCTTCAACAATTGGTTTAAACGAAGTTTTAGTTTGAATATACCTGAAACTATTACCCGAAACTTCTACTTGTTGTTTATGTGCAAATGCAGAATCTGTGGTAGGTAAACCTTTACCTTCAGAAACTTCAACAAACATATCTGGAACATCAATTGTATAATATTTTTTGTCTTGCGGATTGAAATACGAAAATGATAAGTTTGGTATTTTATACTTGCCTTTATATTGTGGAACCACCGTATACTGCGAATATACCCTTCCTGCAATACCGTTAATAGAGGTCTGTATCTGTTCTTTATACTCTGGCGTAAAAACTTCCAATTCTGAAGGTGTTACTAACTTTGGAATTTCAAAAAGTTTGAAATTTCCTTTACCAGAAACTTCTACATTTATCTGTGCAGATTCATTGGCTTTAAGTACTTCCTTGTTTTTGGTTACTTTAAATTGAAAATCGCCCACGGCACCTGAGAAGTTTTCAGGTTTTCCTTCGGTTGGCAATGCTTTTACTTTAACTGTTCTTTTTCCTGTAGAATACGATTCGGTATAGCTTCTCAAAATTGCTTCTCCAAAAAAATTATACCTACCTGTTGGAACTCCAAGTGTAATATCCATACGCATCGGCTCAATAATTAAATCGCCCGATTTTTGTGGTATTAAAACAGCTTTTTTAAGTTCTAAGTAGCGGTACCGCTCTCCTTTGTACTCGCCCATTTGAACATTCATCCCTTTAATTTCGATATCCTGATTCCAAAAACCATTGTATTGTGGCGATTCTACAACTGCCCAATTACTTACGCTTATATTTTCGCTTACATATAATTTATAAACTACATACAAGGATTCTCCAACGTACGGACTTTCTTTAGAAACTTCAGCTACCAAATGTATGCCTTGTTGTGCTAAATAACTTGGATCATTTGGGTCTTTTGGAACTTCTACATTTTCTGTAACTGTAATTTTAATGGGATTTGATCTGTATGTTTTTCCTTCATATTCTACTGTTGCTGATTGAACGGTTAAGGTTCCCATTTTAGTTGGTTGTAGTATATAAATATACGTTTGCGAAAACGATACTTTTCCGTTAATCCAAGATTGATTTACCGATTGACTAGGTCCAGCCACAACTTTAAAATCTGCCATTTCGGGCAATCTAAAATTATCTGCACCTTGCTTGTCAACAGAAAATTCTACACGTACCCGTTGGTTTAAACCTATTTTTGAATTGCTTGCAGTAGCGGCAAAATCTAATTGAGCCAAGGCTATTTGACTAAATAATAGAAAAAATCCTAAAATACTATAGGTGGCAATTCTTTTCATATGTAAAACATCGTGCTTCATTACTATTACCAATCTTTTTCCTTTTTGGTTGGTTTATTAGGTGTTTTTTGAGCGTTAACTTTCTTTTGTGTTTTATTTTCTTCTTTATTCATTGCCTCTAACAATTGCTCCATTTGCTGTGGAGATAATTGATTAGGTTGAGGCTGCTGCTTTTGTTGTTGTTTGTCTTTATTATCCTTCTTGTCATCGTTCTTATCTTGCTGATCATTCTTTTTATCTTGATTTTCCTGCTTATCTTGTTGTTGATCTTTGTTTTGATCGTCTTTTTTATCTTGATTTTTATCCTGATTTTGTTGTTGATCTTTTAGAAGTTTTTGTGCCAACGCTAAGTTATAACGTGTGTTTTCATCGAGTGAATTATTTCTTAGTGCATTTTTATAGGCTTCTACCGCCTGACCATACTTTTTAGCTTGCATAAAACTATTTCCAAGATTGTGATATGCTTCTGCTTTAGTTAAGTTGTCTTTTGAATTTTTTGCAACACTTTCAAATAATTGAGCCGATTCTTCAGTTCTGTTTTGTTCGTATAAAGCATTGCCTAAATTGTAAATTGCTTTTCCGTAGGTTGTATTTTTTTCCAATGCTTTTTTGTAGGCTACTTCTGCATCTGCATATTTTTTTTGGTTATACAACTCATTCCCTTCTCGTAACAACTTACGTGCTTTACGCTCGGCAGATGCGTCGCCTTGTTGCGCAACAGCCAATGTAGAAATAAAAAATAACGCTATGAAAATCTTACTTTTCATTGAATAAATTTAATTTTTGAATCCACTTCGTTTTCTTGTCAAACATCAAAGTTTCTACTATTAAAAACAATAAACCAAAACCAATAAACCACTGAAACTGATCTTTAAAATCTGAAAATTCTTTTGTTTCAAATTCCTTTTTTTCGGCATTAGAAATTATATTTTCAATCTCATCTACGGTTTCATTAGTATTGTTTCCAAGTATATAATTACCATTTCCTTCAGAGGCAATTTGATTTAAAATAGTTTCATTAAGCTTTGTAATAACTACTTCGCCATTTTGATCTTTTTTATACTCGACAAAAATACCATTTTGTTTAATTGGAATCGTACTTCCTTTATCCGATCCTACACCTACTGTAAATATCCTAACACCATTCTCTGCTGCTTGCTGTGCTACTTGGTCACTATTTCCTTCATGATCTTCACCATCAGAAACAATAAATAGAAAGCGGTTGGTTTGCTCATCATTATCAAAATAAGTCATCGCTTTAGACAGTGCTTCATTCATAGCCGTACCTTGATCTGACACCATCTCTGGATTTGCCATTTGCAGAAACATTTTTGCCGAAGCTAAATCAGTTGTAATAGGCAATAATGGATATGCGCTACCAGCATAAACTATTACTCCAACCCTATCACTTCCTAACTTGTCTATAACTTTGTTTATTAATTGTTTTGATTTTTCTAAACGATTGGGAGCTATATCTTCTGCTAACATACTTTTAGAAACATCCAATGCAAAAACAATATCTACACCTTGTCTTTTAATGGTTTTTAATTTGATTCCCATTTTAGGATTGGCTAAAGCAATGACTAAAAACAAAATTCCTAAACTCAGAAATACTAGTTTTATAATAGGTTTAAATGTAGATTTTTCTGGAATAAGTTTTTCCAACAATTCGGGTTCGGCAAATTGCTTTCTTACTTTCTTTTTCCACCAACTTACATATAAAAACACCAAAACTAATACTGGTATTAGCAGTAATAAATAGAAATAATTATGTTCATCTATCTGATACATTTTTAAATAAAACTTCTATAAACGGTTAAACGTAATCCCATTTCAAGTACAACCAATCCAATGGCTAACAGCACCAACATTCGGTATTTTTCAGAAAAATTATAATACTTAAACTCTTCTATCTCTGTTTTTTCTAACTTATTAATTTCGTCATATATGGCTTTAAGCTTTACATTGTCTGTTGCTCTAAAGTATTTACCGTCTGTTTTATGGGCGATAAATCGCAATAAATCTTCGTCAATTTCAACCTGAATGTTTTTAAAAACCAATCTTCCTGATGGATCTTTATAATACGGAGAAAGCGCCATTCCGTTAGTTCCCAGACCAATAGTGTACACTTTTATTCCCAGTTCCTTTGCCAATTCAGTACTTGTTTTGGGATCTACAAAGCCGGCATTATTAACTCCATCGGTTAGCAAAATAATCACCTTGCTTTGTGCTTTGCTTTCTTTTAATCTGTTTACAGCAGAACCCAAGCCCATTCCAATGGCTGTTCCTCCATCTAAATCTTCGCCCCAAGTAATATCGGAAATAATTTTATTTACGATGGATTTATCGCTGGTAATAGGAGTTTTAGTATAACTTTCCCCAGCATATACCACTACACCGATTCTGTCATTTGGCCTGCCGTTTACAAATTCTATGGCTACTTTTTTTAGTGCTTCTAATCGGTTGGGTTTCAAATCTTTTGCCAACATACTTGCAGAAATATCAATTGCCATAACAATATCAATTCCTCTGGTGGTTTTGGTTTTAGTGCTAACCTCTACAGTTCTTGGTCTTGCTAAAGCCAGAATCAATAACATAATTGCCAATAAACGCAATACATATAGTATTGGCTTTAATTTACTCCATATAGATGGTTTAGCTTTAAATCCTTTTGTTGACGATATGGTTAAAGTAGCTTGATTTTTATTTCTAGTAAAATAAAACCAAGCAGCCAATAGCGGAATTAATACTAATAGCCACAAAAATTCGGGATTTAATATTTCGTATTTAAACCACTTCATCGATCTTTTCTGTTTTTGGCTTTAATTCAAAAATTAATTTTTCGGCTTCATTTCTATGTATTTCAATATCTGATGCCATAGGTGTGTACTTTGCAAATTTCACTAAATCAGATTCTTGTAAAAGTTTATGCAATCTTATGGCGGTATCTTTGTTAGCTGGTAATTTTTTAATTTCAATAAAATCCATCATAAATCCATGCAACTCATCTGTAGTAGATTCTAATGCCGGAATATGCCATTCTTTTTCTATATAAGCTCTTACAATCTCTGTTAATTCGATATAAAACTCTTTTGTTTTTTGATGTTGCCATAATTGCTTTTTATCCAGTGCTTTGAACTTAAGTAAGGCTTCTTCAAATGGGGGAATAGCTGGTTTTTTATTGAAAATTACTACGTTTTTCTTTCTCAAGTAATAATAAATAGCTACCGCTATAACTGCTAATATTGCTAAAAGCCACCATAAATAAGGTTTGAAATCATCAAAAATATAAGGCTCTTCTACAATGGGTTTAATGGTAAACATCTTTTGTTTAGTAGTATCAACTTCAACTGTCATCACTTTTACCAATACCGAATCTGTATAAAACAGTTTATTATTGATGAGGACTTGTTGTTTTGGAATTACGTACTGACCACTATCAAAAGCAGTTAAATGGTATAATTTAATAAGCTTATTTTTTAATGTATCTGTTTTATATTCTTCAACAACTTCTACTTTTCCAATATTTTGAAGCTTTGGAAAAACTACTTCGTTTACACCATCGACTGTTATTTTAAACAACATTTTTTCTCCTATACGTATGTTGGAAGTGTCAATGCTTGATTTTACAGGATTTGTTTGAGAAAATCCAATAAAATTTAATAAAAATATTAGTATAAAAACTATTTTCTTCATGTTATTTGGCTCCTCTTCTTTTAAAATATCCCAATAATTTTTTTACATAGCTTTCATCAACCCTAGAACTTAAGTATCCGGCACCGCTTCTGCTAAAGGATTTTTCAAAATATTCCACATTTTTTAAATAATGTGCTTTATAACTAGTTCTAACCGATTTCATATTGGTATTAACTAAATTGATGATTCCCGTCTCAGCATCTAACATCGGAACCATTCCTATTGCAGGAATTTCTTCATCGTGTTTATCAAATACCCGTATTCCGGTTATATCGTGTTTTTTGCTTGCAATCCGCAAAGTAGTGTCATAGTTTTCGTCCATAAAATCGGATAATACAAATACGATAGCCTTTTTTTTCATTACATTGGACAAAAACTTTAAAGCTTCTTCAATATTGGTTTCTGTGCTTTTTGGTTGAAATTCTACCAATTCTCTGATTATTCGCAACACGTGACTTTTCCCTTTTTTAGGTGGAATAAATAGTTCAACTTCTTTAGAAAAAAGTACTAAACCTACCTTATCATTGTTTTGAATAGCTGAAAAAGCCATGGTGGCTGCAATTTCTGTAATGGTTTCACGCTTAAATTGCAAACTGGTGCCAAAAAATTGAGAGCCGCTAATATCAACCAATAGCATCATGGTAAGTTCGCGTTCTTCTTCAAAAACCTTAACAAAAGGTTCGTTATAACGCGCAGTAACATTCCAATCTATGGAACGAACATCATCACCGTATTGATAGGTACGAACTTCAGAAAAAGTCATACCCCGGCCTTTAAATGAGCTGTGGTATTCACCAGAAAAAATGTGATTAGACAAGCGTCGTGTCTTAATCTCTATCTTCCTAACTTTTTTAAGTAATTCCTTTGTTTCCATTTAACTGAGTTAAAATGTAAAAAGTTTTTATGTTAAAATGGTTTAATTTAAACAACTCCAAAGCCACTTAAACACATATCAACACGAACAATTACACATTTTTATGGCACTTCAACTTCGTTGATTATTTTGCTGATTAAATCTTCAGAAGTAATATTTTCTGCTTCGGCTTCGTAAGTAACTCCAATTCTGTGACGCAGTACATCGTAAACAACCGCCCTAACATCTTCCGGAATTACATAGCCTCTGCGTTTAATAAATGCGTAACATTTTGCAGCTAAAGCTAAATTAATACTACCACGAGGTGATGCTCCATAACTAATTAAAGGCTTAATATTTTCTAATTTATATTTCTCTGGATAACGTGTTGCAAAAATGATGTCTAGAATGTATTTTTCTATTTTCTCATCCATATACACTTCTTGAACCGATTTACGTGCATTTAGAATTTGTTCCAACGAAATTACTTGATTTACCGCTATTGAACTATTGTCTAAATTTTGACGAACTATGCGCTGTTCTTCTTCCATTTTAGGATAATCTATTACTACTTTTAGCATAAAACGGTCTACTTGAGCTTCTGGTAATGGATAGGTTCCTTCTTGTTCTATTGGGTTTTGGGTAGCCATTACTAAAAATGGTTCGTCTAATTTAAAAGTAGTGTCTCCAATAGTAATTTGACGTTCTTGCATGGCTTCTAACAAAGCCGATTGTACTTTAGCCGGTGCTCTGTTAATCTCATCAGCTAAAACAAAATTTGCAAAAATTGGTCCTTTTTTGATAGAAAAATCATTGGCTTTTATGTTGTAAATCATAGTACCTATAACATCCGCAGGTAATAAATCGGGCGTAAATTGAATACGACTAAATGATCCATGCACCGCTTTAGCAAGTGTGTTGATGGCTAAGGTTTTCGCTAAACCAGGAACACCTTCCAGTAAAATGTGTCCGTTTCCCAACAATCCAATTAACAAGCGCTCAACCATGTGCTTTTGGCCTACGATTACTTTATTCATTTCTAATGACAGCAATTCAACAAATGCACTTTCTTTTTCAATTTTTTCATTTAATGCTCTGATGTCTACATTAGAAGTATTTGTTTCCATTTTATACTGTTTTTGTTGTTTTAATGATCTTAAAATAATGAGTGCAAATTGCCAAAAATATGGCTATTTTGCTGTTAAAAATTGGTTAAATGTCCTTGAAAAAATCGTTGCAATTCTACAATTTTTTGTTAAATTTTTAAAGAAAAATTTACTACAATTGATTTTCGTTGTTTTATTTAAACAATATACGTCTTTAGTGTAAGATTTTGATCTTCAAAAACAGCATATGTAAAATGCGTAATCCAATCGCCGGTATTGGTATATTTTGAATTTTGATTAATATCTATTTCTAAAGGTAAATGACGGTGACCAAAAACAAAATAATCGTAATGTTTTGTTTCTAGTTTTCTTTTACAATACTTCAACAACCATTCGTCTTCGCCTAAGAATTTAACATCTTCAACTCCTGAAATTAATTTATTTTCAACAGACAGGTATTGCGCTAAACGCATGCCAATATCAGGATGTAACCAACGGAATAACCATTGGCACAGGTTGTTGGTGAATATTTTTTTCATCCGCTTATAATTTGTATCGCCAGGACCTAAGCCATCGCCATGGCCAATTAAAAAGGTTTTGCCATTAAATACAAATTCTTTAGGGGCGTAATAAACAGCAATCCCTAATTCATTTTCAAAATAGTTGCGCATCCATAAATCATGATTTCCTACAAAAAAATGAATTTCAATTCCGGAATCTTTTAACTCGGCTAATTTTCCCAACACACGTACAAATCCTTTTGGAACCACGGTTTTGTATTCAAACCAAAAATCAAATAAATCGCCTAAAAGAAACAGAATATCGGCATCATTTTTTATTGTGTCTAGCCACTGTACAAATTTTTGCTCGCGCGGAATACTTTCTTCACGTGTTGGTGCTCCAAAGTGTTGATCGGATGCAAAATATACTCGTAAACTTTTATTCATTAATGTACAGCTCTTAGTTAGATTGGTGAAGCTCTATTACTTTTTTAAGCATTAAATCGTCTTTATTTATTACTTTATAAAACCCTATATCATCGTATAAATACCTTGCTACTACTGCGTTTAAGTATAATTTGATATTCTTTTTATGGCGCTCTTTTATATGAAATTTACTTACATTTTTCATGTATTCATTATATACAGCATTGTCTTTATCAAAAGTAGACAGAAATTTTTCTAAAGGTAGTTTACTAAGTTTTGTTCTATTTTTATCAACATACTTGAAACAATAATCATTTAAACCTGCCAAGTAATAATTATTTATAAACGATGTGGTGTCAATAGGTACAAAAACATCCGGGATTATTCCGCCACCTCCGTAAACTATTTTACCTTTTGGTGTGGTATATTTTAAGGAATCAACCACTTTTATACTATCTTCAGAAACCAATTCGCCGTTCATTACGCGGTCTTCAAAATCGTGGAAATAATCGCCGTTTGATTTGGATGTGTATGGTTTTTGAATCGATCTACCTGTTGGAGTATAATAGCGAGCCGTTGTTAAACGTACAGAAGAACCATCACCTAAAGGCATTTCTTCCTGTACAAGTCCTTTTCCAAATGAACGTCTTCCGATAATCGTTCCGCGATCGTTATCTTGTAATGCACCGGCGACAATTTCGCTAGCCGAAGCTGAGTTTTCATCAATTAAAACGTAGGTTTCTCCGTTTTCAAAACTTCCTTTATTAGTTGAAAATGATTTTTCTATTTTACCACTTTTGCTTTTGGTATAAACAATTAGTTTTTTCTCCTCAAGTAGTTCATCAATAATTCTGGTAGCTACATCCATAAAACCACCTGGATTTCCTCTAACATCAATTACCAAAGCCTTCATCCCATGTTCTTGCAGTTTTGTTAAACCTTCTTTAAACTCGTGATAGGTTGTCATGGCAAAACGATCAATTTTAATGTATCCTATATCATCGGTTAACATATATGAAACTGGAACACTTTTGATATCAACATTGCCACGTACAATGGAAAATTTTATTTTTTGTTTGGTTGTTTTTCTATAAATAAGAACGTTAACTTTTGAATTTGGATTACCCTTTAAAATGCCCATTATTGCATCGCTGGATAAATTTTTACCATATAAAGTATCTTTTTCTGCCATTAAAATACGGTCTCCTGCTTTAATTCCTAGCTTTTCGCTCGGGCCTCCTTCAATGGCTTTTATAACAGTTACACTATCATTATACATCATAAACTGAACGCCAATACCCACAAAGTTCCCTTGCATATTTTCTATGTTTTGCTGCATTTCTTTTTTAGAAATATATACAGAATGCGGATCTAAATTGGTCAGCATCTGTTCAATTGTTCTATCAAGTAAACTGTCTGTATCTACTTCATCTACATAGTTATTTTCAATAAAACTTAACAAGCGTTTTATTTTAGCATCGTGAAATCCTTTGGGAACAATAGAAAATGAGTCTTGCTGAAATGAAAATTTGCTACCTATTACAATTCCAATTACGATAGCGATAGCAAAATATAGTGGGTAAAATGATTTGTTTTTAAACATCTTGATATTGTGTTAGTTCTACACCTGCTTCTTTTAAAAAATCTAAGCCAGAAGTATCTGTATATGCTTTGGCATAAACTACTCTTTTAATGCCCGATTGATGAATTAATTTACTACATTCTTTGCATGGTGAAAGTGTTATATATAAAGTAGCATCTTTACACGATTGGGTAGAAGCTGCTACTTTTAATATAGCGTTGGCTTCTGCGTGTAAAACGTACCATTTTGTTTGATTTAACTCGTCTTCACAACAATTTTCAAAACCACTGGGAGTACCATTAAAACCATCAGATATAATCATGCGGTCTTTAACAATTAGTGCGCCCACTTGTTTTCGTTCGCAATATGAAAGTTTGGCCCATTCGTATGCCATTCTTAAATATGCTGTGTCGTATTTTACTTGCTTTTTGGTTAAATTCTGAGTCATGCTCTAAAGTAAAAATATTTTTAGGTTTTAGCTGTTAATTTTTACCAAAATTTGTTTTGAATTAGCATTGGTATAACTATTCCTATTATTAGGGATGATATTACCAACACCCAATCGCGTTTTGAAAATCTAAATACGGTTTGAAATGCAAATGCTAAAATTAATATAATTAACACTACTAAAATTTGAGCCCCTTCAATTCCTAAGGCAAATTCCAACAATGGTAAAAGCTTATCTTCATTAGCTGCTACAATCATTCTAAAATACCCTGCAAATCCTAGTCCGTGTATCAATCCAAAGAAAAAAGCAAAGAGTACATTCATGCCAATTTTATTTTTTTTTGATGCTTTTCCTGCAGTAAAGATGTTAAATAAAGCGGTAATAAAAATAGTTGCCGGAATTAAAAACTCTACATAATTAGCTTTGATTTGAATAACATTATAAGCAGAAAGCAACAATGTTAAGGTATGACCAATTGTAAAAAGCGAAACTAACAAAAAAATCCGCATCCAATCTGAAAATGTGTATATAGCAACAAGCGCAACTAGAAATAAAATATGATCATACGCTTTCCAATCGAGCACGTGAAAAAAACCTTGTTGCAGGTAAAACATAAAATTTTCCATCCCGTAAATTTTGAATTTCAAATATAAAAAAGAAAACCATCAAAAGGCTTGATGGTTGTTAAGATTTACAAACTTATTTTATTATGCTTTGTAGGTTGGAAGTGTGAAAATAAATTCTGAACCTTCATTTAATGTGCTCTTTACAGAAATGGTTCCTCCACATCTCTCTACAAATTCTTTACATAAGATTAAGCCAAGACCAGAACCGCTGTTTTTCTTTTTGTCTAGTTGTCCACGACTATTAAAATCAAATAATAAATCAATGTCTTTTTCAGAAATTCCAACACCATAATCTTTAACGGTAATTTCGCAAAAATCATTCTTCGGATTTATTAATACATTAATTTCAGAATTACTGTTTGAAAACTTTATAGCATTAGAAATTAAATTCCTTAATATGGTATACACCATATTTTTATCTGCTAAAACTTCGCAATTAGTTCCAAAATTTGATTGTAACTTAATGTTTTTTCTTTCGGCTTGTACTTTTAACAGCCCAAAAACTTCTTCAATCTTATTTTTTAAACTTATTCTTTCCGGAGTAAACTCAACAGATTTCCCTTGTGTAAGTGCCCAGTTTAACAAGTTTTCTAGCAATTCATTAGAGCGTTGTGCACTGTCTCTAATGATTTCAAGATATTTTTTAATTTTTTCTGGCTCGTACTTATCAATTCTTTGAAGTAATAATTCTGAAAACCCCATGATGGAGTTAAGCGGGTTTTTTAAATCATGACCAATAATTGAAAAAAACCGATCTTTTGTCTCGTTTGCTGCTTGTAAATTTTTATGCTGCTCTACAATTTCATTATTTTTTTCCTCAATCTTAAGATTATTTAAGGTTAAAAGTGAGTTTAGTTTTACTTTATCCCTATTTTGTTTCAACAAAATAAGTGAAAACATTATGGTAACAACTATTAAAAATATGAATCCATAAATTATTAAACGTTGACTGGATATTTTAATTTCATTTTCACGATGACTTTTGGTTAGGTCTTGAAATTCTTTGCTTTTTTCTTCAGATTCGAATAAAACATCTAATTCTTTAACTTTCAAATATTTATCTTGATTCGCTAAACTGTCTAACAGTGAGTTTTTAGTCTTTTGAAAATCATATGCGTTTTTATAATCTTGCTTAGCCAAGGATATATTGGCCAATACATCGTATACTTCACTTTGAGCTTTTAAATCGTTGGTTGTCAATGCATATTTTAAACTTTCGTAGGCAAAATTTGTGGCTTTTTGGTAATCTTTTTGTGTTAAATGAAGATTTGCTTCATTTAAATTTAACATGGCCAACATACTTTTATTACCCGTATCCAGTGCTAAATCAATTCCTAAATGATAATATTCTGTAGCCTTACTGTATAAACCTTGCTTAAAATATACTTCGCCAATATTATTATAACAAATTATCATTCCGTAATTATCTTCTAATTCTGTATCTATTTTAAGTGATTTTAAATAATACTCATTAGCTAAATGAAACTTTTTCTCATCAGTATAAATATTTCCAATATTTGTATTAACGGCGGATATTCCTAATTTATCATTTAATTGCGTTGCTATTTGTAACGATTTATTATAAAAATCAATAGCCTTCTTTTTATCTCCTCGTTCATTATAAATTAACCCAATATTGTTATATGCTGAAGAAACTCCCTTTAAATAACTCTCTTTTTCAGCAATTCTTAATGCTTTTAAAAAATTTTCATACGATTTACTATGTAAATTCTGACTTAAATATACATTGCCAATATTATTGTAAGCCCCGCTCAATTCTACCAAACTATTGGATTTCTCAAAATAAATTTGAGCTAATTTAAAATTAGATAAGGCAAGGGCGTAATCGCTTTTTTCGTAATAGAAATTTCCTAAGGCTTTATAACTTTTCCCAATAAAATAATTATCGTTTATTTTTTTAGATAACTGAATAGCCTGATTAAAGTATATAATAGAGTTGTTGGGCTTATTGAGCGCCTGAAGCTCACCCAGTTTTATAAATATTTCGATTTTTTCAGTATCCTCTGTCGTTTTTTTTAATTGATTTACTAAATTATCAATAGTATTCTGAGACCACAAAGTTATTGTGATCAAAAATAAAATTAGGGAGTTAATTTTAATTTTCAATTTAAGTTGAGTTAGGAGGGTAAATATATTAAAATGTATTTTTATAAGCAACTTAAATACAGTAAAATAAGTTAAACAAGCAGTATGGTTTTATAAACGTAAGGAATAATTTTATAAACGTATGGATAAAATATACTTTTAAATAAAAAACCCTACACAATGTATAGGGTTTTCCAGTACCTCGAGTGGGAATCGAACCCACACTCTCGTGAAAGAACTGGATTTTGAATCCAGCGCGTCTACCAATTCCGCCATCGAGGCTTATCTAGTTGAATCTCGAATGATTCTTAATTTTTCTTTTCCTATACCCGATTTCCAGTATTTCTCTCTAACTCTGGCTTCGGTACGTGTTTCACACCTTTCAGTATATATCAGCTCAAAAGGGGCATAAAACTTAGTTGTCTTTTCTTTTGCACCATTATGCCTTGACACCCGTTCTGCTATGTCTTGTGTCATCCCTACATAAATGTAATTATGTTTTAAACTAGAAATAGCATACACGAAAACCATATTTTCTTTCTCAGCGCGCCTGCCTGTCGGCAGACAGGTCTACCAATTCCGCCATCGAGGCAACAAATGTTTTGCAAATCTATAAATAATTTAATTATCTCACCTATATTTTTAAATAATCTGTCCAATCGTTTTTAATATAATTCATAACTTTGCAACCATTAATATTAGTATTGAACAAATTATTCTAAAATCCGTCTAAAAATGGAAAACACTACGCTAGAACCAAAGGTTTTTGCTTGTTCACAAAGCATTGAATTAGCCGAAAAAATTGCCAAAGAATACGGAACTACACTTGGAAAAATAAACCTCTCCCATTTTAGCGATGGAGAATTTCAACCTGCATTTGAAGAATCTGTACGTGGAAGAAGGGTTTTTTTAATTGGCTCTACGTTTCCCAATGCCGATAATTTAATGGAATTACTGTTGATGATTGATGCTGCTAAAAGAGCATCTGCTCGTCATATAACGGCTGTTATTCCTTATTTTGGATGGGCTCGTCAAGACCGTAAAGACCAACCTAGAGTTTCTATTGGGGCAAAATTAGTTGCCAATTTATTGCAAACTGCAGGTGCAACCAGAATTATGACAGTCGACTTACACGCAGATCAAATTCAGGGATTTTTCGAAAAACCGGTAGATCATCTTTTTGCATCTGTAGTATTTATTCCATACATCAACAGTTTAAATCTAGATAATATAACCATTGCATCACCCGATATGGGAGGCTCAAAAAGAGCTTATGCTTATTCAAAATTTTTAAACTGCGATGTTGTTATTTGCTACAAACAACGTAAAAAAGCTAATGTTGTTGGAGAAATGGAGTTGATAGGTAACGTAGAAGGTAAAAATGTAATATTGGTAGATGACATGGTTGATACTGCCGGAACCTTAACAAAAGCAGCTGATTTAATGATGGAAAGAGGTGCGTTAAGTGTAAGAGCAATAACTACTCATCCTATTTTATCTGGTGATGCCTATGAAAAAATAGAACAATCAAAATTATTAGAACTCATTGTTACTGATACAATTCCGTTAAAAAAGCAGAGTTCTAAAATAAAAGTTGTATCTTGCGCCCCTTTGTTCGCGGATGTGATGCATAAGGTACAAGAAAACCAATCAATTAGCGGACAATTTATAATGTAAATCAATAAATTATTTAAATACAAAAATGAAATCAATTACAATCAAAGGATCAAAAAGAGAAAGCGTGGGCAAGAAGTCTAGTAAAGCCTTACGTAATGCTGGAATGATTCCTTGCGTAATATACGGAGGGGATTCAACAATTCAGTTTTCAGCAGCAGCAACAGAATTTAAACCATTAATCTACACTCCAAACGTATTTACAGCAAAGATTGAATTGGAAGACGGTGTAACTATTAATGCAGTTGTACAAGACATTCAATTTCACCCAGTTTCTGACAAAATTTTACACATCGATTTCTATCAATTATTTGAAGATAAAGAAATCACCATGAACATTCCTGTTAAATTAGTAGGAACAGCTCCTGGGGTTATTAAAGGTGGGGCGTTACGCTTTAACTTACGTAAACTTAGAGTTAAAGCATTACCAGCTAACTTACCAGATTTTATCAATGCAAATATTTCTAAACTAAAAATTGGAAGTAAATTATATGTTACAGCATTAAAAAATGATGCTTATACCATCATGCATCCAGATAATACGGTGGTAGCACAAGTAAGAATGGCACGTTCTGCTGCTAAAGGAGGCGCTGAAGACGACGATGAAGAAGAAGGAGAAGAAGCAACTGAAGGAACAGAAGCTACTGCACAAGAATAACTAAAATTATTAGCTATAAAGCGCTCAAATAGAGCGCTTTTTTTATTTATTTTCTCTAAAACTATTTTCTATTTTTGTAAAATGAATTGGTTAAAACAGGTCTTATCATCTTTTACAAAATCTAACAATGAGGACGCAGAAGCTATGCAAAAATTTTTAATCGTAGGATTGGGAAATATTGGTTCAGAATATGAACAAACCAGACATAATATTGGATTTAAGATTGTAGAACATTTAGCAGTAAAAAAAGAAGTTTCTTTTAGCATTCTTAAACTTGGGGCTTTAACTCAATTTAAATTTAAAGGACGTATGTTTTATTTGTTGAAACCTGCTACTTATATGAATTTAAGCGGTAAAGCTGTTAAATATTGGATGGAAAAAGAATCAATTCCAATTGAAAATTTGATGGTTATTTGTGATGATATAAACCTCCCTTTTGGAACCATACGAATAAAACCGAATGGAAGTGACGGTGGTCATAATGGATTAAAAAGTATTAACGAATACCTCAACACACAACAATACATACGATTTAGATTTGGAATAGGAGCCGATTTCTCTAAAGGTCAACAATCAAATTATGTGTTAGGCGAATGGAATGATGAAGAATTAAAATTGCTTCCAGAGCGTTTAAATAAAACTATTGAAGCTATTATTTCATTTGGAACTGCCGGCATTCATAATACCATGAACACTTATAACGGCAAGTAATCTACAGTTAATCTGCCGCAAACCACTCTGCGTAAGAAGTATTGGTTTCGTACAATCTTAAGGAATGCAATTTTACATTTGCAGGTAATTTTTTGCTAATTTTTTCAGCAATATCGATTACCATCATTTCTGATGTTGGTTGATATGGAACTAAAATAATACGTTGGTCGGTTTTTGCTAAGTCTTCAGCTAATTTTTTATGTGGAGTTCCTTCGTTAAATATCGTTGCATGATCAAAAAAGTCAACAACCTCAGTTTTAACTAATCGTTTAAGGTCGCCAAAATCCAGCACCATTCCATTTTTAGGATTTGAATTGTCTTGAATAGGCTCTCCAATAATAGTTACAGCCAACTTATAACTGTGACCGTGAATATTTTTGCATTTGCCGTCATAGCCGTATAATGCATGAGCGGTTTCAAAATAAAACTCCTTCGTAACTCTGATTTTTTTCATTCCATTTTAACTAGGCTTCAAAATTACAAAATACCCTAAAGAATTTTCTAATCTTTTTTATTTTTTGCTTTATAATAAATGAAATAAGCTAAGGCTACCAATAAAACATAAGGCAAATAACTGGTTATAAAAAAAGCGATTTGATACTCTAGAGGCGCATTATTAAGTTTTTCCTGATAATCAATTTGCTGAACTAAAAACAAAAGTACTAACATGTTTACTTTTTAAATTTTATTAAGGCTTGTTTAGTGAAATCAGAAAGGACCAATTTTCCGCTTATAGCAGCTCGTTCAAGCAACAGCTGATCCCAATGCTCTGTTCCTTTCCATAAAATTTTTTTCATGTTAGAGGTAGCTTCTGGATTATAGGTTGCTAGTTTTAAAGATAAAATCTCAATTTCCTTATCAAGGTCTTCTGTTGATGTAAAAACCCTTGCAAATAATCCTTTTTCTCTTGCCCAGTATGCAGTATGCCACTGCGTTGCGTTAATTGTTAACTCACTTATTGCAGCTATACCTATTTTTCGTTCTACAACAGGCTCAATTACAAAGGGTCCGATTCCAATAGTAAATTCGGATAATTTTATAGCGGCCTGTTCTGTTGCTAAGCAATAATCAGTGGCAGCTAATAAACCTACTCCGCCTCCTACTGCTTTTCCTTGTGCGCGTCCAATTATTAGTTTTGAACTGGTACGCATGGCGTTAATTACTTTGGCAAATCCGCTAAAAAACTCCATACCTTCTTCTTCGTTTTTTATCAGTAACAACTCATTAAAAGATGCGCCGGAACAAAAAACCGCTTCTTTTTCACTTTTTAAAACAATAACACGCACATTTTGATTTTTATCAAGTTCATAAAATGTATTTGCTAATTGAATTAATAAATTTTTAGGCATCGAATTGCTCAACGGATGATAAAATGAAATAGTTGCAACATTGTGATCTATTAAAACAGAAATAGTTCCGGGCTCCATGTGTATATACCAGTTTAAAAAATAATTTTTAAGCAATTTAGTATTATTTATTTGATTAATGTATATTTGACCCCGATTTGGGGGCGTAGCTCAGTTGGCTAGAGCGTTTGACTGGCAGTCAAAAGGTCGTCGGTTCGATTCCGATCGTCTCCACATTTTTCTCTCTACTTTTCCTCTTAATTTTCAATCAATTTATATGGTCAAAAAAACCGTTTATGCTGCTTTTTTTACCATTTGCATGATTTTTTTAGCGGTTTGTATATTTCTGAAAATTAGGTTTATATAATAAATATATTTGCTGCGTATAAGTTTAATTGATAGTGTCATATACTCCCTCTATAATATGAAAACTAACCTTCTAATTGCAGTTTTTGCAATTCTATCGATTGGAGCTTTTGCTTCAGATAAAGAGAAAGACTCACTGAGTATTTCTAAAAATTCACCATCAATTTTTGCAGAATTAAGTGCTTATTCAGGCATCATTAAAGATGTGGCAACAAGTCATAAATACAATGCCAATCATTTTGCATCCTATCACTTAATGTCAAAAAGATACTATACTAAAAAGGATTTCAAAAAAGCTATTCAAGAGTTTGATATTCGCATAAAAGAAAACAGGTTCGATAATGAAAGTTACTTTTTAAGAGGCCTGTCAAAAGATTTATTAAAAGATTACGAAGGTGCAATTAAAGATTTTTCTTTTGCACTCTCATTAAACAGTAAAGACGCTAATCTGTATTTTCATAGAGGCTTTTCAAGAATGGGACTTAAATCTGATTCAGAAGCGAAAAAAGATTTTACCAAAGCTATAGAAATTAGTCCAAATTATGCTGATGCTTATTTTTTTAGAGGTGTGGCTAATTTACGTTTAGAAAATAACGAAGAAGCCCGAAAAGATTTAATAAAAGCCATGGAGCTAGGTAACAAAGAGGCTACAGCTTACTTAGATAAATTTTTAAAATAAAACTACTAACCAAACTACTATTAAATGGGGCTATGGCCCCTTTTTTATTTGTAAAAAATTGCTCATAACTTTTAATAACTTATTTAAAAATTATAAATGAGCTACATTTTATTAGTTATTTTTATTTCCTATAATTTTAACCTTAATTATGGATCCTATTCAAAAATCAAACTCAACCGACTTAACGAATCCAATGAAGCGTATTGTAGTTGGAATTCAATTTCTGTTTGTAGCATTTGGCGCTACAGTTCTTGTTCCTCTTCTAATTAATATAGATCCTGCTATAGCATTATTTACTGCAGGAGTAGGGACATTAATTTTTCATTTAATTACTAAGGGTAAAGTTCCTGTTTTTTTAGGAAGTAGTTTTGCTTTTATAGCGCCTATTGTGGCCGCAACAGAACTATATGGATATGCAGGTACACTTTCAGGATTAATTGCTGTAGGATTAGTGTATGGCATTGTGTCTACTATAATTAAATTGTGGGGAATTAACTTTATTAGCAAAGTTTTTCCTCCAGTCGTAATTGGACCGGTCATTATGATTATTGGATTATCTCTAGCTACTGTTGGGGTTGATATGGCAAAAACAAATTGGTTAATTGCTTTAGTTGTACTATTAACTTCTGTAGTTATCGTAATATACTCAAAAGGATTATTAAAACTTATACCCATATTTATAGGAATATTAGTTGGATATACCATTTCTATTTTTGCGGGGATTATAGATTTTACTCCTGTTCAAAATGCAGCATGGTTTGTATTGCCAGAATTCATAACACCAGAATTTAATTGGAGCGCTATAGTTTACATGATTCCGGTTGCTATTGCTCCAATAATTGAACATATTGGAGATATGTATGCTATAAGTAAAGTTGCTGATAAAGATTTTGTAAAAGAGCCAGGATTGAACAGAACATTGTTAGGAGATGGTATTGCCACCTCATTTGCTGGATTTTTAGGAGGTCCGCCAAATACAACTTATTCTGAAGTTACCGGAGCTGTTGCATTAACCAAAATAACCGATCCTAGAGTATTAAGAATTGCTGCAGTTACTGCTATCATATTTTCTTTAATAGGAAAAATAAGCGCTCTACTTAAAACTATCCCACCAGCAGTTTTAGGCGGTATTATGTTATTGCTTTTTGGAATGATTGCTAGCATTGGGATTAAAACCTTAATTGATGATAAAACTGATTTTTCAATTACCCGTAATCAGGTAATTGTTTCTATTATTTTAACAATCGGAATTGGAGGAGCAAGTTTAAGTTATGGTAATTTTTCACTTGCAGGTATTGGGTTAGCTTCGGCTGTTGGGGTTATCTTAAATTTAATTCTACCCAGAAATAATTAATTAATATCAACACCACAAAAAAGCCTTCTTTAAAAGAAGGCTTTTTTATTTTATTCTGTAAAAAACTTAAACTAAAAACTTAATTATAAATAATAAAGTAATTAAGTACATAATTGGTTTAACTTCTTTATATCTTCCTGAAAGAAGCTTTAGCATAACAAAAGATAGCATTCCAAATACAATTCCTTCTGCAATACTAAATGTAAGAGGCATCATTATAATTGTAAAAAATGCAGGAATTAGCTCAGTATAATCATCAAAATTAATTTTTAATATTGGCGACATCATAAATAAACCAACAATAATTAAAGCTGGAGCAGTTGCTGCTGCAGGAATTATCATAAATACTGGCGCAAAAAACAAGGCTATCGCAAACATTATTGCAACAGTTAAAGAAGTCATCCCTGTTCTTCCTCCTTCGGCAACACCAGCAGCACTTTCAACATAGGTTGTAACTGTTGACGTACCTAACATAGCACCAAAAGTTGTTCCAATTGCATCAGCAAATAATGCCTGTTTTGCTCTAGGCACATTTCCATCTTTATCCAACATATCTGCTTTTGAAGATACTCCTACTAAAGTTCCAACAGTATCAAACATATCAACAAATAGAAATGTGAATAAAACAATTAACATATCTAATGTAAATATTTGAGAAAAATCGAATTTGAAGAAAATTGGTTCTAGTGATGGAGGTAAGCTCATTATGCTAAAGTTTTCAGGCAAAACTGTAACACCTAAAAATATACCAACAATTGTTGAGGCCAAAATACCTATTAAAATGGCTCCTTTAATATTTTTGGTTAGTAAAATGCCTATTATTAAAACTCCCAGCATACCAACTAAAACGTTTGGATTTTTTACATCGCCTAAACTTACCAATGTAGCAGGGTTATCAACTACTAAACCAGTTCCTTTTAAACCTATAAAAGCAATAAACAATCCGATACCAACAGATACAGCGTGCTTAAGATTTAAAGGGATTGAGTTTACAATTAACTCTCTAATGTTAAATATGGTTAATAAAATAAAAATTATTCCTTCTAAAAATACAGCAGTTAAAGCAAACTCCCATGAATAACCCATTCCTAAAACAACAGTAAATGCAAAAAACGCATTTAACCCCATTCCTGGTGCTAACGCAAATGGTAATTTTGCATATAATGCCATGATAAGAGTAGCAATTACAGCAGAAAGAGCTGTGGCGGTAAACACAGCGTCTTTATCCATTCCAGAAGCACTTAAAATACTTGGATTAACTGCCAGAATATAAACCATTGTCATAAAAGTGGTTATACCGGCGATGACTTCAATCTTTAAAGTCGATTTGTTTTCGGTGATTTTAAAAAATTTATCCAACATAGTTTATCATTTTAAATGTTCCATTTAATTCCTAGGGTAGGTCTTGCTTTAAACTCTGATGATCCTGCAAAATTTTTTGAAAATTCAATTTCTCCTCCAACAGAAAAACTGTTGTTTAAATGATACCATAATTGTGGTTCTGATAAAAATACTGTTCTTTCAGACATGCCGTTTTCTGTCCAAACATCTGCAAAACCTGAAAAAGTTAATTTATTCTCGATTAAATTTACATACCATGTACCTGTTAATTGGAAGTTCCCGCTATCAGCATCTTTAAATGCTTTATAACCTGCATATGCAGAATATCCCCACTTTGCAGTTCCTTTAGATATGTTTGCTCCAAAAATCCAAGCATCATTAATTGTATATCCTCCTTGATTTCCATTTGGTCCATAGGTTCCTAAACCTCCATTATACTCAATATGCAAACCTACAGGCATTTTATCTGTTTTAATAACACGCGCAATTTCAAAATAACCTTGACTAATTCCTGAATCAGCATTGTAATCAAAATCTACGAAAGTAAATGTATTACCATACTTATCCATTTTAAACAATTCGAATGTGGAAGTAAAATGCTCTCTGTCAAAATCTCTGTGCAACTGTAAATTTTGTGCACTCATTGATACAGAGAAAATAAGGACGAAAAGTAATAGTGTGTTTTTCATTTGTAATTTGTTAAATGTTAGATGGTAAAAATAACATTAAGTAATAAAAGTTTTTGCCGTGCGCTATTTCAATTATTAACATTTAATTAACAAATTAGAAACAAGTAGCTAAGTTGATGTTAGGATAAAAATCGGATGGTTTCATTTACAACAAGCTGCATTTCTTCAGACAATCTAATTTCGTTATATGGATGAACAATCCCAAAAGTATGATTTGCTTTTTCTACTATTATCACTTTACTATTTGGGTTCCAAAGGTGTAATTGATTGGCTTCTTGTACAGAAACAGCTTCGTCTTCAGTACCATGTATTATTAAATGAGGTATAGATAATTTTATAACTGCCGTCTTTATATTTAACCTTTTTTCATTTGCTTTAAAGTTTTCATAGTATTGATAGTAATGCGGCATTTGCTGTTTTGTTCTACCATTAATTACATAAAAAACTCCCTCATTTTTCCATTTCTTTAGTGCCTCCTCTTTTGGAAAACGATTGGAAAAATCGGAAACTCCAGCCCATGAAATCACTTTAGAAACTTGATTGTTCTCGGATGCTTTAATGGTTACGATGCCTCCTGCACGTGAGTGCCCAATTAAGTATAATTTAGTTTTATCGAGCTCTTCTTCAATAGATTTTTCGGTTAAAACCCAATCAATAACCGATTGTAAATCATCTAACTCTTTGGTGTAATTATTATTACCAAAGGCTATCAAATCGGGAAAATCTATTGGGTTATCTGCGGTTCCGCCATTGTGTGAAAAATTAAATTTCACAAAAAAGAAATTACTTTCAGCAAATTGATTTGATACCAAATTCCATGCGCCCCAGTCTTTAAATCCTTTATATCCGTGACAAAAAATTACTAAAGGTTTTGCTTTACCATTTTTTTTGTAAAACAAATCGGTTACTATAGGTTTCGTGTGTAGGCCTTTAATTAAAATATTTTTTATTGTTTCGATCATGATCTACGCTTTATAAAATTCAACCTTTTTCTCAATAAACGGAATAGCTGGATTTAGTATTTCGGTAATCAATTCGGTTACTAAATTCATAAACGGTTCGAGTTTGATAAGTGAAAGTTCATTATCTGCAGGCCCTCTTGATGGGTTTAAATTTACCTTTATATACCCTTGTCTAAGATTTTTAAAAGAAATATTTCCACACTGTACCGATTTAATTGCCAAATTTTCTTCCTGTTTAAGGTAAATATACGCGTATAACATAAGTTGAATTGCCTTTAATTTTTTTTCTGCATCAGCTAAGTTATTAAGATTATCAGCGTTTAAATCTGATATTATTACTTTTCCGGTCTTATAATCGATAATTCGATGATAACCATCACACACATCAACACGGTCAATATTTCCTTTTAAATTAATGGAAACATTAAGATCTTCTATTTTAAGTTCGGAACAAAATTCTTGTTCCAAACTTTTAATAATTACTTGTTGTGATTTGATTTGATCCAATTCTATTCCAATCAGCTTATCGATATATTTGTGGGCTACTTCTTTTAACAAACGGTTTTTGCCCGTTTCAATATCGCCTTGTTTATAAAACACCTTAAACTGTTGATTTAATACTTCCTTTTTTCTGAGGTTTATTTCGCTAATACTGTCTGTATTTAAAACCTTATTTAAATAGGGTAAAAACAATAATTCTAAGGTTTTATGAATGATATTACCAAACGTATTGGCTTCTATAGTTTCTTCTATCTCTGGTTGTTCCCATATATTTAAAACATATTTTTGGTAAAACTCAATTGGATTTCGGATATAGGAAGCTAGGGCAGATGGAGAAATTCCGGTTTGAAATTTAGTCTTAATTTTCTCAATAACCTCTGGTGTTTTTATAATTTGCTTTAATTCTAAGGTATTATTTACAACTTTTGGAGAAATTATCTGCAGTTTTATCTGAGGATTAATTACTTCTAATTGTGTTAAAAACCTGCTTTTCTCACTTGCCCCTAATGCATCTGTTTCTGAATTATATATTAAGTATGTTTTCTTTGAGCGTTGTAGCAATCTAAAAAAATGGTAGGAAAAGATTAAGTCGCGCTCAATAAATGTTGGTAATTTAAAATGCATTTTTATTTCGAAAGGGATAAAAGAGAAATCTTTGCTTCCTTTTGGAAGAGTTCCTTCATTAAGTCCTGTAATAATTAAGGTTTCAAAATCTAGAGCTCTCGATTCTAACACTCCCATAATTTGCAACCCACTTAAGGGCTCTCCTTGAAAAGATAGTTGTTCATTTTTTGTTAACTGTACCAATAGATTTTTTAAGGTTGAAATAGCCATAACATCAACATAAGTCTCATTTAACCACTCCAGTTCTTTGAAAATTGTAAGAAATCGATATAAATACTCGCGTTCTAAACCTGAAGAAAAACTTATAAGCTTCTCTAGGAATATATTAATTTGATTTAGTAATAACTTTACAGAAGTCAATGTATTATTAAAAAAGGGCGCTAATTCTTCATTCAGTTCATGAAAATAAATTCTAACTATATCATTAATTAAATCAGAAGTAATAAATAACTTTTGTTGATTTATAATATGTTCTTGCAAATATGAGTCAAATTGTAAAGTGCTATTGTTTAATACTTTAACAATATAAGGCTGTTTAAAGAAATTGATGATGTCTTCAAAATAATAGGATTTATTTTCGTATGATTGATTAATTAATTTAAATAAACTTTCAAACAAATCTTTAGCGGGCGTAATATGCAATGGTAATCCCATTGTAATATTTACACTTTCAACATTATAAGAAAGAGAGTTTAATGCGACTGATAGTAACTGCTCATCGGCTAAAATTAAAGCAGTATTGCTATGGTTTTTTTGTTGGTTTAAAAGGTCTCCAGCATATTTTAATTGTGAAATTCTTTTAGGAATGCCAATTATTTCAATAGTATTAGAAGTTAACAGATGATCTTCAATCCAAGTAAATGGGTTTTTTTGGTAATACTTCCATTCCTTTTTATATTTTTTTAAAAAATACCCGATTTCAAAAGGAGAATTAAAAAAAGTTTGATTAATATCCCAATAAACTGACGCTAAGTTATGTTCTAGTAATTCTTGAAAAATTACTTCTTCGGATTTGTTTAAAGCGTTAAATCCAGCAAAGACAAAATACTTATTTTGATTATTATTTATAAAATGTTGCAGGTTTTGAATTGCTTCGCGATACATCATTCCTTGATATCCGGTTTTTTTAGCCAATAATGCATCATAAAGTTGGTAATAATACTTGTGCAAATAATTGAAAAAATTTAGATAATTAGAAATCAGTGGCGTTTGTGGAGTCCAGTCATCGATACGTTTTACATCAGCCAAACTCTTAAATAATTGTTCTGGATGAATTAAGTGCCTGTCAATTTCATTAAAGTCATTTAATGCTATCGTTCCCCATTCATAAAACTGGTCAAACGATTCTAGCTTTTCAGGTGATGAATTTTTATAAATTTCATAAAACTCAAACAACAGATGAGTATTTGATACAGGTATTAATTGGGCTATTTCTGCTATAAAATTTTCAATACTTATAATTGTAGGCAATAAAATTGTTTTACTGCTTTGCTGTTTAAAAGCTTCTTTTACAAATAAACCTGCTCTATTAGAAGGCAATACTATAGTTGTATTTGCTAAATCAATATTTTTTGAAAAAATATCTGCTACAACTTTTGAAATAAATGATTGCATAGAATTTTATATATCTATAAAAATAAAAAAGCCTTTCCATATGGAAAGGCTTTTAATTCATTAATTTTTACTAAATTATTTTCTAGTAACAGAAACTTCTACTTTTCTATTTTTAGGATACTCTTTTCCAGCAAGTTCTCCATTTCCAACTGCATTTACAGTTACATCTTTTAATGCTTCTTTTGAAACTAATAGTTTTTTAACCGCATCTGCTCTTTGTTGTGATAGTTTTTTGTTTAATCGTTCTGCACCTTCTTCGCTTGCATAACCATTAACTGTTACTACTACATCTCCTACTTTAGCTTTATATGCTACGATATCATTTAAAAATGCATTTAAACTTTCTACATTTTCAACTTTTTTACCAGCTACTAATTTAGCGCTTCCTTGTTTGAAGTTATCAACTGTATATGGCGCTAATACTGGCCAAGGACAACCTTTGTTTTCTTTTGGACCGGCAACTGTAGGGCAATCATCGTCTTTATCCAATGTGCCATCGCCATCCGTATCTGGCCAAGGACAACCTTTATTTTCTTTTGGACCGGCAACTGTAGGGCAAGCATCGTCTTTATCAACTAAACCATCACCATCCGTATCAGGACATCCATTGTTAGCCTTGGTTCCTTTTTCTTTTGGACAAGCATCTAAGTTATCAGGAATACCGTCTCCATCAGTATCAGGACAACCTTGGAATTCTGCTAAACCGGCAACTGTAGGACAAGTATCTTCTGAATCCTGAATACCGTCTCCATCAGTGTCTGGACAACCATCAAATTGAGGTAAACCAGGTACTTCTGGGCATTTGTCAAATTTGTCATAAACACCATCTTTATCTGTGTCTTTACCACCAAATTTGATAACTAAACCAGCTGAATGTTGAAGGTGATTTGCTTCTAAAATATAGTCGCTAAATACATGTTTTGCTGCAGATTGGAAATTAAGACCAACGTTTTCGTTAAACCAAACATTAAATCCTAAACCTCCGTTAAACGTTCCAGCTCCATCCCAATCAACCCAAGTATGTCCACCGCCTAAAAAAACGTATGGATCAAACCATTTAGTATTACCTACTAAATTGTTTAAATCATATTTAAAATGACCGTCTACAGATAAAAAAGTTAGACCAGGAATAGTTGAGTTTCCGTTTTTAGTAATTTCGTTTAAATTAACTGCAGCTTCAAAAGTAAAGCCATCAGTTAAATAACGTGCAACACTAAATCTGGAAATTGAAGGAATAACATTCCAGTTCTCTACTTTAATTAGATCTTTTTGGAAAGGATCTTTAATAAATTTTTTAGCTAATTGTGGGTTGTGAACAGCATTGGAACCGAAACCTATAACCCACGGGTTATTAGCATCTTGCGCGCTTGTATTGGTAGTTAATACTACTGACAACAATACAAGAATCATTGTAATTTTTCTCATGTTTATTATTGTTTATTTAATTATACTTAAAAAAGCCACTCTTTCGAGTGGCTTCAAATTTACTAATTTTTAATTTATGCTACTTAACAACTTTAATTTCCACTCTACGGTTGTTAGCTCTACCTTGACTTGTTTTATTGGTGTCAATAGGCATGTCTTCTCCAAATCCTTTTGCTGTTAATCGTCCAGCATCAATTCCTTTAGAAACAAAGTAATTTTGAACTGCATTTGCTCTGTCATCTGATAATTTCTGATTAGTAGCATTAGAACCGGTACTATCTGTATGTCCTTCGATAGCAAATTTAACTGCGCTAAATTCTTTCATAATTGCTACGATACCATCTAATTTAGGATACGAAACATCTCTAAAAGTAGACTTGCCACTGTTAAACATAATGGTTTTAGCAAAGTCTCCCAATTGTTTTTCAGCTACAGCTGTTAAAGCTATCGGACAACCATTGTTAGATGCAGGACCAGCTTCTTTTGGACATTTGTCGTCTTTATCAAGTACGCCATCCCCGTCTGTATCTGGCCATGGACAACCTTTGTTTTCTTTTGGACCGGCAACTGTCGGGCAACCGTCTTCTTTATCAACAACACCGTCGCCGTCTGAATCCGGACAGCCTTTATTTGCTTTACTTCCTTTTTCATTTGGACAAGCATCGTCTTTATCTGGAATTCCATCACCATCTGTGTCAGGACAACCGTTGAATGCTGCTAAACCTGCAACATTAGGGCATGCGTCATCTTTATCTGCTATACCATCACCATCTGTATCAGGACAACCGTTGAATGCTGCTAAACCAAAAACTTCTGGACAAGCATCTTCTCTATCGTAGATTCCATCTTTATCAGTATCAGTTCCTCCAAACTTAATAACTAAACCGGCAGAATGTTGAAAGTGATTTTCTTCCAAAAAGAAATCGTTAAATACGTGTTTTGCAGCAGTTTGAAAATTAAGACCTAAGTTTTCATTAAACCAAAGGTTAAATCCTAAACCACCGTTAAATGTACCGGCACCTTCCCAATCAACCCAAGTATAACCTCCACCTAAGAAAGCATATGGATCAAAGAAACCTGTTTTACCAATAATTCCGTTTAAATCGTATTTAAAATGACCATCAATTGACAAGAATGATTGTTCTGGCACATCAACATCACCATTTTTGGTAATCTCATTTATAGATGCTGCAGCTTCAAAACTAAAACCATCATCTATATATTTTCCTACGCTAAGTCTTGAAATTGAAGGAATAACGTTCCAATTTTCAACTTTAATAAGGTCTTTTTGAAACGGATCTTTAGTTAATTTCTTTGCTAACCTAGGATTGTGCACTGCATTAGCACCAAATCCAATAACCCAAGGGTTATTTGCGTCTTGCGCTTGTAAATCGGTTATCCCAATCATTAACAAGGCAAAAATGAAGAGTGTAATTTGTTTCATTTTCTTAACTTTTAAGTTTTAACATTAGTAAAAATAGTCTGATTTTTTTAATATAGCAAAAACAAATATACAAAATATTGGCATTTTTCTTGAAAATATTACAAATTAGTTAATGACATTCAACTTTTTTCCAACTTTTACAAAGGCATTTATAGCTTTTTCAAGGTTTTCTTTTGTATGAGCAGCTGATAATTGAACTCTAATCCTTGCTTTTCCTTTAGGCACCACTGGAAAAAAGAAGCCAATTACATAAATACCTTCCTTAAGCAACTCACTTGCCATGGTTTGCGCCAGTTTAGCATCATATAACATTACTGGTACTATAGCAGAATCTCCTTTTACAATATCAAATCCAGCTTCGGTCATTCCTTTTTTGAAATACGTTGTGTTTTCAGCTAATTTATCGCGCAGGCTGGTATTGGCAGATAACATTTCAAATACTTTCAACGAAGCTCCTACAATAGCAGGTGCTAAGGAATTTGAAAATAAATACGGTCTGGATCGTTGACGCAGCATTTCAATAATTTCTTTTTTGCCGGTTGTATAGCCTCCCATAGCACCACCTAAGGCTTTACCTAAGGTGCCGGTAACGATGTCCACTCTTCCCATAACATTTTTTAGCTCAAGGGTACCGCGACCAGTTGCTCCGATAAATCCTGCAGCATGACATTCGTCTACCATAACCAAGGCATCGTATTTTTCTGCTAAATCGCAAATTTCATCGAGCTTTGCAACAATACCATCCATAGAAAAAACACCGTCAGTTACAATAATTTTAAATCGATGTTCATTTTTTTGGGCTTCGATTAGTTGTTCTTCCAAAGATCCCATATCATTGTTTTTATACCTATACCTAGCTGCTTTACACAAACGTACACCATCAATAATAGAAGCATGGTTTAATTCATCTGATATGATAGCGTCTTCTTCAGAGAAAAGTGGTTCAAAAACACCTCCATTGGCATCAAAGGCAGCTGCATATAAAATGGTATCTTCGGTTTGATAAAATTCTGCTATTTTTTGCTCTAGTTGTTTGTGAATATCTTGTGTGCCGCAAATAAAGCGTACCGATGACATGCCAAAACCATGTGTATCCATAACATCTTTTGCAGCTTGTATAACTTGTGGATGGTTAGAAAGTCCTAAATAGTTATTAGCACAAAAGTTAACTACTTCTTCACCAGTTGAGATTTTAATTACTGCATCTTGTGAACTTGTAATAATGCGTTCTGATTTATACAAACCTGCTTCTTTAATTTCCCGAAGTTCGTTTTGTAAATATTCTTTTATTTTTCCGTACATAATTAATTAGTTTTTTACAAATTTACTAATATGAAACGATAGTTTAATTAACTTGGATTACTTCTTTTACTTCAATTTTTTCGTTGATGTAAACTAAAAATTTAAATTTTACGCTATACCCCAATTCGTTAACATAAAACCCGTATTTATTAACTTGATTTTTATGTTCTTCCATTGGTTTCCCTGTTTTGTAATCTATAATTACAGCTTCTTTTTGATTAATTACCAAACGATCAGGAACAATAATATCAGCTAAATTGGTAAGTATTTCTCGCTCGTTATAAATAACCAAATTTGGTTGATAATATGCTTTTAACTTAGGGTGATTAACGATAGCGTTTAACGTTTCTTTAATTTTCTCTGCATCGATTAGCGAAATTAATCCGCTTTGCAAAGCTAAAGAAATAGTGTTATCAACATCATTAAACGTTTCAATTTGGGCTAATAATTGATGTATTTTGTTTCCAAAGTTAGTTGCTTCCTGCAGTGTTGTTCCCCACCATTTTGACTCATTCGTAACGATATTAATTTTTGCATTTGATGAACTTATAAAATTGAGTTGTTGAGTTGTTTGAACAGCACTTTCTTCACTCTTATTCACTTTCGATACTTTTGAGGGATTTCCTAATTCGTATATGTCCTTTATTTCTGTTGAATTTTTAGTCAAAAAATTCATAAATAAATCGCTGTACCAGCGTATATTCTCAGATTTTTTCTTTTGAGAAACAATATACAACTGTTCAACAGCACGTGTTAATACTACATAAAGCAAGTTAAAACTATCTAACATCAACTCTTCTTGACGCTGGTTGTACAAATCTATACCTTGAGCTCCAATTTTTTGTAATTTTTGCGAGACATTTATTTTCATGTTTGGTAACCCATTATATAACTCATTACCTTCTAATGAAATCCATGTTTGACCCTTTAATTCGCGTTTAATTTCTAAATCAAACGGAAAAATAACAATTGGAAATTCCAATCCTTTTGCTTTGTGAATGGTCATAATTCTAACTGCATCTTTGTTTTCAGGCGCGATAATGCTCAGGGTTTCTTTTTGCAGTTCCCACTCATCCAACAAAGCGCTTAGGCTGTTTAATTCTTTCGATTGAAAATCAATTACAAAATCTAGAAAATATTGAATATACGCATCCGATTTATCGGTTAAATTAAAAGACTGAATTATATATTCTACAGCATCGTATAAGCTTTTCTGAAAAAAAAGAGAACTATTAAAATCTACGCCATACTCTTTAAGCTGATTTAACACTTGATTCATTTCTTTTTTCACAAACAGACTTATAAAATCATGAAAAGACAATTTAATTTTAAGGTGCTTATACAAGAAACTAAAGCATTCAAACTTAATTAATTCATCAGTAGGTTTTGTTAAATACCTTATCAAATTAATTATAAATACTACTTTTTCATTGTTAGCTATTAACAATGATTCTGAAGATACTACCTGTATGTTTTTCTCTATTAAATAATTGGCTACCGCAACTCCTTCTTTATTTTTACGAACCAAAACACATATATCATTTTTATTAAAGTTTGGATCAAGATTGTTTATAATAGATTCAATTTTTGCTAAATAGGGTTGATAATTATCCTCTTCTTGTATTTCTACAAAAGAAACTTGCACATAACCACCTTCTTTGGATGCTATTACTTTTTGATTAACGGTATCTAAAAACAGTTTTTTATGCGTTTCATTTTCAAAATATTGAGCTATGTGTGTAAAAAACGCATTATTAAAATCAATTACTGTTTTAAAACTCCTATAATTTGTATCTAGGTTTTTAACTTCTTTCTCCAAATAAAATGGATTGTTTTCTTTGTCATTTCCAGTAGTTGATAACGCTATAAATTGCTCTGTTTTTCCTCCGCGCCATCGGTAAATGGATTGTTTTGCATCACCTACCAACATTAAGCTTCCGCCTTCTTGAGACAAGGCGTTTTCAATAAGCGGAATTAAATTTTCCCATTGCAATGCTGAAGTGTCTTGCATTTCATCGATAAAATAATGATTGTATTTTGACCCCAATTTCTCATAAATAAAGGGTGCAGGCTGATTTTTAATTTCATCACTAATAAGCTGATTAAACTCGGCACTCAGTAACAAATTTTTATCCTTTTTTAACAATTGTAACTCTTTGTTCAGATGATTTAAAACCGCATGTACAGCTATTTTCCCAGATACCATTTCGGAAAGTAAATAACTTGGATAATTAGCTAAGAAATACCTTTTAGAATCTTCATAATGTGCACAAATTTCATTAGCAAACAAATCAATTATTCCCTTTTTTGAAGCATTCGTGGCTTTGCTGTATAATTCACCATTAGCCATTTTTCTATCCAACTCTGTATCGTAACTAATTTTATCGTGTAATTCTTTAAAATTAATGAGCTTTTCATAGTATTTAGGAAGATAGCTTTTATAAAAACCTTGATCAACTTCTTTTTCTATTAAAAAATCCAACGCTGTTTCGCCAATTTTTCTAATTTCTCTTTCAATTTGATTTCTGTGTTTTAAGAGTTTTTTACTTAATTCTTTAAATTGATGTATGTTAAAATCTTCGGATGACAAAAAATGCAATCGATCTGTTTCCTGTAAGAGTACCGAAGCATTTTCGCGCAAGGTGTGAGAAAAATCCCAAGTTTTATCATCTTCAATATTTTGGAGGGCATAATCAATTAAAAAATCGGTTAATTCTTCATCTATTCCAATTTGAGCAATAAGCTTGTCAACGGCCAAATCAAGTAAGTTTTTAGATTTTAATTCTACTTCAAAATTGATGGGCAAATCAAGATCAAAAGCAAAATTTCTGATAATCTTATGGGTAAAACTATCGATGGTTGATACACTAAACGCTCCGTAATTGGTTAAGAGTTTTTCTAAAATTACTTTAGCTCTTTTATGCACAATGGTTGGCTGCAAGTTTAGTTCTTCAACAATACTGCTGAACATATCTGAGGGATTATCTAAAACCTCAGGCATTGAAAACTGCTTAAGATTTTTAACGATACGCTCTTTCATTTCGTTGGCAGCCTTATTGGTAAATGTAATGGCTAAAATGTGCTGAAAATAATCAGGATAAGGATTTGACAATACTATTTTTAAATATTCCTTTACTAAGGTATAGGTTTTACCACTTCCGGCAGAAGCACTGTAAACACTAAATATCGAGGCGTTTTTCATGTGTCTAATTTTTTATTTTTATTAGACGACACATCGACCTCACTATAAGTAATTTCCGTTTCAGTCAACGTATGACATGATTGTTTCATATAAGCTTTTTCCTTGCAAAATACGGAAATTAATAGTCTCATCCCATAAATTTTTTCAATTCAAATTTCGATTTTATTCTTTGTTATAAATAGTATCTTTGTCAAAAATTTTCTTTTGAGTTTAGCAAACATCCAACTTAACTTTGAACATTCAGCTCAGCTAAGCAATATTCGGTCATGGATATCGGGTACTCAAAACAAATTAATCTTAACAGGATTAACGGGTTCCTCCACCTCCTTTGTTTTAGCTGAAATAATTAAAAAAACAGCTCATTCTGTACTTATTATTTTAGAAGAAAAAGAAGAGGCTGCCTACATTTTTAATGATTTGGAAGAATTGCTAAAAGAGCATAAACTGCTTTTTTATCCGGCATCCTATAAAAGACCATATCAGATTGAAGAAACCGACAATGCTAATATTTTGCTGCGTTCTGAAGTACTAAACAAAATAAATTCAAGTAGAAAACCTCTTTGTACAGTTACCTATCCAGATGCGCTGTTTGAAAAAGTAATTACCAAAAACACCCTCAAAAAAAATACCTTAACCATTAAGGCAGGAGATGCAATTTCATTAGACTTTGTTAATGAAGTCTTGTTTGAATATCAGTTTCATCGAGTTGATTTTGTGTCTGGACCTGGTGAATTTTCTGTTCGTGGTGGCATTGTTGATGTGTTTTCCTTTTCCAATGACAAACCTTATCGAATTGAATTTTTTGCTAATGAAGTTGAAAGCATCAGAACCTTTGAAATTGAATCGCAATTATCAATTCAAAAACTCAGCAAAATTCAATTATTGCCCAATATAGAAAACAAGTTGCTGCTTGAAAATCGTGAAACTTTTTTAAGTTATATTCCCCAAGATACTATTGTCATACACAAAAATAAAGAGCTTATTTTTAGCAATTTAAATGCGCTTTTTGATAAATCTGTATCCGCATTTCAAAACTTAACAAGTTTACTAAATCAAAGCAATCCTGCCGATTTGTTTACTAATGGTGCCGAAATGGAAAAATCGCTTAAAAACTTCCGAACCGTTCAGTTGGGAATCTATGAAAGTCAAGCAGAAAATGAACCTCAGATAAACTTCAATATCAAACCTCAGCCATCATTTAATAAGCATTTTGAATTGCTTTTTGAAAACCTTCAACAAAATACTGAGGCGGGTTTTACCAATTATTTATGTTGCACCAACGATAAACAAGCGCAACGTTTTCATGATATTTTTGCAGATATTGGAAGAAATATTTCGTATAAAACATTAATCCTGCCGCTTTATCAGGGTTTTATTGATGTTGATCATCAATTTGTTTGCTACACAGATCATCAACTATTTGAACGATATCACAAATTTAGATTAAAAGAAGGCTTTAGTAAAAATCTATCAATCTCATTAAAAGAGCTTACTAATCTTGAAATAGGCGATTTTGTAACGCATATAGATCATGGAATAGGGAAATTTGGCGGACTTCAAAAAATTGAAATTGAAGGAAAACAACAAGAGGCTATAAAACTAATTTATGGCGATCGCGATTTGTTGTACATCAGCATTCATTCACTTCATAAAATATCAAAGTACAATTCGAAAGACGGTAAAGAACCTAAATTATATAAATTAGGATCGGGTGCATGGCAAAAAGTTAAACAAAAAACGAAACAACGGGTTAAAGAAATTGCTTTTGATTTAATCCAATTATACGCAAAACGCAAACTGCAAAAAGGAGTTGCATTTAGAGCGGATAGCTATATGCAGCATGAGTTAGAATCGAGTTTTATGTACGAAGATACACCTGATCAATACCAAGCTACTCAAGCGGTAAAAGCAGATATGGAAAATGAATCGCCCATGGATCGCTTGGTGTGTGGCGATGTTGGTTTCGGAAAAACAGAAGTTGCTATAAGAGCGGCATTTAAGGCTGTAGATAATGGAAAACAAGTTGCAGTGCTTGTACCAACAACCATTTTGGCATTTCAGCATTTCCAAACATTTAAAGACCGTTTGTCAGAATTTCCACTTCGAGTAGATTATTTAAATCGATTTAGAACGGCTAAAGAAAAAAACGAAATCTATAAAAGCCTTGAAAACGGAAGTATTGATATTATTATTGGAACACATCAACTAACCAACAAAGAAGTTGCTTTTAAAGATTTGGGATTGTTGGTTATTGATGAAGAACAAAAATTTGGCGTAGCTGTAAAGGATAAATTAAAAACCATAAAAGAAAACGTTGATACGCTAACGCTAACAGCCACTCCCATTCCGCGAACGTTACAATTTTCATTGATGGCTGCACGCGATTTGTCTGTTATCAACACGCCGCCACCCAATCGTCATCCGATAGAAACACATGTAGTGCGATTGAATGAAGAATTGATACGTGATGCAATAATATATGAGATTTCAAGAGGCGGGCAAGTGTTTTTTATTCATAACCGAATTGAAAATATCCAAGAGGTTGCGGGTATGTTACAACGTTTAATTCCCGATGCTAAAATTGGGGTTGGACATGGCCAAATGGATGGAAAGAAACTAGAAAATTTAATGCTCTCCTTTATCAATAATGAGTTTGATGTACTAGTTTCAACAACCATTGTAGAAAGTGGTTTAGATGTGCCAAATGCCAATACCATTTTTATTAATAATGCCAATAATTTTGGATTATCCGATTTGCACCAGATGCGCGGTAGGGTAGGAAGATCAAACAAAAAAGCATTTTGTTACTTAATTACACCCCCTTATCATATGATGACTGATGAGGCGCGCAAACGTATTAATGCAATTGAGACTTTTTCAGAACTGGGCAGTGGATTACAGATTGCCTTAAAAGATTTGGAAATACGTGGTGCGGGAGATTTATTAGGCGGTGATCAAAGCGGATTTATCAACGATATCGGATTTGAAACCTATCAGAAAATTTTGAATGAGGCAATTGATGAGCTTAAAGAAAATGAATTTAAAGAGCTTTATCGCGATCAAAATATCCAAAAAACAAGCTTTGTAAAAGATTTTCAGTTAGATGCAGATTTTGAATTACTAATACCGGATAGTTATGTAAATATCGTAACCGAACGTATGAATTTGTATAAAGAACTGGCAGAACTTGAAACCGAAGACGCCTTAAGCCAATTTGAAAATGAACTAATAGATCGATTTGGACCATTGCCGGAATCTGTTGCAGACCTAATCAGCAGTGTTCGATTAAAATGGATGGCTAAAAAGATGGGGATGGAACATTTAGTGCTTAAAAATAACCGAATGATTGGGTATTTTATTGCAGACCAACATGCTGCTTTTTACCAATCGCAACGATTTATGGATTTGTTAAAGCTCGTTCAACAAAATGCATCAATTTGTAAATTAAAAGAAAAAGAAACTAAAAACGGACTGCGTTTATTGCTTAGCTTTGACAACGTAAAAAATATGAAAAAAGCAATAGAATTACTAGCTACCTTCAATATTGAATAAAATGCAAGAAAAAAACTTCATCAGACATATAATAGAACTAAACATTGCGCTTGTTTTAATAAGTACATCGGGTGTTTTAGGAAGGTATATTCAATTGGCGCCACCTATTTCAATCTGGGTTCGATGTGTAATTGCCGCCATAATTATAGCATTGTATTGCTGGAAAGCCGGTGTTAGTTTAAAATTTAATATCAAAAAAAATGGACTTAGCTTTTTGTTTGGAAGTATTTTTTTAGGGATTCACTGGGTAACTTATTTTTATTCGTTGCAACTTTCTAACGTAGCTATAGCAATGTTATCATTGTTTACATTTCCAGTAATTACTGCGCTTTTAGAACCAATATTTTTTAAAATGAAACTAGATCCCTGGCAAATTTTCTTAGGAATTATTGTGTTAATTGGTATCTACTTTTTACTACCCGATTTTGATTTCCAAAACGATTACACCAAAGGTGTTTTAGTAGGTGTTGTTTCGGCTTTATTCTATGCGTTAAGAAATATTGTACTTAAAAAACAACTGGCAATTTATCCTCCAACAATGTTGATGTTTTATCAATTATTGTTTTTATCCTTTCTGATGTGGCCAGTATTATTTATGTTCGATACCACTAATTTGTTTTCTCAATGGCCTGCGCTACTTACCTTAGGCGTTGTCACTACGGCTATGGGACATACCTTGTTTGTAGTTAGTTTGAAAAACTTTTCAGCTTCAACAGTCGGTATTTTTAGCAGTATTCAACCTGTTTACGGTATTGTTTTAGCATTCTTAATTCTTGGAGAGATGCCATCATCCAATATTTTAATAGGCGGATTTTTAATTTTAACCACCGTTGGACTGGAGAGTTTAAAAACCTATCGAAAGGATTATTAAATTATTTCAAACATTTTTCCGGGCAACGCTCTTACAACTCCTTTCATTTCTAAATTAAAAAGTTCGCTGGCTGTTTTCTGTATGGTAAAGTGTGTGTTTAAGGAAACTAAATCTAATTGTTGTTTGCCGTTGTGTTGTAAATAATTCACTATTAATTGCTCATCTTGCGTTAAGTCTTGAAACAATTTTGGTTGGATGGTTTTACTTTTAACTACTTCTATATCCCAAGATAATTCCTTAATTAAATCTTGTGAAGAAGTTAACGGTATTGCTTTTTGCTGTTTTATTAAATAATTACATCCCTTACTGTACTTGTCTGTTATCCTTCCGGGAACAGCAAAAACATCTCGGTTATATGAATCGGCAATATCAGCAGTAACTAATGACCCTCCTTTTTCTGCAGATTCAATAACGATAGTAGCTTCAGAAATTCCGGCAATAATTCTGTTTCGTTGTAAAAAATGTTCTCTTAACGGCTCATCATGATGCCAAAACTCAGAAATAATGGCTCCATTAGTTAAAATTTCGGATTCATATTTTTTATGAACAGATGGGTAAATTTTAGAAAGTCCATTTCCAAGAATAGCCACTGTTTCCAATCCGTTTTTTAGTGCTGTTTTGTGAGCACAAATATCCACACCATAAGCAAACCCGCTTACTATCATGGGGTTAAATTCTTTTAAATCGTTTATAAGTTGTTCGCAACAATCCTTACCATAGGGAGTCATATTTCTGGTCCCTACAATACTGATAATTTTTTTATCCTTAAATGAGGTGTTCCCCTTTTGAAACATTAAAATAGGCGCATCAATACAATGTTTAAGACGTATTGGATAAGCATCCTCTAAAAAATACAATACCTGTAATTTGTGCTGCTGAATATAATTCAGTTCTTTTTCTGCCTTTTTAAGTATTGAAGTGTCTTTTAAATTAGCAATAACAACACTTCCTATTCCGTTTAATTTAGAAAGTTTTGAGGGCTTCTCATTAAAAACCTGGGTAGCACTTCCAAGGGCTGTAATTAATTTTTTTGCTATTATATCGCCTATACCTTTGGTTTTTTGCAAGGCCAAAAGGTATAACAATTCTTCTTCTTTCATAAGTAACAATTTGGATTTCAAGATACAAAACAAATCTAATTTTATTTTTATTTTTCTGTTTTTTATAAAGCAGTATTATTATATTTGTTTTTATGAAATCGACACCAGCAACAAGTTTGTTGTAAGCAATTACCAATGAAGATAAGGCGATACCATATGACCATTAAAAAAATAGTTATCTACATATGAAATTAGAAAACTACATAAGCGATTTATTATACCGTTACGAATGCGTAATTGTACCCGATTTTGGAGGATTTGTTACTTCAAATATTGGATCAACTATAGATTATAACAACAATTGTATCTACCCACCAAGCAAAAAAATAGCATTCAATAGTTATTTAAAAACATCGGATGGGTTATTGGTAAATTACATCGCAGGTATCGAGCAAATTTCATACGATGAAGCAATACATTGGATTGAAAATCAAGTAATACGTTGGAATAAAACACTTGAAAATGGCGTATTGGTTTTGTCTAAAATCGGAAATTTTAAATTGTCTGAAGAAGGTAAATTACAATTTGAACCAACTATATCTGAGAATTACTTAACTTCTTCTTTTGGATTAACACCTGTTGTTTCAGTATTAATAGAAAAAGAAGTTGCGGCAACTGTTCAGAAAAAAACACTAGCAAAACCGGTGTTGGTATCTAATATACCATCAGAAAAACCTGCTATAGCAGCTAGTTCAGAACCTCAAAAAACAACAAGAGTAATTTCCTTACCTCGATTAGTTAAATACGCAGCGGCAGCATCTGTTGCAATTACCTTATTTGGTTTGGGTAACAACTATTATCAGCAAAAATTGCAAAACGATTTTATTGCTGCAACAGAGCAATATCAGCAAAAAACAGAACAGAAAATTCAAGAAGCTACTTTTATAATCAGTAATCCATTACCGACCATTACGTTACATGTTGAAAAAGAAGCTAAAAACTTTCATGTAATAGCAGGTGCTTTTAGAAATGAAGACAATGCTGCAACAAAAGTTGCCCAATTAAAGCAGGATGGTTTTGATGCTCACATCGTTGAAGTAAATAAATGGAGTTTAACTCAGGTGGCTTTTGGGAGTTATGCCAGCATGGAAGAAGCTACTAAGGTTTTAACTCAAATTTTAAACACCCGCAACGAAGAAGCCTGGGTATTAGTTACTAAAAATTAATTCTACTTTTCTTAGTACCTTTGTAAACTGATTGATACTTCAGTGATAATTTTATGCCTTAAATCTTGAAAAAATGACAGCAAAAACTCCACATGAATCGTTAACCGTTTTAACAGATATTGTATTACCTGGAGAAACCAATCCGTTAGATAATTTATTTGGTGGCGATATTTTAGCACGAATGGATAGGGCGTCCAGTATAGCAGCACGTCGTCATTGCAGAGAAATCGTTGTGACGGCATCGGTTAATCACGTAGCTTTTAACAAGGCGATACCCTTAGGAGGTGTTTATACTATTGAGGCTAAAGTTTCACGTTCATTTTCTTCTTCTATGGAAATTATTGCTGATGTATGGGTAGAAGACCGTAAAACTAGCGAACGAATTAAGGCTATTGAAGGTATTTATACATTTGTGGCAGTAGATGCCAATGGCAAACCAACACGCGTTCCAGAAATTATACCTGAAACTGAATTAGAAAAACAACGTTTTAACAGTGCCTTGCGAAGAAAACAATTAAGCTTGGTTTTATCTGGCAAAATGAAACCACACGAAGCTACTGAATTAAAAGCCTTATTTGAATAGCTTCTTGGAAGACTTCATAGAACAAGGAAGTTAGATTTTAGATTTTAGAATGAGTTTTACAATTTCACAGCTTATGGCCTTTGGCCTTTAGCTTTTGGCAGTTAGCTGTAAGCTTTAGCAATAGACGGTTTTTAGTTAAACATTCAAACTTTAAATCTTTCAATACCTAATCCCCAATTCCTAGTTCCTAATTCCTGAAAAGAAGTTAGAATTTAGATTTTAGAATCGTTCAATTGTTCAATTATCAGTTAAACAGTTTTACAACTTTACAACTTTACAAAATTCAAACATTCAAACATTATTACATATTATAAATCCAACTGGTAGGATTCTCACGGTTGGTATCACGCCACATCTGGAATTTTAAAACCGTTTTATCGGTAACTCTATCGGTATGTATTAAGCCTATTTCTTGTTTGGTACTTACCTTATCACCTTTTTTAACATAGACCTGCTCTAAATTATTATATATAGAGATGTAGTTACCATGCTGTACATACACTGCAAACTGTCCGCTTACCGATTGAATAGCAAGTACAGTTCCTTCGAACACGGCTCTGGCTTTTGAACCTTCTTCGGTTGCAATATACACTCCGTTACTTTCTACGGTAATGCCGGGCAGGGTAGGATGTGGTTGAGTGCCATATCCTCTTACAACCAATCCCTTTGCAACAGGCCAAGGAAGTTTCCCTCTATTTTCTGTAAACTTAGCCGCTAAAGCCTTCCCTTCTGTAGTAAGTATAAATCCGCTAACCGCTTTATTGGTATTGGTATTTGATTCTGTACCTCCGGATTTACTATTGGCTTTCGCAATTTCTTCACGAATTAAGCGCTCTATTTGAGCGTCTATTGATCGTTCTTCGCGTTCTTTTGCGCGAATTTGAGTCACATATTGTTTCTCTTTTTTCTTTACCTGACTTATTAGTTTTTCCTGCGTTTTTTTCTCTTGCTCAATTTTTGATTGTTCGTCTTTCTTTTCGTTTAGCAGTAATATTTTATCTGCTTTTTTAACTTTTAGGGTATCTGTAAGTCCTTGTAATTTAAGTGTTTTACGCTCAATTTCTTCGCCTTGTTTTTTTCTATAGGCGGTATATTGTTTCATGTATTGAAATCGGCGATACGCTTGATTAAAGTTTTCTGATGACAAGACAAACATCAAACGACTGTGCTTTGATTTACTTTTATACGAACGGTAAATCATATCGGCATAATCTCGTTTTAATATGGCAAGTTCAAATTCCAAGTCTTTAATCTGACGTTCATTTTTTCTTATTTCTCTACTTATGGAATTGGCCTCTTCATTAATAGCATTTATTAGTTTGGTTCTGACTTTAATTTTTTGGTTTAAATCGGTAACCTGAGAAACTAAATTTTTCTCCTCCTTTTTAGTTTTAAACAATAAATTATTAATGGTCTTAATTTCATTTTGCAGATTTATACGTTTCTCTTCCAGTTTTTTACGATCGTTTTGTGCATGAATAGTTACCGCAAACAGCAGAAAAATTAAAAAAATGATATTGCGTATGTTACTGTACATTATTGCATGCGTAAGGGTTTATATCCATCCGGGATTTCAAAAGGGAAAGATAAGGATTCATTGAATTCAATCGACTTAAAATCCAATTCAATTTTAATCGATTTTTCTTGATCTATAGCTTCAATTAAAATTAAAGAGGGAAAATACTCATTGTTAATTAGTTCATATTTTTTATAGGTTACACTTAACTGTTCATTTTTATCAGATTGTAACGCCATTTGTCTGTCCAGTCTAAAATGTTGGGGGTTTACCCAAAATAAAAATGAATAAAGATCTTGAGAGGAAGTTGATTTAATTAAGTGTGCATTTCTATCAATTGAAACTTCATTAGTAGTATCAAAATCCGATACTGCCTGACCAACTATCATATTTTGAATTTTTATAAAATCTAAAGGTGTTCCAAGCCATTCTGATAGCATAGAAAAATCGCCTTCAAAGTAAGTTTCATTTATTTTTTCGTAATAACTCACCTTGTCTGGTGTAATAAATGCTTTTACTAGTGGAATACCTAAAACCGTTGCGGTTATCCAAATCGTTTTGTCTTTTTCCATCCGCAGGTTAGCAATAAAACTTTGTTCAGAAGTATTGTTTTTATAGTCTACTTTAATCTTTGCCTTAACCGTTTGATGATTAAATGCGTTCTGATGATAATTCTTAACAATTTTTTCTACAGCCAAAGGCGTTGCCGTATAATTATCTCTAATTACCTTTTTGCTCTTACAAGAACTTGTAATTAATACTAAAGAAATTAATAAAACCCGAACCAATAGTTTCATTTAATACAATTTGACCATTTTAAACAATTATCCTGCCAATTTTTACGCTAACTCTGAATAATCGCCAATACTAACCGATGTAAATTTACCGTTAAAAACAACATTACTTCCTATCATCGCATTTGATAGCTTAGCGTATTTTAGTTGTGTTTTATATTGAATTAATGAATTTTCCACAATCGAATTTTCTACCGTACAGCCATCGCCTAAAGAAACGAATGGGCCGATTTTAGCATTTTTTAATGTTACACCTTTACCGATATAACATGGCTGTATAATTTCAGAATTTTCTAATACAACATCAGAGGAAACCAAGTTTTCGCCTTCAAGTTTAGCAAATTCCAATACTTTTTTATTGGTTAATACCGTTACATCTTTATTTCCACAGTCCATCCATTCCTTAACTTCTCCCGGCACAAATGCCAAGCCTTTAGCTTTCATATTTTCTAAGGCATTGGTAAGTTGAAACTCGCCTTTTTCTTTTAAATCATTGTCCAATAAAAACTGGATTTCCTTCTTTAAAACTTCACCATTTTTAAAATAATAAATTCCGATGATTGCTAGGTCAGATACAAATTCCTGTGGTTTCTCAACAAAATCGGTAATAATGCCATCGTTTAGTTTTACTACCCCAAATGCTTTTGGATCTTCTACTTGTTTAACCCAAATTACGCCATCTGCCGTTGAATTGAGTTTAAAATCAGCTTTAAACAAGGTGTCTGCAAATGCAACTACACAAGGGCCACTTAATACTTCAGCAGCCTGATATACGGCATGGGCTGTTCCTAAAGCTTCCTCTTGAATAAATACGCTTCCTTTTGCCCCTAAGTTTTTGGCAATGGCTAATAATTGTTTATCGGTATCTGCAGGAAACCCTTTAGCAACCGGTCCAATTATAAAAGCAATTTCATCAATTGTTTGATTTAACACTTTAGAAATATCTTCAACCAACCGTTGTACAATGGGTTTTCCGGCTATTAAGGTTAAAGGTTTTGGTACAGTTAAGGTGTGTGGGCGTAATCGCGATCCAATGCCCGCCATGGGAACAATTATTTTCATTTTTCTTGATTTCAAATTTGCTTTGCAATATACAACAAAAGGAATTTAATAATACTCCTAGCAGCTAAATTCCTTTGGGAATAGCGCTTATGAGTTTCTGAGTGTACACGTTTTGAGGGTTGTTATATATACTATCTGCTTCCCCTTTTTCTACAATTTTACCTTGATGCATAACTACCATCTGATCGGCCATGTACTTCACTACGGCCAAGTCGTGCGATATAAACAAGTACGTAAATTTGAATTCTTGCTTTAACTGATTTAATAAATTTAAGACCTGTGCTTGTACCGAAACATCGAGTGCTGAAACCGATTCATCACAAATTATAAGTTTGGGTTCTAAAGCAATAGCACGTGCGATACCAATTCGTTGACGCTGTCCTCCTGAAAATTCATGAGGATAGCGGTTGTAATGCGATGCTTCCAGTCCTACTTTCTCCAATAACTGAATCGCTTTTAATTTTCGTTCTTTATCAGATTGATAAAGTTTGTGCACTTTCATAGGTTCAAGAATGGCTTCACCAATAGTAATACGTGGATTTAGAGACGCATACGGATCTTGAAATATGAGTTGTATTTCTTTGCGCAACAACTTCCAATCTTTAGCGCTAAGTTGAGTAATATCTACTCCATTATACCAAATTTCTCCGGTGCTCGGCACTTCCAAATTGAGAATTGTTCTGCCAAGTGTAGTTTTACCACAACCCGATTCGCCCACCAAACCAACAGTTTCTCCTTCGTATATTTTCAAATCAAGCGTATCCACCGCTTTGACCACCGCATCTTTTTCAAACCAACCTTGCTTTATCTTAAAATATTTTTGCAGGTTTTTAATTTCTAGAATGGGGGGTTGAGCGTACAGTTTTTCATGACTTTTAATGCGTTCTTCTGTTGAAACTTCTTCGGATAATAAGTTGTTGTTTAAAAAATCGGTAACCGTTGGCAATACTTTTAAACGTTGATGTAGCTTCGGTTTTGAATTGATGAGTGCCTGTGTATATGGATGTGTTGGATTCTTAAATACATTGGCTACTGGTCCTTGTTCAACTATTTTACCATCTTTCATCACCAACACACGCTGGGCAATTTCAGATACCAGACTTAAATCGTGTGAAATAAATAGAATACTCATTTGATTTTGAGCCTGCAACTCTTTTAACAACTTTACAATACTTTGCTGTACAGTAACATCCAGAGCCGTTGTAGGCTCATCGGCAATTAAGAGTTTGGGTTTGTTAGCAATGGCCATGGCAATCATAACCCGCTGTTTTTGACCACCCGACAATTGATGCGGATAGTGATCAAACATACGTTCGGGCCGTGGCAATTTAACCTGATTAAACAATTCAATTACCTGTAAGCGCGCTTCTTTTTTGGTACATTGCTGATGTTGTAAAATCATTTCCTGTACCTGAAATCCACAGCTTAAACTGGGATTTAATGAACTCATAGGTTCCTGAAATACCATCGAAAAAAGACGGCCTCTAATGCTTCGCCACTCTGCTTCGGTTTTGGTTGTTAAGGCTTCGGAATTCATTAAAAGACTACCTTCCACAATAGCATTGTTTGGAAGCAATCCCATTAAAGCAAGTGAAGTAATTGATTTACCACTGCCCGATTCGCCCACAATACCCACAATTTCATTGCTAAACACCTCAAATGAAACCGAATCGACCACTGGTTTTAACTGGCCATCGGTTTTAAAAGAAACACCTAAATTTTCGATATGTAATAGTGGCTCCATTCAACTTCTAAAGTACTATATTTTACCCGACTTAAAAAAATTAGTGCTTACTTTGTAAAAAATAATAGCATGAATTATTTATCGGTCGAAAATATTTCCAAATCATACGGTTCGCTTACACTTTTTGAAGGTATTTCATTTGGCATCAATCAGGGTCAGAAAATAGGTTTTATTGCCAAAAATGGAAGCGGAAAAACCTCCATGCTTAACATTATAGCAGGAAGGGATGTACCTGATTCGGGACAAGTGATCAGCCGAAAGGGATTAAAAATTTCCTATTTATCGCAAGACGATGTGTTTGAAGATTCATTAACACTTAGTGAAACCATTTTTAACACTGATAATCCACTGTTAAAAATAATTGAACAGTATGAAACCGCTTTATTGCATCCGGAAGATGAAAAAGCGTATCAAAAAGCGTTTGAGTTGATGGAAATTAACCAAACCTGGGATTTAGAAACGCAGTTTAAGCAAATTCTTTCGATGTTGAAATTAGAACAACTCGATCAAAAAGTAGGAACTTTATCCGGAGGTCAAAAAAAACGACTGTCTTTAGCCATCGCCTTACTTCAAAAACCCGATTTATTAATTCTAGACGAACCTACCAATCATTTGGATTTAGATATGATTGAATGGTTAGAACGCTTTTTTTCCAAAGAAAACTTTACCATTTTAATGGTTACCCACGATCGGTATTTCTTGGAACGTGCCTGTAATGAAATTTTTGAACTCGATAACGGCATCATCTATAGTTATAAAGGAAATTACGCTTATTTTCTAGAGAAACGTGCCGAGCGGATTGCTCAGGAGCAATCGGAAATAGACAAAGCTAAAAATTTGTACACCACCGAGCTTGAATGGATGCGCAGACAGCCCAAAGCACGAACTACCAAATCAAAATCGCGCCAAGATGATTTTTATGTCTTAAAAGAACAAGCCCATAAACGCAGAAATGAGCATAAAGTTCAGCTTGAACTCAACATGGAACGACTGGGAAGTAAAATTATTGAATTGCATAACGTATCTAAAAAATACGATTCAACAACTATTATAAAACCGTTTAACTATGTGTTTAAAAAAGGCGAACGCGTTGGAATTATCGGTAAGAACGGCACTGGTAAATCTACTTTTCTAAAGTTAATTACCGAACAAATAAAACCAACAACTGGAAAAGTAATTATTGGCGAAACTGTTAAACTGGGCTATTATACTCAGGATGGCATCGAAATTAAACCCGGTCAACGCGTTATTGAGGTTATTAAAGAATTTGGTGAATACATTCCGTTAACAAAAGGACGTCATATCAGTGCTGCACAATTGTTAGAGCGTTTCTTGTTTAGTCATAAAAAACAACACGATTATGTAGAAAAGCTGTCGGGAGGCGAACAAAAACGTTTGTATTTGTGTACGGTTTTAATTCAAAATCCGAATTTTATTATTTTGGACGAGCCCACCAACGACCTCGATATTTTAACCCTAAATGTGTTGGAAAATTTCCTGCTCGATTTTCCGGGGAATATTATGGTAGTTTCGCACGACCGTTATTTTATGGACAAAATAGTAGATGAATTGTTTGTATTTCAGGGCGATGGCATTATCGATGTTTTTCCGGGAAATTATACCGATTACCGTGTGTACGAAGCCTCACAACCCAAAGAAGAAACAGCCAAAAAAGGAGATACCCGGGTAAAAACAGTTACTAAAAAACTAAGCTATAAAGAACAACAGGAATTTAATAAGCTCGAAATCGAGATTGCCAAATTAGAACTTCAGAAAAAAGCACTGGAACAGGAATTGGTTGAAGGTAAAATTAGCAATGAACAGTTGTATGCGCATACGCAAAAACTACAGGAAGTCATTCAGTTGATAGAAACCAAAGAAGAACGCTGGCTCGAACTTTCGATGATTGGGGAGGAGTAATTGTTTGTCATTGCGAGCGCAGCGTGGCAATCTTTTCTTTCTTAACTTTTTTGCTGCTCCAAAAAAGTTACAAAAAACGAGCCCATAACCTACATTGATTGTTATGAGCTAAATAGAATAGTTGAATTTTTAAATTATTCGTATCCCGACATCTTTTATAGTTCGCAGCAAAACAAGTCGTTTTGGCAGCTCTGGGCAGCGGAGTCTTACGCGAGCATAGCGGCTCGTAAGACGCACGATAAGAAAACGGCGTAGTTTTCAAGCAATAGAAAAGGAGTCTTGATTTTTTGGTTCTTTTCTATCAAGCGAAAAGAACAATAAAAAACGCTGTAATGCGCCTCCTCAATTGGTTTTGGATATCGAAGATTCGACGAATGACATAGCAAAACGCTATAAGTTCTCGATACTTTTTAAAATATTCCATTTTAAAAAACTCGAAGTGACGGTGTTTTGTTGGTGTTGTCAGACCGCGTATTCCGAGATTTGAAAACTCAAACTGTCGCTATTTGTTATCCCAAACGCAGCGAAGTAACCTCATGCTGTCACTGCGAGGCTTTGCAGAAGCCGTGGCAATCTCATTCAATTTAACAGATTGCTTCGTCATTATATTCCTCGCAATGACCAAACCCAATAACCGTCATTCCGCTGAACAACGGAATCTTTTGCTTTAGGTTTAATTTTACTTCCTTTTCATTCATTTTTTGCTTGTCCAAAAAACGAATCAAAAAAAGACACCTTTTACACTATGCATTTCCGATTTTATCGGAACCTCACTTTAAGGCCTAAAATGGCTACAGGGATTCGCCATTTATTAACGACCTAAAAGTGCTATGCTACGGTAAAAGGATTTTCTTCCATTGAATCTTAAGTAAAAAATTCTATCTTCTAAATTCTAATTTCTAAACTAAAAAACCACGCCTAAGCGTGGTTTTGATTCCTTTATAAAAAGTTTATTGCTTATTCAATAACTAATTTACGGGTAGCAACTTTACCTTCTTCGGTAACTTTCATAATGTAAACACCTTTGTTTAAGTGGCTTACATCAATACTGTTTTGTGTTCCTTTCTGATTTACTACCTGTTTTCCTAATACATCAAATACCTGTACGGTACGCTCTGCATAGTTGTTGGCACTGTTTATAAACACCTTACCGCCTTTAACCGGGTTAGGGTATAAGGAGAAACCGGCGATGTTATCTTTTCCTAAACTTAAGGTGCTGGTTGAAACATTTAACATTCCCGTGCCTCCAAAATAGGTGTCGTTTTTGTTTGTCGCAGCAGAACTTGTGCTTCCCCAGGTACCACTGTCAACTCCAAAACCTAGTGGTTCTATGTACAATTTAGAAGCCGTATGATTATTGGCTCCTAAATTTAGTATTCCGCCAGTTCTAATTGTAAGTTTATTAAAATCAAGTGTATTAGTTAAAGTAACGCCAGCAGAATTATTTATTTCTAAATTGTTATTGGAACCAAAAGTAAGTGTACCGTTGTTAGTAACCGTCTGAGCAACAGTGCCGTTTAATGAAACTGTAGCTGCTGATGCAGGATTAAAACCAAGAGTAGCTCCAGATGCCACGTTGATATTGCCTTTTATGTTAATAGCACCAGTTAAATTAATGTTTATAAGTCCATTTGTAATTGATAAATCATTAACAATTAAAGCACTAGCACCTGTTTGGTCATTAAAGTTACATGTTGGACAATCCAACTCAAAGTTAGCGTAAGTCCTGCCAGATAATGCAGGAGTAACACCAGTCGCTTTAAATAAACTTCCACTTTCAAAAACCACCACAGATGAAGGAGAGGACAGTCCAAAAGGATTACTTCCTGCACTTTGTGCATAGGTAGCGCCATCTTTAAATACCACTGAGTTGGCAGCAGTGTTTCCAAAAACATTACCTGAAAAACCTGTGCCCAAATTTAACAATGAGCCAGAATTAAATGTGATCCCATTGGCATTAGCAGCAGTTAATTTGTGTGCCGCGCCTCTGAATTCAATATTACCACTAACACTACCCGTTGCACCATTTCCTATAGCCACCACTAATACAATAGAGCCTGAAATATTAAATGCCGACTGCGTTTCTACAGCAAAATCAACACCGGTATCTCCGTTAATGGTTAATGTAGCTGCTGATGCGGCTTGTAATGTTACTTCTGTTTGATTAGACACTTCCAGCTGTCTAATAGTTTGAGTTGGTACACCAGTAATAGTGTAGGTTGCATTATTATTAAATACCAGTTTATCGGTAGCCGCAGGAAAATCTCTGCTTGGTGTCCAGTTGGATGCATCAGTCCATGCCCCACCTAAAGCATTGTTCCAGCTATACGTTGTTGGGCCCGGTGTCACAGAGCCTGAACAAGTTACCGTAACATTGGTAGCTCCTGCAGAGCTCAATGTAATAGTTTCATTATTATAGTTACCCATAGATAATCCTGCCTTTAAGCGTACATACACGGGTACATTACTAACGGTACCAGCGGTTTGAGTAATAGAAACACTGTTGCCGAAACCACTACCTGAAGTTAATGAAACTTCGTAGTTAGTAGGAGCCGTAACTACCACATTGGCGGTTAGGTTAGAACCACTAACATTAAATGATTGCTCTGCTGATGGACCATTACCAACGTTGTAAGTAAAGCTAGATAAAGTAGTTGTAGTTGTAGTAATCGTTGGAGAAGTCGGTTTGTCATCTCCAGTAATTTTAACATCATCCACCAGCCATCTTTCATTTGCATTATCATTTAATAGGGTAACCTTAAATTTCAAATTACTAACGGATGGAAGGTTTGTAACTCTAACAGTACTAAATCCATCTGTTGTTCTAGCACCACCTCCACTAGGGGTTACAGATAAAGTAGTATTATCACCATCATAAGCAGTTCCTGCTGTTCCCGTTCCTGTTGTATACGACCATCGGGCATTATTATTCCCCTTTACTTCAAGGGTATTATACCAAGTAACTCCATCATCTGGACTTACCTCAACTCTAACATAATCTCCAGCATCTGCGCCATTACTAGTAGAGTTAACTGAAAATGAAGCTAATCTAAATTCTATTTTAATGTTAATATAATCTACAGTGTTTATAGCACTTGAAGAAGTTAATGTGGCAGTTCCGTTAGAAATTCCATACGCATGGGTTCCTTCAGAAAAAAAAGGACTACTTGCGGGCGCATCTCCTGACGCAGAATTTCCAGTATAAAAGGCGCCACCAGAGACAGTAAATAAACTTGATGAATTATTTAATCCATCTGTTAAATTTAACTGCCCCCAAGAAAGTGAACTTATTAAAAAAGCTAAAAATAAAAAGTAAAGTTGTTTCATAGTTTAAACTTAAAAGTTAAAAAGTGTTTGTTTGTTTAGTAATTACCAAATGTAACAAAGTTATTATAAACTACCAAGAGTCAAAAAGTTAACATAGTGCCAAAACTGCAATTGGTGGTAAATTATATACCTATTGCTTAAATAACAGTATAAATGAGAAATGCAACGGTATTTTATAAATGGCTTTTCAAAAAAAACACTATTTTTAACCAACATTAAACCAACAATGGAAGCACCACTGCGCATACTGTTAGTAGACGATGAACCTGATATTTTAGAACTGGTAGGGTATAATTTAAGGCAAGAAGGTTATGCTGTTTACAAAGCTGCCAATGGCAATGAAGCTATTTCTCTGGCACAAAAATACCATCCGCATTTAATTTTATTGGATGTTATGATGCCCGAACTCAATGGTATAGAAGCCTGTAAACTTTTGCGTTCGTTACCCGGTTTAGAACAAGTGCTTATCGTATTTTTTACGGCCCGTAATGAAGAATACTCGCAGCTTTCTGGTTTTGAGGCTGGCGCCGATGATTACATAACCAAGCCCATTAAACCCAAAATTTTACTGAGCAAAGTAAAGGCTTTGCTGCGCCGGGCAACTACTGCTGCAACCAAAAATGTACTAAGTTTTGGAACCATACAGATAAACACCGATAATTACCAGGTACATATAAACGGTACAACGCTCGATTTTCCCAAAAAAGAATTCGAATTGCTGGCCTTATTGGCTTCGGACCCCGACCGTATTTTTCATCGCAATGAGATCTTAGAAACGGTATGGGGCAATGACGTAGTAGTGGGCGAACGCACCGTAGATGTGCACATACGAAAAATACGAGAAAAAATTGGCGACGAGCTCGTTACTACCATCAAAGGGGTAGGGTATCGGTTTATTATACCAACACACTCTTTGTGATGAGGGGTTCTCGATACGCTGCGCTACTCGAACTGACGACTTGAGGTCTATTAAAGCAAATAATTCTGAAAACTTTACCTGCAATCGTCATTGCGAGGAGCTATGCGACGAAGCAATCTGTTGTATTGAAAGAGATTGCCACGGCTTTTGCAAAGCCTCGCAATGACAAAAACGGGAAATCATCAAATCATCAAATTATCAGATAAAATAGGTTTTGAGCTCTTTTTTTGTAACTTTTTTGGAGCAGCAAAAAAGTTAAGAAGTAAAATTTGTTTTTTCTATTCGCTTAATTACAAAAACCAAAAGACAATAAAGGTATTAGTTGAAAACTCGACTTTCTCAACCCGCTTCTTTATCTATCAATAATTTGTATTATTTTTATCATTAATATACATGTATTTACTATATGAAATTTAACAAATCATACCGCTTTTCATTAGGTTCGGCCTTCATGCTCACTGTATTTACTACCTTGATGCTCATGGTGCTGATGTTTTTCTTTTACGAAGAAATTAACCTGAAGTTTGTAGCTGAATTTGCCTTGTTGATTTTTTTGTCCTCTTTTTTTATTATTCAGTACCGATTGGAAAAACTTATTTTTAAACGCATCGGACTGATTTTTGAAAACAGCAAACCGGCCAATTCACCTCAGCAAAAAAGAGAAAAAACACCAGCCGATGTAGAGTCACTTTCAAGAGAAGTTCAAAAATTTGCCGATGAAAAACGTCAGGAAATTGATGTATTGCACGAACGCGAGCTTTACCGCCGCGAATTTTTAGGGAATATCTCACACGAGCTAAAAACACCTTTGTTTACAGTTCAGGGTTATATTTTAACCTTGCTAGACGGGGCCATCAAAGACAAAGAAGTGCGGATGAAATACCTGGAACGGGCTAATAAAGGGGTGGAACGACTTATTTTTATTGCAAAAGATTTAGAGTTGATTTCGGGTTTGGAATCGGAATCGCTTAAACTAAATTATTCCAGTTTTGATGTCATAAGCCTCATTCAAAGTGTTTTTGATTTACTGGAGATGAAAGCCAAAAAAAGACAAATTCAATTGCATTTTGCTGAGCAGTACCTGGCACCTAAATTAGTGTATGCCGATCAGGAACGGATTGAGCAGGTATTGATTAATTTAATTGTAAACGGTATTAAATATGGCAAACCCAATGGAGTGGTAGTACTCAAGGTTAGTACATCGACTGCTAAAATTACCATTGAAGTAAGTGATGATGGTGAGGGCATTAAAGCTGAAAACTTACCACGAATTTTTGAACGTTTTTATCGTGTTGATCAAAGTCGCTCTAGAGAACAAGGCGGATCGGGATTGGGATTGTCTATAGTAAAACATATTTTAGAAGCACACCACGAGCAAATTACTGTTAAAAGTACATTTGGCGAAGGATCTGTGTTTACATTTAGTTTGCCAAAAGGGAACTAAAGTTTTTTTTAACTGATTATCAACTTAAAATAGCTTGGCTACTTAAAAACATCAAATAGGTTTGATGGTATATGAGTTTTTTGAGGACTGAATCCTTTAATATCATCCATTTCGAATAATTTTTCGAGTGTAAATTCATCTTGATTGCAGTAAGTTGCATTCCTTTTTTGTTGATGAAACTGTGCTAAATATTCCTGCTCAGTTTGACCCGGAGTGGGAATAAAAAATACTTTTTTTCCTAAAACTGCAACATCCATAAGCGTGGAATATCCCGAACGAGCAAGTACCAACTTACTTTGACTCAACAGAAGGTTTAATTCACGAGCCGTTAAATAATTATAAAACCTAATACCCTCAATAGGATTAAGCGTGGCAATTTCTAAAGGCAAACCTCTTACAAAGCAAATGGCTCCTTGATAGTTTTTCAATTGTTCAATTAAAATCTTTTCCAATTGAGTCCGACTGGGTTCAGGACCCGATAAAACTATGGTTAAATCGTATGTAGGTGATGTTTGTAAATTTGTAAATCTGCTTATAACACCTAAATGCTTTACCTTTGTTTTCAAGTTTTCAGTACGCGATAATATCCCTGAATACGTTTGATTTTCATCATCAGGCACCCAACATTCATCGAATTTATGAATAATAAATCGATGTAAATAAGTGCTCATATATGTTGTAAAACCCGATAAAACCGTTAACTGATGTGTTATATATACCGATGGAATGTCTTGATGCCAAACGCCAAATCGGTTATCCGAAATTATACCTTCTAATTGCTCTTGAGCTACAATCGCTTTAAGGTGTTGTCGTTCTTTTAGATACGTCTTAATAAAATGAGGAAGTTGTTTTACAAAATGCCCATGAAGCGATCCTTTTTTGGGGTACGAAATATTATACGAAGGCAATTCAATAGCTTTCAGCTTTGGAAATTCTTTTCGCAATAATTCCAGCGCAGCACCATCCGAAGCAATAATGGGTTCAAAATTTTGCTTCATCAATTCGGTTATTATGGGTACACATCGACTGGCGTGTCCCAAACCCCAATTTAAGGGTGCCACCAAAATTTTTTTTTCCGTGCTAATGTTGTTTTATTTTAAAAGGGAAAGATACGGTTTATTAGTGAACAGTGAGCAGTGAGTAGTGAATCGTTGTACATCCCTAAATAGCGTTGACCGTTTTTTTGAATACTATTTTCGTTATCTTTACTTAAAAAGAAAAAGTTATGAATTCAAAAATTGCCTTTGAAAACATTTTGTTTTTAGATATTGAAACGGTGCCCGAAACCTCATCATTTGAAGCCTTAAGTCCTGATTTACAAGAATTATTCGCGCTTAAAACCCAGTACCAGCGAAATGAAGAAACCGCTGCAGCTGATTTCTACCATCGCGCCGGAATTTGGGCTGAGTTTGGAAAAATTGTGTGTATTTCAGTCGGATTTTTTACCAATGCAGGCTTAAGTCAATTTCGAATTAAATCATTTTATGGCGATGAAAAAAAACTGTTAATCGATTTTAAAAGCTTATTGGAACATCATTTTAAAGAGCCACAGTATCTGTTATGTGCACATAATGGAAAAGAGTTTGACTTTCCGTTTATTGCCCGACGCATGATTATCAATCAAATTTCATTGCCCGAAAAATTGCAGTTGTACGGCAAAAAACCATGGGAAATAAGTCATATCGACACCCTTGAATTTTGGAAGTTTGGCGATTACAAGCACTATTCATCCTTGAAATTGTTAACAACCATTTTAGGAATTCCTTCTCCTAAAGAAGATATTGACGGCAGTATGGTGGCTGAGGTCTATTATAAGGAAAACGATTTAAAACGCATTGTACGCTATTGTGAAGCTGATGTAGAAGCCATTGCACAGCTTTTACTACGCTTTTTCAACAAACCATTAATGGCAAAAAGTGCCGTTGTTTCGACCACTGATTTTGAGGCATTTAAGGGAATTTAAAATTGATGCTGAGCTTTTTACTGAAAGATGCTGAGCCTTTTATTAAAAGATGCTGAGCTTTTTACTAAAAGATGCTGAGCTTTTTATGTTATAAATCGAAGCCAATATCTTTGCGGTAATACATGTCATCAAATTTTATTTTTTCAGCATTTTGATAAGAGGTTTTTAAAGCTTCTTTAAAATCAACTCCAAAAGAAGTTATTGCCAAAACACGACCACCGTTAGTAACAATTTGATTGTTTATTTGTTTTGTTCCTGCATGGAAAACAACAGAGTTTTCTATACTATCCAATCCGGTAATTGTTTTGCCGTTTTCGTACGCTGATGGATATCCGCCCGAAACCAACATAACAGTAGTGGCAGCTTGTTCATCGATTTCCAATGTAAAGGTATCAAGCGATTGATTGGCGGTTGCTGTAAGCAAATCGACAAAGTCTGATTTTATGCGCGGAATAACAACTTCGGTTTCAGGATCACCCATCCTAACATTGTATTCGATAACAAACGGATCTCCGTTTACCTTTATCAAACCGATAAAGATGAATCCCACATAATCGATACCATCTTTTTTCAAACCCTGTATAGTGGGTTTTACGATGCGTTCATCTACCTTAGATAGAAATACTTCGTCTGCAAATGAAACAGGCGATACGGCACCCATACCACCTGTATTGAGACCTGTATCACCTTCTCCGATGCGTTTATAGTCTTTTGCGTTAGGCAAAGTCACATAGTTTTTACCATCGGTTAATACAAAACAACTCATTTCAATACCCGATAAAAATTCTTCAATAACCACTTTTGCACTAGCGTTACCAAATTTTTGATCTTGAAGCATTTGCTTTAATTCCTGTTTAGCATCCTGTAGATTATCAAGTATTACAACGCCCTTACCGGCAGCCAACCCATCTGCTTTTAATACATACGGTGGTTTTAGTGATTCTAAAAATGTACAACCATCGGCTAATGTGTCAACTGTAAAACTTTGATAAGCAGCGGTTGGAATGTGATGGCGCATCATATATTCTTTAGCAAACTCTTTACTGCCTTCAAGTTGAGCAGCATATTTTTTTGGTCCGATTACCTTCACATGTTTGAGTTCATCATCAGAAGCAAAGAAATCGTGAATACCGGCAACCAACGGAATTTCCGGACCTACTAAAACCAAGTTAATAGCATGCTCTAAGACTGCTTCTTTTACTATAGTAAAATCCAACACATCTATTAGAAGGTTAGTTGCAATTGCTGATGTTCCGGCATTACCCGGAGCTACAAATACGTTTGCTAATTTACTGCTTTGTGCAATTTTCCATGCAAAGGCATGTTCTCTTCCTCCAGATCCAATAATTAATATATTCATATTACTTTCCTTTACCGTTTAAAACCACCCAAACTGTTGCTAAAACAACTTTAAGGTCGGTTATCAAATTTATATTATCGAGGTATTTTAAATCGTATCGCGCTCGTTGAAGCATTTCATCCAAGGAATCAGCATACCCAAACCGTATTTGTCCGAGTGAAGAAATACCGGGCTTCAATGCTATCAATCTTTTATACTTTGGTAAGTATTGTGTGATTTTGCTTAAAAATTGATGACGCTCTGGTCTTGGCCCAACAATACTCATTTCGCCTTTCAATACATTATAAAATTGTGGCAACTCATCAATTCTGTATTTTCTTAATATTCTTCCTAAGCGTGTAATCCGTAGCTGTTCGTCTTTTGAAAGCAAGGGGTCGTTAGATGGTGGAACGCCTCTCATACTTCTAAACTTGATGATATTGAAAGGTTTGTTGTTTGCCCCAACGCGTTCCTGATAATAAAATATGGCTTCTCTCGAATCAAGATACACTAATATTGCAATTACAGGCACAAACCACCACAATAATAAAACAATTAAAGCAAGTGAAAACAATACATCGAAAATACGTTTTCCAAAAGCTTCGTAGTATGTTTTCATTAATGGGGGATTTTTAAACTATTTTTGTTCTGCAATTTGCTCTAATATTTTTTCGGTAATAAGGTAGGTGGGTTTAACCCCTGTTGTTCCTAATCCTCCGGAAGCCAGTGTACTACCGGTTTCTAACGGATTATCTGAGGCATAATACGCATACCTTACTTTTACTTTTTGCGAAATATTTCCCCTTATTTTAGAAGCCGATTGTATGGCTTTTTGATAGTGAGCCCCTTCCATTTCGATACCTATTACATTCCAGGTAGAATAGTGGAAAAATTTTAAGATGTCTTTATTTTGTAAGGAAGTACCAAGTACCGATACCATAGGTCCTTCAAAAACCAACAATCCCTGATTTTCAAAATGCTTCTTTTTTAATTGATTTTTAAAAGGGTAATTATCGGCAGTGCCTTCAAAAATATGCGCAGTAGGAATCATGATATCGCCTTTTCCGCCTTCTAGGATACCGGCCTTACCCATTATAGAAACCGATTCTACGTTAAGGTGAACTTTTTTATCATCAGTATAATACGGTTTTAAAAGCTCATCCATTGTTTCAAAGGCTTGTTCGCCAAAGGCATAATCCATTACCACCAAAACGGGCTTTTCTTTTTCTTGATTAAAATTGTAGTTAGTTTTTGATACATCTATTTTTTCGGTATCAATTATTTGAACATCAATTTGAGTACCTGAGGGTTCTTTTATAAACAGCATCCCATTTTTAGCAGCAAATTGTTCAACTTTTTTACGCAAAGCATCATTTTCCGGTTCGCTTAATTTTAAGTAAATACTTAAATTATCCGAGCCTTTAAATTCATCGGCCAATACAATTGGCGCATAAATAGAATTCATGACACTGTGCATGTTAGCGCTTATAATATGTATTGGTCGGGTTAATAAGTTATGATTAGCTAAGGTTTTTTTTATGTTGTTGGCCCAAATTTCACCATAAATATGATGTCCGATTTCTTCTCTAAGAATGGTACTGAAGTTGATAGAACGTTTTTCATTATGATGCACTTCGCGTTTAGCTAAATAACCTAACCAATAAATAATATGCAAAAATCGGTCTGGAAAAGCTTTTGTTGTAAATGCCTTATAGGCATCTAAGGTTTCTTCATAGGTTCTGCCTAAAATACTTCCTAAATGAGCAATAGTAATTTCGCGTTCTTCTTGTGAAAGTGTTCTGTTATTTAGCACAATTTCTTCTAGTATCTTCCATTCTCTTATGCTTGTTTTGCCGTCAAATGAAGTTACTTTACGCATAATTTTATGCGATTCGATAAATAAAAACGTTAAGTGGGTAAGTATGTCGTATATATCTGATCTTCCGCGAGTTATTTCGATGTTCATTTGATTTTTATCAATGCGATAACAATTTCTTCTTCGTTTAGGCGGAATCATTACTTTAAAACTGGATTTTGAAAATCCTTCATCGGCTGTTAAGTTTATAAACTGACATTCTTCTATTCCATCCGGAAGTCTTTCTAACACATAGATCAATCCATTTAATTCAACTTTCTCCTCGGCAATGGAACCGTAAATTTCAGGCCGGAGTAATAACAATGATTCTCTCAAAGAATCGCCTGAAATACCCATCGGTTTATAAAATCCACGCGAAAATAAATGACGCATGGTGATGTACATTTTTTCTATAGCGGCCGAAGATTCCTGTGCTCTTGATCTTCCTTTATTTTTCATATCTATAAATTTGTTTTACTAAAATACAATCTTTTGGTGTAACTACGGATTTGTTTAAGTGTTTTCATTTACAACAGAAATGAACTTTTCAATTAGAATTTTCATTTTTTCACCAAGCGCTTCCGATTTCCACTCTTTAATATCTATAAATGTTATTATTAGAATGTAACTTTCTGTACAATTAGAATAGATTAAATGTTTATTCGTTCTGTATGTTTCACGCATTTGTCTTTTAATCCTATTGCGTTGAACAGCTTTTTTTATAAGGCGTTTTGGCACAGCCAGTGCCACCTGAACAGGTGTTGGTATCTCTAGCTTTTTAGGTAAATAAACTAATCTGAAAGGGAAAATTTTAAGCTGTTTTCCTTCTGAAAACAATTGCTCAAACAACTTTTTATTGGTAAGTCGCTCTTCTTTTGTAAACGTTTGCAACATAGTACATGCAAAACTACGCTTTTTTCGAATTACTACAATTGTTTAATGAATAAATCCGCCCGTAGGCGGATTTATTTTAGTGTAAATATTCTGTTGATTTTTTCCAAGGAGGCATTAACCATAATAGAAACATTAAAATTAATATCGGCAAGACCAGCCAAGCAGTGGCCATTAATGTACCTTCCATACCAAAAATATTAATTTTGTATGTTGTAAATCCGCTAAAACTTTTTGAAAACATTTGACCTCCCATTACAACATTCCATCGCATAAAGAAAATACCAAACAATACAAATAATCCAACTATAAAATAGGCTATTTTTCTTAATTTTTCGGAAGGTTGATATACCTGAAATAAACCCAAAACTGCTAATGGAATAATGGTACCAATAGTAATCTGGAATCCTAACAAGGTTAAATTGAGTTTACCATTTACAAGAATTTTAATAATGTCAAACGATTCTTCGGCTTCGTAAAAACGATGAATTTGATCAAGTGATTCTAGCGCAAATGCTATAATCAATATATAGAATAAATACTTAGCTATGGTGTCTAAACAAACCATGTCTATAGCTTGTCTTCGAACCCAATTTACAATCATATAAATAACCATTACTAAGGCAATCCCTGAAACCATGGCTGAGAATAAAAAAATTACCGGCATTAATACCGTTGACCACCATGGGTTTGCTTTTATAGATCCAAAAATAAAACCAACATAGCCGTGTAATAAAAAGGCAGAAGGAATACCTATTAAAGTGATGATATATCCTAGCTTATCATCGATTTTTACCGATTTTTCATCAGTATCATTGATGCCCAATGTAATGGTTTTGTAAAAGAATTTTTTAAATCCTTTACTATCTTTAGACCACAACACGAAATCGCGTCGGTAATCAAACCAAATTTCTAATAATAATACAACCATTAAATACCATAAATACACAAATCCGAATATAGCCATGGCTGATGTCGGATTTGGGGTAATTAAAATACGATACGCGTGTAATGGTTGGGTTAGGTGACTTACTAATGGTAATGTAGCTACAAATAAAAATGACAAGGCGGTTAAAAGTGCCAAATGATAGGTGGGTCTTAACACTTTAACATTAAATACCCGCTCTAATGAAGCTAAAATAAATGCACCGGCTACCAATCCTGTAATATAAGGATATAAAACAATCATTAATCCCCAGTTCATTTCTATTTCATTGGGATAAATATAACCGTCTACCTGAGACAGTATTTCGTATAAATGTTGATAATGCTCTTTCATATGTAAATAATTTGTTTTTTATAGTCATATGGAATTCGCCAAACTGTTCATTCCTAGTTGGAATACAGCATTGTTATGGCTCATTTCATAATTACTTAACTTCTGAACTTAGTCCGTTATAAAATACTCTTGAATGCGTATTAAGGTGTGGTTTTAAAACCTGAGTTGGATTCTTTTGCATAAATTTTACCAACTTACTGCTCTTATCTCTTAAATCGCCAAAAATACGGGCTTCTGTAGGGCATACCTCAACACAAGCTGGTAACAATCCTTCGTTAATTCGATGATAACAGAACGTACACTTATCAACCACTTGTTTTTCTGGATGAATGTATCGAGCGCCATAAGGACATGCCTGTATGCAGTATCTGCATCCTATACAGTACGATTCGTCTACCAAAACTACCCCATCAGGACTAACATAGGTTGCCCCAACAGGACATGCTTGAACACACGGTGCTTTAGTACAGTGGTTACAAAGTTTAGGTACATTGAATGATTTAAATATATCTTCGTTCTCAACAGACTGCTCCAATCCTCCAATGGCACCGTTAGGAGATTCAATCTTAACTTCACCGTCTTTTTTTATAGTGTATTGTTCTACCCAAGTTCTAAAGTAAAACGGTTCTGCCGGTACTTTATTTTCAACTTTACATGCTTCGGCACATTTACCGCATCCGATACATTTCTCAATGTCTACACCCATTCCCCATAACGGTAATTCTGGGTCAAGTTCAGTTTGATTGGCCTCCACCGCTTTGGCTTCAAAGGGTTTTATAAGTGAGTAGAAAACGGTACCACCCACTAGGGCTGCTGAAGTTTGAAAAAACTTACGTCTATTTTTATTTATTCGATCCATGGGTTATGAGGATTATGACATTCAACACAGTTTTTTTCGGTATTATGATCACTCATATCGATCATTTTGATTTTATTCTTTCTAGAAGCATTAATGCTATGGCATTGTCCACACATTTTTCTGGTCGATTCAAGTTTCGGAGGCTTAATTTTACATTCCGTTCTTGCATCAATTTTTGGTGAATGACAGGTTTCACACTTTAAATTAGAGTGTAAAATATATTCGTCATCATCAAAGGAAACGGTCTCTGATTTTTTTTCATAAATGTCTTCATGACATGAAGCACACGCATCTTCCCCTTTAAACTGAGGAATAATTTTTTTATTATCATCTAATGAATTTGCCCGGTAATGTCCATATTTTCCAAATGACTCGGGAGTTAAGTAGTCTTGGATTAACATAAACACTCCAACAAAAACTAGAAAGGATAATACTAAACGAAAAATTAATTTACCCATAGTTTTATGATTTATATAATCACTAATTTAATGTTAATTATGTAACATATATTACATTTTTCTTGAATTTATGTTAATATATATTAAGTCTAAATAAACTTTTATTGCATTTAATGCAATTTATCTAATGTCAATCAATAAAAAAACCGGCTATAAGCCGGTTTCAAACTGAATATTTTATTTATTTTTTTAATGACCTCATGTAGTGAACCACCAGCCAAATGTCGTCATCATATAGTTTTTTAAAGTTTGGCATATCGGCTCTTCCAAACTTGGTTTTGTAGAAAAGTTCTCCATCTGTTTGAGATTGAAACTTAACCGAAGAAAAATCGCCTAAATCGCCTTTCATGTTTTTGGCTTTTGGGCCATCACCTAATCCTTTGCTTCCGTGGCATGATTTGCAGTGTTGTTCGTACAAAGCTTTTCCTTCTTTTAAATCGGCAGAAACCGGGTTTTTAAGTTGTTTGAAATTTTCGGGAACTATCCAGTCGTTTGCAGCAATTTTTGGTTCATCTTTTACCACTACCACTACTTTTTCTTCTTCAACTTTGGTAGGGATTGGTTTTGGCTCTGTAGTTTTTTCTTCTTCTTTTTTTAAAGGGTCAGATATTTTAGGCTCTATCACAACCGTTGTTTCAGTTTTTTTAATTTCTTTTTTTTCAACAACTTCCCTTTTTACTTCTGGTGCTTTTTCTGATTTTACAATTTTTGTTTCCGTTTCTTCAACTACTGTTTTGGCATTTCTTTCTTCTAGAGTTTCGGTAGGGTTAGCTACAATTGTATCTGTGGTATTTGATTCAATAATTAGAGTGTCTTTTGTTTCGTTAACTTCATTTGCTTTTTTGTCGTTTTTGCATGCTAAAATTGAACTTAACAGGATAAAGGATATAAATAAAAAATTTCTCATGACTTTGAATTTTAATTGTTTCTAAGATACTGATTTTTATCGGCAAAAACCATAAAAAAACTGGAGTTTACTCCAGTTTTAAAACCATTAGGCGAATTTTATTTTTTTAGTGCTCTCATGTAGATTACTGTTAGCCAAATCTGTTCGTCATTGAGCTTTTTTGCATAACCAGGCATATCTGCTCTACCTACTTTGGTTTTGTAAAATAACTCACCATCTGTTTGTGCATGAAAGTTCACTGATGAAAAATCACCTAAATCACCTTTTAAATTTTTAGCCTTAGGACCGTCGCCTAAACCTTTGGTACCGTGACACGATTTACAGTGCACATTATAAAGCACCTTAGCTTCGTTTAGGTTTTCTTTACTTGCTTCAATCGGGTTTTTCATTTTTTTCTCTTTTTCAGGTACTACCCATTTTTCTTGATCAACAAATGATGTACTTAATAAACCGATTACAATTAATACCATAAAAATTTTTAGTGTTTTCATATGTAGATAATTATTTGTTTTTTTATTTGTTATTCCGATAAATCGGAACAAGTTAGTGGTATCGCCATATCTTCAAGTAGTGTTTTTTTCAACAACTTTGTTGTTAGAGGCGATTTCATTGGACTTACTTTTTACTTTTTTATATTATTTTAATTTCCTTGTATTGGACCTTTGTATAGGTCTTTTTTGATTGATTTTTTAAGTTTGAATAAACTTATAACCACGTAAACATAGTTTGCCCATACTAATATTAACAAAAACGCAAGCACTGCATACATCCAGCCCGGAGCGTTTTTAGACCACAAAGAGTTTTTAACTTTTTTTGGTACCGAATGCTCCACTCCCCAATTCATGGTTTTCATTTTTGTAACATTACCAAATTCTTCATGATCTTCTATTTGAGCATAAAACGTTAACAATCCATTTTCATCGCCGGGTAAATTATGCTCGTACTCAAATTCATAAGATCCGGATTCCAGTGTTCCGTCATTTATTTTCATTTTAGATAACATTCCTCCAATGTAAAAAGCAACATCGGTTTCTTCAACTAATAACTGCTCGCCTTTATTGTTAAGTGTATAAGCATTTAAGGTTATGGTTTTAACACTATCGATTTCAGCCAAATTAAAATCAAGGAAAATATCTTTAAACATAATCTCTTCTTCCTGTGCTTCTAATTTTTCGGTTTCTTCAAACCGAGCTATTAGGGTTATATTACCTTCTTTATCTTTTAAATATTTCTGATTTTCTGGTAAGGTTAGCGTGGCAATTCCATTTTTAGAAGTCAAAACCTCTGCTAAAATTACTTCTTGATCATCGAGTTTATTAATAAATTTAATTTGGGCTTTATAAACCGGATGCTCTACCGTTTTATCTTCGGCATGCTGTAATACATATCTTACTTTTAACGAACGGGTATTATCGTCTTGTTTAAGCATGCTAAAGTTGTAAAAGGTTCTGTAGTTATCCTGAACAAATTCTTGAGCATATGTATTGATAACTGATGCTATAGCAAAAATTATAACTATGATGCGCGATAATTTATTATTAATAATTTTCATCGTATATTTTTTAAATGATTTTCTGTTTAATAGACTATTGCAAATTGTTAGGTTCAGTTATTGAAAGTTCTGCCTCTTCTTCATTTTCTATTATGCCTTGTATAGGAATAACGGGGACAAATTTTATCAGCAGAGTGAAAAACAAACAGAATGCTGCTATACCGGTAAAACTCAACGCATATTCTACCCAAGTTGCTGTATAGTATAAAAACTCAGGACGTGTATCTTGAATGGGTATAAACGGGGTTTCTAAAGTAGGAACTACAATTAAATACCGGTTTAACCAAAGACCTAAGACCGAAATTACCGCAGCAATGGTAACACCTAATGGTGTTCTGAATTTACGATACAGTAAAATGATCACTGGTACAATAACCCCAATATAATTTGCAAAAATAAATTCCCAGAAATAATTGTTAAAAAGAGTGTTTAATAAATTGATATCATCGGGCTTGTGACTAAACCATTTGGCAAAATAATCAGTAAAGGTAAAATATCCGAAGAGTATAGAAAGGATCAGTAAAATGATGCCGGAAGCAAAAAAGTGAATTTTTCTGATGTAATGCTTAAGGTTAAATATTTCTCTTATCAAAAACATTAAAATAATAATAACTCCAACACCTGAATACAGCCCTGCAATAATAAAATACGGAGCAAAAATGGTACTGTTCCATCCGGGTTGAATAGTTAAACTAAAAATCCAAGCGAGCACCGAATAAGCCATTAAAGCCAGCATGATAATCATAATTGACATGGAGCGTACCAGTTTATGAATTGTTTTTCGCTGTTCTGGGGTATCTTGATAACCAAAAGCTAGAAATTTATAGACTTTTTTCTGCCAATTTGGAACGTTTAAGTCTTGGCTATCGCGTAGTACAGCCATATCCGGGATAAAAGTTAAATACAGGAAAATAAAACAACCTATTAAATCAGTCATAATCGCTATGATATCCCATGTAATTGGTGATTGTATTCTTGGGTAAAGGAACAGATAATGGAGTCTATCTAATCGACCAATACAGAGTAGTATAAAAACTGGTCCAATTACCAACGAAAGTACGGTCATGATTTCAATAATTCTTGAAATGGCATTTTTCCATGGTGATTTATAATAGTGTAATACTCCAGAGATAAAGGCTCCTGAATAACTGATTCCTACAAAAAAAATGAAATTAATGATATAAATACCCCAAACTACATTGTCTCTCATTCCGGTAATTTCATGTCCTTTGGTTACTTGCAGGTAAAAGGCATAGAATCCCACCAAAATGATTGCTATAAGGATTCCTATCCAAACCTTCAACAGAATACTATACTTTTCGATTGTAGGAGAAAACTCTCTCACTAGTTCTCTTTGTCTGTTTGCTTTGTCCATTTTATTACTATTTAAATTTTCCCTTGTTTTTTTAATTCTTGTATGTATGGAACATTTTTATAACGTTCTATTATTTCATCTTCTTTATCTAAACCTCCCTCTAAAGGGAATTGCTTTTCAACCGGAGGTAAATAATAAACGTTTGGCTCAGCTCCAAGTCGTTCTAAATAGCGATATCCGCCTCGTTCATTAATCAGTTTACTAAATTGAACTGTTTCTTCTCCATTGGTAACCAAATCCTCTAAAATGTCACCGAAATATAAAACACCCATAGGACACGACCGTACACAATGAGGCAACTCTCCTTGTCTTAGCATATCGGGGCAAAAATCACATTTTAATACGGTGCCTTCTGTACCCGGTACACTTGTTTCCGGAGAATATTTTACATCCTTTCTGTCGTACACTTCACGATGTCCCCAATTGAATATTCGTGCAGAATAAGGACAACTGGTAATACAAAATTTACAACCAATGCATCGGGTAGTATCTACTAAAACGATATTATCATCCCTCTTAAAGGTGGCTCCGGTAGGACATACCTTTACGCAAGAAGGCTCGTCGCAATGAAAACACGGTTTTGGAAACCAATAGGGATTGGCTTGTTTATGGTCTTGAATCAGTTGAATTTTCATAAATTCCTGATGATAATCAAGGTTATGAGCTTTCTGACAGGCCTCTACACAAACTCTGGCATTGTTACATCGGGCAAGATCAATAACCATCACAAATTTGCGGTTTGGTATGCCTTTTCTTGATTCTTCTGGGGTGATGTGCGCTTCGGGATATTTGTTTAAATGTTCGGCATCAACTTCAACCATTTGACCATCTGGAGTTAATACTTTAATTTTAACCCCAGAACCATCCTGATCTGAAATTAGATTATTGATGATGGTATTTCCTGCTAATGCAGTTGCTCCAGAAATTAAACCTAACTTCAGGAATTTTCTTCTAGAACTTTTATTTTTTTCTTCCATGATAATTTAATTAGTTAAAAATTTATAATTCTTTGTTTAACACGATTAATCTACCTGAAATTCTTTTGGTTAACTTCTACATCGAGGGCAATAAACTAGAGCATTAGCTTGTTAACCTGTTGTGGAATATAATATTCAACTTGCGCACATCTTTGCTGCATTGGTATATATTGCCTATTAAATACTAAAAATATTATTTCTAAACTGTGGTGTGAAGTAACTAACCCGTAACAGAACATATACGTAAACCATCTGTATGCCAGATTAAATAATAAATACCTTACAAAAAATAAACCTAACAAAACAACACCTAAGCGGCATATATCATATATCTTTTCAGATTTATTTTATTGCTACCCTTAAAGATAGCTAATAGCGATTAAAAAAAAACTGACATTTGTCATGTTTTAAATCTTGGAAAAGAACTTATGTAGCTATTTTAATGAGGATATTAAATAAAAAAAGTCGGCTAGTAGCCGACTTTTTTACGTATTAAAACTAAAAAATTATTTTTTAAGTTCTCTCATATAGATTACAGATAACCAGATTTCTTCATCAGATAACTTTTTGAAGTTTGGCATATCTGCTCTACCATTTTTGGTTTTGTAGAATAACTCTCCATCTGTTTGAGCGTGGAATTTAGCAGATGAAAAATCTCCTAAATCTCCTTTCATGCTTTTAGCTTTAGGACCATCTCCTAAACCTTTAGTTCCATGACAAGCTTTGCAATGCTGCATATAAATAGTTTTTGCCTCTTTAAGATTTTCAGCATTATTTGCAACAGGGTTTTTAATAGCTTTATCTTTAGCAGGTACTACCCATGGATCTTGATCCATTGCAAAAGACATTGCAGTAATTGCAACTACAGCAACCATAAACATAATTCCAAATTGTTTCATAATTTCTAATTTTAAGATTTACTAATTTTTATTAAATTTCTAATCAAATATACAAATATCCCCAATATTCCCAACAATACTATATTCGGAAATATTAAAAAGAACAAGGGCGTTTTTCCGGCAGGAGACCATAAGGTTCTTTTATCATAAGTAGATAAATCAGTACCAGCAATACCAAAATCAGCATGCATTTGTGATCTAACTGTTCCGAATTCATCGTGCTCTTCTAAAACGACTTCAAAGATCAAATTGCCATCAAAACTATGATAATCTTCTTCTATATCGACAACAACCATGCCAGTTTCATCAGTATAATATACACCATCTCCAATAGGTAAGCCTTTAATTAATCGTTTTACCTGAACTTTTAATCCTTCATCAACAATTGGGTTTCCTTCCATGTCTAGAAGCGTGGCAGTAATCTGTTTTCCATCGGTACTTACATTGAGCTTAGCCTTAAGATCAACTTCTTTAAAATCGAGTGGTTCAGCTGTGTCTTCATAAACAGGATGATCGGTAATTCTAAGTTCGATAGAGTTTTCTAATCCTACTTTATCGGTTGGAATAACAAATTTAGCTCTTCCACTTAAATCAGTCATTCCTGTCCCTAAAGAGATTTCTTCCTCTTGTGTTATTTTAACTACCTCAAATGGAACCTTGGAAGCGTTTTGCCAGCCATTTTCATCTTTGAAGCTTGTTGAAATTTTTAAGAACGATTCTACTCCGACATTTTTATGATAGGTGAGTCCTATACTTAAACTTTGTTTTTCTTCTTGGGCATTAACAATAAATGACCCTGCAAAAACTATCAACAATATGATAGTATTAAACCATTTTATATGCTGTACTGTTTTCATATGTTTTTAGTTTTTATCGTCATTTTCATCGTTCGTAATTCCATTTTCATCCAATGTACGTTGTATCGGAATTACAGGAACAAATCTCATTAAAATTGTAATTATTAATAGCGCCATTGCTAAAGTTGCACCGGTAATTAACCATTCATGTAATGATGGGAAGTAACTACTCCAGTCTTCTGAAACTCCTTGTTTAGGTAATAGTGGTGATAACATAGTTGGAGTAACTATTACATAACGTTTCCACCATGAAGTAACAACTACCAAAATTGCAATAATAAATAAAGGGAAAGGTTTTCTCATTCTTCTATATAGCAATAAAATGGCAGGTAATATAAGACCACCCCCTACTACAAACCAGAACATCCAAGCAAAATGACCGAAAAACATTTCGTTAATATGGTCAATTTCTCCTTGTGTTGACTTATAGGCAGGGATTAAATATTCACTTATGTTAAAATATAAGTACACTAAACATGCCAATACAAGCAACCTTCCTAATTTATCAAAATGTTTTTCTGTAATGTACTCGTGCATATTATAAAACTTACGAACCACAAATGCGGTGGCAATTAAGGCCGCAGTTCCTGCAACAAACGCACCTGCAATGAAATAGGCACCTAAATTTGGACTATCCCATCCAATTCTAAATGTAGTAGAAAATAACCAGGCATCAATTGTTTGTAAAATTAGGGCTAACGGAATCATCGTTACGGCCAAAACTTGGATTGTTTTTTCGTGTACTTTCTTTTGTTTTTCGGTGCCTCTCCAATTAATTGCTAAAAATGCGTAAAACTTACTCCATTTTGGTTTATGCTGATAGTATTTTTTCAACAAGGCAAAATCTGGAATATTAGGAATGTAAAGTAATAAAATACTAAACGTTAAGTAGATGGTTATAATTAATACGTCCCAAGTAATAGGAGATTGTAAACGAGGATACATAAATAAATAATGGAGTCTATCTGGTCTTCCCATATCCAAGATAATGGTTAACCCAGCCATTGCTATACAGGCAACAGAAACCATCTCCGCAATCCTTACCAATGGAGTTCTCCATTTTCTTCGGGTTAATCTTAAAATTGAAGCGGTTATCGCTCCAACAAAACTTGTAGCCACGAAGAACACGAAGTTTGAGATATAAACACCCCAAAGTGCGTAATCTCGTAAATTGGTTACCTTCATTCCGTTGATTATCTGATCGATATAAGCGATGATTCCTAATAGTGTAACCACGCTAAGAACGGCAACCCATACCACTCCAATTTTACTAAATTTCTTTGGAGCTAAATCATTTAAAACTTTATTATATGTACTCATGATTAGTTCTCTGTATTTGGTATTGATATATATTGTACTTGCTCAAAATTATAATCGGCATCGTGAAAATCTACCAATCGATCTACCGGTGGTAAATAGTAAACGCTAGGATCTGTTCCTAAGTTCTCTAATAAACGATATCCCGCTTTATCTTTAATCAGTTTACTAAACTTCACGGTTTCTTCACCGTTTGTAACGGTGTCTTCATAAATGTCGCCGAAATAGAAAACTCCCTGAGGGCAGGCAGTTACACAGAAAGGTAAATCGCCTTTGGCAATTTCATGCGGACAAAAATCACATTTATCAACGGTTCCCATTTTACTTGGTAATCCAGCATGATCGGGTGTATACTCATATCCTTCTGGTAAAGCTGGTTGGTTTGGTTGTTCCCAGTTAAATACACGAACAGAATATGGACAAGCTGCCATACAGAAACGACAACCTATACAACGTTCGTTGTCAATTAACACAATACCATCCCGGCGTTTAAATGTTGCATCAACAGGACAAACCGTTACACAGGCTGGTTGGTCGCAATGCTGACATTGTACTGGTTGCCAATAAGGAGAGGTATCCTTATTATTTTGCATTTTGTAAACTTTTAACCATGCGTTCTGACCCATTATGTTGTGGCCTGCATTACATGCTTCAGTACACTTTAAGGCGTTTTTACATTTTGCGAGATCTATAACCATAACAAATTTACGCCCTGGAAACCCTTCTCGCACATTGTATTCTTTCTTTAATCCTGCAGCATGTTTATTAGCAACTTTACGGATGGTGTTTGAATCTACCTCAACCACGTGTCCGTCCTGTGTTAAAACTTTTACTTTTTCACCTTCCTGAGCGGTTGCGTCAACTAATTTAGTTGCAATCGCTCCTCCAACAACACCCATAAGTCCAAGTTTAAGGCTACTGTCAAGAAACTTTCTTCTCGAATTTTTATCTTTATCTTCCATTTTTAAAAAAATTTAAACCATTGCTGTATTAGTTTTTTATAACTTTTTTAGTTATCATTGGTAAAGTTACTTATATTAAAAAATATAAAAAGTGACAAATATCATTTTTAATTTATTTTTTTAGTGTTGATTTTCAGATATTTAAGTTCTATAATTATCTTAATTAAAATCATTCTAAATATCTGAAAGATTTTTTTTCAAAATTTACCTCTTTTTTGCAATATATGTTACACTGATAATCTTCTTAAATAGTGCTAATTATATGCATTTATAAAAAAGGGCACTTTTAAAAAGTGCCCTTTTTGATTAGTTGATTTTTTATTTTAAAAATTATATCTGCGTGTAATGGTAAATCCTAACATAAATTGTTTACCAAAATCATCAAAACCAAGTTCATTTACTTGATTGAACTGACTGCGTTGATTTAAGATTCCTTTATAATTGGTTAAGTAAATTTGGAAAGCGTGTG
>Ga0208242_100047_pt1 | contig 181688 bp, 179 predicted proteins | sample SubbioAug_CSW13A_FD_184825 | JGI IMG/M metagenome (GOLD analysis project Ga0208242, IMG submission 184825) | Serpentinite rock and fluid subsurface biosphere microbial communities from McLaughlin Reserve, California, USA - CR12Aug_CSW13A (SPAdes) | ecosystem: Environmental > Terrestrial > Deep... | reverse complement strand
GATCGCTGTGCAGTTTTGAGAGAACTTTCTGGCGGAAATGGCGGAGGGGTCACACCCGTTCCCATTCCGAACACGGCCGTTAAGCCCTCCTGCGCCGATGGTACTTGGGACGTTGGTCCCTGGGAGAGTAGGTCTCCGCCAGACTAATTTTTATATTTGTCAGTTGTTTATTACTAGTGCATTTTGTTTCCCCTTCGTCACTCTCCCAGGGACCGATCCCTGGCGGCGAATGCTACAAAATGTGCTGACCCGGAGATGGCTGCTATGAAGAGATTCTGTTCTTCGGCGATGTTGGCTACTGTAACTCCGCTTCGCTGGGTTAGGCCGAGAGTAGGTCTCCGCCAGACTAATTTTTATACTTACCAGTTATTTATTACTAGTGCATTTTGTTTCCCCTTATTTATTCTAGTGCTTTACCAGACCAATTTTTAACCCCCGGATCCGAGGAAGCTTTGAGCCCTTGGGTTCGGCTGTTTTTCCTCGATAGCTCAATGGTAGAGCAACCGGCTGTTAACCGGTAGGTTGTAGGTTCGAATCCTACTCGGGGAGCCAAATAAAGCCTTGCAGTCAATCTGCAAGGCTTTATTTGGACTTTAGGCAAAAACACTTTATGAAGTTGGCTGTTAACCGGTAGGTTGCGGCGAATGCTACAAAATGTGCTGACCCGGAATTAAGTGCTATGAAGAGATTCTGTTCTTCGGTGAAGTTAGCTACTGTAACTCCGTTCGTTGCACTCACTGGGTTAGGCCGAGGTTCGAATCCTACTCGGGGAGCCAAATAAAGCCTTGCAGTCAATCTGCAAGGCTTTATTTGAACTTTAGGCAAAAAACACTTTATGAAGTTGGCTGTTAACCGGTAGGTTGCGGCGAATGCTACAAAATGTGCTGACCCGGAAATTAGGTGTTGTGAAGTCTCACAGCGCAAAAGGAAGATTAGCCGGTTTGCTGTGTCGTTCGTACTCTTCCACTAGTTGCGCGATGATTTTTTTGACCGGGCTGATTTCTTTAATGCGATGAAAGAACTCGCCGGAAAAAACCAGACCGTTTTCAACGTCTCCGTCCACAGCTTTTTCAAGAGCCTCTAAGATGCAGAAACTGTGAGAACAATGTTTTAGGCAAGAGTTACACTTTTGCACACCCAGAAGTTTTCCTGCCTTCAAACGTTCAGTTAAAGCATTGCGAATAGCCCGCCCCGGCAGGCCGACCGGACTGTCAATCAGCACTGAATCTTCCGGGGCGCTGTTCAAATAAAGCTCTTTAAATTTAGGGCTGGCCTCGCACTCATCGCTTGCTACAAAACGAGTGGCCATCTGCACGCCGTCTGCGCCGGCTTTTAGTGCGCGGGCAATATCGTAGCCGTCCATAATGCCGCCTGCAGCAATGACGGGAATACGGACGGTGCCGACAATTTCCTTTAAAAGGTCATAAACAGATCTGTCCGTCCCTAAATGTCCACCGGCTTCTTTCCCTTCGGCGATCACCGCGGCAGCACCCATTTTTTCAGCCAGTTTAGCAACCCTGGCTGAGGACACCATGGAAAGAACAGGGATATTCATTTCTTTTCCCCAAGTAAAAATATCACGCGAGAAACCGGCGCCGGAAACGATGAAATCGACCTTTTCTCTCATCGCTGCCTTTACCAGTTGAGCAAACTGGGATGCGGCAAAAAGTACGTTTACGCCGATTATGCCCGCCGTTAAACGGCGAGCTTTTCTGATTTCTTCCTGCAGAGCCTGCACAGCAAGCCCTGTGCCGGCAATCGTGCCTATGCCGCCCTCATTTGCAACTGCCGCAGCCAAGGTGGCTGTGGAAACTCGCACAGCCATACCGCCCTGAATAATGGGAAGTTTTGCTTTTATATTCTCAATAGTCAGCTGAGGCAACAAACGAATCACAATCCTCTCAAATAAAAGTAAACCGTCTTTAAGGCAGTTAATAAAATTATACACTATAGAAATAAAAAGTAAAACAGAAAATGGCCATTTTCTTTGTTTGCCAACCGTTGCCAACAGTATTAGAGGAATAACCGGAAACCAAAGAATAAATTAGTGATTGACAGAGCGAAAATATTCAGACTATAATAGTTACGCGTGTTGTAGAGTTTTCGACTTTGTGACGCGCGTTACTTAGTGGAAGCTGCTTCACAAAAAAGAAAATGGAGGGGAAAAGATGAAAAGAAAGTTAAGCCTTGTTTTAGTTGTTACCATGGTGCTTTCGTTGGCTTTGACCGGCTGCGGCGGCAACCAACCACAAGCACCGGCTGCGCCTGCCGCACCGGAGGAGATCAAAATCGGTTCTGTGTTTCCTATTACCGGTGCTATAGCTACTTTCGGTCAGTCTTCGTTGAACGGTACGCAGTTAGCATTTGAAGAAATTAATAACGCCGGCGGTGTGCTTGGCGGCAGAAAGCTTGTTCTTATTAATGAAGACAACCAGAGCAAAACTGAGGAAACCGCGACGGCATTCCAGAAGCTGATTACTCAGGATGAGGTTGTGGCCATTTTAGGCTCTGTCGCCAGCAGTCATTCTTTAGCCGGCGCTCCGATTGCCCAAGAAGCTGGAATTCCCATGCTCTCCCCCACATCTACCAATCCCCGAGTAACCCAAGTAGGCGATTTCATTTTCCGTGCATGTTTTATTGACCCTTTCCAGGGACAAGTAATGGCAAAGTTCGCTTTAGAAACTCTGGGAGTTACGACAGCAGCTATGCTCGTCGAGCAAGATAGTGATTATTCCAAAGGTTTGGCTGCTTACTTTAAGAAAGCTTTTGAAGCGGGCGGCGGTACAATTGTTGCTGAAGAAGGTTACAAAAGTACAGATACTGATTTCTCTGCCATTCTCACACGTGTGAAGGCTGCTAACCCCGCCGTTGTTTTTGTGCCTGCTTACTACGGCACTGTCGGACCCATCCTGCGTCAGGCTCAGGAACTTGAAATCGACGCGGTATTTTTGGGCGGAGATGGTTGGGACTCAGATAAACTGTTTGAACTGGCGGGGGATGCCGCTAACGGCGGTTTCTTCTCGAACCATTACTCCCCGGATGCCGGTACGCCCGAAGTTGAAGCATTTCTTGCCGCCTACCAAGCCAAGTTTAACGCAGTTCCCGATGCGCTTGCCGCGTTAGCCTATGATGCTGCTTATATGTTGGCGCAAGCCATTGAAGAAGCCGGTTCTGTAGATGGCGTTGCCATCCGTGATGCATTGGCTGCGATAAACTTTACTGGTGTAAGCGGCAATGTGACTTTTGATGAAAATCGCAATCCGGTTAAGAGTGCAGTAATTATCGAAATCAGGGACGGCAGGCAAGTTTATAAAGCTACTGTCAATCCGTAGAAGACATTATGGGTGCTCAAATGGGGGGGGCGCGGGAGCGCACCCCCCATTTTGAGGCTTATTAATCGAGGAGTGAATAGTTTTGACCATAACCCAGCAGATTTTACAGCAACTGATTAACGGTATCTCCCTAGGCAGCGTATACGCGCTGATAGCGCTTGGCTATACGATGGTTTACGGTATTATCAAACTGATTAACTTTGCCCATGGCGAAATATTTATGATCGGCGCTTTCGTCGGCTTTTTTGCTATTACTAAACTAGGCATGAGCTTTTTCCCGGCGATGTTTACCGCGATGATTTTTTGTGCGATTCTCGGTATTTTGATGGAGCGCTTGGCGTATAAACCTTTGCGCAATGCGCATCGGGTAGCTGCGTTAATGACGGCTGTAGGCTTGTCGATGCTTTTTCAAAATCTGGCGCTGGCACACAGTTGGATTGGAGCCTCAGCAAAAGGTTTTCCTCAGGTGTTTCCCTTGCAAAGATTTCAGTTAATGGAAAACGTGAATATTTCTAATGATCGAATTTTGACTTTGGCTGTCGCAGTTTTTTTGATGATTGCCCTACAGTTTATTGTGCATAAAACCATAATGGGGAAAGCAATGCGGGCCGTCTCCTTAGACAAAGATGCGGCACGCTTAATGGGAATAAATGTGGATAAAACTATTTCATTCACATTCGCTTTAGGTTCAAGTCTTGCTGCTGCAGCAGGTGTACTTTTTGCTTTAAACTATGGGATTGTTGTTTACCAGATGGGCCTCCTTCCCGGTCTAAAAGCCTTTGTTGCAGCCGTATTAGGCGGGATCGGTATAATCCCCGGCGCGATGGTCGGCGGCCTGTTGCTTGGGGTAACCGAATCAGCCGTCAGTGCTGCCGGAGGCTCTATGTTCCGCGATGCGGTCGCTTTTGCTGCGCTAATTATCATGCTGTTAGTTAAGCCAACCGGCCTCTTTGGCAAAAATGTCAGGGAGAAGGTGTAATCAATGTTTAAACGTTTTAGTGCTATTTTTCAGTTAGTGCTTGTTCTGGCAGTTGGATATGCCGTTCAAATGGCGATCGATGCAGGGATGATTAACCGCTATTATGCCCACGTCATGACGGTTATGGCTATTTTTGTGGTCGGAGCCGTCAGCTTGAATTTGATTAATGGTATTTGCGGTCAGTTCTCTTTGGGGCATGCCGGTTTTATGGCAGTAGGCGCATATACCTCAGCCATCATCACTAAAAACCCTGAATTGATTCTTCCGGCATTTTTCACCGGAAATGTTCGTTTTGTTTTGGCCACCTTGCTGGGTGGGATGATGGCCGCTTTTGTCGGCTTCATGGTAGGCTTGCCATCTCTGCGCTTGCGGGGCGATTATTTGGCGATTGTTACCCTCGGCTTTGGTGAAATTATCCGTATTCTTCTGCTGAATTGGGATTTTGTCGGCGGAGCAAGCGGTTACTTCGGTCTTGCTAGGCATACCAATTTTTTTGCGGCTTTTTTGCTCTCAATAATTACGATTACTATCATCCGTAACTTTATCCAATCTTCCCATGGCAGAGCCTGTATTTCGATCAGGGAGGATGAAATTGCGGCGGAAACCATGGGTGTGCCTACCACCCGCTATAAGGTTATTGCTTTTGTGCTTGCCTCTTTTTTTGCCGGTACAGCCGGTTCTATGATGGCTCATTTGACGCAGATGGTCACGCCTGCCTCTTTTACCTTTATCCTTTCAATTGAACTGTTGTTGATGGTGGTGCTTGGTGGATTGGGAAGTATCACCGGCTCTATCGGCGCCGCTATTTTTCTGACTTTTGCGGCTGAAGCTCTCCGAGCCTTTAGAGCTTACCGCATGATTCTCTATTCGTTACTGCTGATTTTTATTATGCTTTTCCGCCCGAAAGGGTTGCTTGGTACTCAAGAGTTGTCCTACAAATTGCTTAAAGAGGGTTTTAGAAGCTTACAGGCACGCTGGCAGCGTAAAAAGAAAGACGGCATCACGTCGGCTGCTGAATAGGAGGCGCTAAGATGGCTGTGCTAGAAACTGTAAATCTGACTATCCGCTTTGGTGGGTTGACTGCAGTCAGCAAGTTCAATATTTCTTTGGAAGAGGGGGAGCTGGTGGGTTTGATTGGCCCAAACGGCGCCGGCAAAACGACGGCGTTTAACATGCTTACCGGCGTTTACCAGCCCAGTGAAGGAACAATCGCATTTTGTGATGAGCAGCTTTGCTCGGCGGTAAAAGCGTTGCAGCCCTATCAAATCACGAGAAGAGGCATTGCCCGCACCTTCCAAAATATACGTTTGTTTAAAGAGCTGTCAGTTCTGGATAATGTGAAAATTGCTTATCATCAGAACGTTAAATATGGCCTTTTAGCTGCATTCCTTCATACTGCCAGGTATCAGGTTGAAGAAGTGGAGATCGAAGAGAAAGCGCTCGGGCTGTTGAAAATTTTTGGCCTTGATGCAAAAAAAGCGGAGAAGGCAAAAAACTTGCCGTACGGAGAGCAGCGGCGCTTGGAGATCGCGCGTGCACTGGCTACCAATCCTAAACTGTTATTATTGGACGAGCCTGCCGCCGGGATGAATCCTCAGGAAACACAACAGTTGATGGATTTAATTAACTTTATTCGCAAACAGTTTTCCCTGACTATTCTGTTGATTGAGCATGATATGGCGCTGGTGATGGGTGTGTGTGAACGGATTTACGTTTTGGATTACGGGAAAATTATTGCCCATGGCACACCGGCGGAAATTCGTCGCAATCCCAAAGTTATTGAGGCCTACCTTGGGGAGGAGCTGGCCCATGCTTAAAATTGAGAATCTCCATGTTTTCTATGATGCGATTCATGCTATTAAGGGTGTTTCTCTTGAAGTGTCTCAAGGCGAGATTGTAACGCTAATCGGTGCGAATGGAGCTGGAAAGACGTCGATTTTGCGAACCATTTCCGGGTTGGAGAAGGCCAGGGAAGGGAAAATTGAGTATCTTGGCAGAGATATTACCTCCCAACAAGCGCATGATATAGTTAAAATCGGTATCTCACAAGTCCCTGAGGGACGCCGTGTTTTTACAAATATGTCTGTCACTGAAAACCTGGAGTTGGGAGCGTACCTCTCTAAAGATAGAAAAGCGAAAGCAGACAGCCTCAAGCGGGTATTTGAACATTTCCCGCGTCTTTATGAACGGCGCAGCCAGATTGCCGGCACACTCTCCGGCGGCGAGCAGCAAATGTTGGCTATGGGGCGTGCGCTGATGTCTAAACCGAAGCTGATGATGTTGGACGAACCCTCGATGGGATTGGCGCCGATTTTAGTTCGGCAAATTTTCTCGATCATTTCAGAGATCCATAGAGAAGGAACAACTATTTTGCTGATTGAACAGAATGCCAATATGGCACTTTCCATCGCTCACCGTGGGTATGTCTTGGAAACCGGCAAAATTGTTATGCAAGGGTCAGTGCAAGAGCTGCTGGCAAGTGAAGAAATTAAAAATGCTTATCTTGGCGGAGAAGCTGCTCATAGTTAGCTTTAAGTAAAGACTGAGGCGGCCGCTGCGATTGGCGGTCGTTTTTAGTTTAGCAGCGTGAAATGAAATGGGGTGTTTGCTATCAATACTGGCGAAAGGCGCGACAAACTTATCTCATGCTTAAAAGATGCTGCCGGAGCAGTGACGGGCACATGTTTAGCGCGGCAGCTTGCTGTGAGCCGGCAGGTGATTGTCCAGGATATTGCCATTCTAAGAGCAGGCGGCGCACAGATTTTTGCCACGCCACAGGGGTATTTATTAAATGCTGACGCTGGTTGCGGGAGCGTGCAGGCAGTAATTGCCTGTTGTCATGACGGAGGACAAATTGAGGAAGAAATCGGTATTATTGTTGACCATGGCGGAAAGATGTTGGACGTGATTGTAGAACATCCGGTCTACGGTGAATTACGGGGAAATTTATTGATTGCCAACCGTCGCGATTTAGCTCTTTTCTTGGCGCAGCTTGGCAAAAGCGCGGCAAGACCATTGTCTGCTCTGACCGGCGGCGTTCATTTGCATACTATTGAAGCGGCGGAACAGGCTGTGCTTAATGAAATAATCGAAGCACTTTCAAATAAAGGATTTCTGCTCAGTTAACTTGTATTGACAGTTGACAAGACAGGTACACCATGGCATAATGAAGGGCAAATACGGGAGAGGATGTTTTTTATGCAGGAGCAAAAGATGCAGTTGTTGGAAAGGCTCCAAGAATTGAAGATGCAGAGAAACGCCATTATCCTGGCGCATAATTATCAAATCGGCGAAGTGCAGGATGCGGCCGATTATGTTGGTGATTCGTTTGGTTTGAGCCGGATAGCCGCCAAGACAGATGCTGATGTGATTGTTTTCTGCGGCGTCCATTTCATGGCGGAAGGAGCAGCCGTCTTGGCTCCGGAAAAGACAGTCTTATTGCCGGAAATTTTAGCCGGTTGTCCCATGGCGGAAATGATTACGGCGGAAGCGTTGCGCGAAAAAAAGAAGGAACATCCGGAAGCAACTGTAGTTGCATATGTTAACACTTCGGCTGCAGTGAAAGCAGAGAGCGATATTTGCGTTACTTCGTCGAATGCTGTGGCTGTGGTCAATTCTTTAGCTGCGGCTGAAATTCTGTTTGTTCCCGACATGAATCTAGGCAGTTTTGTGGCTGACAGAACTGACAAGCGGGTCATCCTCTGGGAAGGCTATTGCATAACACACCATCGTGTGCGGGCGGCTGATGTGGCGCTGGCGCGGGAAAAACATCCTGATGCGGTTGTGGTAGTTCATCCGGAATGTCGTCCGGAAGTGGTGAAAGCGGCAGATTATGCTTTTTCCACCGGGGGGATATTGGATTTTGCCCGCAATTCTCGGGAGAACAAGCTGATCATTGGTACGGAAATGGGGCTTATCCATCGACTGCAAAAAGAGAATCCCGAGAAAGAATTCTACTTGCTTCATCAGGGGCTTATTTGTCCCAATATGAAATATACTACTTTGGAAAAAGTGGTGACGGCGCTGGAGACTATGCAGCCTGTCATTACAGTTTCCGCTGGTGTACGCGAGGGAGCGCGCCATGCTCTTGAGCGGATGCTGGCTGTGAGTTGAGGGTGACGTTATGGGAAGCAGGATTGATAGTAAGCGGTCTGAATTTGATGTGTTGGTGGTTGGCAGCGGGATTGCCGGCCTCTTTGCTGCGCGGAAGGCAGCAAAGTTTGCCCGGGTTTGCCTTTTGACTAAGGGGATGCTTTCAGACACAAACACTTGGTTGGCTCAAGGCGGGATTGCGGCTGCTATTGGAGAAGATGACAGCCCAAAGGAGCATCTGGCAGATACATTGGCGGCAGGTGCAGGGGCATGTAATCCGCAGGCTGTGGCAATTTTGGTGGAGGAAGGGCCACGCTTAATTCAGGAGTTACTCTCATTGGGAACCCCTTTCGATTTTGATGGTGAACAATTGGCTTTGACCAAGGAAGGCGCGCATCATAAAAACAGGGTGCTTCATTGCGGCGGAGACGCGACTGGGCGTCTAATCCAGCAAACATTACAGGAGCAACTATTGTCCTGCTCCAATTTGACTGTGCGTGAGCACATTTTTGTCAGTGATTTACTCGTGCGGGACGGAGCCGTCTGCGGTGTACGTACACTAAACGGTGAGATGCTTTACGCCGGTTCGGTGATATTGGCTACCGGCGGGTTAGGGCAGGTGTTCTCCAGAACGACAAATCCGCTTGTCGCCACCGGAGACGGCGTGGCTATGGCTTACCGAGCCGGTGCTAGGATGGCAGACTTGGAGTTTGTGCAGTTTCACCCAACAGTCTTCCAGGGGCAAAGCGAGCAGGAGACATTCTTAATCTCCGAAGCGGTGCGCGGTGAGGGAGCTGTATTGCGCAACAAACAGGGAAAAAGGTTTATGGACAGCTATCACCCCTTGGCCGAACTGGGCCCGCGTGATGTGGTGGCGCGCGCTATATTGGCGCAGATGAAAAAACAGGGCGGCTTTCCCGTTTGGCTTGACATTACACATCACGGGCGAGCCTTTTTGCAAAAGAGATTTCCGACAATTTATGAAAAAGCAAGAGAACGTGGACTGGATTTGGCCAAAGACTGGCTGCCGATTTCTCCGGCCGCACATTATGCTATGGGCGGAATTGCCACAGGTCTAAACGGCGAAGCTAGCTTGCCGGGCTTATTTGCTTGCGGTGAAGTTGCTTGCAGCGGTGTTCACGGAGCAAACAGGTTGGCAAGCAACTCTCTTTTGGAAGGGCTTGTTTTTGCTGACCGGGCTGTGAAAACTATAGAGAAAAACGGAAAATCACCTTCAGTCTACCTGCCAACCGTAAAGGAGCAACATATCGCAATCGGTCGTTTGGCAGAGGCGGAAAAAATCAGGCTGCAGATTCGCAAGCGGATGTTCGAAGATGCGGGTTTGATCAGGGATGGACAAGCGCTTAGCGGTTTACAATCTGAACTGGAAAGTTTGGCTAGGGAATTGCCTGCAGGCGGAACGCAGCAAAGGCTTTGGGAAACCGTCAATTTGCTGACTGTGGCTCAGTTAATCGTCTCCGGAGCGCTTTGGCGCAAAGAAAGCAGGGGGGGGCATTATCGTACCGACTACCCCAATCCCGATCAGGCGTACGGAAGAAATTTGCTGACTGCAAAGGAGGACGGACTTCGTGCACCCATTGCAGTATAGGCGGCTGGTTGGCGCCGCCCTGGCAGAAGATCTGCTTTACGGCGACAGAACAACAGACAGCATTTTTTATAAAGAAACAGGCTATGCGGAATTGTTGGCAAAGGAAGCGGGAATCGTGGCCGGCTTGCCTCTGTTTTTGGAAGTGTTTGCTCAACTGGACGAAGCCGTGGAATGTGAACTTTTTTGTGCTGACGGCAGTCAAGTTGCGGCTGGTCAGCGTTTGGCAATAGTGAGCGGTCGAATCGCCTCAATCCTAAAGGGTGAACGGACTGCTTTAAATTTTATGCAGCGAATGTCGGGGATTGCCACATTGACCGGGGCGGCAGTAAAAGCAGTGGCTGGGACTGCCGCTAAAATTGTGGATACACGTAAGACTACGCCTGGATGGCGGGTGTTGGAAAAGTATGCTGTACGCATTGGCGGTGGCGAGAATCACCGTTTTAATTTGGCAGATATGGTGATGATTAAAGATAACCATATCAAAGGAGCCGGCTCAATCAACGAAGCAGTGTCCAGAGTAAGAGCACAAACCGGTTTTGCCTTAAAAATTGAAGTTGAGGCGGCCAATTTGGACGATGTTCGGGAAGCGCTCGCTTGCGGAGTGGAGATTATCATGCTGGACAACATGACGGTACCGGTAATGCGGGAGGCAGTTTTACTGGTGGAGAGGCGCGCACTGCTGGAAGCATCAGGCGGTATTGCCGCCGAAAGACTGCGTGAAATAGCGGAAACAGGAGTAGATTTAATTTCGCTTGGTTATCTAACGCACAGTTGCCGCGCGTTGGATTTGTCATTAAAATTGCGATAATCGTCTGGAAAGAGAAAGTCGCATTGCGCGCTGAAGGAGCATCTGTTAGAATAAAGATGCACCTTAAAGTTGCAGGAGGCGAAACGATTGACGCGACAGGATAGGATATATGATATGTTGGTGCTGGGCGGCGGCCCCGCCGGGTTTACGGCGGCCATTTATGCTTCACGTTCTCGGCTTTCAGTGTTAGTAATCGAGCAAATGCTCTCAGGCGGACAGATAGCTACTACAGACAAGATGGAAAACTACCCGGGGTTTCCGGGAGGGATTAGCGGCTTCGAGTTCGGTCAGCTTCTGGAGGAACAAGCTCGCAACTTTGGTGCTGAAATGGTCTTGGCAACAGTGGAAGCAGTTTCTTTGCACGGTAAGATAAAAGAAGTGAAAACTTCCGAGGGAACTTTTTCCGGACGGACGTTGCTCTTGACTACAGGAACACGTTCTCGGCCGTTGAATGTGCCGGGGGAAAAGGAGTTAAAGGGCAGAGGAGTTTCCTATTGCGTTACTTGCGACGGCGCTTTTTTCACCGACCGGGATGTGTTGGTGGTGGGCGGCGGCGATTCAGCTTTAGAAGAGGCTCTGGTGCTCACTAAGTTTGCAAATAAGGTTTATTTGGTACATCGCAGACAAGAGTTGCGAGCAATTGGCCTCTTACAAGAAAGGGTGCGCTCGAATCCAAAAATTGAGCTTATTTTGAATACAGAAGTGCAAAAAATCAACGGAACAGAACGCGTGGAGAGCGTAACTCTGTATAATCAAGCGCAGAACAAAAAATGGGACTTGCAGGTAGACGGGATTTTTATGTATGTAGGTCTTGTGCCAAACACAGAATTTTTGGCAGGTCAGCTTGAACAGAATGCAGATGGATATATTATTACTAATGATGAGATGAAGACTTCTGTGCCCGGAGTTTTTGCGGCCGGCGACATTCGGGCAAAGAAACTGCGGCAGGTTGTAACTGCAGTGTCTGACGGTGCAATTGCGGCTGTGGCTGCAGCAAGATATTTTGATGAAAATTAAGCAAAGGAGGACAAAAAATGAGTGACTATGTTTTGGAAATCGGCGATGCTAATTTTGCAGATGAGGTATTAAAGTCGACTGTTCCGGTGGTAGTCGATTTTTGGGCAGCTTGGTGCGGTCCTTGTCGCATGATGGCTCCCGTACTGGAAGAGGTAGCGCGTGAGTTGGAGGGAAAAGTGAAAGTTGTCAAGGTGAACGTCGATAAGAATCGGACTACCGCCGGCAACTATAAGATTATGAGCATTCCCACTTTAATGTTTTTCAGAAGCGGACAATCGCTTGGTAATCAGGTAGGCTTTGTTTCAAAAGAGCAATTACAAAAAAAGATACAAGAATACTTTGGCGTCTAGAGGTCAATAAACTACGCCGAAAATTTGATGATATGTTTGTTTGGAGGACGGGTTAAACTGTCCTCATTTTTGTCGGCGATTTTTAATGGCGGTGATTCCCGGCGTTAGGCAGATTTACTTTTGGCAGGGAGCAAATTTTTTAGAGGTTTCCAAAGAAAAGGAGGGTTGTTTTTATGGTTCCAAAGGAAGAATTGCTTCGCCGCAAAAATGTGCTGCAAGAAAGATTGCGGCAGCAAGAGTTGGACGGAGCTCTGTTGGCGCAGAGTATGTCATTATATTACTATACGGGCACATTGCAGTGTCAGTATGCGTATGTCCCGGCCGAAGGAGAAGTTTACGGTTTGATCCGCAAAAATATGGAGCGGGGCAAGCAGGAGGCTGGAGTTGCGCTGCTCGCGCTGAGCGGCTTTTCCGGATTGCCGGCACTGCTGGCGGAAGCCGGTTATTTGCCTTGGCGTCTTGGTCTGGAATTAGACGTGCTTCCTGCCTCTATTTACTTTCGTTTGCAGGAAGCTTTTTCCGGTGTAGAACTAACTGATTTAAGCAAGACAGTCCGTGAAGTGAGGCAGGTAAAATCGGCTTATGAGTTGGAACAGTTATTTCAGGCAGCAAAGCAGGTGGACTTGCTCCATACCCAAGTACCGGCAATGCTTTATGATGGCCTAGAAGAGCTGGAACTGGCGGCCGAATGTGAGGCAATTCTAAGGAAACTCGGGCATCAGGGTTTTACCAGGATGCGTGGATTTAGGCAGGAAATGTTTTATGGTCATTTGCTTAGCGGTCAAGCGGGAGCCGTTGCCGGCTTTCTTGACAGTCCCACCGGGGGCATGGGTGTCTCCGTGGCTGCTTCACAGGGTGCAGGTCATAAACTAATCAGGAGTGGTGAACCGGTAACTGTAGACTATTGCGGTGTTTATCATGGCTATGGCGTTGACCAGACACGTCTATATTCCATCGGTTCCTTAGATCGTCAACTAAGCTTAGCGTTTGAAGCTGCTTTGGCTGTTCAGGAAGCAGTGTCAGCTTTATTAAAACCAGGAGTTACGGGCGGGGAAATCTATCTTGAGGCGCTGCGTGTAGCAAAAAACTTTGCTCTGGCGGACAATTTTATGGGCGTTGGCGATACGCAAGTCAAATATGTCGGTCATGGCTTGGGACTTGAATTTGATGAATTTCCCATTTTATCTAAAGGTTCTCAGCATTTGTTGTCTGAAAATATGGTTGTTGCTGTCGAACCGAAGTTTACGTTTCCTGATAAGGGAGTGGTAGGGATTGAAAATACTTGGCAGGTGCTAAAAGAGGCGCCGAGAAAAATCAGCATTACCGCTGATACGCATGTAGTACTTTAATTGCCAAAAGCGGAACGAAGTCGTTCCGCTTTTGGCTTAGCAACCATTATTATTTTTTGTTTTCATCCCGAGCACATTTCTTTTTATTGGCATCATTAAAAGGTTCATTAGCAAATTCCACACTGTCTGTAACCTTGCTGATGTTGCAGTTTTGCGTAAGCTTACTGTTTTTGTTTTTTAGTTCCTTTTTATTCTTTCTGTCTTTATCCACGCCTTTTTCACCACCTTTTTTTCTGAACTGACTATAGTGTGTGCACTTAAAGCGCCATTCATGCTGGAACAAATCTAAGTTTTTGTGCGAAGATAACTTTGATTGCCAATAATTACTTTTATGTCAGGCAGTTAGTATACAATTATAAATGCCGACCACAAGTGATATAATAGCCAAGGAAAAGATTGTTTCCGAAGTGAAAAACCAGGCATTTAACCATTTCTTGCAGGAATTAGCAAAAATAAAAAGAATGGTAAAAGACTAGCCGTCATGCGGCAAATTAAATGGCGAAGCGCCTTAAAATCAGTGTAACAGGGAGGAAAATAAGAGCATGAAGCTGACATTTTGCGGCGGAGCCAGAACGGTGACCGGTTCCTCTATCTTGTTGGAAGCCGCGGGAAAAAAAATTTTGCTCGATTGCGGACTGTTTCAGGGAGGACGGCGGTTGCGCGCCAGAAACTATAGCGAATATGCGTATAATCCGACTGAAATTGATTTTATTATTCTTTCTCATGCCCATATTGATCATTCCGGATTGTTGCCGCGATTAGTGAAAGATGGTTTCCGCGGCAAAGTGTTGGCTACCTTGGCCACAGCAGATTTGAGCAAAATAATGTTGCCGGATAGCGCTCATATTCATGTGATTGAAGCAGAATGGCTGAATAAAAAAAATAGAAGAGCCGGCCGACCTGAGGTTGAGCCTCTTTATACTGTGGAAGATGCGGAAGAGGCGTTAAGATATTTTACTGCAATTGACTATTATGAGCCGTGTCGTTTGTCTGAGGAAATTGTAGTAAAGTTTTTTGACGCAGGACATATTTTAGGTTCTGCTATAACAGAAATTACGATTACTGAAAACGGCACTCAGGTAAAGTTGGTATTTTCAGGAGACTTAGGCAAATCTAAGCAGCCTATTATTCGTGACCCTGATGTGATTGAGGAAGCCGATTATTTGATTATTGAGGGGACTTATGGCACCAGGGATCATGAGGAAGAAGAGCAAAAGTTAGAAATTCTGCAGAACGTGATTAACGAGACTGTCTCTCGTCAGGGGAATATTGTCGTGCCTTCCTTTGCGGTTGGACGAACACAGGAAATGCTCTATTTTCTGAGCAAGCTGATCAGTGCAAATAAAATTCCCAATCTTCCTATTTACATCGACAGTCCGCTGGCTATCTCCGCAACGGAAATTTTCTCACGGCATCCGGAGTGTTTCGATCTGGGAATGAGGCAGCTTCTGCTTAAAGGCCAGGATCCATTTCACTTTCCGGAAGCTATTTTTACACAGACTGCTGAGGAGTCGCAGCGGATTAATCGCCAGCCCGGCGGCGCCATGATTATCTCAGCCAGTGGAATGGCAGAAGCCGGGCGGATAAAGCATCACTTGAGGCACAACCTTTGGCGCAAGGAATCTACCGTTCTTTTTGTGGGTTACCAAGCGGAAGGGACGCTGGGACGACGCATTCGCGATGGTGCTAAAAAAGTAAGAATATTTGGTGAGGAAATTATGGTGCGAGCCCGTGTGATAGCAATAGACGGCTTCTCAGCGCATGCTGATCGGACAGAGTTGCTATCTTGGCTCAATAAGTTCCAGAAGAAGCCTAAACAGGTTATCTTGTTTCATGGGGAGGAAGAGGTGCTGACTGCGTTTTCAGCCGAAATTGAATCTTCCTACGGGGTATCTACTTACATACCTCAATATCTGGAAACTTTAGAGTTGCAGCCTGGTGTTGTCGAGCTAAAAACTACAGCAACAGCGCTTGTTCGTTTGAAGGCTCGCGAAATGATGCAGGAATGGCAAGAGCTTGCCAGAGAGTTTACCGCGCGGTTAGAGCTGGCGCTATTGGATGAAGAGGATGAGGAAGGTTTGCTGGAGTTAGAAAAAGAGCTTAATGCAGTAAAAAACTGTATTACCGATTATTTTTAATTGGGGGGACTAAAATGAGTCAGGAGTGGGATGTGCAGTCAATTTTGCCGCACCGTTATCCGTTTTTATTGGTAGACAGGATATTGGAGTTGGTGCCTGGTGAGCGTGTCAAAGGACTAAAAAATGTGACAATTAATGAGCCTTTCTTCCAGGGACACTTTCCCGGTTATCCGGTTATGCCGGGAGTGCTAATTGTGGAGGCGATGGCTCAGGTCGGTGCTTTGGCTATACTTCGTTTGGAAAGCAATAAAGGTAAAATGGTACTCTTTACCGGTATTGATAATCTGCGTTTTAAGAAACAGGTGGTTCCCGGTGATACGCTAATCCTCGAGATGGTAATCACAAAAATCCGCGGCTCCATCGGCAAAGGACAAAGCACAGCAACTGTAGATGGAAAAGTAGCTGTAACCGGAGAATTAATGTTTGCGATGGTAGAAAAAAACCCGACAGATAAAAACATTCTTGAAAAAAATATTTGACAAGCCTATCCATATCGATTATTATTTAAGCTGTGATTGTCGAACTGAATACTCTTATCAAGAGAGGTGGAGGGACTGGCCCGATGAAACCCGGCAACCGGACGTGGCGCGTTAACGGTGCTAATTCCAGCAGGACTCACATCCTGGTAGATAGGAGAGGTTGTTTGCGAAAAGAACCTCTTGCATCCAAAGAGGTTTTTTTGTTGCAAATTGCGTAAACTAACCCAAGGAGGAGATTAGATGATTAAAGATTTTCTCTTTACATCGGAGTCGGTAACGGAGGGGCACCCTGATAAAGTATCAGATCAGATTTCAGATGCTATTCTTGATGCCATTTTGGAAAAGGACCCACAGGCACGGGTAGCTGCAGAAACGGCTGTAACTACCGGGCTGGTGCTGGTAGCCGGTGAAATTACCACATCATGTTATGTGGATATCCCTAAAATTGTGCGTAACACAGTTAAGGATATTGGTTATACCAGAGCTAAGTTTGGTTTTGACGGTGACACTTGCGCAGTTCTTATTTCTATTGATGAACAGTCTCCCGATATTGCCATGGGAGTAAACCGTTGCCTTGAAGCGAAGGTTGGGGAATACAGTGAAGAAGAAATGGATGCTATCGGAGCCGGCGACCAAGGGATGATGTTTGGTTTTGCCTGTAATGAAACGCCTGAATTGATGCCGCTGCCGATTGCCATGGCTCACAAGCTGGCAAGACGGCTCGCGCAAGTCCGTAAAGATAAAACGCTTGCCTATCTGCGGCCTGACGGTAAGACGCAGGTAACAGTAAAGTATGAGAACGGCAGGCCGGTAGCGATTAGCACCGTTGTCGTTTCTGCGCAGCATCATGAGGATGTTAGTCTGGAAAAGATTAAAAGTGATATAATCGAGAATGTGGTGACCGGAATTATTCCGGCTCAGTATCTGAGCAGTGAAACCCGTTATTTTGTTAATCCCACCGGTCGCTTTGTGGTAGGCGGTCCACAGGGAGACGCCGGCTTGACCGGTCGGAAAATTATTGTGGACACTTATGGCGGCTACGCCCGCCATGGCGGCGGCGCTTTTTCCGGTAAAGATCCGACAAAAGTAGATCGTTCTGCCGCTTATGCGGCTCGTTATGTGGCGAAGAATTTAGTGGCTGCCGGTTTGGCGGACAAGTGTGAGGTTCAGCTAGCTTATGCGATCGGTGTAGCACGCCCACTTTCGCTGATGGTAGAAACTTTTGGTACCGCTAAAATCCCGGAAGAGAAAATCGTCGCTCTTGTTAATAAGCATTTTGATCTGCGTCCTGCAGCCATTATTCAAACACTTGGTTTGCGTTCTCCTATTTACAAGCAGATTGCTGCCTATGGTCACTTTGGCAGGGAGGATCTGGGTTTGTCGTGGGAGAGAACGGATAAGGCAGAGCTGCTTAGAGATGAAGCCGGTCTCTAAACTGCAGGATTGCCAACAAAAGAAGCTTTAGCTAAGCACAGTCACAAGATGTCTCAAACTAACATTTGAGGCATCTTTTTTTGCGGGCAGCTTGGCCTTACACAGCCGCTTTGCTCGCTTTGCTTCCTAACAAGTCTGTCCTTCAGTAATCCCCTCTCCCTCTGGGAGGTTGCTTCAGTAATCCCCTCTCCCTCTGGGAGGTTGCTTCAGTAATCCCCTCTCCCTTTGGGAGGTTGCTTCAGTAATCCCCTCTCCCTCTGGGAGAGGGTTAGGGTGAGGGTTAGGGCAAGGGAGTGAATCGGCAGCAGATATTACCCTCTCCACCCTTTGGGGGGAGAGGGCTAGGGTGAGGGGGGGAGGGACTGCGACCAAAATTCCCCTCCCTTGGAGGGGTGGTGCGTAGCACTGGGGTGGTTCTCAACCCGCTCAGGCTTCTCTCCCTCCAAAACTAATCCACGAGAACCGTCCCTGCGGTCACGTTACCCTCTCCACCCTTTGGGGGGAGAGGGCTAGGGTGAGGGGGGGAGTTTTCATTATAGAGTTAGAAAGTTTACTTATTCTTTGGCGGTCAACTCTTGATTTTTGGTGTCCTTTGCCTGTTCTAGAGAGGTCGGAGCAGGAAACTCCGGCTTTGCTTCGGACAAAAGTTATCCTCTATACTGAGAATAGCCATGGCAAAGGAAGGAGGTGCAAAGATGGCCATTATTCTTGAAAAGAACTTTACTCGCTGCCAGGTAAGTTTGCAAGACGGTGTAGATCAACAGGGCAATCCGGTTCTTGTCAGCCGCTTGTTTGGCAGAATTCATCCTGAAACAACACATCAGGATTTATATGATGTGATGCAAGCTATCATGGGTTTGCAGGAATTACCTGTCCGCTCGATTCGTCGTTTGGATGACGGAGAACTAGTAGTAGTGTAGACTTTCATGCCCTCACCCTAACCCTCTCCCAGAGGGAGAGGGGATTTGTTGGGCACTCTCCCAGAGAGGGAGAAGGGATTTGTTGGGCACTCTCCCAGAGAGGGAGAAGGGATTTGTTGGGCAACCTCCCAGAGGGATAGGGGACTTGTTGACATTGAGAGGGGGCCGTGGTGGCAATTTTCAGAGTAGATTGGCAAAAATTTTTCTAGGAGGTGAAATTTTATGGAAACCACCCTGCAGTTAGTATTTCTCAATCAGGAAGCTTCTTCCTTCACAGTCAATCTGGCTAATCCCAGAGCCAACTTGACAGTGGCGGATGTGACGGCTGTAATGGATTTGATTTTGGCTAAAAATATCTTTCGCAGCACAGGTGGTATTTTAACGGCGAAAGTCAGGGCGCGTCTGGTGTCGCGCGATACAGTGGATCTTGTGACGTTCGCCTAAGGTACGGGAGGCATAGCCTCCCGTACATATAAAGAGAACAAATGTTTGCCTTCTGTGGGCAGGAGATAATAGTTTTGTGTGGAATACCTTCATGCGGAGGGGAAGATATGGGCTGTTTGGAAGGAACCCTGGAGCGGATTACATATTATAACGAAGAAACACTTTTCCTTGTGGCGCGGTTATGCTGTGAGCACAATGTCGTCAATACTATTATCGGCAATATGCCTCGTTTTGCTGTGGGCGAGCGTTTGATTGTGCAGGGTGAATGGTTTCAGCACAAAGATTTTGGCCGCCAATTTAAAGTGGAAAAGTATGAAGTAGTCAAGCCTCAGAACGAAAAAGGAATCCGTAATTTTCTTGCTTCCGGTTTGCTTAAAGGCGTGGGTCCTTCCACCGCGGCAAAAATAGTCGACCATTTCGGTCTCGAAACGTTAAATGTGATTGAAAAAGAGCCGGAGAGGCTTTGCGAAATAGCCGGAATCGGCGAGAAGAAAGCGGCCATGATTAGTGAAAGCCTGGCGGAACGCCAGGAAGTGATGAGAGTCATGACATTTTTGCAGGGCCATGGAGTGAGTACAGGCTATGCAACCCGGATTTACAGAAAGTATGGAGATGACACCGTAGCCAAAGTAAGTGAAAATCCTTACCGCTTGGCAGAGGATGTGTTTGGCATCGGTTTTAAGACGGCGGATAAAATTTCGCTGGAGATGGGGCTGGCTTATGATTCTCCTCACCGTATCAGGGCTGCTCTGCTCTTTTTACTCAGGGAAGCGCAGGATGAAGGTCATGTCTTTTTGCCTATGGAGCTGCTGCTGCAAAAAGCGGGGCAACTGCTTGTGAGCGAAGCGCACAGTCTGCCTGAGGAGGCAGTGCAGAAACAGTTGGAGCGGTTGGTGCGTGAAGGGGATCTGATTCAGGAGTCAGCGGAAGAAGGGTCGGCAGTTTATCAGCCGGCTCTTTGGCATGCGGAGCGTTATGTGGCAGCCAAGCTTTTGGAGCTTGCAAGCCAACAGTTATCGCTCCGGCCTTTATGTTTGCCTCAGCAGGAAGACAGCCGGATTGAGCTGGCTGCCGCTCAGCAGAAGGCAGTCCGCATGGCTCTCGAAACAGGTTTATTAGTGATAACCGGCGGACCGGGTACCGGAAAAACTACCACAATCCGCTCATTGCTGACGCTTTTTTGGCAACATGGTTTAGAGGTTATGTTGGCGGCGCCGACAGGCAGAGCAGCTAAGCGCATGACGGAAGCGAGCGGTATGGAGGCAAAAACAATCCACCGATTATTGGAATATGCGCAGGTTGAAGGGGAGGGGTTCACCTTTCAGCGTAATGAAGATCGGCCGCTAAAGGCCCACGCGGTAATTGTGGATGAAGTTTCCATGGTTGATTTGTCTTTGTTTTGCTCTCTGCTTAAGGCCGTTCCTTTAAGTTGTAAACTGATTTTGGTGGGGGATATGGATCAACTTCCTTCCGTTGGTCCCGGCAATGTGTTGCGCGATATTATAGCTTCCGGTGCGGTGCCGGTTGTAAAGCTTGAGACGGTTTTTCGTCAGTCAGGTGAAAGTGCCATTATCGCCAATGCACATTTGGTAAATAGCGGGCTAATGCCGGATTTAAGCGGTCAAGCCAAAGATTTTTTCTTTATTAATGAGAGCGAACCGGAGAAAATTCTGGAGGATATTTTGGCACTGTGCAGCCGGCGGCTGCCCAATTATAAAAACAGTGATGCGATTGACGATATTCAGGTGCTTTCCCCTATGCGGCGCAATCTGCTGGGAGTGGATAATCTGAATATTCGCTTGCAGGCAGAGCTCAATCGGCCGCACCCCGCCAAAACTGAATTGCGGGGAAGAGGCACCGTTTTTCGCTTGGGTGATAAAGTGATGCAAATCCGCAATAATTACCAGAAAGAAGTATTTAACGGGGATATGGGGCGCATCAGTTATATCAATCAAGACGACGGAGAGCTGACTGTTCGTTATCCGGATATAGGCGGAGCAAGAGAAGTAATTTATGATCAAGCCGAGTTAGATGAGCTTTCTCTGTCTTATGCAGTTTCTGTGCATAAAAGTCAGGGCAGCGAATATCCGGTCGTCATTTTGCCGGTGGTGACCCAGCATTATATTTTGCTGCAGCGGAATTTGCTGTACACAGCTATTACTAGAGCCAAAGAACTGGTTGTGCTTATCGGTACAAAAAAAGCCCTGGCAATCGCAGTTCGTAACAACAAGGTTGAAGCGCGCTATACAAGGCTTGCTGCGAGGCTCGCGGAAAAAAGATAGTCTTGGAGGCGAACAATGAATTTATTTAAGCCGTTGCTCGATTTACTTTTTCCGCCTAGCTGCGTGTTCTGTGCCGGCAGACTGGGCGAGGGGATGACGGCGCTCTTGATTTGCAGGTCGTGTCTTGCCGAAATCCCTGCCCCCGAAAGCTGTTGCAGCAAGTGCGCACAGCCGCTTGAGCCGTCGCAGGATAGTTGCCGAAAATGCAGCGGGTTGGTATTTGCTTTTAGTGGTGCTTGTACGGTGCAAGTATACAGCGGGTTAGTCAAGACAGCGATTCACAATTATAAATATAACGGACGAAAAGGAATGGCAAGTACTCTCGGCGGACTGATGGCGCAGCAAGTTAAGCTCAGTGGCTGGCCGGAAATAGAGGCGATTGTACCCGTGCCGCTGCATCACAGCAGGCTGTTGGAGCGCGGCTATGACCAGGCATTGCTGCTTGCGCAGGTGGTAGCTGCTGAATTGCGCTTGCCGCTAAAAAAAGCTCTGCTGAGGAAAAGTGCGACGCCCAGCCAGACCAAGCTTTTTGCGAGAGAACGCTGGGAGAATGTTTCGCAAGCTTTTGAACTTTCGGCAGGACAAGCTTTGCCGGCGCGCCTGCTCTTGGTTGATGATTTGCTGACCACGGGTGCTACGGCTCATTTTGCCGCACAGACACTCTTAGCTGGCGGTGCCAAGGAAGTTTATCTGGCGGTGGTTGGCCGGTAGCCAATTTATTTTTTTATTAATCTTTGGAGGGCAGGATTTTACTGTGGCCGGGGTTAATACTAATTAAAAGCTGGAAGGAGTTGAGACAATGAAATTGACTGTACGCGGCAAGAATATTGAGGTAACAGACGCTTTGAGAGAACATGTGCAAAAACGGATAGGCAAGATAGACAAATATTTTGCTGCGGATGCAGATGCCCAGGTCACACTGTCGGTAGAAAGAGGCCTGCATAAAGTGGAAGTTACTGCCGGGGTGAACGGTTTGCTGCTCCGGGCCGAAGAGAGTACCGGTGATATGTATGCTTCTATTGATTTGGTGGTAGATAAGCTGGAGCGGCAGATTGCCAAATATAAAACACGTATTAACAGAAAGTCGCGTCAGGGCGGTGGCATCAGGGAGTTAAGTCAGTTGCCCAAAATAGATGAGGACGACGAGTTTGCAGTTTTGAGGAGAAAGCGTTTCGGGGTGAAGCCCATGCCGGTGGAGGAGGCTATTCTTCAGATGAATCTGCTGGGGCATGACTTTTATGTTTTCGCTAACGGGGAGAGCGATGAAATTAATGTCGTCTATCGCCGAAAAGACGGGAAATACGGTTTGATCGAACCGACGATGAAATAGCAGGATAAAAACTACCTCTTTGCGTAGCCGGGATAACGGTGTAAAATACGTGAAGGGGTAGTTTTTTGTTGGGAGGTAACAGATGAAACAGATGTTGGATGTGGTGATTTTCGAAGGGAGTCAGGCGAACAGTCAGGTGGAAGAAATGTTGATACAAGTCCGTCACGCCGCACTTCACGATAATTTAGAAAAATTTTTGGCTTTGCCTGCTGTGAACAGAGTCTTCCTGGTGACAAACCGGCCGGAATTGTCTGCTTGGGCAGATGAGCGGATTTGGCCGGTGCTAAACAAGACAGCGCCGGCTGATTTTCATTTTGGACGGGAGCTATTAAATTTAGTGGAACGCTACCGGCTGAAAGTCGTCTTATGCCTGGGCGGCGCTGCCGTACCTCTGATCAGCGCGGCTGAATTGTCTGACGCGATTCGCTTGGTGCTTGCTAAGCCAGGGCGCTATGTGACAAATAATGTGCAGTCTGCCGATATTTTGGCATTTAACCCGGCAACAGTGCTATACGATTACCAGCTCCCTGCTACTGATAATGCGCTCGTCTTGCTTTTGCGCTATGCCGCAGGCTTCGAGCAGTGTCTGCTGCCGACTACGCTTGGAACACAGTTTGATATTGATACTCCCAGCGACTTGCTTGTTCTTGCAGATTCGCCTTTCGGCGGCCCGGCATTACGCGCAGCCCTCTCTGCGCTGCAGCTTGATACTGCCGCAATCCGCCGCTTGAAGCAGGTGCTGCAGGGTCAATATCACGATCTGGCTCTGATTGGCCGCGTCGGCGCGCCGGCCATCGCTTTGCTTAATCAGAATTTTAAAGTGCGGCTGCGTGTCTTCTCTGAAGAGCGAGGCATGAAGTCTTTAGGTCGGCTGGAGAGAAATGAAGTGAACTCCCTGCTGGGCTATTTTCTGGAAGAAGTAGGTCCCGCCAGATTTTTTTGCTATTTGGAAAGGACTGTGCAGGCGGCGCTGATTGATACCAGGGTAATTTTTGCCCATTTAAAAAGACCGCTGAGCGACGCCGATCGTTTTTACTCCGACTTAGGTTTATATGAAAAGGTGGAGGATGAATTTGTGCGGGAATTTACCCGGGAAGCCGCCGAGTGCGCTATTCCGGTTTTGCTTGGAGGACATTCCTTGGTTGCAGGCTGTCTCTGGGCCCTGGTGGAAGAAATAGGCTGTTTATTATAACGGTTCCGATGAATAAAGAAGCGAATAAAGAAGGATTTTCAGCTAACTGGTCGAACTATGGTTAAAGATACTAACCAAGTTAATTAATAACAGTCTGCTAAAGTTCGGCGGGGATAAGCTAAAGCGACAAAAAAGAGGGGGAGGGTTGGGATTGGCCGATGTTCCGAAAGAGATCAGGCTTTCCGACTGCGAAAATTTAATTAAACAGATACGTGACGTAATTTCGGTAAATATCGTCCTCGGCGCAAACAAAGAAATTGAAGAAATACACGTCTTGGCGGAAGATACAAGAAATGCCAAGCAATTGGTGCGTGATATTGAAACGCTGCTCCGTGTTGAGCAGGGCATCGCCTTAGACCATAAAAAAATCTCAATCGTGCAGTTGAATAAAGAGCATACCTTTTTTCAGGGAAAGCGTTTTAAGTTTTCCGCTATCCAATATTCTCTTCAGGGAACAAAGATTGAAGCGATGGTGGAGATTACCTCTTCAAAACGCTCTTGCCAGGGAAAAAGCTGCGGAGTTAATTCCAGCAGCAATCGGCTGCGCCTCTTTGCGGAGGCTACTCTTCAGGCTGTCGGCGAGTTTCTCGAAGCAGGCAGCGCCGTTTTCCTGGAAGATGTGGCGCTTTATCATCTTGGACGGCGCAGCTTTGTAGCGGCTACATTGCTCTATACTCAAGGCCTGGTAGAAGAATGTTTGGTGGGGACAGCACTTGTTAAGCAGGATGAAAAAGAAGCTGTGGTGAGAGCCACGCTTGCCGCCTTAAACCGGCGCGTTTCTGCCGCTATTTGACATCTACATAGTAAAAAAAAGGGCCGACACCTTTTCCCCTGAGCGGAGCGGTTTGCCTGCCGCTATTAGCGGAGCGCGGCAGAGGATACCGCAAAGGGGGATTTTTAAAATGGCAAAAGTTTTTCGCGCAATCGTTGCCTTGGGTACGCTGGTACTCGCCGGTGGTGCAGGTATTAGAGGTTGGTGGTAGAATTAACTTCGTCGGCCCTTTTTTTTATATTTGGAGGTATTCCCATGTCGTTTAGAGAAGAGTCGCTTGAGGTAAAAATCTATGTTAGCATGGTAATTTTTGCGGCTGGTTTATTCCTATCACTCTATAATCCGGTCGATTTTCTTAGTTTATCATTAATTTTTTTTGTCTTTATACATATATTGCTCGAGAATATGGATGTTAATTTGCCGCATAATAAAGGCTCTGTTTCTGTCGGCTTTGCCACCGGTTTAGCGATGATTCTTTTATTTGGGCCCGGCCCGGCGGCATGGGGTTATTTCGCCACAACTTTGAGTAAGCGTACATGGGAACACCGCGAGGCTCTATACAAGCCGTTATTCAATGTAGCTCAGTTAACGCTCGCCGCTGGCAGCGCCGGGCATGTCTACCAGTTCTTTGGCGGCATCCCCGGGCGGCTTCCGCTGTTGCGTGACTTTTTCCCGATTCTGATGAGCATTTTGAGTTTTTCTTTTGTCAATTTTGTATTAGTGATGGGCATATTTTTTCTGACTCAGAGAAAGTCATTCCTCAACGTCTGGTTTATCGTTTTTAGATGGGTTATCCCCAATTATTTGGCGGTAGCGCCCTTGGGGATTCTAATCGCCGTAATTTATGCCAGTATGGGTATTCCAGCAGTCTTTCTTTTAATGATCCCGCTGATGTTGGCGCGTCATACTTTTATACTCTATATGGAGATGCGCAACCAGTATATCAGTACAATTAAAGCGCTGACAAAAGCGATTGACGCGAAAGACCATTACACCCACGGCCATTCCGAACGGGTGGCGGAGTATGCGGTCGCTATCGCGACAGAGCTAAAGCTTTCGGAAGATTTTCAGGAGAAGCTTGAGTATCTGGCGCTGATGCACGATATCGGCAAAATCAGCATTCCGGAAGTAATTTTAAATAAGCCGAGCAGGCTTTCAAATAGTGAGTTTGCTTTAATCCGCACTCATCCCGAAGTCGGTGCGGAAATCATCAAAAATATTAAACTGATCGGCGAATATGCCGATATTGTGCGCCATCATCATGAAAGAATTGACGGCAGCGGTTATCCCTACGGCATCACAGGCGAGAATATTTCGCTTGGCGCGAGAATTATGAGCGTGGCAGACGCCTTTGACGCAATGACCTCGGCGCGGATTTACAGTACGCCAAAGAGCAAGCAGGAGGCGGTTGCCGAGCTTGAGCGCTGCTGTAATACGCAGTTCTGTCAGGATGTGGTGAAGGCCTTTGTGAAAGTACTACGCAAAAGAGGTGAAATCGCTTGATTTTAGTCGGCATAATTTTAGCGGTCGCCGTGGCGTTGCTGCGTGGCGGCAAACTGGAGCGGCTAAGTAATTTAGGCTTAAAGCTGCTGCCGCTTGTCTGGCTGGTGCTCGTGATGCGCTCGCTGGTGGCCGTGCTTGAAAGCCGCGGGATGCCTTGGGCGCCGTTGCTGCAGGTGGCGGCATATCTTATCTTGCTTGGGGTTTTGTGGTTAAATCTGGCCGCGCCGGGCATGAAGCTGTTTGGCTTAGGCAGTCTTTTAAATTTTCTGGCAATCGCGGCAAACGGCGGGGCGATGCCTGTCTCGCCCAGCGCTTTAGCCTTTTTAAATATGAACAAAACGCCTTCCGGCACGCATACGTTGTTGACTGCGGAGAGTCGTCTGCCGTTTTTAACCGATATTATTCCTTTATGGATGCCTTATCCTCAGGTGATTAGTGTGGGTGATATTCTGATTGTTGCCGGGATGTTCCTGTTTATCCAGCAGAGGATGCTCGCCGGAGGCAGACTTGTTTCAGCCGAGAAATAATGATAAAATAAGTTTGGATTCTTTAAGGGAACCGTTAGGTTCCTTTTGCATTATAAATATTGGAGGGTTTGGGCATGCGCGGCCTGATAGCCAAACTTATCGGTGATGTGAACCAACGTGAAATTCGCAAGGTAAACTCTCTCGTCGGGAGGATTAATCAGTTTGAGGAAGAGTTAAAGGCATTGCCGGCAGAGGCTTTGCGTGCCAAAACTGAGGAATTTAAAGAGCGCTTAAATGTCGCCTTAAGCGAGCAGCGTGAGCAGTTGTTTGAGCTGAAAGCGGCTTTGCCTTCTAATGCCGACGCACTGGAACAACGTGAGTTGGCTGAAGCGGAAAAAGAGCTGTTTAAGGCGGAGCAGGCGGCGCTCATGGAACTTTTGCCCGAGGCTTTTGCTGTCGTGCGGGAAGCTGGCCGCAGGGTGCTGGGAATGCGCCACTTCGATGTGCAACTTTTGGGCGGTATTATCCTGCATCAGGGACGGATTGCGGAGATGAAAACCGGCGAAGGCAAGACGTTGGTGGCAACTTTACCGGCGTATCTCAACGCCCTGACCGGCCGCGGCGTACATATTGTTACTGTAAATGATTATTTGGCGACACGCGACCGGGAATGGATGGGGCCGCTTTATGAGGCTTTAGGCTTGTCGGTCGGCTTGATTATCCACGGGCTGGAACAGGAAGAGCGACGTGCTGCCTATGCCGCCGACATTACCTACGGCACTAATAACGAGTTCGGTTTCGACTACTTGCGGGAAAATATGGTGCTCTATCAGGAAAATCTCGTGCAAAGACAGTTGTATTACTCAATCGTGGACGAAGTAGACAGCATTTTAATTGATGAAGCCAGAACGCCGCTGATTATCTCCGGCCAAATGAAGACGGAAGAGAAACAGCATGACGATTATGCCCGCATAGACAGCGCGGTGCGGCGGCTGAAGCACGAGACCCACTTTGAAGTTGATGAGAAGGCTCAGACGGTTACTTTAAGTGATGAAGGCGAGCGTCAAATAGAGCTCTTGTTAGCTGAGAAAGGTCTTTATGGGGAAGAAGATATCGTCTATGAAGAAGTGGAAGAAGAACAGGTGCTGGAGACCGCCCAGACACAGCAGAGAAGCATCATTAAAAAGAAAGTGGAGAACGCGCTGCGAGCACACAATCTGATGAAACGGGACAAAGATTATGTTGTCACAGACGGTCAGATTATTATTGTCGATGAATTTACCGGACGCCTGATGTATGGGCGCCGCTATAGCGACGGGCTGCATCAAGCGATAGAGGCGAAAGAACGTGTGAAAGTTGCCAAGGAAAGTATGACGCTGGCTTCTATCACCTTTCAGAATTATTTTCGCATGTATAAAAAATTAGCCGGCATGACGGGCACTGCTGCTACTGAGGAAGCGGAATTTCAGAGCATCTACTGTATGGACGTAGTTGCAATTCCCACAAACCAGCCGATGGTGCGTCGAGATTTGCCCGATGTGATCTACAAAACGAAGCGCGGCAAATTTCGCTGGGTTGTGGAGGAAATTATAGAGCGTCATAAGACAGGGCAGCCCATGTTGGTGGGAACGATCTCCATCGAGACATCGGAAGAGTTAAGCCGCACTTTGCAGAAGCATGGCGTGCGGCACGAAGTATTAAACGCCAAGCATCATGAACGCGAGGCTAAAATTATTGCTCAGGCAGGACGCCTTGGTGCGGTAACGATTGCGACAAACATGGCGGGGCGCGGTACAGATATTTTGCTCGGCGGCAATCCTGAATCTCTGGCGGAAGACGGCTTTCGGTCGGAATATGGTTGTTACCCGGAAGAATATGGGTGCAGGACGGATTTGACTGAGAGTGAAAAGAATGATGCGCAGTCCCGTTATCAGCAGTTGCTGGAGAAATACAGGGAAGAAACGCGTTTGGAACGGGAAAAGGTAATCAGCGCGGGTGGTCTCCATATTCTAGGGACAGAGCGGCACGAATCACGGCGTATTGACAATCAGTTGCGCGGTCGTTCAGGGAGGCAAGGGGATCCCGGCTCCAGCCAGTTTTATATCTCGCTGGAGGATGACTTGATGCGCCTCTTTGGCGGCGACAACATTTATGGCATCATGGAAAAGCTGGGCTTAGACGAAGATACGCCGATCGACCATCCGCTCATCAGCCGGGCGATTGAATCTGCTCAGAAGAAAGTGGAAAACCGCAACTTTGAAATTCGCAAACATATTTTGGAATATGATAACGTGATTAATGAACAGCGGGAAGTGATTTACGCTCAGCGCCGCCGGGTGTTGGAAGGGGAAAGCTTGCGCGATACGGTGCTGGAATGGTTGCCCGAACTGGTAAACGAGGCATTGACTCAATATGCCAGTGACAAAGTTTATGACGACGAATGGGATCTTGAAGGTTTGCTGACTTGGGCTGAAGGAATTTTTCTCCCCCACCGGCGACTGAGGAAAGCTGACTTAGAGGGGAAAAGCAAGGACGAATTGCAGGAGATTTTGCTTAACGAAGCTATTGATGCCTACAGCGGGCGGGAAGAGAAAATCGGCGCTGAGATGATGCGTGAATTGGAGAGAGTAGTGATTTTGCGCACTGTGGACTCCAAGTGGATGTCGCATATCGACAGCATGGATGAACTGCGGCATGGTGTGGGGCTGCGAGCCTACGGACAGCGTAATCCTTTGGTGGAATATAAGTATGAAGCGCATAACATGTTTACTGAAATGATTCACGCCATTAAAGAGGAGTCGGTAAGTATGCTTTACCGTATCCAGGTTGTGGCGCCGCCGCAGCGTCAAGCAGTGGCAGTGACAGATGACACCCCTTCAAGCCTTGGTTCTTCAGCGCGCGCTTCTTCACGTTCAGTTAAAAAGGTAGGTCGGAATGATCCGTGCCCTTGCGGCAGCGGGAAAAAAAATAAAAAATGCTGTGGGAAGTAGGTGCAAGATGTCAGCGGAAATTAAAACTGCTTATAAAGAGCTTTGCGAGCGTCTTACTGAAATGAGTGTTTCCCTTTGACGTCGCACAAAAAAGTGAACTCATCCGGAAGTTGGCGGAAGACTCAGGTAGCGTAGAATTTTGGTCGGACGCCGACAAAGCACAAAAAATTATTCAACAGTTAAAATCATTGCGTGACGATGTCGAACCGATAGAGGCTGTGCGCCAAAAGCTTGACGACATTGAGGTGACTATTACACTGGCGGCAGAGGAAGATGATGCGGAACTGTGGGTTGACGCGGCGGAAAATCTGACTGCCTTAGCGTCGGAAATCAGCAGGCTGGAGCTGGCCGTTCTCTTTAGGGGGCGCTATGATGACCATAATGCTATTGTTGCCATTCATCCCGGTGCCGGGGGCACCGAATCCCAAGACTGGGCTGCTATGCTGGTGCGGATGTATGCCCGCTGGGCGGAAAGGAAAAATTATCAAGTAGAAATTATGGACCTGCTTCCCGGAGATGAGGCGGGGGTTAAAAGTGCCACACTATTAATTAAGGGTAAAAATGCTTACGGGTATCTTAAGGCGGAGCGAGGCGTTCACCGTCTGGTGCGCATTTCGCCCTTTGATGCCGCAAGCCGGCGCCACACTTCTTTTGCCTCCCTCGATGTGTTGCCGGAGGTGGAAGAAGGCGAGCAGGATGTGGAGATTAAGCAAGACGAGTTGAAGATTGATACTTACCGTTCCAGCGGAGCCGGCGGACAACATGTAAATACTACCGACTCAGCGGTACGGATTACCCATTTGCCCACCGGCTTTGTCGTTACTTGTCAGAATGAACGTTCGCAGCATGCCAATAGAGATCGTGCAATGAAGATGTTGCGCGCTAAACTGGCGGATTTGCAGCAGCGCCAACAGATGGAGGAAATGAGCAGTATCCGCGGCGAACAAAAAGAAATTGCCTGGGGAAGTCAGATTCGTTCATATGTTTTTCAACCGTATACCATGGTGAAAGACCATCGTACCGGCGTGGAAATAGGAAATATTAACGCGGTAATGGACGGTGAGCTGGAGGAGCTGATTGAATCTTACCTGCGGCAGACAGCGGGGAAGAAAGGCTAAAGGAGGGGAGGTGCAGGCATGGCCAAGTATCAGGCTGGTAAAGAATATGCCGTCGTCCTGCTGGGCACCACCTTAGTTGCCGCCGCTTTTCAATTGTTTCTTGTGCCCAACCAAATTGCGGCAGGCGGAATCAGTGGCTTAGGGGTTATTCTTTTTCATCTCTTTGGGCTGCCGGTGGGGCTGACCATCTTCTTTTTGAATCTGCCGCTTTTTATTTTGGCGGCGCGTTTATTTGGCGGCAGCTTTATTGCGCGCGGTCTTTTTGGCGCGGCAACTCTCTCGCTGATGGTGGAGTTATTGGTTTTTTTGCCGGCGGTGACAGAAGATCTGCTGCTGGCTTCTCTTTATGGCGGTGCTTTGATGGGTGTGGGCGTTGCCCTTGTTTTTCGGGCAAGAGGCTCCACCGGAGGTACGGTTTTGGCGGCTCAGGTATTAAACAAATTGTTCGGCTTTACCATGGGCCAGAGTCTGCTCAGTGTTGATTTTTTAGTGATTGCTTTAGCCGGGATCGTTTTTAGTCTGGAACTGGCTATGTATGCGTTGATTTCACTGTTTGTCAGCAGCAGAGTGATTGACCTTGTGCAGGAAGGAATCAGCAGCAGCAAGGCTGCCCTGATAATTTCCTCCCGCACCGAAATAATCGTCGATAAAATTCTCCTGGAGCTGAATCGAGGGGCCACCATTCTTGATGGCAGAGGTGCTTATACCGGACATGCGCGTGAGCTGGTGTTGACGGTAGTATCACAGTCTGAGGTGCAGCGCTTGAAAACGATTGTGCAGGAAGTGGACCAGCGAGCTTTTGTTATCTTGGGCAATGCCCATGAAGTGCTGGGCGAAGGTTTTAAGGTGTCTAAGCTGCGTAAGGCAGACTTAGGCAATTAGTCTGATTTAAAGGAATTCATTTTGGATGGAAGCTAGGGAGGCGGGGTCGAAGGGGCGGGTGCCTAGCGGTGTGTGATCGTTTGCCAGGGCGGTGATGCGGGATTCAAAGGTGACGCGTGGGACGTTGTAGAAGATGCCAAGCGGAATCTGCTCCCCCCATTCTCTCGCCAGTGTCAAGGCGGCGTTCCAGTCTTTTTGCTCATGTTGTTTTGGGAAGTAGACTCTTTTTTTATACCAGGCATAGGTGTTTACTTTATTGAATGAAGGACAGGGCTGCAAAATATCGATTAGGGCATAGCCGGGAAACTCCAGCGCCTGTTTCATAGTTGAAATCAGGTGTTCTTTTTCGCCCGAAAAGCAGCGAGCCACAAACCCGGCTCCCATCACGAGCGCAACGGCCAGCGGATTGAAGGCTGGCAGGATTACGCCGGATGTTTGGATCGACGTCCTCATTCCTTCGTCACTCGTTGGACTGGCTTGCCCTTTAGTGAGACCATACACTTGGTTATTATGGACAAAATGTGCCAAGTCTGGATTGCGGCGAATCGTATGGATGAAGTGGTTGCCTCCTTCACCATAGGTGTCGCCGTCGCCCGATTCTACAATGACCTTTAAGGATGTGTTGGCAATTTTTGCTCCCACCGCCGGCGGCAACGCCCGGCCGTGCAGGCCGTTAAAACCGTTTACCCGGAGATAATGCGGTATTTTTGCCGCCTGACCGATTCCGGAACAGATGAGGACGCGGTGTGGCGCGAGTTTCAGTTGGGCCAGTGCTTCGGCTAACGCCGCCCGGATGGCAAAATTGCCGCAACCCGCACACCAAGCCGTATCTTTGCTTAAATAGTCGGCAGCTTTACACATGATGTTCTACCTCCTGGACAATTTCATCAGCAAAAAAAGGACGTCCGTCAAACTTGAGAATTTCCCTGTCTACCACCAGTCCGGTTTCTCTGCGTAACAATGCGGAAAACTGACCGGTGGCATTGTTTTCTAAGCAGATTTTTTGCTTAAATTGCGAGAAGAGCGCTTTAATCGTGGTGGTGGGCAGCGGCCACAGGTCGGCGAAGTGTAAATGACCGGTGCGAATGTGTTTGTTTTGCAAAATTGTGCAGGCTTCTCTCAATGCTCCATAAGTGGAACCCCAGCCGATTAAGAGCAATTCGCCGGACTGATCACCGAAAAGATGAGGTTCTTCCATTTCCTGAGCCAAACCTTCCAGTTTGCGCAGCCGCTTTTCTGTCATACGGCGTCTTGTTTCGGCATCTTCAATAATATGACCGTCTTCATCATGTTCATCGCTGTCAGCCAGAACAATTTCGTTAGGAAACTGACCGGGCAGCGCTCGCGGGGAAACACCGCTTGCTGTGTAACGGTAGCGCCGGTAAGGCGTCTCCAGAGTTTCTGCTGTAGGCAGATGGCGGTCATAGGAAAGTTTGTTAAAATCAAACGGCAGCACTGTTCTGGCAGTGTCGGCAAAGTGTTGGTCTGAGAGGAAGATGACAGGAATTTGATATTTTTCTGCCAGGTTGAAAGCTTTGTTAAGACGGAAGAAGGCGTCTTCAATATGTGTCGCAGATAATATGGCTCTCGGAAATTCACCATGACCGGCATGCAAGACAAACTCTAAATCACCCTGTTCGGTTCTTGTGGGCAGGCCAGTGGCAGGCCCCGGTCTCATGGCCATGATAATTACAAGCGGAGTTTCTGTCATGCCTGCCAGAGAAACCCCTTCCACCATGAGGGAGAAACCGCCTCCTGATGTGCAGGTCAAGGCTCTGGCTCCGCAATAAGCCGCGCCCAGTGCCATGTTAACGGCGGCGATCTCGTCTTCCGCTTGTTCTACGACCACATCATGGGACTCCTGTTTTGCGGCCAGATAAGCCATAATGCCTGTGGACGGTGTCATGGGATAGGCGGCGAGAAAACGGCAACCGCTGGCAAGCACCGACATACCCAGCGCTTGGTTGCCGTCCAAATAGAGTTGACGCTTATTTTCTTTGCTCTGAGGCAGGCTGAAGCAGTCGTGACAATATTTTTTTGCTGCGCTGTGGCCTGAGCGCAGGGCTGCAATATTTTGTGCCGCCTGTTCCTGGTTAAAAGTTTCTAAGAGCAGTGTTTCTGCGATCGATGTTTCTTGGCCTAGCAGTGCCAAAACTGCCCCAACAGCTACGGTGTTAGCCATTATTTTATTGCCGGCCTTTATTGACAGGGACTCCAGAGGTAGCGGCACGAGCTTGTCGGCGTCTGTCTGGATGCTGAAAAGGTCCGGGTCATAAATAATTTTGCTGTTCTCCGTTAGCGATTGTCGGTGCAAGCTGTATGTCTCTTCATTTAGAGCAACCAGCAACTGAGTTGCCTGCGCGGCCATCCAAGGCGTATCTGCTGCGATTCTTAGGAAGGTAAAGTTATGTCCTCCGCGAACGCGGGACATATAATCTTTGGCGGTTAGTACGCCAAAGCCGGCTCGTGCCAGCGCCTTCCCAAGCAGGTGAGCAATTGTTTCCATGCCCTGCCCGGCCGCGCCTCCAATCAAAATATTCATCGTATTCACTCCTCGTTCTAAAGTTAATTATGTTTTTGCTTGCCCTACTCCTCGCCCTGCCCCTCGCCCTGCCCCTCACCCTAACCCTCTCCCGGAGGGAGAGGGGACTAGGATAGTTGGGAGGGAGAGGGGAGGAGAACATTTTTACCTCCGAGCAAAAGGAGACCCTAACCGGAGGGAGAGGGGAGGGGGACTAGGATAGTTTTAACTGCTTCGCTTAGAAGCATTAATTTCCCTTTATGGCATTAGTTGACAAATTAAGCAGAAGCAGTAGATAAAAACAAATTTTTTGAAAAAAAATGCCTAATTAAAAAGGTTTTTCAAAATAGTTGTCGAACTTATGTCAAGTACGTGCAAAAAATTATAATTATTGATTAAGCTTGTCAATAGAAAAACACTTCGCGCTTTGTTGAAAATATAAAACATCTCAGGTGGAATGGAGTGGCAACATGATTGAATTTCAACGCGTCTCCATGGCTTATCCTAATGGCGTAACTGCGTTGAAGAATATAAATTTAGCGGTTGAGCAAGGTGAATTTGTTTTTCTGGTGGGAGAGAGCGGGGCGGGCAAATCAACGCTAATCCGTCTCTTGTGCCGCGAGCTTCTGCCTACTGAGGGCAGTATTAAAGTGCATGGGCGGGACATTGCCCGGCTGAAACGTCGGGAAGTGCCGTTTTTTCGTCGCAATATTGGCGTTGTTTTTCAGGATTTTCGCTTGCTGGAGAACCGTACTGTTTATGAGAACGTTGCTTTTGCGATGCAAGTCGTCGGGGCGACGGGAAGGGAAATGCGCCGAAGGGTGCCGGATGCTCTGCAGTTGGTTGGTCTGGCAGCAAAGGCGAAGATGAAGCCTTTGGAACTTTCAGGCGGAGAGCAACAGCGAGTCTGTTTGGCTCGTGCTATCGTTAATCAGCCTTCGTTAATTATTGCTGATGAACCTACCGGCAACTTAGATCCCAGAACCTCTATGGGGATTATGGATGCTCTGAAAACGATTAATATTCGCGGAACAACCGTTATTATGGCTTCGCATGACAAAGAAATTGTGGATGCAATGCGTCAGCGGGTATTGGTGCTGGACGGTGGTAAAGTAGTTCGGGACGAGCGAAGGGGAGTTTACTGCCAACATGCTAATTAGAAATGGCCTGCATTACATAAAAGAAGCATTTAACAGTGTCTACCGCAACGGCTGGATGAGTTTTGCCTCTATTGGTGTTGTGGCTGTCACTTTGTTTATACTGGGCAGTTTTATCTTGCTGAACATCAACGTCGAGTATATTGCCGAAGATATTAAGCAGCAGGTGCAGATTGTGGCTTTTGTGGATGAGTCGCTGGCGCCTGATGAAGTCGACTCGCTCCGTGTTTCCTTAATTCGGCTGGAAAAAGTGGAAGAAGTTCGTTTCGTTTCCCGCGAGGATGCTTTGGAGCGCTTGAAAGAAGAGTTGGGTCCTTTGGTAGAAGGGTTTGAAGGGAGAGAGCGCAATCCGCTGCGCGATTCGTTTGAAATTCGTGCCATTATCCCTGAAGACATCCCGGCTTTGGCTAAAGAGGTGGCTGAATTGCCCGGCATTGCCAGAGTAGATTACGGCAGGGGCGTAGTCGAGCAACTCTTTAGTATTACAGGCGTAGTTAGGTGGATTGGCATAGTCTTTATGATTGGGCTGGCACTGACGGCAATGTTTTTAATTGCTAATACGATTAAGCTTACAGTAAACGCTCGCGCCAAAGAGATTATGATTATGAAGTACGTGGGTGCCACTGAGTGGTTTGTGCGTTGGCCGTTTTTGATCGAGGGTGTACTGCTTGGTTTTTTTGGTGCGCTGCTGCCCACAGTTCTTTTGATACTTGTCTACAGTGAGGCTGTGGCTTGGACAAGCTTAAATCTGCATTTTTTGCCTCTTGTCTCACCCGGTATGGTTATTATGGAACTGGCTCAGCTTTTACTCGTACTTGGCACTGTTATCGGCGGCATTGGCAGTCTTGTCTCTATGCGGCGTTTCTTGAAAGTTTAACGTTTGGGAGTGATAGCTTTGTCTAAGAGAAGAACGGGAATAATTTTAATGATTGCAGTCATTTTGTTGTTTAACAGTATTTTGCCCGTTTTTGCCAATCAGATCACCGAAAGACAGGAAGAACTAGGCTCGGTACGTGCTGATATCAATAAACGGAGAAAAGAACTTCAGCAAAACAGAGCGGAACAGGACAAGGTGCTGTCGGAAATTCGTCAGTTGGAGTCGGAAATAAAGGCAACTCAGCGGGAGATCACCTCGCTTGCCGATAGAATCAGTACAACGGAAAACAGGATTGCTGAAAATGAGGCAAACCTGACGGAAGCGGAAATAAAGATCAAAGAAATGGAGGACCTGCTGGCCACTCGTTTGCGTGCCATCCATGAAAATGGCAGTATCAGTTACTTGGAAGTTCTTTTTAGCAGCGCCTCTTTTGCCGAGTTTCTCAGTCGTTTTAATGATTTGCAGTTAATTATCGCTGAAGATAGAGTGCTTTTGACAGAATTTCAGTCAGAGCGGGAACGGATTGCGGAGATAAAAGTTGCTTTGGAGCAGAAACGTCAGGAACTGCAAGTCATGCGTGAACAAAATATTAGAGAAGTAAGCAGCCTGGAGAAAAAGCAGACTGAGCAACAGCAACTGCAGGCGGCGCTTGATGCAGAGCATGAGGAAATGGAAAGAGTCGTTCGTCAGATGGAGCGGGAAGCCAGTCAGATTGAAAGAATTATTCGGCAAATGCAGGCGGCACAACGTCGCTCCAGGCAGACAAGGACTGCTTTTCGCGGATCAGGACAAATGGCTTGGCCGGTACCGGAATTTGGTCCCGCCTGGATTACTTCGCGCTTCGGTTTCCGTGTTAATCCGTTTAGCGGAGCTCCCGGTGCCTGGCACGGCGGTGTAGATATCGGCATTCCGCATTCGCGCTTCCCCCGTAACAGAAACGGGGAGCCGGTGCACGCGGTGGCTGCCGATGCGGGCGTTGCCCATATTTTCCCCATGAGGGGCGGTTACGGAAATATGGTGATTATTGACCATGGAGACGGAATTGCCACGCTTTATGCTCATTTAGACAGTATTTTGGTGGGAAATCAGGTCAGTGTCTCGCGTGGACAGGCAATTGGTGTAGTCGGGACTACCGGGTTGTCTACCGGTCCGCATCTACACTTTGAGGTGCATGTTAACGGCAGCCGGGTAGAACCGCTAGCTTTTATCAGATAGCTGGCCATTGCGGAAGAACTAAGAATCATGTGTTTGTTTTAGGTTTGTTATTTTTAATTCGCTTGCTTTAACCCTTTCACTCTTAAAGGATGGAGAGGGTATTTTATTTTCTCACCTTCGCCTTAACCTTAACTCTCACCCTCACCCTAGCCCTCTCCCAGAGGGAGAGGGGACTTACATTGCCCTCGCCCCCTTAGGGGGGAGAGGGTTAGGGTGAGGGGGGCGAAAGAAATTATCATCCTCCGAAGTTGTCTTCGCCGTTGGACTTACATTGCCCTCGCCCCCCTAGGGGGGAGAGGGTTAGGGTGAGGGGGGCGAGGGGAATTATCGGGGGATTTATGGGGGAGGCTGTTCTTGTGGATTGCTGCCAGGGCGGGTGGAAATCTCCTGTAGATTATTGGCTTCAATAAGTTTATAATGAAAGAAGTGACATAAAAATCGGCTGAAAGTTGGTGACCACTTCGTGAAAAAAAGGACGGTATATCTCCTTATTTTTTTACTTGTTGTAAGCAATCTATTGACATTTCGAGTCACAAGAAATGCATACCGCTTGACAATGCTTACGCCTCCTCCTCCAGTCGGTGGCAATATGACCGGAGATAAACTTCCGGAGGAACTGAGACCTTTTGTTGAAACATTTAATATCTTAGCGCAAAGACATCTTGATGAAGTGGCAAAAGAAGAACTTATTGATGCGGCAATTAAAGGGATGGTCGAATCCCTCGATGATCCTCAGACGAGTTTCTTGGACGCTGATAATTTTGAAGAGATGATGATGAGGATTGACGGTTCCTTCTCCGGTATAGGCATTGAAATCAATAAGAGGAATGAGTATATTACGATTATTGCGCCGATAAAAAACACGCCGGGGGAACGGGCGGGTTTGCTGGCTAATGATCGCATTATTGCGGTGGACGGCGTAGACCTAATCGGTGCTACCACCATGGAAGCCGTAAAACTAATGCGTGGACCTACCGGCACCGAGGTTACGCTGACAGTGGAAAGAGACGGACTGCCGGCACCCCTCACCTTTAAAATTACCCGGGGGAATATTGTTTTGCCCAGCGTATTTCCAGAAATGTTGGCTGACAAAATCGGTTACATCGAAATCACTACCTTTGACGAGCACACAGGCAGTGATTTTCGAGAAGCGCTGCTTCTTTTGGAGTCTCAAGGGATGAAAGGTTTGATCTTAGACTTACGGGATAATCCGGGCGGATTGTTAGAAGAGGCGATTAAGATTGGACAAGAACTTTTGCCTGCCGGTCCGATTACTCATGTGGCAGACCGTCACGGGGTGATTCAGCGGACATACAGTTCTTTCGGTGTGCAAAAGCCTTACCCTATTGTTGTCCTGGTTAATGGTGCGAGCGCTTCCGCGGCTGAAATTATTGCCGGTGCTTTTCAAGATACGGGAGCCGGGGTTTTGGTAGGGACGAAGACTTACGGCAAAGCCACAGTACAGCATATGGAAAGGCTCTCAAACAGTGCGGGGCTGCGGTATACTGTGGCCAAATATCAGACGCCTAATGGCAGAGATATAAATGGCAAAGGTCTTGAACCGGATGTGGTTGTGGAACTGCCCGCAGAATATATGTTGCTTTATCATCAGCTTGTCAACGATCTAAAACCCGGTGATAAAGATGTATTTGTTACGTTTCTGCAAAAGATGTTGGTTGCGTTGAAGTTTAATGTGGCGGAAACAGGCATCTATGATCAGGCTACAGAACGTGCCGTGCGCGCATTTCAAAGCAAACATGGTTTGTCTGTCAGCGGAGTTACTGACGCTGCAACAAGAAGTAAGTTGGCGCAAGAAATTGAGGCATTGTTAGGGCAGTCTGATTTGCAGCTTGAAAAAGGAAGAGAAATTCTGCTTGAAAAAATCTAAAGGAGTGGGCAGATGGAGTCTATGGAGATGGTCCGTCTGTTCTTTGGGGCCTTCGCGAGTTTTTTGCTGAATCCTTTGTTTTGGCTGGTTGTGCTGCTGATGGCTAGCCAGTACGGTCGCGTGGCTAAAAATGAAGTGCAGTTATTTGGCAGAGCTAAATATTCTGTTGCTGTGCAGACACGCTATTTTGTTTTGTTTGGACTGGCTGGAGGCTTTCTGGCCAGTCTATTGCTCGTTCTGTTAGGTATCTCTTTGCTTGATATTGGCATGGTTTATGTTTGGCCGCTCGCAGTGCTGCTTTTACTTGTTCATCCCCGTTACCTTTGTTTCGCTTATGCCGGGGGATTGGTGGGGGCATTTTCCGCTTTGCTGCAGCTGCTTGAACAAATTTGGCCTGCGATAAATCTGGGGATACTCTCCGGGATAGCAAATATTCATATTCCCGGACTTTTGGCATTAATCGGGATTTTACATTTGACGGAAAGCTTTCTGATAGCGGTAAGCGGACATTTGTTTCCTAGCCCCCTTTATTTAAAGACGGACAGAGGGGTAGTGGGCGGATATTCCCTGCAAAAGTTTTGGCCGCTGCCGCTTGTAGGCTTAATGGCTCTGCTTGTGCCGCAGGCTACCGCAGAAGCGATGAGCGGGGTACGCATGCCGGATTGGTGGCCACTGCTGGCTAGCTCTGCAATGCCTGGTGCTAACGAGACATTGCTTTACCTGCTTACGCCTGTTGTGGCAGGCTTAGGCTACGGTGATTTGGCTATTTCCACATCTCCGCAGCAAAAAAGCAGGCGCTCAGCACTCAATTTGGGCTGCTATAGTATAATCATAATCGCAGCCGCTTTTCTGGCATTTTACTATCCGCTGTTTACAATACCTGCCGCTTTGCTTTCACCGTTTGGACATGAGCTTTTAATTCTCCTGGGCAATAAGCAGGAGTTCTCCGGCACGCCGCTTTTTGCTGCCCGGAAAGATGGTGTTAAAATTCTTGATATCTTTCCGCGTTCTCCTGCCGCTGCCGCAGGTTTAAGGTCCGGTCAGGTAATTTTGTCCGTCAACGGCTTGCTTGTCAGTGATTCGCTCACAATGCAAAATGTCATGGAACTTGCCAAGCCTAGTGCTGAGCTGGAAATAGAGGGTGAAAAGAAAAAGATTGAACTGAAATTTTATGATTATAAGTCTGCAGGCATTATTCCGGTACCTGACCAATTTACATCCGTTTATCTCGAAATCAAGCAACCCCGATTTTTCATCAAACTCAACCATGGGGACGGTTCTGGTGGTCTACAACTTCAGGAGCGATTAAACGGAACAGAGCAAAAACAACCAGAAGAACCGTCCCCATGGTTGGAGGAAAAACAACCAGAAGAACCGTCCCCGCGGTTGTAGAGGGAGTATATGGTATGGGAGAATTTCTTGTTCGGAGTGAGTTTAAACCACAGGGTGACCAGACAAAAGCCATCGAGAGCTTGCTTGCAGGCATAGCGAAAGGCTACAAGCATCAGACTTTGCTTGGCGTGACCGGTTCAGGGAAGACGTTTACCATGGCAAATGTAATTGCGCGCTTGCAGCGGCCAACGCTGGTGATTGTTCATAATAAGACTTTGGCTGCCCAGTTATGCAGCGAGTTTCGGGAGTTTTTTCCTGCCAGCGCGGTAGAATATTTTGTCAGCTATTACGATTATTATCAGCCGGAAGCATATATTCCCCAGACAGATATGTACATTGAGAAAGATTCTTCAATAAACGATGAGATAGAAAAATTGCGTCACTCCGCCACCAGTGCGCTCTTTGAGCGGCGTGACGTGATTGTCGTCGCCAGTGTTTCTTGTATTTATGGTCTCGGTTCTCCGCAGGAATATAGGGAACAGGTTGTTTCTTTACGTGTGGGAATGGAAAAGAAGCGCGATGAAATTATTAAAAAATTGGTTGCTATTCAATATGAACGTAATGATTTTCAGTTGGAGCGGAGCCGTTTTCGTGTCCGCGGCGATGTGTTGGAAATTTATCCTGCATCTTCCAGTGAGAAAGCGGTGCGTATAGAATTTTTCGGAGATGAAATTGAGCGGATCAGAGAAATTGATACGCTGACGGGGGAAATTCTTGGCGAACGGGAGCATATTGCAATTTTTCCTGCTTCTCACTTTGTGACTTCAAGGGAGAGGTTGGAAAAAGCGATGAGGGAGATTAGCCTGGAATTGGCTGAACGTGTGCGTGAGTTGCGCAGTCAAAATAAGCTGCTTGAAGCACAACGTCTGGAGCAACGCACTAATTATGATTTGGAAATGATGAATGAGATCGGTTTCTGCTCCGGAATCGAGAATTATTCCAGGCATTTAGACGGTCGCCCGGCTGGCAGTCGCCCGTTTACTTTAATTGACTATTTCCCCAAGGATTTTTTGCTTTTCGTTGATGAGTCGCATCAAACGCTGCCGCAGGTAAGGGGGATGTATGCCGGTGATCGTTCCAGGAAGGAAACATTGGTGGAATACGGATTCCGTCTGCCTTCGGCTCTCGATAATCGGCCGTTGATGTTTGCGGAATTTGAACATCTGGTAAGCCAGGCTGTCTATGTTTCCGCCACGCCGGGCCCATATGAGCAGGAGCATCGGCAGCAGGTGGTGGAACAGATTATTAGACCTACGGGATTGATTGATCCTGAAATATTTGTGCGTCCCGTAAAAGGTCAGATTGATGATTTGTATAGTGAAATTCGTCTACGCAGCGAACGGAATGAGCGGGTGTTGGTGACGACGCTGACAAAGCGGATGGCTGAAGACTTGACCGAGTATTACAAAGAATTGGGTGTGAAGGTTGCCTATCTTCATTCTGAGATAAACACTCTTGAGCGGAGTGAAATTATTCGTGATTTGCGCCTGGGCAAATATGATGTGTTGGTGGGAATTAATTTGCTGCGGGAAGGGCTGGATCTGCCGGAGGTATCACTTGTCGCTATTCTTGATGCCGATAAAGAAGGATTTCTGCGGGCGGAACGTTCTTTGATTCAAACCATTGGCCGGGCGGCTCGTCATGTTCATGGAACGGCAATTATGTATGCAGATAAAATTACCGACTCGATGCAAAGTGCCATTGCCGAGACAGAACGCCGCCGCGTTATTCAACTGGAGTATAATCAGGCTCATGGTATTACCCCCACCACGATCCGCAAAGCGGTACATGCCGTTATCCAGGCGACTAAGCTGGCGGAGGAAACGGGAAAATATTTAAGCAAAGATGAGATTGAGCAAATGACGGCGCAGCAAAGAAAAAAGACAATTGCTGAGTTAGAAAAAGAGATGAAAAAAGCGGCACGGGAACTGGAGTTTGAGCGTGCCGCCCGATTGCGTGACCAGCTATTTCAATTGCGTAAAGCCGGAAAAGAGGATGAATCTGACCATGGAATATGATAAAATACTGATTCGCGGTGCCAGACAGCACAATTTAAAGAATATTGATGTGGAAATTCCCCGTAACAAATTGGTTGTGATTACCGGTCTTTCAGGCTCGGGCAAATCTTCATTGGCGTTCGACACCGTGTATGCAGAAGGTCAGCGCCGGTATGTGGAGTCGTTGTCGGCTTATGCGCGCCAGTTTTTAGGGCAGATGAGCAAGCCTGATGTTGACTATATCGAAGGGCTTTCGCCGGCCATCTCTATTGATCAGAAGACTACTTCCCGCAATCCGCGTTCGACAGTAGGCACGGTGACGGAAATCTACGATTACTTGCGGTTGCTTTATGCCCGTGTAGGTCGGCCGCATTGTCCGCATTGCCGGATTCAAATTGCGCAGCAGACGGTAGAGCAGATGGTGGATCGGATTATGCTTTTGCCGGAGAATACCAGAATTCATGTGCTGGCGCCGCTGGTGAGGGGGCGAAAAGGTGAGTACAGTAAGTTATTTCAAGATGCCCGCTCAGATGGATTTGTCCGCGTTCGTGTGGACGGAAAAATTCGCCTGTTGGAAGAAGAGATTTCGCTCAATAAAAATAAAAAACATGATATTGAGATTGTTGTAGACAGGCTGATAATTAAGGAAGGCTTGGAGAAGCGTTTGGCGGATTCGCTTGAGACGGCACTTAAATACGGTAATGGTTTAGTGCTGATTGAAATTATCGACGGTGAGGAGTTGCTCTTTTCCGCCACGTTTGCATGTCCGCAATGCGGGTTTTCTTTTGAAGAAATGGCGCCGCGGATGTTCTCTTTCAACAGTCCTTATGGTGCCTGCAGTAAATGCAGCGGCTTGGGCAGTAAAGCGGAAATTGACCCTGAACTGGTAGTTCCCGATCGGAGGCGCACACTGGCTGAGGGAGCTATAGCGCCGTGGAAGCCTAGCAACAGCCAAGGCTACTACCAGCAGTTGCTGCAAGCAGTAGCCGCCCACTTTGAGATTGATCTCAATGTTCCTTTTGAGAAGCTCTCGGCAGAACAGCAGAAAATCTTATTTTGCGGCGTATCAGAAAAAATCCCTTTTAACTATAAAGATGGCTACGGGCATGTCCGCCGCTATAATTTGCGTTTCGAAGGGGTTATCGCCAACCTGGACAGGCGCTATCGAGAGAGCACATCGGAGCAGGTGCGTGAGGAACTGGAAAGCTATATGTCCCATCATCCCTGTCCGGAATGTGGCGGCAGCAGGTTAAAGGCTGCAAGCCTGGCGGTAACGGTGGGCGGCAAAAATATCGCGGAAATGACCAGGCTGACGGTGGAGGGAGCCAGGCAATTTGTGGGCAGCCTGGAACTTGCTGAAAAAGAGCGGCAGATTGCAAGGCTTGTCTTGCGGGAGATAGAAGAAAGGCTTGGTTTTCTCAGCAATGTGGGGCTTGAATATCTTACGCTGGATCGGGCAGCCGGGACACTTTCCGGCGGAGAGGCGCAACGCATTCGTCTGGCAACGCAGATCGGTTCCAGCTTGACCGGAGTATTGTATATTCTTGATGAGCCTAGTATCGGCTTACATCAGCGCGATAACCGGCGCCTGATTGAGACATTGCTGCGTCTGCGGGACCTTGGGAATACGGTAATTGTCGTCGAGCATGATGAGGAAACTATTGACAGCGCGGACCATATACTTGATATCGGACCAGGCGCCGGTATTGCCGGAGGGTATGTGGTGGCGGCCGGTACGGCGGCTGAAATCAAAGCTGTGCCTGAATCTGTGACCGGTCAATATCTTTCCGGGCGAAAGGCGATTTCTGTGCCCGAAAAACGACGGGAGCTTAACGGCAAATGGCTTACCGTGACAGGAGCACGCGCTCATAATTTGAAAGAGCTGGACGTTAAAGTGCCGCTTGGTGTATTTACATGCGTTACCGGTGTTTCCGGTTCCGGTAAAAGTACGTTAGTAAATGAGATAATTTATCGTAGGTTGGCACTGGAGCTTCAGCGCGGTCGCCAGAAGCCGGCGGAGCATGATGCTATTTCCGGTCTTGAATATATTGACAAAGTGATTGAAGTGGATCAGTCGCCGATCGGCCGAACACCGCGTTCCAATCCGGCCACTTATACCGGCTTGTTCGATTTAATCAGGGAGCTTTTTTCTGTTACGGCGGAAGGACGCGCTCGTGGTTATAAGCCCGGTCGTTTCAGTTTTAATGTTAAGGGTGGTCGTTGTGAAGCTTGCAAGGGTGATGGGATTTTACGGATTGAGATGCATTTTTTGCCGGATGTTTACGTTCCGTGTGAGGTTTGCCGAGGAAAACGCTATAACCGCGAAACGCTTGAAGTGCGTTACAAAGGCAAGAATGTGGCTGAAGTACTGGAAATGGATGTGGCCGAGGCGCTCGACTTCTTTGCAGCTTTGCCGCGGATTAAAAGAAAACTACAAGTTCTTTTTGATGTTGGTCTCGGCTATATTCGTCTTGGTCAGCCGGCGCCTACGCTTTCCGGCGGAGAGGCGCAGCGGGTAAAGCTGGCGACGGAACTGTCGCGGCGCAGTAACGGCAAAACACTCTATATACTTGATGAACCTACCACCGGGTTGCACAGTGAGGATATCAACAAGCTATTAACGATTCTTGATCGTTTGGTGGATAACGGAGACACCGTATTAGTCATTGAGCATAACTTAGATGTGATTAAGCGGGCGGATTATCTGATAGACCTTGGACCGGAAGGTGGCGCTGCCGGCGGAGAACTGGTGGCATGCGGCTCCCCGGAAGAGGTGGCTGCGGTCGATACTTCGCATACAGGCCGTTTCCTGGCAAAAGTTTTGCAAAAGGTAAAAGCTTGACGGAGGCAGTTATGGCTGCGAAAGAGGATGGGCATATCCATGCTAAACTGGCACAGTTGCCGCGCCGACCCGGTGTCTATCTGTTTAAGGATAGAGAAGGCGGGATTCTTTATGTTGGCAAAGCTGTTGATTTGCGTCAACGTGTACGCTCATATTTTCAGCAGAGCCAGAAGTTGGCGCCTAAGGTAAGTGTTTTGGTGGAAAAAATCTTTGACTTGGACTATACTGTGACAGACACTGAAGTGGAAGCCTTGATTCTGGAGAGCAATTTAATAAAAGAGTACAGGCCGCGCTATAATATTGACCTTAAGGATGATAAGCATTATCCGTATTTGAGGATTACCATTCAAGAGACTTTTCCCCGTATACATGTGGCCAGACGAGTGGAAAAAGACGGCGCCCGCTATTTTGGACCTTATCCAAATGCCGGTGATGTTAAAGAAACAATCCGTTTGCTGCGCAGATTATTTCCGTTACGACATTGCCGTGGTCCTGTGAACAAGAAAACGGCGCAACGTGCGTGTCTGAATCGGCATATAAGCCGTTGCCTTGCCCCTTGTGCAGGTGATGTGCCTGCAGCGGAATATAACAAGCTTGTGTCTGAGATTTTGCTTTTTCTCGAGGGGAAGCAGGATAAACTGTTAAGTGAATTGGCAGCTAGGATGGCGGCGGCAGCGGAGAATCTGGAGTTTGAAAAAGCGGCTCTGCTGCGTGACCAGTATCGGGCGGTCGAAGCCATTGCAAATAAACAAAAAGTGGCTGTCACAACCGGCGGCGACCGGGATATTATAGCGCTGGCCGCGGACGAGGAGATAGCTTGCGCTCAGTTGTTTGCGGTGCGCGGCGGCAAGGTGACCGGACGTGAACATTATTTGCTGACTAATCCTACCGGCGAAGAAGAAGCGGAAATCCTGGCAATATTTTTGCGCCGCTATTATAGCCATGCGAGAGCAGTTCCGCCGGAGATTTTGCTCTCCTCTCATCTTGCAGACAGCAAGTTGTTGGCGGAATGGTTGCGGGATCGGCGCGGCGGGCGGGTTGTTCTCTCTGTGCCGAAACGCGGTCCCAAAAAAGAGTTGGTCAGACTGGCGCTCGATAATGCCCGCTTGTTTTTAGAGCAGGAAGTGCTGAGAAGCAAAGCGCGTGATCCTCAGGCTGTACTGCTTGACTTAGCAGAAACATTGGGGCTTGACTCCCCACCGCTGCGGATCGAGGGTTATGACAACTCTCATTTGCATGGAGAGGGATTGGTAGGAGCGATGGTTGTTTTTGAAAATGGAGTTTCTTTGCCGGCAAATTATCGACGCTTTCAGCTTAGGAATGTTGAAAAACCGGATGACTACGCCGCGTTGCAAGAGCTGCTGTCAAGACGGTTTGCCCGCCTGTTGACTGCGAGAGAAAAGGGAGAGACGGTAGAGAAGGCTACAAGAGACCCGTTCTTGTTAGTTCCGGATTTAATTTTAATAGATGGCGGACGCGGTCAGCTTAGCGCTGCGCAGGCAATTTTGGCGTCGCTTGGCCTTGATTCGCTGCCCTTAGTTGCTCTGGCAAAAGAAGAGGAATTGCTTTTTTTGCCCGGTGCTCAAAACCCTTTGCGGCTTGCAAAGCAGTCTCCCGCCTTGCAATTATTGCAGAGGGTGCGTGATGAGGCGCATCGTTTTGTGGTAACTTATCAGCGGAAACTGCGTCCCGGCGTAAAGGGTTCAACCTTGTTGGCTATTCCTGGAATCGGCGAGAAGCGCAGAAAAGCCCTGCTTAAACATTTTGGCAGTATTGCCGCAATGCGCAGAGCTACTCTGGAGGAACTGACGGCTGCTCCGACCATGAATCATGCTGCCGCTGAAGCGCTCTATTTTTCTTTGCACGAAAATGTGCGTGATGATTCAGACTAAAGAGAGATGCGAAGCGGCAAATTGATGGGCAAACTGTTCTGCCGTATTTATTCTTTGCGCACTGATAGGTTGGGCTCTGCCTGCTTGCCTGGCAGTGAAAATTACACGTCCTAATTCATACAGAATGAGTTGAAGCTGTCTGTTTGCGTCAAAATCGTTGCTGCCGCACAAAATTGTATGAGAAGGGAAAAGATACGAAACCGGCTCGGGCATAACATAATTAAGGCAATATATATGCAGTGGAAAACCATTTAAAAATAGGTCTGCCGCCATGCCCCGGCTTATTACGATATGCAAGGCACTCTTAACCAGTTCAGGTGTCGGCTCTTTCCGTTCAAGCGAGAGGCTAAATTGCGAAAGAAAGAAAAGTTCATTTGTTAACCGCTTGCAAGCTAAGTGATATGTCTCGTCCTTACTGTGGCGCAGGCAAGGCTTAGCCGGCGGCAATGAGACAAGTAACTGCCGGATCACAAACAGCATAGTTCCTTCGCGTCCGGTCAGGCAGAGGGCACTCCCTTCTGTAGCCGGAAGCCGGCCGATTAATTCATGCCAAATTCCCCGCAATTCTTCTCGTTCAAGTGCTAACAGTGCCAAGCCGTAGTCACTATCTTTTGCGCCCTCCTCAAGAGTTTCGAGGATATCTAAAATATAGTCTGTTGCCCACTTAACCGGCTCAGCAGTAAAAATATGCTTCGATCTTGATGTCAAGGCAGTCCCTCCCGGTTGGAAACTAACTCCCGGTTGTTGGATTCATTCATCTTGACCCGGAAGAAAAGTGGATGTCTGTGTTAGTATTCTGCTGCGGCTCGAAATTATGTTGTGAAACAAACGGCAATTCTTGATATTTTCGTCAGCCTTTTACATCTTTCAAGACAGACATGCCGCCTGCGGCACCATCGGAAGGATGAAAATACCCCTCACCCTGACCCTCTCCCAGAGGGAGAGGGCATTTTCAGGGTAGCGTCTAAAGGAATCGGGAAAGTTGTGTCGAACCATAAAACTGGAGGTGGCTGATATGCGGGGTTTTTTGTGGCGGTGGGTTTTTAATGCAGCGGCGCTCTACTTTGCCGCGTATATTCTTGAGGGCATCAATATTGACAGTGTTGCTGCTGCTTTGGTTGCAGCGCTGCTCTGGGGAATTGTTAATACAGTAATCCGGCCTCTGATCAATTTGGTTACGCTGCCTATTAATATTATGACACTTGGTCTGTTTACTCTGGTAGTAAACGGGTTTTTGCTTTGGCTGGTAGCTGATGTGGTAAAGGGGTTTAGCATTGACAGTATTTGGGTTGGAATCGTCGGTGCGTTGCTCTTGTCGATTATTAGTAGTGTTCTTAGTCTTCTGTTTAAAGACAAATAATAACGAGGTAGCAAGTGGCAAGCAATTTTAAAATTTTGGCATTGGATCTGGATGATACTTTATTGGGAGCAGATTTTCAGATATCGGCTGAAAATCGTCATGCTATCCGCCGTGCTGCAGCGAGCGGCGTATTAGTCACGTTGGCCACGGGAAGAATGTTTCGTTCCGCTTTGCCATACGCAAAACAGTTGCAGATTGATTTACCGCTCATTACATATCACGGTGCGTTGATTCGCACGGCAGTCGGGGAGGAAACTCTCTGCCACAGACCTGTTCCGCTTGGCTTGGCTAGGCAGGTTGCGGCAATAGCTGAGGCCGGTAATTATCATCTTAATGCCTACATTAATGACGAACTGTTTGTTGCCAAAGAAAATGAGCTCTCGCGCTATTACCAGCAATTGGCAAATGTAAAGGTTTCTGCGGTAGGCAATTTGTCCGCTTTTTTGGAAACGCCTCCTACCAAATTAACTGTTATTGGCAGCGAAAGCAGCTTGGCTGAAATTAAAGATGCACTGATTGCAAGCTTTGGCAATGAACTGGCGATTGTGATTTCACGACCCAATTTTCTGGAGATTACCGACCGTTTAGCCACAAAAGGTCAGGCGCTCCATTTTTTGGCGGAAATGCTGAATATTCCGCGAGAGCAAGTGGCGGCCGTCGGTGACAGCTATAACGATCTGGACATGATTCTTTATGCCGGCTTTGGTGTCGCTGTAGCCAATGCCCGAGAAGAAGTAAAGTCGGTGGCTGATATAATCACGGCAAAAAATACGGACCATGGCGTGGCCGTTTTTATTAAGCAATACCTTTTTGATGAGAAGGAGGAAAATTTTTAATGACAGAGAAGGAAGTGCGAGACAGTGCCAGAGAAAAACTAAAAGGCTTTTGCCGAGTATGTCCTCGCTGTGACGGGAGAGTGTGCGCCGGTGAAGTGCCCGGTATCGGCGGTGTGTTAAGTGGTTCTGCGTTTAGTAATAACTGTGAAGCGCTGGCCATGTATCATATCAATATGCGTACCATCCACCAGGTTGATGAGCCTAATACGGCTGTTAAAGTATTTGGCAAATCTTTTGACACACCTGTTTTTGTGGCGCCACTCACCGGTGCCTCATATAACCTTGGCGGTGCGCTTACGGAGGCGGAGATGATCTCCTGCCTTGTGAGAGGAGCAAAGGAGGCAGGCTCTTTCTCTTTTAGCGGCGACGGAGCGGAAGAAGACATCTATGCTTCCGGACTGGAAGCGATTAGCGCCGCCGGAGGCAGCGGTATCCCGATTATTAAACCGCGTTCCATGGAGGCTATTGCCGCACGAATTCGCCAGGCGGAAGAAAGCGGTGCTTTCGCGGTGGGCATTGATCTGGATGGAGCAGGGCTTGTGACCATGGCCTTAAAGGGTCAGCCGGTAGGACCAAAAACTTTTTATCAGTTGCGCGAACTGATGAGCTTGACAAAGCTGCCTTTTATTCTGAAAGGAATTATGACGGCTAAGGAAGCTGAAATGGCTCTGGAGCTGGGGGCGGCTGCTATTGTTATTTCCAATCACGGCGGACGTGTCCTCGATGGAACTCCCGGTGTGGCTGAAGTGCTGCCGGAAATAGTGGAACGGGTAAAGGGTGAAATATTTGTGTTTGCCGACGGCGGAATTCGCACCGGCATAGATGTGCTGAAAATGCTTGCCTTGGGAGCTAACGCCGTGCTTATCGGACGACCTGCTCTCTGGGGCGCTTTTGGCGGCGGCTCCGCCGGGGTGAAGTTAATTATTGAGAAGATGACTGCTCAATTGCGTCATGGCATGCTTATGACAGGATGTGTCAATATTAAAGCTGTGGACTATCATGTGATTTACTAAGGAGTGCTCTCTGCATGAGAATTCTCGCCGACCTTCATGTCCATACTCTGGCCAGCGGTCACGCCTACAGTACTATCGGAGAAATTGCGGCAGCAGCCGCCGCAAAGCAGTTGGAATTGGTTGCGATTACAGACCATGGTCCGGCTATGCCCGGCGGCCCTCATGAGTATTATTTTGGTAATTTGCGTGTATTGCCTGCGGAGATTGACGGAGTTACAATTTTGCGTGGAGCTGAAGTCAATATTCTCGATGAGCATGGCAGGCTTGATTTGCCTGAAGTATATTTAAAGCAACTGGATGTCGTCTTGGTAGGGTTGCACAATGTTTGTACGGAATTGTTGTGTCGTGAGCGCAATACGCGCGCGCTCATTTGCGCTATGCAAAACCGGCATGTGGATATTGTTGTCCATCCCGGAAATCCTGATTTTCCAATTATTTTGACAGAAGTAGTCTGCGCCGCGAAGCGACTGGGTAAGGCTTTGGAGATTAATAACAGTTCTTTTTTTGTGCGTCAAGGCAGCAGCGAAAGCTGTCTGGAGATCGCTCATTTGGCAAGAGAGCATGATGTGCTAATCTCAATCAGCAGTGACGCACATTGTGCAGCCGATGTGGGTAAGTTGGAACAGGCACTGGCGCTTGCGCTCCAGGCGGGGATACCGGAAAGCAATATTATAAATCTAAATGCAGAGCGTGTGAAACGTTTTTTGGCAGGACGAGGCAAAACCCGTTTTGCCCGGGGGGAGGCAGGGCATGGTTTTCTCTAAGAACGCGGAATCCTTGCAAAAAGTACCGTTTTTTGAGGGTCTTTCTCCTGCAGAACTGGAAACTGTAGCTTGTGTGATGATTGAGCGCTTTTATCCAAAAGGAACTGTGCTGTTTTTTGAAGGCGACAAAGGAGAGGCTCTTTTTGTTATCCGGCAAGGTCGGATTAAAATCAGTAAAGCTAGTGTCGACGGGCGCGAACAGATTTTACATATCTTAAAAGACGGTGACATTTTCGCTGAGGTGATTTTATTTGATCAAGGGCCTTACCCGGCAACGGCAGAAGCTGTGGAAGATTCAACTTGCTGGCTTTTGCGCAGTACTGATATGGGAAAGCTGCTGCAGAGTCAGCCGTTGCTTGCGGTGACATTGCTGAAAATCATGAGCAGGCGTCTGCGCCAGGCTCAGCTATTGATTCGAGATTTGGCGCTTCACGATGCCTATGGGAGACTGGCCGGGCTGCTGCTGCAGTTTAGTCGGCGTGAAGGCAAAAAAACGGCAGACGGAATGCTTCTCGACCTGGAATTGACCAGGCAGGAGATGGCTAGTATGATTGGCACGTCCAGAGAGACGGTAACCAGGATTTTGAGCCGTTTTCAAAAGGACGGAATTCTAAAGCTGGACAAGCAGCGTATTATCATCCGAGATGAAGAAAAACTCTGTGATTGGACATAATTTTGGGCACACTACCTAAATAGGGGGTGCCTTTTTTTATGCGTGCAATTACTGATTTACACACTCATACGCTTTACAGTCATGGGAAAGGAAGCATTGAAGATAATGTGCGTGTGGCAATAAAACGAGGCTTACAGGCGGTGGGGATAGCAGACCACGGCCCCAGCCATTTTTTTATCGGTATTGGCGGGGTTGATGCCTTTAGGCGGATAAAAAAAGAAATTGAAGCTCTACGCCATAAGTATCCTGAGGTAAAAATTCTTTTTGGAGTCGAAGCAAATATTGTTGATACTGACGGTACAATTGACGTGGCCGGCAGCATTTTGCATGAACTGGATTTTTTGCTGGTCGGCTATCATAAAATGGTTCGACCACGCAGTTTTACTTTTTTGTGGCAGCTTGCTCGTAACTATTGGTCCGGTTGGTCTAAAACAAGCGATGCTCTGCTGCGCGCGGCTAATACTGCGGCAATTACAGCAGCGGTGCGGCGTTATCCTATAGCAGCGATTACTCATCCAGGTCTGCAGATTAATATTGATACTGCCGAACTTGGTCGGGTTTGTAAAGAATATGGCACAGCTTTGGAAATTAACAGTTCCTATGGCAATGAGTTAGAGCCGTATATCAGTGAGGCGCTTCCCACCGGAGTCGGATTCTTGCTTTGCAGCGATGCGCACGTTTCGGAACGTGTAGGTGATTTTTCGCAAGCGTACCGTTTAGTCCGGCAGCTGAAGATTCCAGAAGAGCGAATTGTTAATCTGGAAAAATAGAGTCTTTAAAAAAGGGAAACTGAGGGTGCGAGCCGAAACTGTTTTAGTAAGAGAGTAGACGCACATGTTTTACAAGAGGTGGGTAGCCCTCACCCTAACCCTCTCCCAGAGGGAGAGGGGATACATAGGCCTTTAAGAAGGAGAGGGGACACTCTAATACCCTCTCCACCCATTGGGGGAGAGGGCTAGGGTGAGGGGGGTAAGCTATTTGGAAATTGGGGGGGCGAAGATGTCGGAGAATATTCGTTTTGTGTTAATCACCGGACTTTCAGGCGCAGGAAAAAGCCAGGCGATTCGCAGTTTTGAAGATCTGGGCTATTTTTGTATCGATAATTTGCCGCCCATGCTGATTCCTAAGTTTGCCGAATTAGCGGCTCATTCTGAGGGAAAAATCAACCGCATTGCCCTGGTCTCCGATATTCGTGGCGGCGAGTTTTTTGACAGTCTGCATGAGGCGTTGCAAATGCTGGAAGAAATCGGCCTTGATTACGAGATTATCTTCCTGGAGGCTGACGACGAGTCGTTGATTCGCCGTTTTAAAGAGACGCGCCGACGCCATCCGCTGGCTGCAAAGGGCAGTATTGCAGAAGGAATTAAAGAAGAAAGAAGATTGTTGGCACAAATTCGCAGTAAAGCAGATAAAATAATAGACACCACAATGCTTACGCCCCACCAGCTCAAAGAGGAGATTACCTCCCTCTACGCACCGGACAGCGAGCAGGAGAATATTTTAATCACTTTAGTAGCTTTCGGCTTCAAATACGGGATCCCTTTGGATGCCGATCTGGTTTTTGACGTTCGCTTTCTGCCTAACCCTCATTATGTTGAACATCTGCGTCCTTTGACAGGCAATAACGAGGAAGTTAAAGAATACGTTTGGAAATGGTCAATTACGCATAAGTTTTTTCAAAAGCTGGTAGATATGATTCAGTTTCTTGTGCCTTGCTATATTAAAGAGGGAAAACCACAGCTTGTGATCGCTATCGGTTGTACCGGCGGCAAGCATCGTTCCGTTTCAATTGTTAATGAGCTGGAGAAGATTCTCAAAGGGAAAAATTACCGCGTGGTAAAAGAGAACAGGGATATTAATAAGTCTTGAGTTTGAGGAGAATTTGACGATGCAAATTCGTGACTTTTTATTTGGTTTAGCCTTAGGGGGAGCCGCCTTTTTCTTTCCGCGCCGCCTTGGCGGGGTGCGCGGAAAAAACTCAGAGTTGCGGGAGACGCCCTATCAAAAATATTGTCGTGAAAACGGCGCAAAAGTAGCTGCCATAGGTGGCGGCACCGGACTTTCCACATTGCTGCGCGGATTAAAGAAGTATAGCTCGAATCTATCGGCTATTGTTAATGTCACAGACGACGGGGGAAGTTCGGGCTGTTTACGCGAAAAGTTAGCCATCCTGCCTCCCGGGGATATTCGCAATTGCTTGCTTGCGCTCGCCAATACCGAACCACTGCTGGAAAAGGTATTTCAATATCGGTTTGCCGCAATAGATGGCTTGCAAGGTCATAATTTAGGGAATTTGTTTCTCGCAGCGCTAAGTGATGAATTTGGCTTTGAGGAAGCGCTGTCAGTCGCCAGTCGTGTGCTGGCAGTTAAAGGTGAAGTGCTGCCGGTGACTCTCGAGAACGTGAACCTTGTCGCGCACTTTGCCGACGGCCGCTCGATTCGCGGGGAAAGTCGCATCACTGCTGAGCGCGGGAAAATTTGTCGGCTTTCCTTGGATCCGGATACCTCTCAAATTTATCCGGCGGCAGCTCAAGCTATTCGGGAAGCAGAAATTATCTTGGTCGGTCCAGGCAGCTTGTACACCAGTGTGCTCGCTAATTTGCTGGTGCCGGGTGTTGTGACAGCTATCAGGGAAAGCAAAGCGAGAAAAGTATATATCTGCAATGTAATGACTCAGCCGGGCGAAACGGACAGCTATACCGCAGCCGATCATTTGCAGGCAATTGATGAGCATGTGGGTTCAGGTATTTTTGATTTGGTTGTGGTTAATAACAATCTTAATATTCCCGCCTCGCTTTTAGACAAATACCGGCTTGAAGGCTCTGTTCCGGTGCTTCCTGATGTCGAGCGCTTAACTCAAATGGGGGTGAGCGTTTTGTCCGGCAAATTGATGTCGCATCATGAGCTTGTCCGTCATGATTCAGACGAATTGGCCGCTATTATCTTTTCTGAAAACTTGGCCTTTAGCAAGGCTGTTGTTGGGAGGAAAATGAAAGGTAGAGCGCATCGTTAAATAAACGGGGAGTGAGGTGTGTTGCATGACATACGCACTGCAGGCGAAAAATGAACTGACCCGTCGTGAATTTGGTAAAGAATGTTGCCAGGCAGCGGAATTGATCGCATTTATCCGTTTAGGCGGTAATATTCAGCTATCAGGCAAGCGGCTTACTTTAAATGTGGTTACATCTAACCCGGCCATCGCTCGCCGGATTTTTTCTCTTTTCAAGCAGCTTTTTCGTCTTAGTTCAGAGCTATTGGTGCGCAGAAAGATCAGGTTACGCAAAAACAATGTTTATCTCATCCGCATCTCGGAATCGGCTCGCGTGCGTGAGGTGCTGACGGGACTAGGGTTAATGTGTGGGGGTGTATTTGTTCAGGAATTGGCTGAACGGATAAAAAAAGAAAAATGCTGTGGCAGAGCCTATTTGCGAGGCGCTTTTTTAGCGGCCGGTTCTGTGTCTAACCCGGAAAATTCATACCATCTGGAAATTTTTACCGACTATCAACAGCAGGCTGATGACTTGGCTGCGCTGATTGAAGCTTTTAGGTTAAAAGCCAAAGTTACTGCCAGAAAAAACGGTTATATAGTTTATTTGAAAGACAGCGAACAGATTGTAGCTTTTTTAAACGTAATCGGAGCACATTCTGCTTTGCTTAACTTTGAAAATGTGCGCATTTTAAAAGATATCCGTAATCGAATTAATCGTTTAGTCAACTTCGAAACTGCTAATGTAAACAAAATGGTGGAAGCTGCGGTAAAGCAGGCAGAGGTTATTCGAGCGATCGAAGACTCTATAGGGCTTGCTGCATTGGAGCCGCCGCTTCAGCAATTGGCAAAGCTGCGCTTGCAGCATCCGGAAGCCAGCCTCCAGGAGTTAGGTGAGATGCTGGAACCAAAACTAGGGAAATCGGGAGTCAATCACAGGATGCGCAAACTGGAAAAGATCTCTAAAAAAATCATAAACAAAAAAGATGGTCAATAAATTTTATTAATTTATGCTGCTTGCGGAGGGTTCTTCGTTGGCAGGATTTTTGCATAGCATTGGCGAATTGCAAATAGTCGGAAAACATACGCAAAGGAGATGCCGTAATGCGGGTTTCCTGTAATGTTAGGTTGGAACAATCACAAAAGTTGATCATGACGCCTGAACTGCAGCAGGCCATTAATTTGTTGCAGCTTTCTGCGCTAGAGCTGCAAACCTATATCCAGAATGAACTGCTCAGCAATCCTGCTTTGGAAATTGAAGATGGCGATGACGGTGAAAAGCGGACTGACGAAGCGATGGTCAGTGAAGTGTTGGAGGAAAATCCGCATGAATGGATGGAATATTTGCGTGATGAAGGCTCTGAGTCTTTGTCTGCTTTCCGTTTGAGACAAAACGACACTGAGCTGGGCTTCGATTATTTTTTAAGCAAGGAACCGACTCTGCAGGAGCATCTGCTTTTCCAGTTGGGACTTTGCAAACTTACTTCTACTGAAAGGCGAATCGGTGAATTTTTAATCGGCAACATTGACCAGCACGGCTATTTAAAAGGTGAAACCGGCGAACTGGCGCTTTTGATTGGTGTAGAGCAGTCTGAAATTAGCGCTGTGTTGGCAATCATTCAGAAATTCGACCCAATCGGTGTTGGTGCCCGCAATTTGCAAGAGTGTTTGCTGCTGCAAATCCAGGAGCGGGGTGATGCCCACCCGTTGGCTTTAGAAATCATCAGTAAATATTTGACAGATGTGGCCGAAAACAAATGCAAAAAAGTTGCTGCCGAACTAGGCGTTGAGCCTGCCGAAGTGCAGGCAGCGGTGGACTATATTCGTACGCTTGAACCAAAGCCGGGCCGTCAAAGAGGCGATGTAAGCGATGTGCGTTATGTAGTACCCGATGTGGCAGTGGAGAAGGTGGCAGGGGAATATATTGTGATGGTTAATGAGCATTCTCTGCCCCGTATTTCTGTTAACCCTTATTATAGGGCATTATTAGGAAAAGAGAACAGTGAGGCTGGTACAAACTCTTTTATTAAAAATAGTTTAGACTCGGCGCTCTGGCTGTTGCGCAGCATTGAACAACGCCGGGTGACTTTGTATCGTGTGACGGCAAGCATTGTGGAAATGCAGCGCAGCTTTTTTGACGAAGGGATTAAACATTTGAAACCATTGATTCTTCGTCAAGTTGCTGATGACATCGGGGTGCACGAATCGACCGTCAGCAGAGCTGTGTCTAACAAATTTGTGCAAACGCCACGCGGTGTTTTCCCCCTAAAATTCTTTTTCTGTTCAGGTGTGGAAGATTTTCACGGTACGGCTGTTTCTTCCGAATCAATCAAGAGTTTTCTGCGCGAACTGATTAATGCAGAAAATGCCCATAGACCGCTTAGTGACCAGAAGTTGGCTGAGTTGTTGGCTAAGCGGGAGATTATTGTTTCCCGACGCACTGTTGCAAAATACCGGGAGGAAACGGGTATTCCTTCATCTACCAGGAGAAAACGAATTTAGCGGAGAATAAGGATGTGCGGAGGCACATCCTTATTCTCCGATTGCTGCAGGAATTTAGCTTTTATTAGCGAATTATCTATGCGGCTTTTGCCTCTGAGTGAAGGGCGAGTGAGGCGAGAAATTATTGTTAGCAGTCAAACCTCCAGAAAAATCCCCTCTCCCATTGGGAGAGGGTTAGGGTGAGGGTCGCGTGTCTAAAAAGATAAACTTTGCTTTAACACTTATTATATTTTAGGGGGGTTACAAAATGACGATTAAAATCGGCGTAAACGGCTTTGGCCGGATCGGACGTGCTTGCATTCGACTTGTAGAGGAGCATCCTGAGCTGGAAATGGTAGCTTTTAACAGCACGAGGGATCCGAAGATGCTGGCTCATCTTTTGCAGTATGATTCACTCTACGGCCGCACACCCTACGATGTGAAGCCGCTAAAAAATGCGCTTTTATTAAATGGGCGGGAAGTAAAAATCCTGGCTGATCGTCACCCCGCAAACCTTAATTGGGGTGATTATGGTGTGGAGATTGTAATTGAAGCCACAGGGTCGTTCAGTGATGCCCTGGAAGCCGGAAAACAACTGGGCGGGAGTGCAAAAAAAGTAATTATTACAGCACCGGCTAAAGGAGAAGATTTTACTATTGTTATGGGGGTAAACGAAGATAAGTATGACCCAGCCAATCACCATGTAATATCTAATGCTTCCTGCACCACCAATTGTCTGGCACCGGTTTGTAAAGTGTTGGATGATCAGTTTGGATTTAAGAAAGGGTTAATGACGACTATTCATGCATATACTAACGACCAAAGGATTTTGGATCTGGCACATAGTGATTTGCGCCGCGCCAGAGCCGCCGCCTTGTCACTGATTCCAACCACTACAGGAGCGGCGCGTGCTGTCTCCATGGTCATGCCCGGGATTCGCGGCAAAGTTGACGGTTTGGCAATTCGCGTGCCGACTCCCACTGTCTCATTAGTTGATCTGGTAGCTGAGCTGGACAACTCTGTCACAGCGGAACAAGTTAATAATGCTTTCCGTCAGGCTGCCGCCGGTCGGATGAAAGGAATTCTTGGTGTTTCTGATGAACCGCTTGTTTCAGTCGATTATAAAGGAGATCCGCGCTCCAGCGTAGTAGACGCTCTTTCCACGATGGTAGTGCAGGATAATCTGGTCAAGGTAATCGCTTGGTATGATAATGAATATGCTTATGCTTGTCGTGTCATTGATCTTGCTCTTTTTATCGCAAAACACGGCCTGTAAATAGAAATGCTGCCGTCTGCATCTTCAGGCTGCGGCAGCTTTTTTCGCGGAGGTGCTTCTTTTGGCAAAAAAATCAGTAAGAGATTTTGACCTGGCAGGCAAAAGGGTCTTTACGCGTGTGGATTTTAATGTGCCCAGAAACGAACAGGGTGAAATTACTGATGATACAAAGATTAGGGCTGCATTACCCACAATCCGCTATATGCTGGCTCAGGGAGCTGCTGTTATTTTAGCCAGCCACCTTGGGCGCCCTAAAGGGAAGCCGGATGACAATTTGCGCATGGACGCAGTGGCTGCGCGCTTGTCTCAGTTGCTTGACAGGCAGGTGCAAAAGGCTGATGAAGTAGTAGGAGAAAAAGTTTCTCTCGCCGCCGCGGCTCTGCTGCCGGGGGAGATTCTTTTGCTGGAAAATGTGCGTTTCCATCCCGGAGAAAAGAGTAATGACGATGCGCTTGCAAAGGCATACGCCGGACTTGCTGATCTGTTTGTATCCGATGCCTTCGGTACGGCGCATAGGGCACACGCCTCAAATACCGGAGTGGCAAAATATCTTCCGGCAGTTGCAGGCTTATTGATGTTGGCGGAAATAGAAAATCTCTCAAAAAGCTTACACAGTCCGCAACGTCCTTTGGTCGCTATTGTGGGGGGCAGTAAAATTGCCGATAAAATTGGCGTTTTACATAACTTATTGAAGAGAGTTGATTCGCTTTTGCTTGGCGGCGGGATGGCCAACACTTTTTTGAAAGCAAGAGGATATCGGCTGGGCAAGTCTTTGGTGGAAGAGGATCAGCTAACGGCTGCAGCTAAAATTATGCAAGAAGCGGCTGCTTTGCAGGTAAACCTTTTATTGCCTTCCGATTTGATTGTGGCAGGTAGCCCGGAAGATGAGCTTGGTGCCCAAGCCGTCACGGTGGATTCAGTGCAGGAAGATAAAATGGCGCTTGATATCGGCCCACAAACAAGAAAGAGCTATGGTGATTTGGTAAGTAAGGCAGGCACTGTATTGTGGAACGGTCCACTTGGCATGTATGAGGTAGACGCTTTTGCTCAGGGGAGCATTGATTTGCTCAACACGCTTGTGCAGTCTGGAGCGTTTTCGATTGTCGGCGGCGGCGATATGATTGCGGCGGTGGAAAAAGCAGGCGTGGATAAGCGTATTTCACATATTTCCACCGGAGGGGGCGCCACGTTGGAGTTTTGGGAGGGTAAAGAGCTGCCTGGCATAGCCGTTTTGCAAGAGCGCTGATTAGAGTAGTTCACGGGAAGGAGTTTGGTATGAGGATACCAATCATTGCCGCTAACTGGAAAATGCACAAGACCGGTGAAGAGGCAACAAGCTTTGTTAATCAACTGGGAAATCAGTTGCAGGCAGAAACTGCCCTGGAAACGGTGATTTGTCCGCCGTATCCTTTGCTTGCTTTAATTGCTGAGTCATGTCAAAAGTATGGCTTCAAACTTGGCGCGCAGAATATGTATTGGGAAACATCCGGCGCTTTTACAGGTGAAGTTTCACCTTTGCTGCTCAAAGATTTGGGTGTGCAATATGTGATCATCGGTCACTCGGAGCGGCGGCAGTTTTTTGCTGAGACAGACCAGCAGGTGTCTCGCAAAGTAAGAGCAGCCTTTGCCCATGAGCTTGTACCTATTGTCTGTGTGGGGGAAACACTGCAACAACGTAAGGCGGAACAGACAAACAGTGTTGTGGGGGAGCAGGTTAGCGTTGCCTTAAGGGGTCTGGACCCCTCCCAAGTTCGCAGAGTAGTTGTGGCCTATGAACCTGTTTGGGCAATCGGCAGCGGTTTGACAGCCAGCGCTCATGACGCAGCCGCTGTGGCTCGCCATATACGCAAAATAATTGGCGAGATGTTTAGCCTCAAAGTAGCACGTGATGTGAGAGTTCAATATGGTGGCAGTGTTAAGCCGGAAAATATTGATGAATTTTTGCGCGATGTTGAGATTGATGGTGCCTTGGTAGGCGGCGCCAGCCTTGATCCGTTAGTTTTTGCCGCTATTTTGCAAAACGCTTGGGGAGCAGTTGTCTCATGAGTCGCCCACGCCCCCTTGCGCTGATTATTCTGGATGGCTGGGGTCTAGGCAGAAAAAAGAACGGCAACGCTCTCTACCAAGCGCAGATACCGTTTTATCACCAGCTTATTGAAAAATTCCCGCTCGCGCGTCTTAAAGCAAGCGGCGAAGAAGTAGGGCTCCCGAAGGGACAGATGGGTAACTCAGAAGTTGGACATCTAAATATTGGTGCCGGCAGAATTGTTTGTCAGGAGTTGCCCCGGATTGATAAGGCCATCGAGGATGGTTCTTTCTTTGAAAACGAGAAATTTTTAGCGGCTATTGCCTACGCAAAAACAAATCATTCCGCGCTGCATTTGTTGGGCTTGCTATCAGACGGCGGAGTTCATAGTCATTCGCGTCATCTCTATGCCTTATTGGAACTTGCGAAACATGAGAATATGGATAGAGTCTTTGTTCATGCTGTCTTGGACGGGCGGGATGTGGCTCCCACCAGTGCCAATGAGCATTTGCTTGCCTTGGAAAATAAAATGAGCGAAATAGGTGTCGGTAAAATTGCTACCGTCTCTGGCCGTTATTATACCATGGATCGCGACAGACGATGGGAGCGGTTGGCATTGGCTTATAATGCCATGGTCTACGGCAGAGGAGAAGCGGCTGCCGTGGCAACGCACGCATTGGAGTCTGCATATGAGCGGAAAGAAACTGATGAATTTGTCAGACCGACTGTGATTCTGGACAAAAATAGCTTGCCGCTGGCTACTATCAAGACGACTGACGCCTTGATTTTTTTCAATTACCGCCCTGATCGAGCCAGGCAAATTACCCGTGCGTTCACAGATGCCGATTTTAGCGGATTTGACCGCGGCGAAAATCATCCCTACCCTTATTTTGTCAGCATGACTCAGTATGATGAAAAAATCAATGTGCCGGTAGCTTTTTTGCCGGATCATCCAAGCAGTACGCTGGGGGAAGTCTTAGCTAACGCCGGGTTGAGGCAGTTGCGTATTGCTGAAACGGAAAAATATGCCCATGTTACGTTTTTTTTCAGCGGTGGTGAGGAGAAATGTTTTCCTGGTGAAGAACGCATTTTGATACCTTCACCGAAAGTCCCTACATATAATTTTCAGCCGGAGATGAGTGCGCCGCAAGTAACAAAGCGGGTGTTGCAGGAAATAAAAGATGATCGTTTTGATGTGATTGTCTTAAATTTTGCCAATCCAGATATGGTAGGACATACCGGTGTGCTGGAAGCCGCCGTTAAAGCGGTTGAGGCGGTGGATGAATGCCTGCGGGAGGTGGTGACGGCAGTGCTTGAAAAAGGCGGCATAGCCATCATTACTTCGGATCACGGCAATGTGGAACAGATGACGGCGGGAAGAAACAATTTGAGTTTTACTGCTCATACCCCAAATCCGGTTCCGTTTATTTTGGCGTCTTCTCCGTCACAAAGGTTGCGTAAAAGCGGAATTTTAGCGGATGTGGCTCCCACAGTTCTGGAACTGCTCGGTCTGCCTAAGCCGGCTGAAATGACCGGCACATCGCTTCTAATCCGTCTTTCTCAACAGAGGGGACAGGCTAAGACTAAGAAGACAGGAGGTCAGAAAGATGAGTAAGATAATTAAAATTTTTGCGCGTGAGATTTTGGATTCCAGAGGAAATCCTACCATGGAAGTTGACGTGTCATTGTCGGGAGGTGGTTTTGGCAGGGCAGCCGTACCGTCCGGCGCGTCTACCGGCGCGTTTGAAGCTATAGAGTTGCGCGACAATGACAGTAAGCGATATTTAGGCAAAGGAGTGCTGCGAGCTGTAAGGAATGTCAACGAGATAATTGCCCCTGCTTTAAAGGAGACTGACGCTTTAGAACAGGCGACAATAGACCAAATGCTGATTGAGCTGGATGGAACAGCAAACAAAGGCAAATTGGGAGCAAACGCCATCTTGGGTGTCTCCATGGCGGTGGCTAAGGCGGCTGCAGATTCTTTGGGCCTTCCTGCGTATCGCTACCTAGGCGGTGCCAATGCCAGACTTCTGCCGGTGCCAATGTTAAATATTTTAAACGGCGGCCAGCATGCTGATAATAACGTGGACATTCAGGAATTTATGGTTCTGCCTGTTGGCGCGCCCAGCTTTGCCGAGGCTTTACGTGTGGGAACAGAAATATTTCACCATTTAAAAAAAGTGCTCCAAAAAAAGGGGCTGAATACAGCCGTAGGAGACGAAGGCGGCTTTGCGCCAAACCTTGAGTCCAACGAAGCAGCACTGGCTGTAATTATGCAGGCTATTGAGGCGGCGGGCTATAGCCCCGGCAGGGATGTCGTGCTGGCGCTCGATGTGGCGGCAAGTGAGATCTATAGGGATGGTCTGTACCATCTCGACGGTGAAGGGCTGCAAAAGACGTCTCAAGAGATGGTGATATTTTATGAGAAACTGGTAGCCGCTTACCCGATTGTTTCTATTGAAGACGGTCTGGCCGAGGAGGACTGGGAAGGCTGGAAGCTGCTGACGAACGCGCTGGGCAAACAGGTGCAACTTGTGGGTGACGACTTGTTTGCAACTAATATGGAGAGGTTGCAGCGGGGGATCGATACTTCTACCGGCAATGCAATTTTAATAAAACTGAACCAAATTGGTTCTGTGACAGAGACGATGGATTGTATCGCTCTTGCTCAGAAACATGGTTATAAAACTATAATCTCCCACCGGTCGGGAGAAACAGACGACACTACGATTGCCGACTTAGCTGTGGCAACAGCCGCCGGTCAAATCAAGACCGGAGCGCCATCCCGCGTAGACCGGGTAGCCAAGTATAACCGTTTGCTTCGGATTGAAGAAGAACTGGGCGGCAGTGCCCGCTTTGTCGGCAATCAGTTTGTTTCGTTTGGAAAGGATGGAAGAGGTTAGCCCCCACATTCCCCTCTCCCTCTGTTCAGAAAATAGCCCCCACATTCCCCTCTCCCTCTGGGAGAGGGTTAGGGTGAGGGCAAAGGCAAAAATCTCTTCTTCTGCTGGCGCCACCGCCGACATAACTGTCTATTGTTGACTTAGGCAGGGCAGAGTGCTATACTCGTTATGTATCATCATGCATAACGAAGGAGGATAATAATGATTAAGAGGTTATCATCTTGGTTAGTAGGTCTGTTTCTATTGCTCTTTGTCATGACGGCTGCTAATGGTTTTGCGAGTGCTGCCGAAATAAGGGTTTTGCTTGACGGTCGGCCGCTCTCGATGGAAGTTAAGCCGCAACTTGAAGGCGGGACGGTATTGGTACCGCTGAGAGCTGTTCTCGGCGCTTTTGGCGCGGAAATGCATTGGGACGGCAGAACCAGGAGTGTAAGTATTTCCAGGGGGCGGGCGAATCTTGGTCTGACGATCGGCAGTACGGCGGCGACGATTAATGGCGCGAGGATTCAGCTTGCTGTAGCGCCTAGAATTGTCAATGGCAGAACATTGGTGCCGCTGCGTTTTGTCAGTGAATCATTAGGTTCACAGGTTGACTGGCGGAGCAGGGACTTAACGGTGGCTATTGCCCGTCCGGCTAAAAGGCAGCTCACTTTAGCAACTACCACCAGCACATATGATTCTGGTCTTTTGCAGGCAATGCTGCCTGTATTTGAAAATGCTTTTGATTACGAGGTCAGAATAATTTCTGTCGGTACAGGCGCGGCTTTAGCTCTGGGCAGAGACGGCAACGCAGACGTTGTCTTGGTTCATTCCAGAGATCTGGAGCTGCAGAATGTGGCACAGGGTCACTTCATCGGACGGCGTGAGGTGATGTATAATGATTTTGTTATTGTCGGCCCTGCGGCTGATCCCGCAGGCATCCGGAGGGCGGCAAACGCTCCTGCTGCTCTAAGAGCAATTGCTGGGGCAGGAGCTACTTTTGTTTCCCGCGGGGATAATTCCGGTACTCATCTTAAAGAAAATGAACTTTGGCGGGCGGCGGGACTGACACCGAGCGGAGCATGGTACTTAAGGGCAGGTGCCGGCATGGCCGACACCCTGCGGATGGCTGATGAGCGAAATGGTTACACTCTCACAGACCGCGGCACTTTTTATGGGCAGCAGGAAAAATTGGATCTGGCTCTTCTTTTTGAGGGAGGGGAAATTATGCACAATCAGTACGGCATTATGGCTGTTAATCCGGCACGACATCCTAGGATTAACTATGAAGGCGCCACTGATTTAATCCAATTTTTTATTTCTCGGCGAGGTCAGTCCTTGATTGCAGATTTTAAAGACGCTCGCGGCAGGCAACTCTTTTTTCCGACTGCCCATCTTTTAAGATAATCACCGCTTGTCTGTTGCTGATTGTTAAACTTTCCCGGATAATCAGGCTTTCTTTTCTGTTACAGGGGGCGCAGTCACTTAGGCTGCGCTCCCTGTGAGTTATTTTGCCACAGCGGAATATGCTGAAAAAGATAAATCGTTTGTTGTTTTTTACAAATCTCTATGATAGAATATTTTTGTGCTCTAAGGCAGAGTGTGGCGGAGGTTATTTCCCCAATATTTTGACAAATTAAACTGTAGCCCAACAAAGGAGGTGTGGTGGATGGAAATAGTAATTAACATCTTGTTTCTGCTGGCAGCTTTGGGAATGATTTCAGCCGTTCTTTTGCAGTCTTCCAAATCGGCCGGTCTTTCCGGAGCAATTACCGGCGCTTCCCAGTCCATGTTTGGCAGAAAAAAAGGCGTAGATGATTTGTTGGCAAAACTGACTGTAATTTTTGCTGTTTTGTTTATGGTGCTGGCGATCGTCTTGACGATCCTAAGAGCTTAACCCGGCATGCCGGGTCAAGATATAGAGATAAATAGAAGGAGGAAAAAGAAACAGTATGGAAAATCTTGTAATGTTGGCTCCACTTGCCGGTGTAGTCGCCCTGTTGTTCACTTTCTATTTGACTGGTAAAGTCAAAAAGATGGATCCAGGCAACGAAAGAATGCAGGAAATTGCCAAAGCTATTCAAGAGGGCGCCATGGCTTTTATTAGCCGTGAATACCGGATTCTTGCGATTTTTGTAGTTATTCTTTTTCTCGTCATCATGTTCGCTCTTGACTTGCCTACTGCTATTGCATATTTGGTGGGTTCCTTTGCCTCAGCTTTAGCCGGTTTTATCGGGATGAGAATTGCTACCAAAGCCAATGTAAGAACTACTAGTGCTGCCAGAAATGGAACTAACGAAGCCTTGACCGTGGCATTCTCTGGCGGTGCCGTTATGGGTCTTTCTGTAGTTGGTTTAGGCTTGCTGGGATTGAGCGTGCTGTATTTGATTTTCAAGGATGTGCAAATACTTACCGGTTATGCCCTGGGTGCCAGTTCTATTGCTCTGTTTGCCCGCGTGGGCGGTGGCATCTATACTAAGGCAGCTGATGTCGGTGCCGACTTAGTCGGCAAGGTTGAAGCCGGTATCCCTGAAGATGACCCGCGCAACCCTGCTGTTATTGCTGATAACGTGGGTGACAATGTGGGTGACGTGGCAGGTATGGGCGCCGACTTGTTTGAATCTTATGTGGGAGCTATTATTGCGGCCATCACTATTGGCGTTGTGCTTTACGGTATGCCTGGTGTTCTTGTTCCCATGCTTGTCTCTGCCACCGGGATTATTGCAGCGATTATCGGCACTTTCTTTGTTAAAGCAAAAGAGGGTGTCAAGCTCTCCACATCGTTGGAGCGCGGCACTCTTGTCAGTGGCATTATTGTAATTATTGCCGCATATTTCATCATTAATGCTTATCAAGGAGTTCTTGGAGGAATAGGTTCATTTTATGCAGTAGTTTCCGGTCTGCTTGCCGGGATTTTTATTGGCCGTATCACTGAATACTACACTTCCGATCATTACACCCCAGTGAAAGGAATCGCGCAAGCATCAGTAACCGGTTCCGCTACAACAATTATTTCTGGGTTGGCTGTCGGTATGCGCTCTACACTTTTGCCCAGCTTAGTCCTTGGTGCCGCTATTTTGATAGCTTATGGGACGGCAGGTCTGTATGGGATTGCTATTTCCGCGGTAGGTATGCTGGCAACAGCAGGCATGACCATTGCTGTGGACGCTTATGGACCGATTGCTGATAATGCAGGCGGAATCGCCGAAATGTCTCACCTGGATAAATCGGTGCGTAAGGTTACAGACCAGTTGGATGCCATGGGGAACACAACTGCTGCCATCGGCAAAGGTTTTGCCATTGGTTCCGCAGCTTTAACAGCTCTTGCTCTCTTTACGGCCTATACCGAAACTGCTCAAATCCCTTCCATCGACATCACTAATGCTAAAGTAATTGCAGGATTGCTGCTTGGCGGAATGCTTCCCTTCTTCTTTTCTGCTTTGACCATGGAGGCTGTCGGTCGCGCCGCCTTTGATATGATTGAGGAGGTACGTCGCCAGTTCCGTGAAATTCCCGGCCTGATGGAGGGGAAAGCAAAACCGGATTACGCCCGTTGTGTTGACATTTCCACCGCCGCCGCGCTAAAGCAAATGGTGTTGCCAGGTTCGCTGGCTGTGATTGCACCGTTGTTGACCGGCTTTGTCCTTGGCGCAGAAGCGTTAGGCGGTCTATTAGCAGGCGCAACAGTCGCTGGCGTATTAATGGCGATTTTCATGGCTAACGCCGGTGGAGCCTGGGATAACGCTAAAAAGTTTATTGAAGGCGGCGCTCATGGCGGCAAGGGTTCAGACGCACACAAAGCTGCTGTCGTTGGGGATACTGTTGGGGATCCTTTCAAAGACACATCCGGTCCCTCGCTAAATATTCTAATCAAGCTGATGAGCATTGTTGCACTTGTTTTTGCGCCTCTTTTTGTCGGTGTTGCCCCCTTAATAGATCTTCTCTTTTAGTCGTACAATAGATTGCAGCATGGAGCGGCGTAACGACGCCGCTCTTTATATTTTATTAGCATAGGAAATTATATCGTTCAGGGAAGCTACGATCCTATTTTTTATACGTGCTGATTACTATTTTTTCAGGAGGAGCAAAGATGGAGCGTGCGGAAGCGCTTAATTTGGTTAAAAAACACGTAAAAAACAAAAACTTAATTAAACATATGATCGCCACGGAGGCAGTGATGGGCGCGTTGGCCCAACGCTTTGGTGCCGACGTACAGGCTTGGCGATTGGCAGGCCTTGTCCACGATCTGGATTATGATAAGACGGTTGAACAACCGGAACAACATGGACTTCTTACAGCGCATATCCTTGAAGAACTGAACTTTTCCGCAGAAATAATCCAGGCAGTTCGCGCCCATAATAAACTTTTGGGCGATACTCGCATCAGCAGCATGGATCAGGCGCTCTATGTTGCAGATCCGGTCACCGGCTTGATTGTAGCCGCGGCACTGATTCATCCGGCTAAAAAGTTATCAGCCATTGACAGCCGGTTTGTGCTAAACCGCTTTGCCGAAAAGCACTTTGCGCGTGGGGCAGACAGGGAACAAATTAAAGCCTGCAGCCTGTTGGGTCTAACTCTTGAAGAATTTATTGGCATCAGTCTGGAAGCGATGCAGAATGCCTCCGAAGAACTGGGGCTCTAAGGAAGGATGCCAAAAGAAATGAGGCGGATACATGAGTTTTGAGGAAAAAGTGTTAAATTATATGCGTGAAAGCGCATATAAGCCTTTAAAAGCAGAAGAATTGAGCCGGCAGCTTGGCATCAGCGAAAAAAGAGAGATCAAACGCTTTCAAGGTTTTCTGGAGGAAATGGAACAGGAAGGCAAAGTGATTAAAAATCGCTATGGCTTGTATGGTATTCCCGAAAAAATGAATCTTGTGGTAGGGAAACTGCAGGGTCATCAGTCCGGTTTTGGTTTTATTATTCAGGACAACCCTGATACTAGTGACGTTTTTGTCCCTGCCAACCAGATGAATGGCGCTATGCACGGTGATAAAGTGGTGGCACGCTTACTTAAAAGTTCCGGCAGCAACAGGAAGAACGAAGGCGAGATTATCCGTATTCTACAGCGCCGTTCCAAGTTGATAGTGGGCCGCTATGAAGCCGGACGGCAATTCGGATTTGTCATACCAGACGATCAGCGCATCGCACAAGACATTTTTATTCCCAAAGGGGAAACAAAACAGCTTAAAAACGGTATGAAGGTTCAGGTTGAAATTACCCGTTGGCCTGAGCAAAGACGCAATCCAGAGGGAGTAATTGTTGATGTCCTTGGTTTCCTTGGGGAAAAGGGGGTAGACACTCTTTCGATTATCAAAAAGCATGAGTTGCCGGAGGAATTTCCCCCGGATGTATTAAGAGAACTGGAAGCTTACAGCCGTCAGTTGTCTGCAGACGAACTTTCAGGGCGGCGCGATCTGCGTGACCTTGTGATGGTAACGATTGATGGTGTTGATGCCAAAGATTTGGATGACGCCGTTTCGCTTCATAAAAAAGATAATGGAAACTGGGAGTTGGGTGTTCACATTGCCGATGTCGGTTATTATGTTAAAGAAGGCACAGCTTTAGATAAAGAAGCATTTCAGCGCGGCACCAGCATTTATTTGGTCGATCGTGTGATTCCTATGTTGCCGCCGAAGCTTTCTAATGACCTTTGCAGCTTAAATCCTCAAGTTGATCGCCTAGCCATAAGTGCCTTTATGGAATTTAATCATCAGGGAGAATTGTTAGCCCATCATTTTGTCCCCAGTGTAATCTGTACGCGGGAAAGAATGACTTACGATGAGGTTCGAGGTATCCTAGAAGATCAAAACAAAGATTTACGCAAGCGGTACAGTATGCTTGTTCCTATGTTTGAAGAAATGCGCCGCCTGGCTTTGCTGCTCAGGGAGAAGCGCTTTAAGCGCGGCGCTTTGGATTTCGCGGTTCCCGAAATAAAAGTGAAACTGGATGATGACGGCAAACCGGTTGCGCTTGAGAAGCGTCCCCGCACGATTGCAGAAATTATTATCGAAGAGTTTATGTTGGTTTGCAATGAAACGGTGGCCGAACACTTCTTTAGACTGAAACTTCCCTTTATTTATCGGGTGCATGAAAAACCTGCCGACGAGAAGATGCTTCTCTTTCGTGATTTTATCCAAGGACTTGGTCTTTCCATTAAAGGTGCGCCGGAAAAGATTCACTCGTCCTCACTGCAGGCTCTGTTGCGCAAGCTGGCAGGCAAGCCTGAGGAGCGGGTTGTTAACACGGTGCTTTTAAGGACAATGAAGCAGGCACGTTATTCTTCAGAAAACGCCGTTCACTACGGCTTGGCAGCCGAATTTTATACCCACTTCACTTCTCCTATCCGCCGTTATCCTGATTTGGTGGTTCACCGGCTGTTGCGCGAATATCTGTCTGGGATGCCTTCAGCAAAAAGGCTTGCCAAAATTGCTAAAAATAATTACAACACCGCAGATCGCTCATCCACTCGTGAACGTTTGGCGATGGAAGCAGAGCGGGAAAGCGTTGAGATGAAAAAAGTCGAATTTATGCTAGGAAAGGAAGGCCAGGAATATGATGCCGTCATTTCCGGGGTTACTTCTTTTGGCTTGTTTGCCGAACTTGATAACTTGGTGGAAGGGTTAATTCATGTTTCCAGTATGGATGATGATTATTATAATTTTCATGAGAATAAACTGACTCTCATCGGGGAGCGAACTGGAAAAGCATACCGAATCGGTCAGCCGGTCCGGGTTATCCTAAAGCGCGTTGACAAAGAAAGCCGTCAAATTGATTTTACTCTTACCCGTACGCAATGTTGACAGCTTTAAATGGTCAAGAACTTCAAGCAAAAGCCGTTGAGTTGACGAAAAATACGACAAATGCTATAATTATTACAGGAGAGAGATAGCTGACCCTATTTGTTTGTAGCAAATAGGGTTCTTTAGCGGAAGAGGTTTGTATGGAAGAAAAGGTATTCGCTAAAAACCGCAAAGCATTTCATGATTACCACATTGATGAAAAATATGAGGCCGGCATGGTGCTTACCGGAACAGAAGTAAAATCTATTCGCTCTGGCAAGGCAAACCTTAAAGATAGTTATGCTCGCATTGAAAACAGTGAAGTATTTATCCACAATATGCATGTCAGCCCATACGAACAAGGCAATCGTTTTAATCATGAGCCTCTCCGTAAACGAAAAGTTCTCATGAATCGCCGGGAAATCAGTCGTCTAATAGGTCTCACCCGGGAAAAAGGGTATACGCTAATTCCGCTCAAGCTTTATGCAAGAAAAGGTTTTATCAAAGTTGAAATCGCCTTGGCGCGCGGTAAAAAGCAGTACGATAAACGTGACGCCATAGCGACAAAGGAAGCAAAACGAGAAGTTGAAAGAGTGTTCAAGGAGCGGCAGTATCAATAATTTGGGGGCGTTTTGGATTCGACGTAGGTTGAATGGGTGAGAGTCGCGAGTCCGGGCCCATGACCCGGTTAAAAACGTGGAAAAGGCTTAAACGCCAACGATAATTACGCTCTCGCTGCTTAATTAGCAGCGTGTCCGCTAGCTCCGAGCCTGTAGGCGCTAGTCCGGGCATCGACTAATCAGGCTACCGGTTTTACGGTTGGCAGAGCCAAAAAAACCGGGAATCAAAACTGTGCTAGCGAAAATGAATCCCGCCTCAGGGAGTCCTTTACGCGAAATTAAATCTGAGGATACACTCGTAGAAGCTTTTGCTGGTTTGCCTGCGGACAGGGGTTCGACTCCCCTCGCCTCCACCAAATAATCTACCATCTATTGATACAATGAATTGTGTCGGTGGGTGGTTTTTGTTTTTCCCGAAAATGCAGCAATAAAGCCATTCTCGCGGTTTCGCAGAACGGCTTTTATTATTTTATGGCAGTTATGTTCTGCCATTTTCGGAGGCGAGGGGACATGAACCTATGGCCTTTTAACTGCCTGAAACCGATAAGCCGTTAAAAGATAGAGGGGGTGTGCATCCGATTTCTGGGGGGTGTGCAAAGAGGGGTGTGCAAAATTCGGACAAAAAAGGACGCCCATCTCCGGCTTATTCAGTTAGCTGTGTATGCGGACATTCCTCGCATACCTCTGCTGCCCCAACCGGCAATTCATCATCAATCGCCGAAGGCTTAATTAAGCCGTATGCGACCATGTTTATATCATAGCAATATCCTTCGCTTATCTCTTTGTCCAGCAATGGACACCTATACACATTATCTGACAATCCTGTCCGCCTCCCTTATTGGACACTTCTTCCTTCCCGGTAAGCTTTCCTTGCTTGATTCAAACTCATTTCATTTGCACCCCCGGGAAAATCAGGATCATCCTTTTGGATTGGATCGTCTTCCCATCCGCAGTTACTACACACTTCATACAGCGATTCTGCGTCAAGCGTAATTTTTTCACAACATGGACACTTTTTCAAACTCATTATTTACCATCTCCATACTTCATCAATCTGCTTTCTCCAATACGCTTTAACCCAGTTCGGTCCGTCAGAGAAAAACCTTATCGTGCCGCTTCCAATTACTTACTATATTATTATACTTCATTTTTTGAAGACCTGCGAGGGTTTTCGAACTGTGGGGACCTGATGCGTCGCATAGCCAGCAAACCGAAAAAACCGTTTACAGGCTGTGTTACTATCCCTCAATTTCCGCTCCATCCTTAAATCTATAAACCAGTTTGCCTTTTATCGTTATGGTAAGCTTCGCAACCGCCACCGCCCACAGTTTATCGTCAAATTCATCTAAGACCATTGGGCATGATTCAATACCCTTAATGAAGGTTTCGAGCATCAGGAACTTGTTCTGGTGCTCCCGGCGTTGCTCATCCAGTTCAGCAAGCCGCTCGGAGGCTTTGCGGTACCGCTCCATGTATCCGGTGTGCCGCCCATTGAATTCTTCCTGACTGACCGCGACTCTTGCGTTCTCAGAGATTGCTTTTTTTGTTAGTTCAGTAACAATCTCAATCTCACGGCGTACTTCTGCTAACTCCGCCTCAATAGCCGAGCAATCGCATAAAGTCTCCTGCGCAAAGCGGCAGTTGGCTAATAATTCCTCGCGTCCGCCCATCAATGTGTTGAACGCTACCAGGAATCGCTGTTTAATATCATCTTCCGTGACATGGGGCGTTTGGCAATGCTTATCGTTTTTGTACTTCTCATTGCACCGCCAGATTACCCGGCGGTATTTGCTGTTTGAACCCCAGACCTTGGAGCCGTAAAACCCTCCGCAATCGCCACAGACTATTTTCGCCGAAAACGGGCTGCCGCAGCCACATGGCCTGCCGAGACCCTTGCGCCGCTCGATTTCCGCCTGCAACGCGTCGAACTCATCCGGCTCGATAATGGCGGGGTGGCTGTTTTGAACATAGTATTGCGGAACCTCGCCCTCGTTGTTTTTCCGCTTTTTAGTCAGGAAGTCCACTGTAAAGCCTTTTTGCAAAAGGGCATCGCCCTTGTATTTCTCATTTCCAAGCATGCTCTTTACCGTGGCGACCTGCCATCTCTTTTTCCCTGCCGGCGATGGAATGCCTTGGCTAGCGAGCTGCTTGGCAATCGCCGATGGTGTTTTGCCTTCCATGAACAGCCGGAATATCATCCGTACAATCTCGGCTTCGGATTCAACAATCCTCGGCAGGCCGTCCTCACCCTTTTCATAACCGAGAAATTGGCCGTATGGCAGGCTGACCTTGCCGTCCGCCATGCGCTTGCGCTGCCCCCAAGTGACATTCTCGGAGATGGAACGGCTTTCCTCCTGCGCAAGGCTGGACATTATCGTGATGAGAAGCTCACCCTTGCTGTCCAGCGTATAAATGTTCTCTTTCTCGAAGTAGATCTCCACTCCTTTTTCCTTTAGCTGGCGCACTGTCACAAGGCTGTCCACCGTGTTCCTCGCGAAGCGGGATACGCTTTTGGTGATGATGAGGTCAATCTTGCCGTCAAGAGCATCGGCAATCATCTGCTTAAAGCCGTCACGTTTCTTTGTATTCGTGGCGCTAATCCCCTCATCGGTGTAGACCCGTACAAACTCCCAGTCCGCGCGATCCTTGATGTACTTTGTATAGTAGTCCACCTGCGCCTCGTAGCTGGTTAGCTGCTCTTCGCTATCAGTGGAAACCCTGGCATATGCCGCAGTCCTTCGTTTAGTGTTCAGATGTGTACCATTGGCGGAGTTTTGGCGAATGGTTGCCGGTATTATCCTTACGCTTGAAGCCATTTTATCGCCCCCCTTTCGCTCTTTGGCTGGCCGCATGGCGCATCTCGTCCGTCCAGCTTTCGCGGCGCGACCTGTCCTGCCAGGCCTTTTCGGTTGTCCTGCCATCGCGGAACACAAAGACAAGCATGTTGAACTCAGGTACCCGGATTTCAGAAATTTCTCTTATGAAGATTCCAGCATCAAATTCTTCCTGACCGAGAACCTCGGCGCTGGTTGTATAAAGAACCCGTTCCGGTATCTGCTTGGCGTGACAGGCGGCTTTGCCTTCCTTTAAGAAAGTGGAACACTGCCAGGCTGCCCTCCCGGCGGTAACCTTCCGCTTGTACTTCTTGCCGCAGTTTTCGCACCGGATGATGCCGCTGAAGGGGTATCGGCTACCGGTATCGCCCTTTGCGCCGCAGCTCCTGCGCCGCTCTTCCATGACCGCCTGTACTCTCTCAAAGGTTGCCGTATCAATGATAGCCGGGTGAGTGCCCTCTGCCAAATACTGCGGCAGCTGGCCTTTGTTCCAGACCAGCTTTTTTGTCAAATGGTCGGCGACATACTTTTTCTGTAACAACGCTTTTCCGGTGTATTTTTCATTCTTAAGGATGGCGATCACGCGCTCACTATTCCAATCTCCGCCGCGAACCGTGGCTACGCCCATTTCCCTTAGCTTCTGTGCAATCTTGCCGCCGCTCATGCCGCCGCTATAGTCCTCAAAAATCATGTAAACGACGGATGCTTGCTCGGGATCGATCTTCACCTCGCCCTTGACGATGTGGTAGCCAAACATGAACCGCAGGCTGGCCAGTTCACCTTTTTCAAACTGTTTGCGGATACGCCATTTACAGTTCTCACTTGCCGATAGACTTTCTTCTTGTGCGTAGGATGCGAGGATGGTCAGCATAAGCTCCCCGTCTCCGCTGATGGAGTGGATGTTTTGCTCCTCAAAATATACATCCACGTCGAGCAGTTTTAACTCCCGCACAGTCTCAAGAAGTGTAACGGTATTCCTAGCAAAACGGGAAATGGACTTGGTGATGATCATGTCAATTTTGCCGTCCCTGCAGTCGGCGAGCATGCGCCGGAACTCAGGCCTGTTGTCTATCGTCCCCGTCAGCGCTTCATCGGCATATACTCCGGCATATTCCCAGTCCGGTCGTCCTTGAATCAACGTGCTGTAATAGCTTACCTGGGCGGCGAGGGATTGAAGCATCGCGTCCTTGCCGCTTGATACCCGCGCATAGGCGGCTACCTTTAGCCTTTTGGGGAATGATGGAACCGATGGAGCTGTTCGTGTGATGATTCGTTCCATAAAAGGCCTCCTTCCGTTTAGGACATATTCGCTCTAGTTGCCGGTAATATCAAGCATTTAGCGATATATACTGTGCGGAGAAAGGCCGTATTTCTGCGCTATGAGCGCCCCAATTGTTGTCAGTTCTTCCTCGGTGATGATACCCTTGGCAAGCCAAATTCTAAAAACCGCCATTGCCGTCTTGTAATGGATGATGGCCCGTTCCTTACTCATGGCACACCGCCTTTGACTTGCCGTAGCAGGCGCGGGAGCAGTATTTGCGTGTCTTGTTGCCATAGCTTTCGAATTCCCTGCCGCAAAAGGCGCAAGTCAGCTTGTATATAGCCTTACGCCTAACAGCTTCAGGATGGGCGTTCCACCAGGCCATGCGGCAGTGATCCGAACAGAAACGCTTCGTTTTCAATTGAGATGAAGGTGAGAGAACCTTCCCGCACTGGCGGCAGCAACGTCCGTCCTGTTTGTCAGGGTTTGCGGCGGCAATACCGCCAAGGTTGTTCCTGCGGCAGAATGATTTCACCGTATTTTCCGATATAGAGATCGCCGCCGCAATCTTTGAATAGCTCAAGCCTTCGCTTCGCAATTGGGTAATTTTTTCCTTTGGTGTTCGCGTCATAGACATTACCTCCCACCGATATGCAGAAAATCGGAGGGATTCGAACCCTATAAAAAGAGAAAATCGCCCGTGGAGCATATTGCCCCGCAGGCGATTTTTTCATCTATTTGGGGATTTTAAGTTTCTGCCCCGGAATAATCACCCCCGAGGTCAGCCCATTAAGCGCCTTGATTTCTCGATACCTTGCACCGCTACCCAGCTTCGCCGCCGCAATCTCCCAGAGGGAATCGCCCTTTACTACCGTGTAGATTTCGTAGGCGGCACCGCTTGCGCTGCCATAGATGATCGTTCCTGTGCTGTCGAAGACAAAGTAGCTGGGGTTTTCGTCAGCACAGCGTTTGGCATTCTCCAGCGCCCTGAACGCGCCTATCTGGGATTTGGCGTCACCCCAACTTTTGCGGACACGGTAGATGGTTTCACTCGGCGCGGAAGGCAGAATGGATGCGGGAACCGCATTTATCGCCAACCCTTTCCTCACAGCGGCACGGAAAGAATCCATGCTCTCACCGTGCTTCGGAAACCAGTGCATCACGTCGGCATGGTTACTGGCGATGCCCAGCTGGTGGCCTTCCGAGTGGCAGATAATGCCCCGCTCATTTAGCCCATAAAGTTTGCATAGATACACACATAGCTCCACCGCCTCGTTGTAGACTTTACGAAAATAGGCAGCGCCGGTCAGGTTATCCTCGCAGATCTCAAAGGAAATGTGCGTGTCGTTGCCGGAGCCTCTCGCGCCTCTGCCGCAGTGCCAGCCGCGATGGTTCCAGGGCAAAGTCTGGTAAGTGGCAATCGAGCCGTCGGCAAGCCTCCCGATAAAAGCATGTACGCAGACACTTCTTCCATCCGGCCTGTCCTGGTTCCAGTGGTTGTTATGCCTATTTCTCCCCAGCAGACCGTCGTCCGGGCCAACATAACGCCGCAGCCACGGGTTGTTCGCGCCGGTGGAATGAACCATGATGCCTCTTGGTGTAATCGTCCTGCCCGCTTTGTAGCACGCGTTGTTCGTGAAAATTAATTTGCGCAGGTTCATTTGTCTGCCCCCTCGTCATCGCTGGAGCCCAGCTGTCCCAAAATCGTCCTGAGTTTCTCGGGGATGGGCAGCCCCACGCGCGCGGCGTTCTCCAGGATGGAAATGCCTTCATTGCTCAAATAAAAAAAAATTACCGCCGTCCGGATCGCGCCGCCGTCGCCAAACACCTGACTGTCGACGATATGCCCCACGCCCACCAGCACAAAGATGAGCACCTTTTTAAAGATGCCCCTGGCGCCGATCTCGCTGGATAGTTTCTTCTCCATGATGGCACGCATCACGCCGGTCAGATAGTCAATTACCACAAAGGCAATCAGGGCATAGAGAAACCCGTCCAGCCCGCCTAAAAACCAGCCGAGAAAACCGCCGATGGCGGTAAAAGCTGCCTGTACCCAATTCCAGAATACTTTCATTGAAAATTGCCCCCTTCCCCCGTATCCGGGGTTTAGCTTCGTAAGAGCGCCTAAACGACTCCTGAACGCAATCGAAATACCAGCGGGTCCTGGTGCCCGAGCGCCCACAACCCAACTCCTTTTAACCTCCATCTGTGCTTCGCCAGGTTAGCCAGCATATCGAAATGCTCGGCGTCGGAGTAGTGGGCGATGGAGAAGCCCCTTGCGTCTCCCAGGAAAAACTGGGTAAGCCACAGTCCCCGGTCGCGCAGCCGGAAGGTAACAGCCCTGTCGTTGTCAAAAGCCGCGAAAGAATCAGTGTGCAGATAGTCGAAATCTGTCGAAATGCTTTCCTGCCTGGTCGCCGGTTCTTCCCCGGGGCCTTCAAAGCGGAAGTAGTCCCACGGTTCAAGCCATGTCACGCCGCTGCGCTGAATACGCCCCAGTGTCTGGATTTGCCCATCCGGCAGAGCCACGTCAAGGGCCTCCTGCGGTACATAAACATAAGGATCGCCCGCGTCCAGCAGGCCGCACTCACAGGCGGCGCCGCTGGTGCGCAGCCCGAAGCCGCCCAGTGTCGGCAGGGATGCGGACAGGGCAAAGACCCGCGTGGTACCCACCCAGCAGTGCAATTCACTCCCGCGTGTTCTTACCCGCAGCGTATACCAAGTGTTTAAACTCACGCCCTGCGCCACGTCCGGCTGCAGCCTTGTCCATATCCCGCCTTGCCTTTGCCAAAGCTCCGCCGTCTGCGTGCCGCGCCGCAGCAGGAATAAATACAGATCGTTTACCCCCTGGGCTTTGAAAACCACGCCCATGGTGCCGTTCCCCGCCGTCATGCGCAGCCTGGCCCGGATGTTCAGGTCGCCAAACCCGTCGTGGGAGAGGTGCGCCTGGGCGTCCGCGCTTGCCTGGTCGGACTGGATTAACACCCGCCTTGCCGGGTCTGTATCCATGCTCCAGGCCCCGCCGCTGCGGTTGTAGAAGGCGAGCGTGTCGTCCCTAAAGTCGTCATACCAGACCCAGGCGTGCTCCGGGACGCTTCGCAGCACTTCGGGGGTGAGGATAAACTGCTCCGGCAGCACGAGGGTGCCGTTTACGTCTTTTAGCCTCCTCGGGGTGAAGGTAAATTCCGCCTCGCCGCCGGTCATGCTAAAATTAAACTGCGAACAGACCCTAAAGCCCCAAAACTGTGTTCCGTACTGACTGCCCGCACCGTGTACCTCTAAGGTGTGGCTTCCGGCGGACAAGTGGAACCGTCCGGCCTTCAGCCAGTGGGTGCGACGGTGGAGGGGGTACCAGTCGGGAAACGGACCGATTTGCAGCGGTGTCCCGTTTAGCCGCAGCTGCAAAACCTGACGGTCCCACCAGGGGCAATTCACCCTTGCCGCCAGGTCATATTCCCCCGCCTGGGGGACGGCAAAAGAAAAAAGGGCCAGGCCCTCTTCTTCCAGCACCGGTTGAGTCCCGGGAGGCGAACCCGGCGGGACGGGGAGAAGCTGGGGCGCCCTGGGGGAAATCCAGCCGCTGCCCACCGTCATAGCGCCGGAAACCTCGTCAAAGCTGCTGCCTGTCCTGTCCGCGACCTGCCCGGCAAACTCATAGCGCGGCTCTTTTTCATAGGCGACCAGGTAATTCCGCCTGACCCGGCCTGCCTGGCCGGAAACCTTAAAGACGGGGCTTGTAACCCGCGCCGCGTCCATCCCTTCCTGGTAATCGTAGATATGCGGGAGAAGGTATGGGCTTTGGCTGTCCTCGTCCAGAAAACCGGCAAAGGAAAGACGCGGCTGCAGCTCGTGAAATGTAAAATCCCCCTGCTGCCAGCCAAGCCAGGCAAGGAAGGTGCCGCCGCTGCCCCGGTAAGCGCCCGGAACGGGCCGCCTATCAATGCGCCAGTTGAAGCCGAAGCCGGGGATGCCGAGAAAGATTTTCTCCTTCGGTATCCGCGTTACCGCGTAGTCATATATCTCCTCCATCCACCACACCGGGCTGATGGGCCCGGGAGCGCTGCCCGCCCAGGCAAAGGCGTAGCTCATGATCACACAGGTATCAAAATAAGGCTCCATCCGGCGGTAATCGCACCAGCGCTCCCAGGATGGCGCGCCGTCCCCGGTCATGGGAGGCAAGTCCCAATGCACATAGTGTTGAATCGGGCGGCTCTTGATGCTATCGTAGATCCTCTTCGCCAGGGCCACCACGCCGTCCGGATTGTCGTTCGGCCCTTTTTCCAGGTCGATATCCACCCCGGTGGCGAAAGGGTACATATCCAGAATGCGGTGCAGCTCGCTGATAAACATGTCCTGCGCCCCGTTGGTGTTCTCTACGATGGCCCGAAAGCGGGAAAGGATGCCGTCGTTTCTGACCGTCAGCAGGTGGGTGATATGCGGCCAGCGCGCTACCCTTTCCAAATCGGCGGCGGGGATAACGCCGGTAATCCGCCCGGTGTTGTCGGGCACCAGAAAATCAAACAGCCCCATATGGGTTAGCCTGTCGCCGTAATCCCGCCACTCCTGCCTGGCCCGGGTGGTCTTTAAGAAAGACCAGGTCATAAACCCCCGGCCTTCTTGCCGCATACCGCTCATATCCGTTTCCCCCCTTCCGCCAGCTGCCATTCCTGCAGTGTGACGAGCACCCTGGCCGAAGGCTCCGGCCGCAAAGTTGCCTGTCCCGCGCCCAGCCCCAGCAGAGTAACAGGGAAGCGGGGATTCCCCCAGGCGGCATAGAGGAACCGCCCTTTAAACTGAACGGGGCTGCCGTTTTGCAATACCCGCCGCTCAGTGCCGATAACCGCTAACTCCTGGTTGCTCGCCAGCGCTTGCGGGAAATAAAAAAGCCTGGTCAGCCGGTCCTGCCCCAAGGCGACGCCTTTGCTTAAGTTTTCCTTTGCCATTATGTGAAAGTCCAGGGCCGTGGGCACGATTACCGCCCCCGGCTCCACCGCCCAGTAGGCGCCGCGGTTGGGGATAATCAAGGTTTTAGCGCCCCGCACCACGGCGTTGTAGTGCTTTGGCGGGGACGGGCTGCCGTTCTCCCGCAGTTTTTGCAGCATCTCCTTGGTGTTTTGGGAGTAGCCGGTTAAATGCTTTCCTTCCTGGAGCATCACGTCGGTAAAGGAAAAAAAGCCAACGGCGTCAGACATTACGGTGTCAACCCTGATACTGGCCACCCGCTTTCCCTCTTCCGGCGCGAAACGAAACAAATAGCGCTTCATCCGCTCACCTACTCAAAGGAGAAGCGAAGCTCCGCGGGGTGGCCGTTCCACAGAGTAGCCAGCCTGCCGCCCTGCAGCACGATGTCGGCGACGTTGACCTGGCCGCTGGCGTCCTCCAGGCAAAGGCGCACTTCGATTCTCTCAACTTTTTTGCTTGGGGATACAGACTTTAGATAAGGTTCAAAAAACGCCATGGCGCACAACTCCTTACGCAAGGACCAGGGAAACAAACCGCGTTTCGCTGCTGCCGTCCTCGTAATGGATGACCACTTCAACCCCGACCCTGCCGTTTGGCCCCAGCCGGATGTTATCCAAGGCCGCCCGCAGGCTTAACACATAGCTGTCCCGGTGGGCGGGATGCACGGTCTGCGTCAGCGTTTTGGATACGCCCAGCGCGCCCACAGCTTTAAAAGACGCGCCACCTGAATAGCCTTGCGTGCCGTCCACCGTCCAGCCGTCGTTTATCCAGTAAGCGGTGCCGCTCTCCGCCCGGGAGTTTAAGAGCAGGTTAAAGACGGAGAGCTGCTCGATGTCTTTTTTGTCCACCATATCCGCCGTATCAAACAAAGCCACGGAGTGCTTAACCTGGCTGAGCGTCTCCGAGAGGTCTTTGCGGACGGCGGCCAGCTCGATTTCGCTCCGCCAGGGCTCCTCCACGAAATAGCGCATGCGCACGACCCTTGTCTTGACATAGATGCCGGAATCCTCATCGTAAACCGTCACCACGTCTCCAAGGCTGACCTTTTCCCCCTCATAACCCGGCAGAGCGGAGAGGTCGACAATGCCGCACTCATAGCTTACCTGCGCCTGGCTGACGGCGGAGAGAAACGCCTGGGCATATTCTTTCAGTTGGTTGGGGTCGGTGAATTCCTCTGCGACAAGGACTGCAGAAGGAGGGGGATCGTAGCCGCTCTCCACCTCCAGATAGGGGATGCCGCTGTTCACCGTGGCGATAGTCAGGCCGCCCCTGCCCCGGGGATAAACCCTGGTCGCCTGCTCGATTACGTTTCTTTCCTCCTGGGCCCGGCGCAGGTTTTTCCCCCTTAAAAAGAAAACGTTGCGTTCTTCCCCCGCGGCGTCCCGGAGGGACACCGTCTTTTGTTTTGTCTGAAAACCCAGCTCCACTTGAAAGAGGCGCTCCATCTCCCGCAGCGCTTCCAGGCGGTTGCAGCCGCCCCGGAAAACGAAGGGCCGGACGGAGGAGGCAGGAGCGTCCCCCGCCTGCCAGCCCGTGCCTGATAAAAGGTAGGCAAGCACATCCGCCGCTACGGCGTTTTCCCATTCCCGCGCGGGCGCGTCCGGAGCTTTCAGCAAATCGTACCACAGCGCCCAGGCTTCAACCTGCCAGTACCTGGCCCCCGAGTCGTCCTCCTCGTTGGCGAGCACCATCGCCCGGTAAACGCTCCCCGCCAGGTCAAGCATCATACCGGTCTCCAAAGCTTCCGCGCCGGGCTTTACAGGCAGCTTGAACTCCAGCCGGTCTTCGCTGCCCAGGGTCTGGTGCACGATGATCTCATAGGCGTCGTGCAGGAGGGCGACCGGCTCCAGCTGCTTGTTGACGACGACAGGCACGGCGAAGCCCAGCCGGTCATACCAGGGAACCGGGTGCCAGGGGAGAAGAATGCGGTTGTAAAGGTGTCCTGTGTTATACCGGCTGCCGCTGTTATACACTGCTACGCCCTCCTTAGGAAGACAGCGGGCCTAGCCCCGGTGATCTGCGCCGCGCCGGGCGGAAAGGCGGCGGGGAAGCCGTCAGCGTAGGCCCTAGCCAAGCGGTAGCCGGTGATCCAGGCCGCCCCCAAATCCTCGCTGCCCAGCGCCAGCATGCCCGTGCCGGCCAGGCCCTGCAGGCTCGGCGTAGCGTCCTGCAGTCGCGCCAGCCAATAAAGGCCGGGCAGGAGCGTTAAATTCGCCTCCAGCCACCTGATGCCCGTCGTGCCTGTGGTCACTACCCCGGCGTCAAGGATCAGCGCGCCCGGATAGACCGCGCCGCTGTCGGCGTATACCCCGAGCCGCGCGTTGCCAGCGGCGGCGGTAGTGACGTTGACGGCGACGCGGTCGAAAGACTGGGCGGCCGGCACATAAAACGGCAGCAGGTCGATGTTGTTGGCCGAAGTGGTCAAGGGGGCCATCCCGGCGGCGGTGATACCGGCGTGGTATAGCCCGAGCCGCCGGTAACGCAGATAATCCAGCGCGTCCAGCCGCAGCTTGTCGCCCGCCGTCATAAACCCGGCCGTTTCAGCCGTCGCGGAGGCGTGGGCTGTGCCGCCCGCGCCCACGTGGCCGCTAAAGGGCGAGGTAGAGTGCACATAAGAAAAATCCGCAGCGATAGTGACGCCGGGGGGTTGCTGCTCATGAAAGACGACCATCCCCTGGGCGGCGTACAGAATATATTCCCCCGCGGGAACGGTTTGGCCGCTACGCCTGACCACAGGCGCGGGGCTTTCCAGCCAGTTGCGCATATCCCCCTCATAAATCCGCCGGTGCAGGGCTTCCTCCGGCTGGTCTTCCACAGGGGAAAGCGTATGGTTTTCGATACTGGCCGCGTCCATCTCCAGCACTGTTTCCAGTTTGTTGACCGCGTCCTGCAGCCCGGAGATGTCCGCTCCGTAGATCTCTCTGCTTGTTACTCTTTTAAATGGCGTCTTAGCCACGGTATCCCTCCTTTACAGCCAGCGGTTGCGGCAGCTTATCTCTAAGTTTGACCAGGTCGCGCCACCTGCCGCGACCACTTGAATGGTGTTGGCCCCCGGCGTGAGCTGCGGGAAGCTTGGCCGCTCCAGCAGGTGCAAGGCTTTCTCCCTGGCTTCCCCCCGCACGATAACGGCCGTCTTTTGCCGGCCATCCACCTCCAGCCGCTCCCCCGCGGAGAGCGCTCCCCGGTAGGTGAACTGCTCCTCATTGACTTTGACCGTCAGAAACTGGCTGCCGCCGCCCGATATGCCCCGCAGCAGAAAGAGAGGGTCTGACGGCGCCGTCCCCCTTTGGTAGTGGGTGTATGGGCTTGTCGTCATGAACAGCTCATCCGGCGCGAGGTCGTAGGCGAAGGGGTCATCGCAGGCCATCCGCAGCGTAAACAGCCCCTGGCTTGCCGTCACCCTCATCTGCAGATCCGCATCCGTCCAGGTGGCCAGATAGTACCTGTCCGGTGAGTCGTCAAAGACCAGCCGCTGCGCTCCCCGCATCGGGTTCAGCCAGGAGCGCAGCCGGTCCAGCTGCTGATAGAGATCCTCATATGACGCGATTTTAAGCCAGCAGTCCAAGCTGAGCACGCGGGCTTCAAAGTCGGGCGGCATCCTGAAGACGCCATGCCTGCCCGGCATGACGATCACTTTTTCCCGCGCCCCCGGAAAAAGGGAGAGAGGGGAGCGCAGGAGATAAACGGAGTAGCTGCCGCAGTGTTCCCCGGCAAACGAGAAGTGCCCCATTACAATCTCCCCCTCCCCCGGTTAGCCGCCTCGATATAACGGTACAGCCTGCGGCTGATCTCCTCAATATCCGTTTCCGCGCGCACGGTCATATTCTCCACCACCACCAGCGGGCCGCCCTGGCCGTATGCTCCCGCCGCTACCGGCTGCCCTGGCGGCTCCGGCGGCACCGTCAACGAAGGAAGGCTTACTTCCAGCAGGCTGCCAAGCATCCGCTCCGCCTTGGGGATAGCGTTTTTGATGCTCTCAATCAGCGGGCCGCTGAAGTCCAACTTGTCCAAATCCTTCAGCGGGCCCTCTTTTGCCGGGGAAAAGGGCAGGAAAGACCTGACCCGGGCCACGACGCTTTTAACGCTGTCGGCGACCCTGGCGGCGGCGCTGGTGATGCCGCTGGCGATACTGGCGATCAGGCTGCGCCCGGCGTCAAAAAAGCTCTTGCCCAGGCCTGTGACTATGGAGAGCGCCTGGTTCAGGGCGCTTCGGATATTGCCCGCCAAAGCGCCCAGCGCCCGCGTGATGCCGCCTGCCAGGCTCTCGGCCAAGCGCACCCCGCTTGCCACAAGGCCGCTGATCCAGTTTCTGATATTGTCAAAAGCGCTTTTAATCCCGGCGGCCATATTCGCGGCCGCGGTTTTAATGCCGTCCCATACGGCGACCACTGCGTTTCTAAAACCCTCGTTGGTCTTCCACAGATGGATAATGATGGCCACCAGCGCCGCTATGGCCACGATCACAAGCCCGAGGGGGTTGGCCGCCATCACCGCGTTTAGGACCTTTTGCGCCACCGCCGCTACTTTTTGCGCCGCGGCCAGGGCATGGGTCTTAAGCGCGGCCAGGTTCTTGGCGTCGGCCAGCCATTTTACCGCCTTAATCGCCGAGCTGACGCCGTTTGCGAGTGTGCCCACCAGCGTCAGCAGCGGCCCGATGGCGGCGGCGATGCCAAGAAATGAGAGGATCAGTTTCTGCGAGCCGCCGCTTAAGTTCGCAAACCAGTCCACCAAAGCGCTGAGCTTGCCGATCAGCCCTTCAATGGCGGGCATGGCGGAGTTGACGGCCTGCATCAAAGAAGTCCCCAGCGGCTCCAGGGCCACGGCCGCTTTGTTCCGCATCACGGCAAGCTGCTCCGCGAAATCCATCGTCTCAAAGGCCGCGCCGTTAATCGTTTCCCCGCTTGTCTTTAAAGCGGATACCAGCTCTGAGAGCTCAAAGCGGCCTTCTCTGATGGCCGCCGCCATGTCCGGGCCGATGCGGGCGCCGAACATCTCCAGGGCGATGGCGTTGGCTTCGCCGGTGGAGCCTGCTTCCTTAATCCTTTTAGTGACTTCTTCCAGCGCCGCCTTGGTGTCCGTAATGCCCGTTTTGGCCATTTTACCCAGCGCGATGCGCAGGCCGCCCAGGACCAGCTCGGTGTTGACCCCTTCTTTTTCAAACTTCCCCAGCATGGCCGCCGCCGTCTCCAGGTCAAAGCCCATCTGCCGCAGCGGCGCGCCAAACTGCACCAGCTTGGCGTTAAGATCGTTAAAGCCGATGCCGGTGCTCTGGGATACCTTGAAAAGGTAATCCATCGTGCCCGCGGTATCGTCCGCCGCTATGCTCCAGTCGCCGAACAGGCGGGAGGAGCCGGCGATCATGCCGGAGAGCTCCTCACCGGTGATACGGGAGAGGTTGAGCATCTGGGTGGACAGCTCCCGCAGCGGTTTCCCGGCCAGGCCCGTCCTGGTGTTCAGATCGGCGATGGCGGTACTCACCTCGGCCATCCCCGCGGGAACAGTGGAGTAGACCGCCCGGAAATCGTCCTGCAAGCCTGCCAGGGCCTCGCCGGTAGCGCCGGTGCCGACGCGGATCTTGTCGAAAGCTCTGTCAAAATCCATCCCCAGCTTTAAGATTCCTGTTGTCGCGGCCGCGATGGGGAGGGTCAGCCCTTTTGTGAGCGTCCCGCCGATGGAGGTGAGGGTTTCGCCCGCCTTATCCAGGGTTTTGGACGCCTCGCTTAAGCTTTTTTGCAGCTCGGAGATATCCGCGCCGATTTTAACGACCACATTGCGCAGTACCGCCATCCCATCACCTCCATTTCGCCGGGACTTTGAGCCCCTTGCTCCGCGCGATTCCGATCAGCTGCTCCGTGGAAAGGCGGCTTGGGGCGGCCTTTTTTCTTCCGCTGTCTTTGAGCATTTTCTTTAGGCTGGGCAGCCGCTTCTGCCTGGCGAAGGCTTCGATGTGCCAAGCCAGGTAGATAAGCTCTTGCCTTCGCTCCGCTTTTTCCTCGGCGTAGCCCTCAAAGAAAAGCCCCAGCTCAAAGGGGGTCAACTCCCAAACTTGGGCCGGGTGCATTTTTAGTCTCTTTACGGCGGCGGAGAACAGCTCGGCAAAGCTTATTTCCCGGCTGCCTCCACCGCCTGCGGGTTTCCCGGCTGCGCGCCGAAGGCCAGCGTCATCGCTTCGCCCAGTTTCCCGGCCACCGTGGTAATGTCGCTGTACTCGTCAATTAAGTCCGCGCACTTTTCCGGGGTCAGCTCTTTGTCCTCATGAAAAAGACCGGCGTAGACAATTGTCCGCAGGTCTTTCACGGAGATATTGTCGAGGTCAAGCTTTGTCAGGTTCTTGCCCGTCAGCTCCTCGATCTTGATCAGCGCGTTCATGCCGTAACGGAGCGTCCTCGGTTTGTCCAGCTCTATAGTAATGCCTGGTTTCACAAATATCACTCTCCCTAACAAAAAACGCCCTTTTGAAAGGACGCTTTTTAAGTGTAAGTATCTAAGCCTATTTTCACTTATTTAAGTATTCTTTAAGGTCATTCATACTTCGTTTCGCTGTTTCACTTTTACAAGGTGTCCCCGGCATAGGAAATACAAATACTCTGCTCCCCCCAAAGAATCCTGAGAGTTTATCATTGAAACCATATGAAGCTTTTTCCTTAACGCCAAATTCAAACGCCAAGATTTTGTCCAAAACACCTTTGTATACGAAAACAACTACCTTTGGCTTAAAGCTATTAATAGCGTTTAATATCCTTTGCATCCCGCTTATATACTCACTTCTTGTTGGTTCAGATCCATATTCCCTTGGTTTTTTTACTATGTCCATTAGTCCGTATCGGTGCTCAAGAAGTACATCATCTTCTTTTTTACCAAAAGGAACTTTAAGCAATCCATGATTTTGAAGAATGTTCCAAAACATTTGGCCTTGCTTCCCCTGAAAATAATGTCCAATATTAACGCTACAAGGTGCAGGAACCTTGGCAATAAACAGTATGTCAAGATTGATGTTTTCTTTTGGCAAAATATCTTTCAGGGTTTCAAAACTGCCCTCTGGACTACTCATCTTAACCCTGTAACCCACATCATCATCTCCCTATATTTTCTATTTTGATTATAATGTAAGGCTTGAGCTAAGTCTATGTTCAGAGTATTGGGTGTTAGTCCTCCCTGTAATACAGATTGCCGCTGCCCTCAAACTCGATGCTCTCATTGACCACATCGTCGGCGGCTAATTCAATGCTGTCGCCCGCGATTACCGCGTAGCCCTCATAGCGGTTTTTGTTGGTGCCTGTATCCAAATACAGGGCCACGATGATTTCCCGGCCGAGCCTTTCCGACAAGCGCCCGTCCGCCCAGTAGCTCTCCGCGGAGGCCGTAAACCCCTTCACGGCGGGCAGGTGTTCCTTCCAGCCCTCACTCGCAAAGGTGGTTATATCCGCCGTGTCTGCCGCCAGCTCGGCGCTCCAGTTAAAGAAGCCGCCCGCCTGGTCAACGTTTACGCTTTTGCCGCTGACCGTCACCGTGGCTCCTTCAGGCAGCGGCGCTAAAAAGCGGACCACGCCGCCCAAGTGCTCTACGGTAAACCCGCCGCTCACCGCCACATCGTTGACGTACACCACAACGGGCGTGTTTTTGTCCAGATACCTTAATGTTTCGTTTTCAATGGTATAGGCCGTCCTCTGCGGGTTGCCCGCGGCGCTTTCCTTGATAAAGGCCACCGGCTCAGCCTCCGTCTGCAGGAACACCGCGCCTACTTTGCCAGCTAAAGGCATGATTCTTCACCGCCTTAGTTGTATTCCAGCGCGCCGGTGCCCTGGAACTCGAAGGAGATGCTGACCGTATCGTCCACCGGGTCCTCCACGGACAGGCCGGAGATATGGGCGCTGCCGGAATAATAATTTGCCGCGTTGACATAGAGCCTGAGCGAGACTTCCGCGCCGTTTAAGTACGCTTCCTGCAGCGCCCTCTGGCCAGTGGCGTCCGTATGCACCGAGTAGAAGCCTTCGGCCGATGCCGACCATTCCTTTAAACCGGCGATGAATTTCTTCCAGTCGTCGCCGAGGGCCGTTACGTCAAGCGTATCCGCGCCCAGCTCCAGTGTCCAGCTGCTGATATCCATGACGGCGCTTGCGCCCAGCCCCAATTTGCCGCTTTTACCTGCTATGGCCATGGTTTAAACCTCCTCAAACTGAAATTCAAATTCCAGGGATACGGAATAAAGCCCCGTATCCTGTTCATAGTCGGACACTTCATCCAGGAGCAAGACAGCGCCGATGGTCAGGCCATTCATCGCTCCGGTGAAGTCCTGCAGCGCCCCTTGGATGGTCTTAGCCGTCTCCGCCGCCTGTTTGTATGACTTGGCAAAGCAGCTAAACTGCAGCCGCTGCTTTACAAAGCCAGTGTCCGCTGTCAGGCTGTGCAGCCGCTCTACCGAGACGGGGAAGTAGGCCACGGCCGGAAGATCGCGCTTTTGCGGCAAGAGGAATGGGTAGAGGACTCCCTTTAGTTTTGGCTGCAGATAGCCGCTGACCGCTTCCTCCAGTCTCATCATCTCACCCTCCCGATGGCTTGTAACAGCTCGTCGTTTACCGCCTTGGCGACGCTGCTCTTGTTCTCGTCAATAGCCGGGCGGAGAAAGGGCTGGGCCTTCATCTTGGATGTCCCCAGCTCCACCGGGGCGAAATGATCCGCCCCTTTTCCCCTGGTCACCACATGCTCGCTTTTGATATTGGGCTTACGCACCTTGCTTTTTTTAAGCGTTAAGCTATCCCGCAAAAGCCCGGTATCCACCGGCGCTTTTTGCTTGGCTGCCGCCAGCACAATTTCGCCCCCGGCCCCTGAGGCTTTGTCCAGCGCCTCCGCCGCCGCGTCGCCCAGCTGCTCCACAAGTTTTATGACCTCGTCCAAGCCCTCGATATGCGTTTTCAGCTTCTTTACCCGCAGCCGCTTAGCCATCCGGGACACTCTCCTTGCACATGAGGTTGAGCTCGACGCCGCGCTCCTCAAAATTCAGCGCGGAGATAATCTCAAAAACACGCGCGCCAAAGACGACGCGCATTTTCGGCGTGATCCCGCTGCGATAGCGCATGGTGACCTTTGTGGAAACCTCCGCGTTGGTTTGCGCGGAAGCGAAGTACTCCTTGCCCGAAACCGGCGTAATATTGGCCCAGACAGTCGCCACGTCCGTCCATATCTGTTCCTCCGCGCCAAAGCTGTCTCTGTCGGCGGTATATGCCTGAATCCTGACCCGGTGCCGCAGTTTCCCGATTTTCATCACCACTCCGCCTTTCGGTAGGAGAAGAGCAGGGCCTTGAGCACCTGGGTCAGCTCGTCGTGTTTCAAGTCGTTTCGCTCCTCAAAAAGCTTGGCCACGGCGTAATAGACGGCGTGCTTGACCGGCTCGGGCACGCTTTGCGCAAACTCGCTCAAGGGGAAGCGCAGGACGCCTTCCACCAGCTCCTCTGCCGCTTCGATCAGGCTTTCGATGAGCGCGTCCTCAGCCTCACCGTCAACTCTCAGCCAGATTTTCGTATCTTCGAGTGTGACCGCCACCGCATCCGCCCCCCTTTCCAAAACTGGCAGGCAGCCGTTTAGGGCTGCCCGCCGTAAGATAAAACTACGCCTTTTGCTGCAATATCTTGATGGCCTCCGGCAGCACCAGCTTGCCGTCCACGCGCTGGGTGGCGATGAAGCCTACCTGCCCGGTGGGGGCGAACAGTTCGCTTAGCCGCTTGAACACCCGGCCCTGGCGGTCGGCCACCCAGTAGTAGCCGAAGTCGCCGAACACCACGGTCTTGGCCCCCGCCTCGATTATCGGCACATAGGCCGAGGTGTACAAGGGACGGTTGAGGATGGTGTCGGGTGTTGCTTCCTTGATGGACGGCTGCCAGAGGTACTGGCCGGTGCTGTCTTTGAGCTTGCGGATGGCCTTGACCGTGGCGTCGTTCATGACAAAGACGGCTTTTTTGCGGTAAGGGGACTTGAGGCTGTAGAACAGGTCCAGTATTTCGTCTAAGGTGATAGCTGCCGCGGCGGCTGTGGTCGCGCCAACCTGCCCGCCGCCAGTGGCGGCAAGGATGCCGGTGGGTTTGCCAAGGCCGTCGCCCACAAAGAAAGCTTCCTCTTCCTTGGCGCCGATACGGCGGGCGAACTCCCGTGCGATGTAGTTCTCCAGATTGAAGACGCTGTCGTTTAACAGCTCCTCGCTGACCTTAATCATGGTGGCCAGCTTGAAAGCGCCGATGGACACCTGCCCGAAGCTGTCGTCGCTTTCGGGGATCTGCCCCTCCTCATCCACCCAGGAGGCGGTGCCTTTGCTTGCCACCACGGGGATCTTGCGGTCGCCGCTGGAGGTGGTAATGACATTGGCCAGCTGCCGGAAGATGTTTTCCTCCTCAAGCGACTTCACCAGAGTGCGCTCAAACTCATCAGGCACCAGGTAGCCGCCCTCGGTATCCTCGCCTACCTGCAGCGCGTTTTGGATATCGGCGGTGCGCTTGCCGCGCATGGCGTTCCAGAAGGCGCGCTTGTACTCGGCGGCGGCCCGGCCGCTCTTAGCCTCGCCGTAGGCAGACGGCTTGTTGGTGATGGGGTTATTGGTCGGCTGGGAAAGCTCCGCGTCAAGGGCGGCCTGGCGCTCCAGCCGCTCGATTTCCCTGCCCAGCGCCACCACGTCGCCCTCCATCTTCTCGTAGGCGGCGGTATCTTCCGCGGACAAAAGCCCGTCGCCGCCCCGCTTGCTGTCAAGGTAGGCCTTGGCCGCTTCCCAGGCCTTGGCGCGCTTTTCGCGCAGTTCCAGGATTTTGCTCATTGTGTTTGTCCTCCTTAAAATTTAGTGGGAAATTAATGAGAGCCGCTTATCCAGCGACTCGATGGGGGTACCCGTTTTCGGTTTGGCCTTGGGGATTTTCCCAAGCAGGGAGTTGGCGACCGCCATGCGGCTGAAGATCAGGCCTTCGCCTGAGTCTTGCGGTTCCTCGCTGGATGTGAACATAATCTTGTCCGCAAAGCCGAGTTCCACAGCTTTTTTGGCGTTCATCCAGGTTTCCGCGTCCATCAGGTGGGAGAGTTTCACCCTTGAAAGGCCGGACTTTAATTCATAAGCGTTGATGATGCTCTCCTTGACCTCATCAAGCAAGGCCTTAGCGCGTAGCATCTCCTCGCTGTCGCCGATGGCGATGGTGCTGGGGTAGGGTAGGAAAACACCGCCTTGCCGCATCCCTGCGGTAGGTTTGTGCAGTCCCCCCTCCGAACCGGACTTACCCCTCTCAAGGTATCCGGCTCTCCATTTGCGCTTTTACGCATGATAGCTCCTACCATGTATTTCATAATGGCATTTTTGACAGACCACAAGCGTTTTTCTCTTCCTTGAAATCATCACTTTTTCCCACATGGCTTTCCCTTTGAGATTTTTTAGTTTGTTGATATGGTGTATCTCAAATGGGGGGCTTTCTCCGCCGCACAACTCGCATTTGTTTGCTTTCAGGCGTTTTTCAAGTTCATTGAACCCATAATGCCTTTGGGGGATTGCATCCACATCGTCAGCATATTTCCAGCTTCTTTTCAGGTCTGTAAAGCGGACGATTACCATTTGCTTCTGACCGCTTTTTGTTACATAGGGGATGCCCCATGTTTTTCCGAACCTGAATTTTTGGATTATCTGCGACATATTCATCTGATGTTTCCGAGCAAGTGTTTTCAGGCAGCTATACTCCATAAGGTATACAAAGTATTTTAGCTTGCTGAAATTGCTTGCCATACGATAATAGTTGCATATCCCGCGTGTTTGCGAGTTGTAGTGGTCTACGATTTCAAGGTCTGTGTTGTGCAGGACAGGGTTACAGTGTTGTGACTGCAATTTCCCATCTCTACCGACTTTCGCTATCTTTTTGTCTATTACAAACCGTTCGATTTTCTCGCCAAGCGGCACAAGTAATTCCACCGTTCCGTTGAGTGTGCGTTGCACAATTCCATCAGAACGGCGTTTTAGTTCACCAGTCCGCCGCACATTCACGTCATACCCCAGAAATCTGGCGTATTCTGCGCTGTGAGTGATTTTGGTCTTTTCATCGCTTAGTTCGAGTTTCAAGCGGTTTGCGAGAAATTCTTTCAAAAGAGTTTTTACCTGTTGGCATTCTTCCTTGGTGCCGTTCACGCCAATGAGAAAATCGTCCGCGTAACGCACATATACCAATTTTTTATCAGTAGCGTCTTTCCATGGGATTTTGACAAGTTCCTTATGCAAACGCTTTTTGTCAGCCACGAGCCGTTGAATTTCTTCGGCGTTTTGGGCGGTTTTAAGCTGTCGGCGAACTTTTTCAATCTCCCATTGCTTGTCCGCATACTCTTTGGTGCAGGTGCGCTGTGGCGGTGCGTCAAACCCCTTTTTCAGTTCGTCCATCTTTTTGTCAAGTTCATGCAAGTAGATATTTGCGAGGATAGGTGAGATAATACCGCCTTGTGGCGTTCCGCTGTATGTCGCGTTATACTTCCAGTCCTCCAAATATCCCGCTTTAAGAAACTTTCCTATCAGATTTACAAACCGGGAGTCCTTGATTTTCTCGGACAGCAGCGATAGCAGGACAGAGTGGTCTATATTATCGAAGCAACCTTTTATGTCGCCCTCAATAAACCACCTTATACCGTTAAAGCCTTTGGTGATTTGTTGTATGGCCGTATGACAGCTTCTATTCGGTCTGAATCCATGTGAACGGTCACTGAATATCGGCTCATATATTGCTTCAAGGTACATTCTGATAACATCCTGCACAATTTTATCGCGGAATGACGGGATTCCAAGCGGACGCATTTTCCCGTTTCGTTTTGGAATGTGCGTCCTGCGCACGGGTTTTGGCTCGTAATTCATATTCGCTAAATCTTGAATAATTTTTGCGATATATTCCGTACCAAAACCATCCGCCGTATCGCTATCAGTGCCTTTTGTCGCTGCGCCCTTGTTGGCATACAAATTTCTATATGCCGTATAGTAAACGTCCTCTCTTAAAAGATAGCGGTAAAGTCGGGTAAACACCCCATCTTTATGGTCTGTTGAGCTTTTTCTGATACGTTCCAAAATCTCTGGCGTTGGTTTCATTTGAGGTTTCTCCTCCCTTTCGCCATTGTTCTTGAAGTCGCGCAAACTGCGCCCCTTCGCCATGTAAGGGTCGTTATCCCTCGCGGACTACTATGGGCGCTCCGTACCCGTGGGTCATATTCAGGCGCAACCGCCATAGCCTTGCGGCATTGATCTTTAGGGTATCTCCAGTTAACATTTTCAACAGGTGTGGGAATTGTCGGTTTCGCTTTCGGTTTCTTAACACAAGTTCTCTTGCTCACGGCGCGACGCTGTAATTACACTTTTGACCACAACCCTATCAAAAGTCTATCGCGCACGGGGTTTCAGGCTAGTTTCCCCGTTCCTATGATAACGGACGTAAAACCTCACGTTCACCAAACACAGGTTAAACCTCATATTCCCTTGTCATTGCGGCTCAGTCGTACCCTTTAGCCTTTGGATAACTTGCCGCTTTCCTGCCGTGCTTTGTTCCCGTACCAGCTTTCGCCTTTCGGTTAGGCAGGTTGACTTTCCCGTAATTATGGGAAGCGGGCACCTAAATTCCCGCAGTTGAAAACGCCCTATCTGGACGCACGTTGTGGATCATCAGCATGGAGACGGGGGACATATACACCTCGCCGCCGGCCATGGCGATGACCGATGCGGCGCTGGCAGCGAGGCCGTCAATTTTGACGGTGACCTGCCCGGCATAGTCCATGAGCATGTTGTAAATCTGCGCCGCCGCGAAAACATCACCGCCGGGAGAGTTAATCCACACCGTGATGTTGCCCGCGCCCGCCAGCAGCTCGCCTTTAAACAGCTTGGGCGTCACCTCGTCGCCCCACCATGTTTCTTGCGCGATGGGGCCGTTTAAATAGAGGGTGCGCTCTTCGTCCGAATTGCGCACCCAGTTCCAGAATTTCCTCATGTGCTGACCTCCTTCGGTTGATGGTTGGCAAAGACGCCCGCCTCAGCCAGCTTCGTCATATTGCCGTTGACCAGATACAAGTCCCCACCCTCCTCGGCGGGGATGCGGTTCATGTCCTCAAGTTCGCGGATATCGTTCGCCGACAGCCAGCCGTTCTGCCGTCCCGTGGCGTAACCGGTCATGCGGCTTTGGTAGTCGCCCCGCAGCAGCCCGTCCACATTGAACCGCACAAAGTAGCGGGGCTTTTCCGAAGGCAGGAGGAGGGACTGCTGCAAAGCCTGCTCCCAGCGCACCACCCACGGGTCGAGGGTATACTTGACGAATTCCAGCGACTGCTGCTCGATGTTGGAGAAGCTGGACTTCTCAAGATCGCCGACCATATGGGGCGGGACACGGAAAATGCGGGCGATTTCATTGATCTGAAACTTCCGCGTTTCCAGAAACTGCGCCTGCTCCGGCGGGATGCCGATGGCCTGGAATTTCATGCCCTCTTCCAGCACGGCGATGCGGTGGGCGTTGCCGCTGCCCTGATAGACCGCGTTCCAGCTTTCCCGCACCCTTTTGGGGTCTTTGACCACGCCCGGATGCTCCAGCACGCCGCCCGGATTGGCTCCGTTGGCGAAGAAGGAAGCGCCATACTCCTCCGTCGCCATGGCCATGCCGATGGCGTTCTTGGCAATGGCGATGGGCGAGTAGCCAATCAGCCCGTCAAAGCCAAGGCCGGGGATATGCAAAACCTCGTCCCGGCGCAGGGTTACCGTCCCGCTGTCCGGGTTAATCCGGCTTTCCTCGGCGTCGCGGCGGTAGGTATAGGTCAGTTCGCCGTTTGCGGCTCGCGCCACATCCATCTTGTTCGGCAGCAGGGGGTAGAGAGCCATTACCTGGCCGCGCCCGTCCCTGATCACCTGCGCGTAGGCGTTGCCCCAAAGCAGAAGATGGCTCATCAGCGTTTCCCTGAACACAAATGATGTCATCTCCGGGTTTGGTTCGCTATGGAGGAGGTGGTACAGCCGGTGGCCCACAGCTTTTTCCTTGCCGCCATCGGCTTTGTAGCGGTATATGCGAAGCGGCAGCCCGGCTATAGCTTCGGCCAGTATCCGCACGCAGGCATACACCGCCGTGGCCTGCATTGCCGTCCGCTCGTTGACCATCTTGCCGCTGGCGGTACCGCCGAACAGGAAGGAGAACCCGCTGCCCACGCGGTTTTGCGGCCTATCCCGCGTTCGGAACAGCCGGGAGAATATGCTCATAGGATCAATAACCCCCTCTCATCGTAGACTGAAGCGCCGCCATCGCCGGAACCGCAGCGCAGGGCGCGGTCAAGCGCCATAATGGTCGCCACCGCGCCGTCGATTCGTTCCGTGGATTTTTCTTTGTCCGGTTTGATGTTACCGGCGGGATCAGTGCGAATGTAGATATTATCCATCATCCAGCGCAGGACGGGATGGCCGCCGTGGGCGATTCTTTCCTCTAGCGTCAGCTTCATCAGCTCCTTGGTGGGCGGCGACATATCCTTAAAGCCCTGCCCGAAGGGGACTACGGTAAAGCCCAGCCCCTCAAGGTTCTGTACCATCTGCACCGCGCCCCAGCGGTCAAAGGCGATTTCGCGGATGTTGTACTTTTCGCCTAAGTTTTCAATGAACCGCTCAATAAAGCCGTAATGCACCACGTTCCCCTCGGTGGTCAGGAGATACCCCTGCTTCTCCCAGATGTCGTACTGCACATGGTCTCGCCGCACCCGCAGATCTATGTTGTTCTCCGGCATCCAGAAGAACGGGAGGACGCTGTATTTGTCGTCCTCATCTTCCGGCGGGAACACCAGCACAAAGGCGGTAATGTCGGTGGTGGAGGAGAGGTCAAGCCCGCCGTAGCAGACCCGCCCCGCAAGGCCCTCCGGATCTACTGGGTAGGCGCAGGCGTCCCACTTCGCCATCGGCATCCAGCGTATGGCCTGTTTGACCCATTGATTCAGGCGCAATTGCCGGAAGCTGTTCTCCTCGGCGGGGTTCTGTTTCGCGCTTTCACAGGCCGCCTTCACCTTATCGATGCCTACCGTAATGCCCAGGGAAGGGTTAACTTTCTTCCACACCTTGGGGTCAGTCCAGTCATCGCCTTCCTTCGCCCCGTAGATCACGGGATAGAAGGTGGGGTCGCGCTTCCTGCCTTCGAGGATATCCTTCGCCTTCTGGTGCGTCTCGTAGCAGATGCTCTGGTTGTCCGTTCCCGCCGTGGTGATGAGGAAGTACAGCGGCTGCCGCCTTGCGTCGCCGGAGCCTTTGGTCATTACATCAAAGAGCTTTCGGTTAGGCTGGGTATGCAACTCGTCGAACACCACGCCGTGGATGTTGAAACCATGCTTGGAGTAGGCCTCCGCGCTCAGCACCTGGTAGAAGCTGTTGGTCGGCAGGTATATCAGCCGCTTGGTGGAAGCGAGTAACTTCACCCGCCTTGAAAGCGCCGGGCACATCCGCACCATATCGGCAGCCACCTCGAACACGATGGAGGCCTGCTGGCGGTCGGCAGCGCAGCCGTACACCTCGGCGCGCTCCTCGCCGTCGCCGCAGGTCAGCAGCAGGGCGATGGCGGCGGCCAGCTCAGACTTGCCCTGTTTTTTCGGGATTTCCACATATGCGGTATTGAACTGCCTGCAGCCGTTGGGCTTGAGGATGCCGAAAATATCGCGGACAATCTGCTCCTGCCAGTCGATCAGTTCAAAGGGCTTCCCCGCCCAGGCGCCTTTGGTGTGGGAGAGGGCCTGGATAAAAGAAACGGCGTAATCGGCGGCGGCCTTCTCGTAGTATGAGCCTTCCGCCATGAAGGAGGTCGGCCGGTATCTCTTCAGTTTGCGCATAGGCCCGCCTCCTTGTTTGAGCAAAAGAAAAGAGCCTCACGAAGAAGCCCTTGTTTCCTGTTTATATATTTACTGTCAGCTATTTTCTCTCATCCGCATCGCCCGTCAGGATAAAGCGGCTGTATTCGGCCTTGTGTTCCTCCAGGTACAGCACAAGTTCGTAAAAGCCGCGCACATAGGCTTCGTGCTGGACGCGCGGCAGGTCAAACATATTGGTGACGCCGCTGTCCCGGATGGCGAGGATTTGCTCTTTTATCGTTTCATTCATAGGCGGTTTCCTCCGTTTCCGCAGAATCGATGGTCGCCTGGCGCAGGATCTCCACATCGAAGCCAGCGTCCCTGTAGCCGTCAAGGATAACCGAGTAGTAATAGCAGCTTGGCTGGCCAAGCGGCCTGCCCTCGTTCATGATATACACCATCGCGCTGACTGTCTTGCCGTTTAGCTCTACTTTCACCGTTTCCTTGCGGTAAAAGAACGGCCAGCCCTCATAGCGGTCGAGCGCCACTTCGTCAGCCTGGGTGATCTCCCAGACCAGCACAGGGACGCTGCCGCTTGGGCAAGGCTCCACCGTCGCCACCGCGTTTTCGCGCGCGCCCCGGAACAGGAGCCGCCAGCCATCCATCATGCTTGCCCCCAGCACCCTTGCCGTGGGGCATCTGTCCGCCATCTGCTCCCGGTTTAAGTTGGAACCGTAGGCGATGTACAGCTTGTTGCGCTTATCCATTGTCTATGTCCTCCTTGCTCTTTGGCCGCGGGGGCGGCTCAAGCCGCCCGAAACCGCCAGGCCGCCGAGCCGTTTAAGTGTGCGGTCAAGTGCTCCCGGCAGTTGGCGAACTCCTCGCCGATGAAGCCGATGCGGTTTAGGTAGGTCCGCATGGCGAACTTTTCGTTCTCGGCCTGGGGCTTTTTCGCCGAGGCGCATTTTTGCGTCAGCGCCTGGTGGTTCAAAGCCAGGGCGAGGACTATGTAACTTCTGATCTTGCCTGCGTGAAGCTCGCTGTTGAAGCCTCTCAGCTCCACCGTGCGGTTGCCGGTGAAAAAGCTGTGCAGGTTGAGGAAGTGGTAGCGGCTGTGGTGGTAATGCCGGTCGCGGCTTTCACTGTAGCCCTCGTACCAGATCTCCTCAATCGCCCGCAGGGTTTTGGGCTTTCTGCGGTTCATCTTCTCCACCAGCAGGCTGTCCATCTTCTTGCAGTAGCTCATCCGCTCCGGCGCAATCTGCAGCGCTTTGTAGAAAAGGTCATTCTTGCTGGCGATGATGTTCACGAAGTTGCGGATGCTGCGCGGCGTGTGGCTTGCCCCGTCAAGGTGGAGGTGGATGCCGCAGGTGGCGCTCGCGAAGGCTCCGGCCTTGCGCAGTTTGCGCACCAGCTCCTGCAGGGTGGCGATGTCCTCGCGGTAGGTGAGGATGGGGCTGACCAGCTCCACGCTGTATTCGCGGCTGGCCGGAACCCGCTGCCGTCCTTGCCTCATTTGGCAGGTGATGCTGCCGTCGCTCATGAACTTCCAGACCCTGCCGTCCGGCGCTGTGACCTTCTTGGTGTCGTAGGTGTCGGCTGCGCTCGTCACCGTTCCGGCGAGGTGTTCCGCCGCGATGCGCGCCGCCTCGCTTCTGGTGATGCCCGTGAACTCGATCTCAATCCCGAATCTTCCCGTTAGCATGCTGTTTATCCTCCTTTAAGGGCGTTTGTGGTGTGTCTTCCGGCATACACATATATCACTCTGAAAGGGGGTAATAGCAAGCTATTTCTGCGGAAAAACCACAGAAATATCGGGGATTTCACAGCTTTTTTACCGCGTCCTCGCCGTAGACCACGCCAAGGCGAGAGCCGCTGTCCCAGATGCAAAACAGGGTGCCGCTGTCGTCGACGAAGTCCACGGTTCCCTTGTCGCCGGGCTGTAGCCTGGAGTAGGGGTCGTTCATGCGCACCAGCTCCACGCGGGCGCCGTGGGGATACTCTTTGCGCAGCCGCTCCACCATTTCTTTCGAGGGGAACTTAGGCATCGGCGTCCACCTCCGTTTTGGCAGGGGCGCCGCTCTTAAACGCGCTGTTCCCGGAAAGGTTTTTTAAAAGGATTTTCCGCGCCTCCTTGTAATCGTCGCCCACAAAGCCGAGGCGAAGGAGGAACACCCGGAAGGCGTACTTCTCGTTCTCCACTGCTTTTTCCCTGCCTGTAACCCGTTTCTGACCTTTCGCCGCCGCGCACAGGGCGCCGATGAAGCGGGAGTAGGCGGCGACTGTTGCGCCATCTATGCCGAACTTAAACCAGGGGAACCTAAGCGTCGTTTCCGTGCGCTCGACGGGGAGGGAGTCCGCGCCGATTGCTTTCTTGATCAGCGCCGCTTTGCCGGCGATGAGCCGGTTGAGGTTCTCCAGCGCCGTGTCGGTAAAGCCCACAAGCGGCATCTCGATGGTCAGCGTGTCGGGGTCGGTTTCCTCTTCCGCCGGGACAAAGCCCATCTCCCGCAATTTACTGAGCAGATGCAGCATGGCCGCTTCGTCTGTGCGCTCATCCCAGGAAAGGGTACCATCGCGGCTGATGGTGACATTGCTGACCACATAGGCGAAGCTCGGCGCTCCCTTGTAGACCGGCTCCCAGCCGAGGGCTTCTCCTGCCGCCTTGACGAGCGCTTTGCGGGCCTCGCCGGTTACGTTGAATTTTACTTCCATTTTCATAAGCCTCCTTAGCTTCTTGGTGACTACATATATCACTCTGAAGCTGTGGAATAGCAAGGTATTTATGCGAAAAATGAGGGAATTATTGTGCTTCGGATTGCGGCTGCTCCACATCGCCAAAAGCTGCCTTCATGCCGTTCCGGATAAGGAATATATTCTCCGCGCCGCCCACCTGCTCGATGTACCTTTTGACGATCACGTCGCAGAACTTTTCGTCCAGCTCCACCGTGTAACAAACCCTGTCCGTCTGCTCGCAAGCGATGAGGGTGGAGCCGCTCCCACCGAAGGGGTCGAGCACAATACAGCCCGTCAGGCTGGAGTTGAGTATTGGGTAGGCCAAAAGCGGCACCGGCTTCATCGTGGGGTGGTCGGCGTTCTTCTTGGGCTTATCAAACTCCCAGATGGTCGACTGTTTGCGGTCGGAGTACCAGGCGTGCTTGCCGGTTTTCTTCCAGCCAAAGAGGATCGGTTCGTGCTGCCAGTGGTATGGCGAACGACCCAGCACCAGCGACTGCTTCTTCCAGATGCATGCGCCGGAGAGGTAGAAACCGGCGTCGGCAAAGGCCTTACGGAAGTTCAGCCCTTCAGTGTCGGCGTGGAAGACATAGATGCTCGCGTCTTTGGCCATCGCCTTTTCGGTGAGGGTAAAAGCATCCAGCAGAAAGCGATAGAAGGCTTCATCCGCCATGTGGTCGTTTTTGATCTTGCCCGCCGCGCCTTCATAATTTACATTATATGGAGGGTCGGTGACCACCAGATTTGCCGCCTTGCCGTCCATGAGCAGGGCGAAGGTTTCGGCGCGGGTGGAATCGCCGCAGACAAGGCGGTGCCTGTCTAAAAGCCATAGGTCGCCCGGCTTCGTCACCGCGGGTTTCCGCAGCTCGCTCTCCACGTCGAAATCGTCGTCTTTTACGCCGTCCGCAATGGTGTCCTTGAACAGCGCGTCGATTTCGGCGGGGTCAAAGCCGGTAAGAGAAAGATCAAAGTCCGCGCCCTGCAGGTCGGCAATGACCAGCGCCAGTTTCTCCTGGTCCCAGTCGCCCTGAATCTTGTTGAGGGCGAGGTTGAGCGCCTTTTCCTTTGCGGCGTCCAGTTCCACTACCACGCAGTCGATGGCGGCAGCGCCGTCCGCCAGCAGTATTTTTAGCCGCTGGTGTCCGCCTACCACGTTGCCCGTGGTCTTGTTCCAGACGACAGGTTCCACATAGCCAAACTCCGCCACGGAGCGGCGGAGCTTCTCGTATTCCGCGTCGCCTGGCTTTAAGTCTTTGCGGGGGTTGTATTTTGCCGCCTTAATTTTTGTGACGGGGATTTTTTGTATCTCCAAGCCTTATCCCTCCAGTCTGAGCGCTTTTGCGCCGGTGAAAGTTTCCCAGCGTTTGACCGCCAAGTCGCAGTAAACGGGCGATAGCTCCATGGCGCAGCAGCGGCGCTCGGTCTGCTCCGCCGCGATAATGGTGGTACCGCTGCCGGAAAAGGGCTCCAAAACAATGCCGCCCCGGTCGCTGTGCATCTTGATGCAGCGCCAGGGCAGCTCCACCGGGAACATGGCCGGATGCTCCTTGTTGGCGCGCACCGTGGTCATCTCCCAGATACCCGCGTAGCCCCATTTCTTGCGCTCGTCTTTAGTCAGCCGTTTTACAAATCTATAGCTGTGCCCGGCGAAGGCCGAGAGCCACAGATATTCCTGGTCGTTGTACTCCTCGGCTTCGCCGTTATTGCTGAAGGCCGAAATATACTCGTACTGCTGCACCGGCTTGTTGGAAACGAGGTGATAAGGGCCGACGCCAAAATTCATCCCTTGCTTTTTCCAGACGCGGATCCAGATCGGGCGATAGCCGTTTTCGGCAAACATGTTCACGGAATAGACGCTGGTCGGCTCGATGAACTGGGAGCCGGTGGCGTATAGGTCGCCTAAGTTCCAGCAGACGATCTCCGCGTACCTGCACAGGTTCTTAATCACCGGCCGGATGGTCTGAAACCACGGCTCGATGCCCGCCTTTTCATATTCCTTGCCCACGCCGTAGGGCGGCGAGGTGATAGCGGCCTGGGCGCGGCCGCCGTCCATGAGCTTGGCGAAATCAGCCGCGCTGGTGGAATCGCCGCACAGCAGGCGGTGTCTGCCCAAAAGCCAGATGTCCCCCGGCCTTGTGATCGCGCCATCGCCTTCGATGCGTTCCTTTTCCTTATCCACATCGAAATCGTCCTGCACCGCTTCCTTGGCGTGCCAGCGGTTGAGCAGCTCGTCGACCTCCGCGGCGTCAAAGCCGGTGAGGGAGACGTCGAAGGCGCCCGCGTCAAGCTCCGCCATCAACTCCGCCAGCTTGGTTTCGTCCCATTCGCCCTGAATCTTGTTGAGGGCGAGGTTGAGCGCCTTTTCTTTCTGCGGATCAAGCTCTACCACCACGCAGTCGATCTCGCTGTGGCCCAAATCGAGCAGCACCTTCAGGCGCTGGTGGCCGCCCACCACATTGCCGGTCCGGCGATTAAAGATTACCGGCTCCACATAGCCGAACTCCTCGATGGAGCGGCGGAGCTTTTGATACTCCTTATCGCCGGGTTTTAAGTCTTTGCGCGGGTTGTACCGGGCGGGCCTTAAAAGCTCCGCCTTGATTTTTTCTATCTTCATCTGTCGCCCCTCCTGGCGGAGAGCAGCCTCTCCATCACGTCGTCCTGCGGATTGCCGACAAAAGCCGTGGTGCAGTTTTGCTTGACGATGTCGAAAATCTCGTACCAGAGGAGATTCGCCTGCTTCTGGAACGACTGGCTCATCTGCACGAACGGGCTGGCTATCGCGCCGCCGGTAGTCGGGTGCTTGCCCAAAAGCCCGTAGGTGCTGATGGCCTCCTCGCACTGAATGTAGCGCGTGAACGCCTGGGCGTAGGCTTCAATCAGCCGCGGGTTGACGAATTTCTCACAGCCGCGATCTTTTAGCCATTTCCACGTCTCAATGAACAGCGCGTCCGCGCCGAGCGGTTTTCCGTCTCGCTGCCTCGCGCTGAGGTAGTCGCTTGGGGCGGGCATATCCTCGCCGAATAAATCCGCCGTGCCGCCCAGTTCGCCCGCTTCAAGCAGCGGCTCAGGAGGCAGCTTAGGGGGTTCCAAAACGCGAGCGGCTTTGCCCGCCGTGATTTTCTCCGCGAGGGGCTGCGGCTTGTCGCCGGCGCGCACGCGACGGCCGCCCCTGTTTGTTCCGTCTTTTGCCACGCGCCCTCACCTCCTTGCCGCGGCGGGGCTTAATCCCCTGTTTGAACCGTGATTTTTTCGCGCGTGACCCGCCGCCCGTTGCCCGGGGCGAGGGTTGCAGAGATTTTGACCGCCCCTACCGACCCCAGCGTCCGCCTTCGCGCGCGGTGAGCTCCGAGTGGCAGGAAGTACACAAAGCCGCGAGGTTATCGTCGTCGTTGGTGCCGCCTTGCGCCAGCGGCTTGATGTGGTGGACTTCCTGCGTTGGCGTTACCCGTCCCCGCTCTAAGCAGCGTTCGCAAAGCGGATGCGCCGCGCGGTAGCGGTCACGCACCTTCCGCCACGTCCGGCCATAGAGCTTGCGCGTCGCCGGGTCACGCTGGTAGCGTTCGTATCGTTTTGCTTCCTCTTTGGCGTGTTCCGCGCAGAACCGGCCGTCTGTCAGCTTGGGGCAGCCGGGATGTGAGCAAGGCCGCTTGGGTTTGTAGGGCATCACTTCACCTCATTTTTGGCAAAGTGAAAGGGCGCCCACCGTGTGACGAGCGCCCTCTCAGATATTTTGCTAACCGAGTATCAAGTACGTTAATTTTGTCAAACACAATCCCCATGCAATTGAATAGATTTAATCTTGTAGCGGAATAATCCTCCCGGTGCTTTAACTTCTATTTCATCACCGACTTTTTTTAACAACAATGCCTTGCCAACCGGCGATAAGTATGAAATATCTCCTGCACTTACACTGCTGCGGAAGGGACTCACTATGCGGTAATCAAAGATTTCTTGGTCGAATAAATCTTGTATTTCCACTTCGCTACCTATGGTAACAAAGGGAATTTTGTTGTCTGTGGTTTGCGCCTTACTTGCATTTATAATAAGTTGTTCAACACGTTTGATATAATCTTCCACAAGCATCTCTATTTCATTACGTTCCTTTGACTGTTCCGGGTAGTATTCCTCAAGAAGCTTTTTCTTCCCCTCCTCGATTTCCACCAAGTGTTTAACCAGATTTTCAAATGTAGTTTTCGATAGTTTAACCTTAGCCAAATTAACCCCTCCGTTGATACCCATTAAATGGCAAGCCCCCATATAAAAGGCAAGGGAGCTTCGCCAATAGGCGAAACACCCAGTTAAGGGAAGCTTATCACGAAATACAATGATTGTCAATGGAGTATGATATTACCATTTAATGCAAGGGGTTATAGTTTATGGTATTTTCAAAGTGTCCTCCAAAAAAGATTGCTTGTATACTTGGAAGCTACGTTTCGCTATTCTAATGCTATCAAACTTTTGCTGTGACATTCAACAGATTATAGTGACATCTTTTACTCGCTCCGAGCAGGCGGCTAACGCTTCGTCGTGTATTCGGTGAACGTGGCGCACGCTGCAATGAAAATCCGCCGCGATTTCATCCCATGTTTTGAAGCAGAGATAGCGTAGTTCCAGGAGTACCCTGTAATCTGGGCTATTCAAAGAACGGATAGCATTCGCAATGTCCCGCTTCAAGTCGACGAGCCTGTCGATGTCTAAGTTTATTTCATTCTCCAGATCCAGCATTTTGGCGATGATCTCCTCCATGCGGTGGACATTGCGCGTCTCACTCGGCGGTGTCGGCGAGAGAGTGGAGGTGGCTTTGGCGGCGAGCTCCCGAAGTACCCGTACCTGCTCTAATTTTGCGTCTATAAGGCGGTTTATCCGCCGGGTCTGTGCCAAGTACTCCTTAACCGTCATAAACTCCGCCTCCTTTCCCCGAGTTCACACCCTGTCCAAGATATCCGCGACTGTTTGTCGCCGTTTGGCGTGATGTTTAGCAGGCACCTGTGATACTCGCTTTTATCGTTGCCGCACTGGAAAGCCGTCCATGCCCTGCTGCTAGCCGATTCGTCGGGACACGCAAACCGGCAAGACGCGCATCTGATACGTTCTGTTGTATATTCGCTCATAAGCCTACCTCCGATTCGGTTTTGTTTCCCTCGGATTGGCAGCTTTTGTCTTTAGTTGTCGTTGATTTACTACAAATTTGCCTTGACCGCCTCGATCAGGGCGGTCTGGGTTTTGTCCTTTCGCTTGAGGGCGGCCATGACCTGTTCGTCAATCGTCCCCTTGGCGATGATATGGTGGATAACCACCGTGTCTTTCTGCCCCTGCCGCCAGAGCCGGGCGCCTGTCTGCTGGTAGAGCTCCAGGCTCCAGGTAAGCCCGAACCACACGAGGGTAGAGCCGCCGGCCTGCAGGTTCAGCCCATGCCCGGCGGAAGCGGGGTGAATAACAGCGATAGGGATTTCGCCGTCATTCCATCGCTTGATGGAGTCGGCGCTGTCCAGCTTTTCTGCGGGGAACCGCTCCAGTATCCGCGCCAGGTCGTGCTTGAACCAGTAGGCGATTAAAACGGGCTTGCCGTTTGCCGCCTCAATCAGATCTTCCAGCGCGTCCAGCTTGCGGTCGTGAAGGCGGGCAACACCGCCGTTCCCATCGTAGACGGCACCATTAGCCATCTGCAGCAGCTTGCTGCTCAAAGCTGCTGCGTTAACGGCGTCAATCTCTTTATCCTTAAGGGACAGCACCATTTCTTTTTTCATAGTCTGGTAGTGTTTATCCTCAATGGGCGACATCTTCACGGGAACCTCGTTCATCACCAGTTCCGGCAGTTTCAAGTAGTCGGTGTTCTTCATGCTGATGGTGATATCGGAAATAAGGCGGTAGATGGCTTCCTCCGCGCCGGGCTTCGGCTTGTAGGAAAACACCACCTGGGCGTTGCGCTTGTCGGGGATAAAGAAGGCACTGCGGTAGTTGCCGATAAAGCGCCCCAAGCGCTGGCCCATGTCAAGGATGCCGATCTCCGCCCATAAATCCATCAGGCCATTGGATGAAGGCGTCCCCGTCAAACCCACTATCCTCTTAACACCGGGCCGGACTTTCCGCAGCGCCCTGAACCGCTTGGAGCTGTACGCCTTGAAAGATGACAGCTCATCGACCACCACCATATCGTAGTCGAAGGGTAGGCCGCTCCTGTTAACCAGCCAGTCCACGTTTTCCCGGTTGATGATGTAGACCTGCGCCCGCTGGATGAGAGCCGCTTTACGCTCTCGTTCACTGCCGATTGCTACCGTGTACGTCAACCCATGCAGGTGATCCCACTTCTCAATCTCGGCTGGCCACAGGTCCCGTGCCACTCTTAATGGGCTGATAACCAGAACCTTGCGGATTTGAAAACTATCCAGCGTAAGGTCGAAGATGGCAGAAAGTGCAATCACGGTTTTACTCAACCCAAGCCCATATCCAGAAATATCCCCGCCACGGGCCTATCAAGAAGATAGTCAATGGCGAATTGCTGATATTCGTGCGGTATGAACTTCATCGGGCATCACCCCCTCCCATAATTTCCGACAGTACCGGCTGTATCTGCCCCTCATCGTCAATGACGTAAACCTTAAACCCAAGCCGCCTGAGCATCTCATGCCGCTTTAGCTGCAAGGGCCGGGGTTTCATTCCATGCGCTTTAACCTCAACGAAAGCCATCCTGCCGCCGGGTAGAAGCACAAGGCGGTCTGGCATACCATCGAAACCGGGCGACATAAGCTTAATAGCAAGACCGCCTGCAGCACGGACAGCTCGGATCAGTTTTTGCTCTATGTGTTTTTCTCTCACGAGTACCTCCGGATACCTGCGTTCCCAAAATCCAAAAAATCTCTATACGCGCGTATATGCGTGGTTGCGTGTTCTATATCTGCTTTTATTTACTGTTTTATATTTAATAGAAGTAATTGGAACAATGGAACACATGGTGTTAAACAGCGCATCTATAAAGGGCTGCCGCCTGTTCCCATGAAGTGTTCCGAGAAGCGGAGTTTGGAACATCGGAACAGGCTTTTTTGTTCCCAACTTCATTTTTGTTCCAAGGATTGCGCTCTGGGAACAGTCGTTGGAACATATACCCACTGCGGGCCATACAGCGGGATGCGTTCCTTTTTCGGTGAAACAACCCAGCCGCCGATCCCAGCCATAATCGCCGAGATTTCGTTACTGTCCATACGTTTGCAGTTGGCGCGGTCTTTACCGAAGCACTCACACCATATCTCCATGTTAGAGACCGAAGTGCGTTTATGAACGCCAACTTTGTGGCTGTTGCCAAACTCCGTGCCGTTTATATAAGCCCGGCGTTCGTATAAATCCATGGTGTCCCAATCTTCCGGCAGGAGCATATCAAGGTAATCGCGCACCAGCCCCTCGCGCTCGTCGGACTCCATCGCTTCCCGCTGCTCATTTTTGGCCAGTTTCTCAAGGGCGATATCAAGATACAGCTTTTCCCCGTCCTTGACGTATTTGAGCGCTTCCGCCCATATCTGCAGGACCTCGTCCTGTGTGAGCTGCCACGACTGCCGCTTACCGCCGCCTGGCGTTTTCACGGGCCAGAAGCGGCGGTTGCCGGTAGTGTCGCGCAGATACCCTTTTTCGGCGTTGGTGGTGCCGAAGAAAACGCATTGCCGTAGGTGTGGCGTAGCCCGTCTGCCGAAGCTGGCACGATAAATGTCGTTTTGCCGGGACAAGAAGCTGCGCAGGGTTTCTACTTCGGCTTTCTTTAATCCGGCAAGCTCGCCAATCTCCAGTAACCAATAGCCCTGCAGCTTCTCGGCTGCGGTTTTGTCCTTAGTGTCGCTTAACGACAAACTGTCAGAGAACCATTCACCGGCAAGCTTGGCGATGAGGGTGCTTTTGCCCACACCTTGCGGGCCGTTTAACACCAGCATGGAGTCAAACTTAATGCCGGGCGAGAGGACACGGGCGATGGCCGCGCAGAGCGTTTTTCTCGTCACCGCGCGGACGTAGACGTTGTCGCTAGCGCCGAGACAATCCACCAGCAGAGTGTCCACACGGGGGATCCCGTCCCATTCCGGTAGGGCGTCAATAAAATCGCGGATAGGGTGGTAGGAACGGTCATCTGTAACTTTGGCTACCGCCACCTCATAATTGCGTGCCGAAAACGTGCCATAGCGCAAGTCAATGTAGGTAATCAGCTGCGCGTCGTCAGCATCGCGCCAGAAGCGAGAGGGGTGCTTCCACGGGACTTCCCCCTTGATCTCCATGCCGTCAGATAGCTGGTTGAACACGATGTTTTTGAGGAGCGGGTCATTTTCCAATATCAACGTGAGATTGCGGATGGTGTTTCTGACGATATTGGTTCGCGGCTCTACATCAAGCTTGCTCTCCCAGTCCGCGCTACCACTAACATGAAACTCGCTTGCCGCTCTTGCGTAACGTTCTTCGGCAAGTAAGGTTTTGACCCGCTCATCTTTAGCGGCAAGCTCCGTCATCGCTTTGAAGGATGGCAACTTGCCGGGCGGGGTGCCCTCGGCTGCCTTATCGTCAAGGTCACGGAAACGGTGAACCCGCACCAGGTCAAAGGAGTTTAAAAGCTTCCCGCAGGCCGGGTCGGTGGCGTGGTGGCTGTAGGCGAACCTGCCGTCATAGATCACAAGGCCTGCGGAGGAGTCGGCGGGGATATAATCGTAACGGCCGTTCAGCGCGCTTGGTTCGTACACATCGGTTAGAAACGCTTCTATTGCCTCTTCGATGGAATAGGCCCGGCAGAAAGCGCCCACCACGCCGTCCTTGGCAAGGGGGTCCGCTTGTTTAGTGATCTGCCGCCGCACAACCTCCGATTGCCGGGAGGATACCGGCCACATGGATGTATCCCGCCAGTCGGCGTATTTGGAAAGGTAGGCATCCGGGGCTAGCGGTTGGCCGTCCTTTTCGTAGAACAGAAACTCGCCGTCAGACGGCGTGGACGGCCAGTACATTAGCCGGGATGCCTCATAGGTGGTGTCGTCGAACAGCTCAATGCCGATTTCTTTGGCCACCATGCGCCCCAGTGCCGGGTATTCGTCCTCGCTCACCTCCCGTGAAAGGGGGATAATGAGCCGGAGCCGCGGTGATTCCGGCGTGTGCTTATGAGTGGAGTAGGCGCAGCAGGCCCAGTCATGGAGTGACTCAATCTGCTCCCAGACGCCGGGCTTGGCGTAATCCATGTCGAGGGTGAGAAGGGAGCGGCAGAGGACATAGCCGTTCCTGCGCTTGCCCTCGCGCAGGGCGCCGCCTACAAAGCCGCCCACGTCTTTAATGGCATCCTGCCGGGCGCGGCTCATCTTGCGGAACTCCGATACCGTTTCGGTGGTGCGCTTCGTAACGCGGACGGTGTTTTTGAAGTCATCCCAGGTGATGTCCTTATTTCTCCACCTCTTATCCATGCGGCTGTTGCCAACCGCTATTTTCATATGCCCTGCACCTCCTCGCAGTTTTCCGTGAAATACCTGATGGGGATACGGCGTTTCCTCGCCCTGGCGATTTCCGCGCCCATCCCGGATGAAATGTAACTTCCGAATACCCAAAGCTCGTCACACTTGCCGAGCCAGACCATACCGAAGTACAGGCCCAGTTCACGCTGGGCAGGGTCATGCTCGTCCAATACTGGCGGATAGAGCAGATGGGGCGCAAAGGGGATTACGCCCTTGTCTATCGCGAACTTCAGATACCGCCTTGCGTTCAGCGTATTTCGGTCAATATCGCCCGCAAATGGTGAGCAGATGAACACGCAGGGTTTCCAGTTTCTTGCCTTTTCCTCACGCGCTATGTTCGCCAGCGCTTCAGCAGCGGTGGGATCGGGATAGCCTTCGGCATTAAACCTGTCCATGGCTACACCTGTTCGAACTCAAGCCCCTGCTCAATCAGCGGCAGACAACCCTGTGATTTCAGCAATTCATAGATGAACAGCCGCCCCTTCTGCGTCCAGTAAGTGTGCACTTTGGCGTGGATCTCCCCGTCGCTGCCGGGATAGCTGTGGGTCTTGGTTACGGTGTATCCGTGCCGCGCGTATTTCTGGTACAGCAGCCAGATGTTGCCCTGCCTGAACTGCACGCCCAAGCTGTGCAGGTATTCGTTAAGCCAGCGCCCGGACTTGCCGTAGTCTTTAGCGATGGTGGTAATCGCCACGGCATCCTTGCAGTTCAGAACCACGTCATAGTAGCTGGCTTTGGGCTTCATCTCGGCAATCTGCTGCCGCTGGACACTGACCGTTGCGGTAAGGGCGGCATTTTTTGCCCGTTCCGCCTTAAGTTCCTGCAATGCCTTAATCCATAGGTCCGGGTCGGCAAGCAGCTCATCGACGGCATAAAGACCGTGTCTGCGGACGGACGGGAGAACCTCGTCAAACACCCAGCGCTCGAACCTTTCGGCGGAGGGAAGCTTGCTGTGGACGATCAGCCGGTATAAGTCGCCCTCGGTGATAAAGTTGATCTGCTGTTCACCGCCCGGAGTAAGGACTCGGTGTTTCACCGACCCCTTTGTGTGCCGCTTAACCGCGTCGTATGGGTCGGCGTATCCGAGCAGCCTGGCGCACTCTGTCGCGGGGAACATTTCTTTGCCGTCAATGGTCAGTACGCCAAGTATCCCGAACTCTGTGTTGCTGAAAACCTGTAGTGACTTCATAATGGAACCCTCCTGAAAAAATGGATTTTCGGAGCGGTATAAACGGCTCCTATCCATACGCGAAATTCAGGGGAGATTCGAACCCTCTGGATCAGTCTTTTTTATAAAATTGGCAAGCAAACCCATCGGCGCGAAGCGGAAGCCCCTTGGCCCAAGGCGGCGTCTCGCTCATAAGGCGGCAGACTTCCTCCGGCGACACACTAGGCGGCGCTTCGATCACCACTTCATCGTGGACGTGCATCACGATGGAAAGCCCGGCGTCATCCAGCCGCCGCATGGCGTGGCAGAGGATGTCGCGGCTGATTGCCTGCACGATGTTCTCCACGGATTTCGGGCCGTAGCTTTCGATGCGCTCCCACTTCTTGGTTTGTCCCACACCCTCGTAAGTCACCGTCTCACTGCCAAAGCGGTTAAGCTCGATGCGCGGCTTGACGTAAGCCAACCGTCTGCCGGAGGGAAGCGTGATGAACAGGAACCCACTCTGGTAAGAGAAACGGATGCCGTGGGTTTCTGCGCATGTTCTTTCTTTGACAGCGGTCATCGCGGCGCGGCCAACGTCCCACCAAAAACTCACAATATTGGGGTTGGCGCTTCGCCAGGCGTTCACCAGCGGTTTAAGTTCTTCTTCAGCGATACCCATATCAAGTGCGCCCATCGCTTTAAGCGCGCCGACTGACCCCCCGTAGCCACAGGCCAGTTCTGTTTGCTTGGCTTTTTGCCGGAGCAGGCTTCCTTTGGTGACGGATTCAATTGGCACATTGAACATGCGGGCAGCTGTTGCCTCATAGATCTTCCCGTTCCCGGCAAAGACGTCCATTTTCCACTTTTCCCCCGCGAGCCAAGCGATGACCATAGCTTCTATTGAACTGAAATCAGCCACGATAAACTTAAAGCCTGGCTTTGGGATAAACGCCGTGCGGATGAGTTCCGAGAGGACAGCAGGCGCGGAGTCGTAAAGAGCTTCCAGCGTATCAAAGTCCCCGGCTTTTACGAGTTGCCGCGCCTGTACTATATCCGGCAGATTGTTCCTTGGTAGATTCTGAACCTGGATGAGCCTGCCGGCGAATCTGCCGGTTCGGCTCGCGCCGTAGAACTGCAGTAGCCCCCTGGCCCTGCCGTCGGAACCGACAACGTTCTCCATCGCCGTGTATTTCTTCACGCTGCTTTTGGCGAGAGATTGCCTGAGGGTCAACACCTCGGCCAGATTCCCCGGCGCTGTTTTCAGCAGTTCCCTAACCGCCGCCTTGCCGAGCGTATCTGTTTCTAGCCCGTGCTCAACCAGCCATGCCTTCACCTGAGCTACCGAGTTAGGGTTTTCCAGATCGGTAAGTTCCCGCATGACCCTAGTCAGTTCCACCCTTGAGCGTTCATCACAGCTGATTGCTTGCCTAACCAGTTCCATATCCAGCCGGATGCCCCGGTCGTTAATCTCCTGATCGAGTATATAGTTTTTCCACTCATCTTCCGGCACGGGGAACTTGGAGAATTTCCTGGCTATCTCTATTTCTGCTTCCACATCGCGGGCGTTGTATGCTTTAAACTGCGCCCACTTTTGGGGGTCGTGCTCCGGCAGGTTCCGCGTTCTGCCGCCGTTTGCCTTAGTGGGCTTGCAAGGCTGGCAGAAATAACGGATTAAATCCTTGCCCCCGGCCAGTTTATGTTTTTCCGCGCCTGTGGCCAGCGTGGCACCCTCAAGTGAAAGCGGCAAGCCAAGGTAAGCAGACCAGATCATAGTACAACGCCAGCTCGCGGCCGGAAGGTATCGCAGCCCAAGGTGTCGTGATAGGCAAATTCTTTCAAACTGGGCGTTATGCGCCCATTTGATGACGCTCTCATCTGTCAGGGCAGCGCGGATTTCAGGCGGCAGGTTTTCGCCGCTGGCAAGGTCAACAACCTGAACTTCGCCGCCGTCAACGCTAAAGCCAAACAAAAGTATTTCAAAGTCCGGCGCTTCCGCGTACTTAAATACGCCGCACTTGTCTAGCTCACGGCTGGAGAAGGTCTCCACGTCGCAGAAGATGCTTTTTATTGAGGCGGGAGGGAAGGCCCCTCCCACCTCGCTGTTCTGCTTAATCGTCATGACAGGAAATCGTCGTCTGCGTCGGTGGCGAAGTCATCAGCTGCGTTAGAACGCCCGCCCAGCGGCTCGCCGTCACGGATTTTCTGGATGTTGCCAAGTCCGCAGGCGATTCCTTTGTTGCCGTTAGTGTTGAAAGCATAAAGGCTTATAGACACCCTCGCATACACGCCGGAATAGACCTCGCTGCGGTCAAGAATGGGGTTTAACTGCCTGTCCACTATCTGTGGCGCGGTATTGGAGTTGGCGTTGATAAAATAGCTGTTTGCGTAAGCTTCATCATCCGGGCGGTCGATGTCGCCGTCCCGTAGGGGTAGTTTGAGGGCAGCCTTGTTTGGCACCTTGCCGCCGAGTTTGACCTTGCCTTCCTCAATGGCGGCGTCCACAGCGGCGTTGATGGCCGCGATGGTCTTGGTATCCGACTTGGGGATGATCAGGCTGACGCTGTACTTCTCGGTGCCGCCATTGATGGACTTGGGCTCCCACACGTTGGCGTAGGATAGGCGTACGATGCCGGTGACGACTTTCATGGGGTTCTTTCCCGGGTTCGGGTTTGTGCGGTTAGCGGTGTTTGTCATGGTTTTCATTCCTCCGTAAAATCAATTTTGGCGTTGGATATATTCATCGCCGGGCGCTTGTCCGAGAGCGGAACCAGCGTCGGCTTACCTGGCGGCTTTTCAATTAGCCTGCCTAGGATTTCGTTGAATTTAGGCTTGGTCATCAAGCGCTCCATTTCTGTAATGGTAATCAGGCTTTGCTTGTAGATGTCGCGGTACCCCGCAGCTTTTGCAGCTTCCGCGACAGCTTCCTCGTCGGAATACCTGCGGTTGGAGCGTCCCTCAACCACCTTAAATCCGGGCCATTCCTTACCGTGGTTCACGGCGGCATCAGTGGCGTAGGCCATAATCTCATTGGCCCAGCTGGTCAGGTCACCGATGGCGGCCAGAACCTCGGAGATCTCCTCGTCAGAGAGTAGTGGCGGCAGGGCGAATTCGAAGGCGGCTAGTTTCAGCTTGGCCTCTGCCCTCGCCCGGCACTTAACGGCCGCCCGGCAGAACTGGCAATGCTCACCAGGGATGTACTCCCCCCCGCCCTCAAAAGCAATTACTGCCGTTGGTTTCAGGACTTCCTCCGCCCATTGGTAAAGCGATTCCTTGAATACAGTGTGGGTGCTGACGTTTTCACGGCGGGGCTGGTAGATGGTCATGGACACCGTACTGATGTCGTAAATGCCATCAAACAGTTCCAGAGCGCCGATTGCGTACAACTTCATTTGCGGATTGTTCTCGGCCTCGACCAGAACGCCCTGACCGTACTTGAAGTCGACAACGTGGAGCGTTCCGTCTGTGATGAGCAAGAAGTCACCGGTGCCGTAGCCGTCTTTCACATATCGGGAGAAGTCCAGCTTCTGCTCGATAAGTACTAGCGGATCGGTGCAGGACAGCTTCGCCTGGGCGATTTGCTCCAAGATGAAAGCAACGTAGCCGTCCGTGTAGCCATCCATCTCGTCACAGTCGTACTTGGAGATAGGTTTCTTAGAGCGCATCTTCAGGGCTTTCCGCAGTTTGTGTTCCGCCAGAGCGTGGGCGGCCGTCCCCTCATCAGCTGCGGTGCCGGAGGTGTCGTCAAACTCCAGTTCCAGCCGGGCCGATGGAGTGCAAGCCATCCAGCGGTGGGCGGCGGAAGGGGAGAGCAGGAAATGCTGTTTTTCTCCACTCATTTCAGCCCCTCCGCGTCCCTGATGAGAGCTGCATAATTCGCCGGATCGATTTCGCTGAGTTTCTTCGCGCCGTGCTTTTCCAGCAGCCCCCGAACCTCGGCGGTAAAACCGTTGTGGGATTTCTCGGCCAGCACCGCCCGGACTTGCTCCAGCGGAATCGGCTTCTTTTCGGGCTTTGATTCCGGTTCCGGTACTGGCGTTTTCGGTTGTACAGCCTTAGCAGGCTCGTTGTCTACCATTGATCCCGCGACCGCCTGGATGCTGCCGGCTAGCGACCGCAGGTCAGACACCACATCTAGAAGCAGCTTGGTTTTACTCATGCTCCGCGCCTCCTTTCCTGATTTCCTTGATTTCCACTGTTTCGACTGAGTCGCCGGGCGTGATCACGAGGATGTCCGCCTTCTCGCCGAACAGCAGGGTCAGCAGTCTGCTGCGGATTGTCTGCCAGCCGCTTTTCAGCACCGGGTCGCGGATGCCGTCGGGTTTGGTCACGCTGATAGTGACTTTGTGCTTCAGACCCATTTTTTTTGCCTCCTTTCCGGGGGCGTTTTCTGCCCCTCACCAATAAGCGAAAAAACTGGTCTGTTCGAACCCCCTTTTTAGGGGAAGAATTTACGGAGCTTGTCATGCATTTTTCTCAAGCGCTTTCTGATAACCGTCTCACTCACACCTTCTTCAGCGGCAATGTCCGTGTTGGAGCGTTTGGAAACGTATTTCTTTTCAAAGAGGGTACGCTGTTGGAGCTCAAGGCTTTCCATCGCGTTGCTGAGCCGGAACAAGGTTTCTGCGTATGCAGTGTCGTCCTCCTGAGCAATGAGGACAGTCTCCGGGTTTGCCCGGTTATCGGCAAGACGTTTGTTACGGTCGCCTGCCTCCTCGCCGTCGCCATCGTGGTAGGCGTCCAGATGCTCAGTGACGCGGTAGTCATAACGGCGTTGTTCGTTAACATCTGTGTCGTCCATAGCGTGAAGCTCTTCGACTAAGGCTTCGGTTACGCCATTCTCGCCGGGTATCAGTTCCATGATTTTCTGACCGTTAGGGCCGTAATAAATGTAGGTAGTGCGGTTCTTTTTACTAGTCTTGTACTTTCTTGACATAATTTGGCTCCTTTGGCTTTCAGATTTCTGAAATCCGCCAGAGCCGCTTGAATCCGCTTAAACGAAATAGACGGCAGGTGAACCCCCTAGTTCGGGAGTTCCGCGCTGCCGTCTTGCGTTCGGGCGGATTTCTCTTATTTACTTGTTTAGGCTTTTACAGTGATTCGCTCATGGGTGATCTGAAGAGTCCCGTCTGGTTTAGCTCTGATTCTTGTGATGCAGTCTTTTTTTGCGATTTCAGCGACCTTTGAATCACTGCTGATATCGCAAACCCGCTTGTCATCAAGGTTTCTGACTTCTTTCAAGGCTTGTCCTCCTTTCTTTTTCGTTTGGTTGACTATCGATGCTTTCGGTATAATGCAGTTTTACACGTATTTACATTGAGTTTCAGATAAATAGGTTTATTTATTTTAAAATATGTGTTATAATCTTTAATGAATTTTTGTACTTAACTGGTTGCGCACACTAAAGTCACGTTTAGTGAAGCATTAGCTGTCAGTCGATATCACCGCCCCAGCAAAAATCGTGTAACCCACAAGAAAATGATACCTGGTGGCGACTCAAAAGTATTTCCTCGCAGTTTGACCTGTTTTTGACCTGATTTTGACCTTGAGATGGGAAGGATGCGGCTTATATGGGGAGATTGTGTTTTGGGACATACGCAAAACTCCTACAAAAAACCCTTGCAGCTGACGACAATAAACATGTAGTGAGTTTACTGTTGGGGTTGATTATCGACAACGAGGATGTCAGAAATCAGCACGGCGAGCCGTTTGACGTTTCTGATAAACATGCCAGTCGCCTTCTCAACCACAAGGACAATTTGCGCAAAAAAATAAAGGATGCCTCTGGCACCCCCAAAATTATAAACGCTGCTCGTGATTATTTTGATGATGTTGTCATTCCAGAAATAATGCCTGATTTAGTCGCTGATTTGATTGCTGATTTAAGAGAACTTATTATGTCCGATGTTGGAATACCGAAGCGCAAACAAACTGACTTCCTTGCATTAGGAGATGGGGATTCTCTAGCTGAGTTTCTGGCAAAAGTGTTTTTATATGCAATAAAAAAACCCAATAAGTTATGTGCTGATAAAAAAGGCATGGAAACGAGTGATGAACTGCTTCCGCTCTCGCCTGCACGACCGAGGGCGCTTCCAGAATCAGACATTTATCTGCTTTTGGAAGCGAACAGTGTCTGTCCCTCTTGCGGGAAACCACTTGTTAACGACAAGAACAACCACAGCCTTCCCGGATACGCGATCACACCGATTATCCCGCTTCGGCCTACTGATGATGAAAGAACGGAGTTAGGTGATTTGATAAACAATACCTATGACCCGGAGACAAACAACAATAAAATTGCTCTCTGCCTTGAATGTGCGAATCGATACAAACTGCATACCACTAAGGAGGAATGCAGGCAATTACTGGATACCAAGGACAGTTTAAGGCGAAATTTCGATGCCTCTGTAATGCTGGATAAAATGTATCTGGAAGAACAGATAGAAGCAGTATTGAGGCAGATACCCTTTGCATCTGCAGAACAACTATCGGATACCCTTGAGTATAACGCTCTACGGATTAAAGAGAAAATATCCAGTAATGTGCCACTAATCATAAAAACCCAAGGCTTTGTGGTGCAGTATTACACATTTATTAAATCTGTGTTCTCACAAATGGAGCGCGAAGGAATACTGAACTTCGAAGACGTGGCGAATGATGTCCAGCGCAGTTACAGGAAGCTTTCTTCAATCGGGCTGAAGCAAGAAGAAATATTCACGCAATTAGTAGAGTGGTTCAAAAAGAAAGGGAAAGCGAGAAGTTCGCTCGCCTGCGAAATAATTGTGGCATTCTTTGTGCAGAATTGTGAGGTGTTCCATGCGCTTACCCAATAAGGTAAACAGTTTCAACGGAAGCGTAATCTCCAGATTCCCAGTTGTGTTAAATGTATTAGAGCAAGGCGATACATCACCCTCAACACTATATGACTCAGTGATCAAGACAGTTGGTGATATAAGCGAATTTATAGAGATACTGGACTGCCTTTACGCTTTAGGGAAAATAGAATTCGACGCAGAAACGAGGTTGCTACATTATGTTGCTGGAAATAAGATGTGACAGATTCAAGAGCTACGGTGAATTACGCCCTCCTATCGCCTTCCACGCGGGACTGAACACCGTACTTGGAAGTGAAACGGGCAGCAACTCCATTGGGAAATCTACCTTCCTTATGACTGTAGACTTTGCCTTTGGCGGAGATGACTATGTGTTGAAGTCAACGGACGTTCAAACACAGGTGGGGCCGCACAGTATCCAGTTTGCTTTTGAGTTCAATGGGAAGAGGCATTTCTTCTCTCGCGAAACGATTAACCACACCCGCGTCATCCGTTGCGATGCGGAATACAATCCCATATCGGAAATGTCACGAGATGAATTCCGGACGTTCCTTTTTGAACAATATGGGATTAAGCTTCCACTGATCACCTTTCGAGATATGGTTGGTCGTTACTTTCGCATCTATGGGCGAGACAATCTAGATGAAAAACGCCCGCTGCATGCAGCAAAAGGTGAAGCTCCCAAGAAAGCCATTACAGCATTGATGATGCTTTTCAATAAGTACGCTGCTGTGCATGACTTGGAAAAAGCGGTCGATGAAAGCAAAAACCAGAAGGATGCCTACAAGAGAGTACAAGAATTTCATTTTATTCCCAGAATAGGTAAGCGGCAATTTGCCGCTAATGAGAAGCGGATTGAAGAATTACAGACTGAGCTTGCACAACTTCAGGAAAGCAGTGGAAATGAACTAATGGGACTTGATTCCCAGCAAGTTGAGTTTCTTGCGGAATTAAGACGAAAACTCACTGCGGTAAAGCGTCAGAAAAGCCGCCTAACATCGCAGTTGACCGTTATCGAAAGTGATATATCAACAGACATTGCTGACAGTCCAAGGCAGCATAGTAACTTCCAGGCCTTATTGCGCTTTTTCCCGGATGCGAACCTCAAGAAAATCGAAGATATCGAGCAGTTCCATCACCAACTGGTAGGTATTTTGAATGCGGAGTATGAAGAAGCAAGGCGGCGGTATCTTTCACTTATAGAACTTGCGACCAATGAAATCAGGGTGCTGGAAAACGAAATTCGGGCCTCTGGTCTTACGCCAAAAGTATCTCGTACTCTGTTGGAAGAGTATGCCTCTAAGAAGGGGCAAATAAAAGCTTTGGAAAAGGAAAACGAGACATACAGCAAGATGGAAGAATTAAAGACTGCTGCTAAAAATATGGAAGAGCGTCTTATTGCCTTGCAGGAAGAACAAATTGGCTTTTTGCAAAGCGCCATCAACGTTCAGATGGACGAGATTAACGATGTTGTTTATCAAGGCGAAAAGAAACCTCCCGTCTTGACAATAAAGAGGCCAAACAGCTATACATTCCTCACACCGGATGATACGGGCACAGGCACTTCGTATAAAGGGTTAGTTGTGTTTGACTTGGCGGTAATGCAGTTAACACCGCTACCCGCCTTGGTTCATGACTCGGTAATACTGAAGCAAATAGCCGATGAGCCGCTTGAAAGAATACTGGAACTCTACAGCAGCACTCCAAAGCAGGTTTTCATTGCTCTGGATAAAAAGGGCTCGTATTCCGAAAAAACACAAGCAATTCTTGAGGAAAATACAGTAATTCATCTTTCCGATAACGGAAATGAGCTGTTTGGGTATTCGTGGAACATTAAGTAAGAACGACACGATTAAGCAAGTGGAGGCTCTTGAAAATGGATAACAACCAAAATATTGAAAAATGGTCATCGATGGACATCATAACCGATTATCTTGGTGTAAGCCGCGAAACAGTTCTACAATGGATTAGTAATCGTAATATGCCCGCACATAAGGTTGGGCGGCTTTGGAAATTTAAAATATCAGAAGTAGACGAGTGGATTCGCTCGGGCGGTGCAGCTGAAAAGTTTGAATCAGAAATCTAATATAATTAACGATAGGAGTTCGAGGACATATGGCACAGTGTGGTGAGAGATATGATTAACAGAACAATCCCGTACCGTCCTAAACTTGAGGGGGTATTCCGAAAACGATTTTACGCTACTGCGGCAATAATTAATGATACGAACTTAGAAGACTTAATTTCTCGTGAGTTGAAATGGGTTGAAGAAGAATGCGATTTTAATATTAAGCAACGACGAAAATATCGTGCAGTTTGGTTACTTCTTAGAGATTTAGTACGGGCTTCTTGGAATGCTACATTCCGGTCGGGAGTATTGGAATTAAGTATGCCAACTTTAGATGAAAGCGAATTACACGGCAACGATATGATTACTGCAAAAAAGTTGCAGTTGCGCCATTGGTTGAAAGAGAGCAGACTCGAACGACTTACAACTTTCAAAAAGTTCGTCGAATATATGGAGGGCGATAATCCAAACCGTCGCTCGATTCGAATGTTGGTTGCAAGCGGTGCTGAATTAGCCGAACGCTTACAAAATGCATCTAGCATAGAGCATGCAATAATACCAAGACTTGAACTGGTGACTGAAAATGCGCGCGATACTATCTCTGGTCATAAACTGTCAGATATTTGGCGCTATTTTCGTCTAACTTGGTCTACCCCATCAGAAACAACACCAGGACGGACAATGCAATACCTTATAAGGGACTACGCGAATCCCAATCATCCTGTTATGGGAATTATCTCATTGGAAAATTGTGCCGTGCAAATAACTGATCGCGATAAGTACATTGGTTGGAATGCGCCAGAGTTCATAGTTGAGCTTAAAAAGAAAAGCACTGACGAAGCCCGTGAAACTTTTTCATATTTATTGAATTGTTTAGAGAGTGGAATTAAAGGAATTGACCACAGGGGTTTATCAATTGGTGTCGAGAAAATTGATCGGCCTGATGGAAATGTAATAGCAACCCTGTTGCAAGAAGCTGCATTTGCAGAGGAAATGCGCCAGTCGTTTTTAAAGCAAGATGTGGATGATGAAAATGAGGAAGTAGAACGGAGTGAACTCGGAAGTATCTCTAAAGAAGTAGAGGATGCATTATACAAGAGAAAGCGCGCTGAACAGTTGGCAAGATTACTCTATGCAAAGATGGAATTGACGTCTCTCTACGAAAACCCTAACTTTGATAACGAATGGGTTAGATTTTTGGAGACAGAAAAAGGTTATTCTTCTGTGCGAAATGCTCTGGTGGCACAGAAAAGTAGACATATTGGTTCAAGTATGCTCGAACTTAATATTTGTGGTGCGATTCCTCCATATAATGAAATTCTTGGAGGGAAATTGGCTGCGTTGTTGGCTCTTTCGCCCCAAGTTGTAAAGGATTACAGGAATCGATATGGAAACAAAAAAAGCGAGATTGCTTCTCGCCTAAAAAACGAGGATGTAATACGCCCAGCAGATCTCGTTTATGTTGGCACGACATCACTTTACTATGTTGGGTCGAGTCAATATAACAGACTTAAACTCCCGGCAGCGGTACTTCACAGTAATTATGATATCCAATGGAAAAAACTCGGCAGAACCGTCGGCTTTGGAACGTTACATATCAGTAAAACAACAACAGCTTCTCTTGTTGAGGCGGCAGAGAATATTGGCTTTACCCGTATAAATCATGTCTTTGGTGAAGGTGCAAGTCCTAAACTTCGATTGCTAAATTTCTCAATTAGGGAATTGCTAGAAACTGGGGCAGAGGACGCAAACGATTTAGCAAAACACGCAATGTCGCGTATTGTGTATGGTGCTTGCCTTGCCCGAAACACCAAAAAGTATCTTTTAGGCCATTCTGTTAACCCTGAATTTTACTTTGATGATTCAGAGATTGGCATTAGACAAGGTACTGAAGAAATCATTCGATATTGGAAAGAAAGATGGCTTATAAGTCGATTAAGGTTCAAACCATTGTACGAACGCCTTAACGCGTTTACTCCTGATGCCTTGAGTGTTGGGGCAGAGATAAACGGTGATTGGACGTTCAAGCCACTTAAGGCAAAGGAGGAAACTGATATGAATGTCGATGAGCAACAAGAGCGTCTTGGAGTAGACTTTGTAAGGAGTCTGTATCGAGGGAGCAGCGCTTATGCAGACAAATTAAAAGAAAGCCTTTTGCAGAAAATTCATATCAAAACGAAACTTGATGATGCGGTTGTAGATGCCGTGAGGTCTGGTAAGGACGTTATATTAACAGGAAGCCCCGGCGACGGAAAGACGCATATTATTCGTGTCATTAAAAAACAGTTGGACAAGTTACACAATCCTCCGATAATCGAACTTGACGCAAGTTGCTTTTCGAATGATGAACTGTTTGCAAAATGGTCGAATGCACGAGAGCAAAGAAAACCCTTTGTGTTGGCTATCAATGCCGCTGTGTTGTTTTCACTTGCAGAGCAATACAAGGATTTCCCACCGCTAGTAAACTCGTGGAAACAGATGGCTAATGCAGTTGTTTACAACGGCATTACCTTTGAAGACTGCGATGTCATTGTGTTTGATTTGAGTCGGCGAGAGATCCTTTCTCGTGATACAGTAGATCAAGCAATTCAGAAAATTACCTCGGATGAGTTTTACACCGAATGCAATAATTGTACAAATAAAGAAAACTGCCCAGTTCACCCGTACCGCAAACTAATGAATCTTCCGCTGTTTCAAGAACGCCTCGGTGAGTTGTTCTCGAGAGTTGTGCTTAAAGGCGAGCATATTTCACTAAGGGAGTTACTTAGTTTCCTTTCCTATGTCTTATTTGGAGATAGGAGTTGCGCGCAGTTAAATTGGACAGTGGGAAGCGATAAATACTCATTATTGTCTTTGATTTACGGAGAAGGAAAAGGTCAAGCATTTGAATATATACGGAATTCTTTTGACCCTGCAAAAGTAACACATCCTGTTTGGGACGAGAGATTGCTTTCAGCTCAGGTCAAAGATAATTGGGTTACAGATTATGTTAGTACATCAGAGGCAATTGACAGCGAAAACATACAACAATTTGATCTTCGAAAACGAGGTTTTTTCTTTTTCAACTACGATGGACGAGCGTTACTAGATATTTGTGACGATGACGCAAGCATATTCCAGCGTTTCTTGGAGAAGGACGAGAAAACGTGTGTAAAAGAACTAATCAATAAACTGAATGCTTTCTTTGGAGTTAAACGCACCCGCTCTGAACTAGAGGTATGGAATGGGCATAGATTTAATAATGCGCCTCGCAAAGTATTAGTATCCACAGGGAAACTAAAATCATCGCAGTTTTCTATCGGCAAACCAACACTGCTTGCCTCTATGCAGAAAGGGATCGATATCCGCGTCAACTATATAAGACTGCAACGCAAAGATACACCAAGCATATTCTTACGTGTGGACTTAGAAATGTTCCGTTTGCTTGTAGAGGCGGAGCGCGGTGTTCCTATGCTCTTTATAGAAAACGAAGTCACCAAAAGGGTCTGGAGATTTATTGAACAACTGCAGGCTAACGATTTCGCACACGACGAAGAATTAACCATAACTCTTCTTGATATTGAGGAGAAAAAAGAACTTAGCGTTACCATCGATATGGAAGACAAAAGATACATTTCGATTGATCAACAAAGAGTTCAATTATGAGGTGTGATATGGACAGACTCATTATGCACAAAATGCGTGCAGAAGTAGATGAAAAGTATGTCGGTTTCCGACCAAACAGTGGAAGCATCAAGCCAGTTCATATTTCAAGTGGTGCTTTTCGTGCTGTTCTCGGAGAAACATTCAGTGCCGAAGGTATCAAAAAATTGTCTTATGTGAGTAATGTAAAAGGCGAGGCGCCAGACAAGAGGCAAACCCTTGAAGAAGCGTTGGAGTCAGTAATTCAATACTTGAAGGAAAACGATGCCGCCGATTTTACTGAAATAGGTCGCGAGCAACTGGCTTCGTTTAGGAGTGTTCTCCAAAAACTCGTTGATGTTGATAAAGGCGTTTATGGAGTTAATGACAGTATGCTCTCCTACACAGCTGGCTCCGGTGCATTTGTTACTGCGAAAGGAATCCTTGAAGATGCCGGAGACTTTGTTGGAGAATTGATAAAGACATATTGCCCAGAAATAAGCATGTATATCGCCAGTGTCTTAAAAGAAGCAAAAGACCCGATTTCGTTGGTATTTGAACCTGTGCTCGAATTAGGGGCAACAAGGAGTTATGAGTTTAATTTTACTGACAAAACGCCGTTAGACAAAATTAAAGCATTCGAAAAACCAGATAAATTAAGCAGGGAGATGAAGCGTTTTGTCACGAATGTTTCTGATGCCGGTAAATGCTTGAAAGCCAATTTGGAACAACATTCAAATCGTTTGACCCAGTTAAGATTGTTTAATCTTTTCTGCGTTTTGCTAGTTATACGTTATCTATCGTTACTAGAGGCATTTTACTGTGGAGGCAGTGTGCGTCCCATATTATTGGATTTTTCGAAAGGAAATAACTCAAGTGTGTCTCGGACATCTGTACTTTGTTATTCTCAGTTGCATAAATCTATTAGCCGATTCTATGCTTGGGCATATTCCGAGTGGCTCATAGAAAACGGTTGTGACAAAAAGGAATTATTATGTTCAGATGTGCCATATTTCGATAAAGACAAAGAGCCAAAGTCATTAGACGGTTTAACGAGTGTTTGGAATATGGCAAAGGAAGATGCAAAAAACGCATCTGATGAAGAAGCGTTATTGATTTTCGGAGCGGCAATAAATGATATGACTGCTCTTGAAGCAACAAGCCACCCCGTCAACTATATGCGGAAATTGGGAACAGAGATAGGTCTTTTATATCCACCGACGAACTTTCACGTTGATAAACGTTTTGTCCTTTCCGATGATATGGTTGAGGTAATCTTGCGGTGTTGTGTATTACCAGGCGAGACATTAACTTCGTCTTTGCTTCGTGAGAACCTTTGGAGCCGGTTTGGAATTGTTGTCGGAGGAAGCTACGATGACGTTGAAAAACTTAACAGATTGGGAAGCATTGTTTATGCAGATGTAGATGCACTTGTGGATAATTGGAATGCGTTTTCAGATATTATGCAAAGTATGAACTTTGCAGAACAACTTCCTGACGGCATATTACAAATAGGTTTTGGAGGAAGAAGGATATGAAAACTAAACAAGAACTGCTTATTACCGTTCTCTCTGATAGACTGGCAAATAGTAAAGTGGGATTCCTTGTAAAGGGTATATCTGACATTTCCCCTTTAGAAGTAATGCAGTCATTGGCGACAGGAATAGGGCGATTCGTTTCTGTCGCCGTTGGTTATGATTGCTCTGATTTTGAGTCTGAGAATCTAATATTGAAAACAAGGGTAGAAGATGCTGTCAGGTGGCGTAGTGATCCGACATGCGCCGGGAAAATCGTTGCTTTTGTACGTACTGAAAGCGACAAACTTCACTCACTTAAAGAACTGGACGTAATTACAATTCGTACAATATCCGATCGTCTTATTGCAGAAATAATAATCGATGCTCAAAATAATCAGAATATCCCAACGCTTAACTTTTGGAAAGCACTTAGGCAGTCCGTTGATAGCTTTTCCTTTGAAACATTACACGAGTTCTCTGAAGCTGTCGAATCGGCTGAAGATAGAACCATAGCTATCCCAGAGAATATGTGGCGACTAGGTTTACTTTGTGACCGTTCAATACTTGGTGCAAAGGTCAAACCGGATGAACAACTCACTCAGAACAGAAATCTTATTATCGCAATAGGTCAAATTAGCGAAGAACACCGCAAACGTTTGACCAGCGCCCTCACAAAAATTAAAGAAGCAGAAAAAGCACGTTTTCAAACTGCATATCGAGGATTACAATCATTTTTCAAGTATGGTAAAAAAGAGATTTTGAAAGATTTAGACTTCGAAACTGTTCGTGACTTGCTAACTGCCGCTAAGTCTCCTAAAAAGTCAAAAACCACTGGCGGAGGTGATGGTGGTAGTGATGGCGGTACAACTATTAATACAATCAGAGAAAAGGAATTACACAGGATCATTGCAGGTTGTGTTGTTAAACCTGATGATAAAGAAGACGAAGAATTCTTGAATAATTTATTTGAGGATATTATTGACCATTTTGGAGATGAGAATAACGGCGCTTCAAATGAAGTAGCGACAAAATATAACGACCGTCCGATTATACTTGACCGTCATGATACCCCTTTGCGTAAAATTGTAAGGTTGTTTTGCACACAGGAAAACTGGGGCGGTATACTTGAAACTGAAGAACCGATTTTACGTGATGCAATCTCTAGTAATCCATTGTCATCGGACAAATTTTGCCCGGAAAGCGTAACATCTGTTGCTGCATGTGATAAGGGTGGTTTGTCACTTTTTGGTTGTTTACGTAAATTCGATACAGAATTTAAAAAGCGTAAGATTGACAATGTTGACTATTTTGAGTCAACTCTCGAATTACTAAAGAAATACCGTAATAAACTGCTTGAGAATATTGACATCGTTATGTATTTCCCGATTTTGGGTTTTGGTGTGAGTCAGGAACTAAAAGAAACACTTATAAAGTACACCGAGTGCTGGGCTGCTTTGCTGCGTGCGTTCCGTAACAACGCGGCCACAATGTTCAGCATTAGCCACAATCTTACACGTTCGGCTGCTCGTTCGTTGTTGCTCCTTGATATTCTCTATATAAAAACACCGACAGAGTGGAAAGGTATGCTCCTGCCTTTACATCCGATTTTCTTGTGGCGGTATAGCGAGATTTTCAAGGCACTTGACTCAAACGCCGACTTCTCTGAAACGGATATTGAAAATCTGGCAGATGTTTTCACAAAACTTCCGCAAGTTCTGAATTTTATCGTTGTGGATTATCTTATTACAACAGACAATACAAATATAGAGTTACCTTGCTCCGGTACAATAGAAATGCTTCCCACATTCGAGAATAAATCAAACCGTTATTTAGGATATGACGGGATTGAGTGTGTCGATGAAATTCTTTCGCGATGGCTCGCTTTTGCACCTTATACCAGCAAAGAGGTGCGTCTTTGCACTGTTGACGCACCTGACCACGCCACGATACTAAAATCATTGAAGGATTTACTCTTCAAGACTCCTAACGGTAAAGTTGTATATCAGATATTTTTGACTCGCGGACAAAACGGGAATGCAGAGATTGCCAAACTTGATTACACATCAAAAGATTACGAAATTGGAGACTTAATCCGTTCAGGTCGCCTATCTGTCAACATCAAGAATGTTGCAAACCTTGCTGATATAAAGAGAGAACTTGGAATGCGCCCTGTCCATGTTGCGTTCTATTTTGATCAGTCCTCATATAACATTGAACACGGACCAAGTACGCAACAACTCTATATAAACCCACTGGTTGTAACTTATGACTATGACTATGACCCAATGACTCATCGAGGCGAGATTTTCCCCTCATCTGATATGGAATCTGGTATTATAGGCGATTATTATAGAGTTATGCGCGATGCCGAATTGACTACTTCAAATCGTACTCCGCGCCCGACATATAACCCGGAAGCAGATATAAAAGACCTAACCTCGACGATTGTCGGTGGAGAAACAATTTGGCTTGTAGCCATTGACAGAACAATTAGTAACTATCTACCTGAAGGCACTATACCTGTTGGAGAAAAGAGAAGTGGACTTCGTACTTATGGTGTTTGGGCTTCCCGTGATTCAAGGATTATTGAACAATATATGGCATTACTACGGCGATATAACCTATACCCTCAAAGAGAGACCTTAATAGACATATTATCGGAGTTCGGCCATATCTCGTCAGAGGGATTAATAAGCATCCCTCGTTTCGGCGGGGATTTAACAGCAATTGACAACAGACGTAAAGGACTTATCGGCACGATATTTGCAGCCAAATGGTTTGCCAAGACATTTCCCGGTTCTCTTGTAGCGTCGCTCGATACTCATGACGCACGTCGATGGCTTCGCGATGTTTCTATTCAGAAAGAAGCAAAAGATGGTAAAGACGAAAGGGCTGATTTGATAGGCCTTTACTATGATAATAACACACAAGAACTACATATTGTCCCCATTGAGGTTAAAACGCGTGATGACTCCCCAGGCGCGACGGTTGATACGAACCCTAATGGCGGCAAACCTTTAATAAAAGGTCATGCAGCAAACCAAATTGAATCTGTTGTCACTATGCTAAAAGACATGTTCACAGGACATTCAGAAAATATGTTTGTTTCGGCACGGCGTGAAGTCCTGAAATATCAGATTGTGTCAGAATGCTTTAGAGAAATGCACGACCACGACTGGCAGCAGAAATGGGAGCAACGTTTTAAGCAACTTTTTGGGAAAGATCCAGAACAGAACATGACTCTCCGAATCCACGGTTTGCTGCTTCACGTCAAGTTAAGCGAAGTCAGAACAGGAGTGTCAACCAACTGCATACACGCAAACAACCATGAGTGCGAGATTGAACTTCGTGAATTAACTACTGATGACATTAATAGAGGTATTCTCGGCATAGCGGGGCAAAATGTTCGCCCTGTCAGTTCCATTGACTATGATGAGACAATGATGACAGATAGTAAGATTGAAATTGACCGAGATATAGAAAAAATATTGCTTGTAGCAGAAAGCAAGTCTGCCATTGACACAACAAAAGAAATTGAAGCTGTTGTCACTATCCCTTCTGTTGTGTCGCAAGTGTCTAGAGAAGAGATAGAGCAACTCGCTAAAGACTTTAAAAGGTCATGCAATGAGCGAGGAATAAAAATAGATTCCTTTGAGGCTTCGCGCGCGATAGTCGGAGCAAGTTTAATCCGCTATACCTTTAAATTGGCTCGTGGGCAGCGCATACAAGACCTTCGCAATCGTCTTGAGGATATTGGAAGGGAAATGCAGCGCACTGGCGTTTTAGTTCAGGCAATTCCAAACTCTGCTGAATTATACCTTGACGTTCCACGGTTGACTCGTGATAAGGTTCTGTTCAGTGACGTGTTAGAACTTCTCCCAACTGTAACTTCTCCTGAACAGTTACCGTTTCCTTTGGGGCGAACACCCGATGGACGTGATTTGTTTAAAGACCTAAGAGAATGTCCGCATTTGCTGGTTGGTGGAAGTACAGGTTCCGGTAAAACGGTATTTTTGTTTACATTCCTTGTATCATTACTAAAAACGCACCCCACAAGCAAGGAACTGCAACTACTTCTATCGTCATCAGGACTTGAAGACTTCGTCCATTTTGAGGGATTACCGCACCTTGTTGGAGGGAAAGTATTCTCGGATGCTGCCGAAACATCTAAAATGATTCGTAGTGTAGTTTTTAATGAATTCGAGCGTCGGAAAGAATTGTTGACTAACGCAAGGGTTGAAAACATCGATAGATATAATGAGACTCATGATGAGAAACTCGCTCCCATGGTGGTTTTGGTGGATGAATTTGCGGATTTAACTGATCAACTTGGAAATAAGCGGGATAAAGAAGCATTTTATACGCCAATACGCCAAATTGCTCAAATAGGCCGTAAACGCGGTATTCATTTAGTTTTATGTACCCAACGCCCTGCAGCTGATCTGCTTCCTACAAATATCAAAGCTCAATTAGGCGGTAGGATTGCTTTGAGGGTTAATGATGCTACATCATCGAGAATGATATTGGAGGAATCTGGCGCTCAAGACCTTAAAAAGCACGGTGATATGATCTATAAGAACGGATCAGAAATTGAAAGAGCACAAGGGTATCTGATTACTGTCGAAGAAGTAGATTCTTTTGTAAAAACATTTGCTGGTTTGTTTGTTGTAAGATAAAATTACCGAAAGTTGCAAGTTAAAATTCCATAGTATTGCAATTGGAAATTCCATAGTATTGCAAAATCCATTGCAGGCATAAACCATACTCTGTATCCTTGTATCTGACCAGAGGATGCAAGGAGGAAAGGAGCATTGCTTACAATGGATATGGTTCAGGATGTCAGATTTCGATTCTACGTGAAAGGAGAAAACATTTCTCAAATTGCCAGTGCGCTTCATTTGGACTGGAAGACGGTACAGAAGTATGTTGATAAGACAGACTTCAACGAACCGGCTCCCAAACCGGCCTCTGAGAGGCGTTTCTGCCTCAAGCTGGACCCCTACAAACCAACAATTGACCAGTGGCTTGTAGAGGACAAGCAGGCGCCTCGTAAGCAGCGGCATACAGCCAAGAAAGTATTCCGTCGCCTTAAGAAGGAAGTACCGGGATTTAACTGTTCCTACAGGACGGTTGCCTCCTACTATGCCGTAAGACACAAAGAGATCTTCAGTGGCGCCAGAATTGGCTTCCTTCCGTTGGAACATCGCCCGGGCGAGGCACAGGTAGATTTCGGCACGGCAGATTTTTATGAAAACGGCACTCGGTTTACCGGGAAATACCTTGAGATGTCGTTCCCCTACAGTAACAAAGGTTATCTGCTGTTATTCTATGGCGAAAACATGGAGTGCCTGCTGGAAGGCCTGGATGCCATTTTCCGCCACATAGGTGCTGTACCGGATGAAATCTGGTTTGACAACACCAAAACCATAGTGACAAAAGTCATTCGGGGAGGCGGACGTGAAACCACAGAGCGTTTTGAACGTTTTCGGGAGCATTATCGTTTTCAGGCCGTATTCACAAATCCCGGTGAAAGCCAGGAAAAAGGTAATGTAGAGAATAAAGTCGGTTACCATAGACGTAATTTTCTTGTTCCCATACCGCGTTTTCTGTCGCTTGTGGATTTCAACCGACAATTGCTAAACATGTGTGAGGAAGATGCCGAAAGGGAGCATTACCGCCACAATGAGACCATTGAAGGACTGTTTAAGGAAGACCTGAAGCATTGCCATCGGCTCCCCGAGGTCGAATTTGACCTTAGTGGCAAGGGTCATGCCACCACCAACAACTGGGGCAAGTTTTATCTGAACAAAGGGATGCATGAGTATTCGGTCTCGCCAAAGTTTGCAAACACAGTGGTAAACCTGAAAATGACATCCTCCCATGTTATTGTGATGGATGAAAACTACCGCGAAATCGTCAGGCACCGCCGCATTTACGGCGATATCAAGCAACAGAGTATGGACTGGCTCCCCTATCTCCGGCAGCTCTCCCTGCGCCCACGGGCATTAAAATATTCAGGCATCTACGACATGATGCCGGCTGCCATGAAACAGTTCCTTGAAGGCTGTTCCAATACGGACACAGGCAAAGTCCTTAAAGTCCTGGCGGAACTGACGGACAGAACCGGATTTGACAGCGCACTAAATACCGTAAGACAAGCCCTCTGTTATGGGGCGTCCGATGCAGACAGCCTGCATAACCTCTACAGACGAATCTACGCCGATGTGCCGGAACTTCCGCCGATGCCGCTTGCTCCGGAAATACCGGATGTGGGACAGATGCCCACCAATCTAATCGCCTACGACGTCTTCCTGAAGAAGGGAGGCCGTATGAATGCTTAAAGAGGAAATCATCGACTGCTGTAAAAAGCTGAAATTGAGCCGGAACCTCGCTGAGATGGCACAGACAACGGATGGACAAACCCATCAGGAGTACCTATACAAACTTTTGGCTGCTGAGCTAAAAAACAGAGAACACGGACGTTCGGCCAAATTGATCAACAGTGCCGGTTTCTACAGCACTAAAACCTTTGACGGCATCCGTTTTGATGAGATCACCCTTCCTGCCGGCCTGACAATGGAAAGCTTAAAATCCCTCGACTTCATCAGGGAAAAGAAAAATATCATCATGTACGGCCGGACAGGCACCGGCAAAACCATGCTCTCGACTGCACTTGGCGTCGCTGCCTGCCAAAAGGGTATTCCAGTCCGTTTCTACCGTACCGCAACACTGGTCAACCAGCTTTCGGAAGCGAAAAAATCAGGAGCACTGGGGTCAATCCTCAAAAAACTGAATAAGGCATCCCTCATTATCCTTGACGAGTGGGGCTACGTCCCCTACGACCGTACCGGCGCCCAGCTCCTCTTTGATTATCTTTGTGAAATCCATGAGCAAAAATCCATCATACTAAACACGAATCTCGAGTTTTCCCGGTGGGTCAACGTGCTCTATGACGAGCAGATGACAGCCGCCCTGGTCGGCAGGCTCATGCATCACTGTTATCTTCTCCTGTTTCCAGGGGAAAACAACCGGTTAAGAGAGTCCAGCATCAACGAGCTTTACCGTTCCATAGCGCCACCGGCAAAGAACAAGGAGGATAACTGGCATGACCATTAATAAAAAAATGATCAAAGAACTTGAAGCCACATACAGGAAGCATTTTCCCGATGAGCTTAAACAATATCTGCTTGTACAATACGGACAGGAACCGTTTCCCTTTGAATTCAGCGAGCAGGATCTTTACACAAAAATAGACCATGCTATCTGTGCATATGAAGCCGGTGAGCTGGATGTCACTGTAAAAAGCCCGTCTGAGCGCCGGCGAGAAGAGCGTGAGTATTTGCAAAACCTTTATATTGAAAAAGCTTGCGAAGCGCGAGAGCTTGCGGACTATATACTTGAACTGGAACGCATGCTTTCGGAAAACGGCCTCGAATCTTCTAAAATGGCGGAAAGACGGATTGAATCAGCAAACCTACCGGCCGTTTGATTGATTTAATCAGGTGTTTCATGTCTGCAATTCCCTGTTTCCCTGCTGAATACGGTAGGGAAACAGAACTTGCAACATTATGGAAAATGGAGATGCAACACTATGGAAAAATAACTTGCAACTTTGTGGAAAAAGTTCTTGCAAAAAACACTGGTTAAAAGAGAAGTGTGGAATTAATTTGGTTCACGAGGCGTGAAGGTGTGCTATCCAATCTTCCAACGCCTTTCGGCAATCTTTCAACGGCTTGATTTCAGGGGGTGTGCATTGTATCAATCTATATCAGATTAGCCAAATAATCTACCATCTATTGATACAAAGGATTGTGTCGGTGGGTGGTTTTCGCTTTGCTCAAAAGCCCAGTGTTTAAGACATTTTGCTTCATCTGAATTTATGGGTGGTCAGAAACCATGATCCGACTGTAGACAAGCTCGTAAAGAATATTCCGGATAAGACAGAGTTCTATGAATTGATACAGTTCACAGAAAAAATGCAGTTGTATAATGCCTATGAGGATGACTACTCGCAGGTAACAGAGTATGCTGAGTAAGATCCCCACTTCTCATTTCTTTTTGCCGTAAATATGCTGCCAGGCTAATTCACTGTCGTTGGGTTTTCATTATGCAGGATAGCTATGCCCAAAAACAGGTGACTTCTCACGATGTAATCCGCGAGGGATTATTTTTTTGTTATTTTTCTTTTGTTGAATGGAGAATAGATTGTAACAACGCCTATAATGGAATATTATGCTAGAAGAAGAATTGACTAGCTCCGGTTTCTATGATATTGTATGACTAAAGAGAAAGCAAATTCCTATCTTTGAGATGGCTTTGGCAATGATTGGGTTACGGGTTCTGTGCCCGTAACCCAATCTTATGTTTGCACCTTCGGGTCTTTCGTCGTTGGTGATGTTGTTTTCAGTTATCCCTGAATCAGTAAGCACTCCCGCACCGTACCCTTTCTAATGGCCAGTGGAAACACGTGGTACACTGTCCATTAGAAAGGGTAAAAGAAAAATGGTAAAGCAATACGTAGCGGAGTCCAAGAAGTTAGATGCTAGGTAAAAACACAGAGTATAATAATACCACTGGAAGAACATAATGGCTAGAGAAGTCAAGGAGCAAACTTTATGAAAATAACACAATCTAGGCAAGACAAAAATTACAAAGCAATACTTACAGCCAATGCCTTCGTCTCCTTCGCTGATGGCTTCTATTACCCGCTACTGCTGGCCTTTCTTATCGACATTGGCGACGTGCCGCTGCTGGGACTTGGCCTAGGAATAATCACTATCTTTGATTCACTCAGTTCATATGTCGCCGGGGAATTATCTGATACTCACGGCAGAAAACCGTACCTAGTGGCCAGCGCCATTATCAGCCCGGCTATCTTTATCGCCTACCCTCTGCTCCCACTACTCGAGCAGGTAAGCCGTGAGCTAATGTTAACAGCTCTCCTCTTGTTACTAATCATCGACGGCATCACAGATGGTGTCTGGGATACAGTGGAAGCAATTTATTTGGGAGACATTACGGTCAAAGTCTTCAGGGGAAGCAGGATGGGCACATATTGGGGCATAGGAGGCACCATCTTCGGGACCGCCACGATTATAGCCGGCTTTTCCGGCCTCCATATTGACTTTCTCGCCTCAGCAATTATTGTATCCTTGATTTATCTAGCGGGAATTTTTATGCTTCTGCGAATTAAAGAGTCGGCACCAAAACCTGATTAGAAAAATCAGAACAAATACCTTGCCGATTTTACAACTTACCAGTAGCAAGTAGAGCTATTAACGCCTCCGGCGTGGCCGGGACATCCTCTTGTTTTGCCAACATGCCACTGCTTACTAATTTATCATATAGTTCTAAAACCAGCGGGTTTTTCAAGCTTGCTGCTGCCAGCACGTCCTGACGGCGAAAAACATTGATTGGTGAGCCTTCTGCAATAACTTTTCCTTCTTTAAGTACAAAGACAAAATCTGCCCAAGCGTAGACTTCATCCATATTATGACTGGACACGATTATGGTGGCACCATTTGTATTGAGCGTGTTCAGTAAACTCATGACCTGTGAAGTGCATACCGGGTCTAACGCGGCAGTCGGTTCGTCTAAAATGATTAATTCCGGCTCCATTGCCAGCACACCGGCAATAGCCACCCTTTTTTTTTGCCCGTAACTGAGAAGGTGGGGCGGCTTATCCCTTAGTTCCCAGATACCTGCTTCTTTCATAACCTGCTCCAGTTTTATCCTTATTTTCCCCTCCGGCCAACCAAGGTTCATTGGTCCAAAGGAAACGTCTTGGTAAACACTGCCGGAAAAAAGCTGGCTGTCTGTATCTTGGAAAACAATACCCACCTTCTTGCGCAGCTCTTTAATTCCTTTGCTGCTGTAATCCATTTTTTGTCCGTTATATCTTACTTCACCACCATCAGGCCTGTTAATGCCGTTAAAGTGCAGCAACAAGGTTGTTTTTCCCGCGCCGTTATTGCCGATAAAAGCAACTTTTTTCCCCTCAGGAATTTTAATAGACAGACTGTCCAGGGCTTTCGTTCCATCAAGATAGGTAAAATCTAATTTTTCTGTTGATACGATATATGTGGCCATCAGAGCTACTCCTCCCTAAACAACAAAGACCAAAGAGACAAGGCCCAGTTCCAACAAAACAAAAAGAAGCGTATTGGGCAAGGAAAATTTATATTCCGGACTTAATACCTTTAACTCTCCCTCATACCCTCTCGATAACAGGCTGTTATACATTGCTTGCGATTTAAAAAACGCTTTGCCCCATAGATTTGCAAAAAGCACCCCAAAAGAAGTGATTGAGCGCCTAAAATCAATAAATCCAAGCCTGGCCGACTGTGCTGCGTAGATACTAAAAGCTGTTTCTATGAAAACAAAAATGAACCGGTAAATAAGCATGACCAGCTCTATCACCATAGCAGGTACTCTTAGCAATTGCAGTACATGGAGTAAATCAGTCATAGGTGTGGTGAGAACAAGAAAATACAGGGCGGAAACAGCACTTAAAGACCTAAGTAGCACACCTGTAGCCAGCGCCAAACTAGTTGCGGTAACTCCCAGATAAAAGTTTCCAATAGTCAGTGCCACCAGCATTCCGGCAGCGGAAACGTTGACAGTTACAGCAAGACTTAGCCCTCCTGCCAACAAAAAGCCGGTCGGGGCCAAAAGCAACTTACCAACAACAGTCACAGGAGTACCCGCCTTAAAGACCAATAAACTAAGCATTACAGCCATAATAGCTAGGTGAACCGCCATTTTATCAGTAGTCACGCTCAACAAAATAGTTACAAAGGCAAAGATAACTTTCTCCAGCGGATGGAAGTGGCACATTTTATTCTTATAGACAAATTGGTCAATATATAGCATTAGCTTTTCTCATCTACTTTTTTCCTGGCTTCCCCTCGCCGTAACCCGAAATAATAGCCAAGAAATCCGCTGCCAAGGGCTGCCTGCAAGGCAAACAGCAAACTTTCCGTTTCTCCACCGGGCGGTTCCCAGACAGCGTTAACCCAAGTCTGGTAGCCAGGGTTAAGCTCTAAAATTGTTTCCTCGGCAAGTCCATCTGCACCGGAAAACTCTGAATCAGTAATTGTGAGTAGCGGAATAAGCGCAAGAATCACAACAAAAGCCAGCAGTAAAATATTTTTATGCGCCAGCGTCACTGCCAACACTCCCCTTCCTTTTATGCTGCAAACTAAAAATCTTTAACAGAGCAAGCTCTCTTGGACTATAAACAAGCAAAAAGTTAAAGATAACTACCGTCAGCAAGCCCTCACTGATGGCCAAGGGAATTTGCGTAACGGCAAAAACGGACAAAAACTTAGTTAGTGATGCCAACACACCCCCGAGCTCCGCTGGAAAAGCCAGTGCTAACTGGACAGAAGTGGTGATATATGTCATCAGGTTGCCAAGGAGCGCCGCCAAAAAAACCGCAAAAGCACTGGCTATGCCCATCCCCCGGGAAAGCTTATAAATGCCATAAGCCGTAAATGGCCCCACAATAGCCATGGCAAAGGCATTGGCGCCTAGGGTAGTAAGCCCGCCGTGGGCAAGCAGCAGCGCCTGAAATAACAATACAATGGTGCCGATAACACTCATAGCTGTGGGCCCAAATAATACCGCCCCCAAGCCTACACCGGTTGGATGTGAACTGCTGCCTGTAAAAGAGGGGATTTTCAGAGCTGACAGGACAAAGGCAAAGGCCCCCGACACACCTAACAGTAACTTTAATTCCGGATTGTGAGCTGCCTTTCTAGAAAGAGAAAAGACCCCGTAAACCACAAAAGGCAGACTGGCTACTGTCCAAAAAACTGCCCAAGGCAGCGGCAGAAACCCTTCCATGATATGCATGGCATAAGCAGGCTTTGGTAATAACAACAATATTCCCGCCAGAGTAAACGAAACTAATTTCATTTTATCACCCTTCCTTTCAAGTCAAAAATGCCACGATTGCCTCCGTCCGTTTCGGCACCAGAGAATCCATATCGATCAAATTAATGGTCATGGGCGCTCGCCTTGACAAGCCTATTCGAAAAGCTTAACATATACCCTATACTGGTATTAAGGAGAATTTGAAGATGAAAAAATTCGCCATCAATCAGGAACGTTGCGACCATTCTCCCAAATGCCTTGTTCGCCGCGAATGTCCAGCCAAAGCAGTCCAGGAAGTCGACGGCAGCTATTATATAGACATGGGTTCCTGCCGCGGCTGCGGGCTTTGCGTTGGTGTCTGCCCACGGGGCACCGTGGAGGAAAGTCAGTCCTAACGCGGATTACCACAGCCCTTGTTTTTAAAAACAAAAAATCCCAGAGCCATAAGCCTGGGAATGTACATAGGTACGCTCCCTTGACCCGAGGGCACGCTAAAATATGGATACAGGCAGGTTTCCTGGCTCCCGGTCATTGCCTGACGACGCCTTCCCCCAAAAAGAGTGGCTTCATTGCCGCCAGGCTTCCGGTTACAGTGGCGGGACCGCTCGGGTTTTCCACCCGATTCCCTTTTACCTCCGTACGGAGCACCTGTTTCCACTTTGTGAACTTTGACAATACTTTAACATATTTACTGTCTAAAAAGCAACTACTAGCTGAAAATAGCTGTATTGATCTGTGACAATGTCATGGTATAACTCCCTAATTTTGCAGCACAATCAATAATAAACTTGGCCTGAGGCACTGAAAAATATAGTGTTTCTGGCCATTTTTATTTTGAAAAATGAGAATAAACATATAGCGAATTAGAGCGAAATATGGTATAATAGATACATATCTCCAGCTCCAGAAAGGGGACGCTTATGTATCTAAAAAAGACACGCCAAAAGGATGACCGTATTTACTTGTCCATTGTAGACGGCTATTATGATAAAGAAAAAGGCCATTCCAGAACAATCACGATTGAGAAAATTGGCTATCTCGATGAACTAGAAAAACAGTACAGTGATCCGATTGCTTTTTTCAATGAAAGAGTCCAGGTGCTTAAAAAAGATAAGGCTGAACGCAAATCCCCTGTCTCCATTGAGTTTTTCCATGATGAAAAACTTGCATGCACGAATACCTACAGAAGGAATTTCGGTCATTCTGTAATTAGTCAGATCTATCATGAGCTAGGGATTGATAAGTTCCTTATGAATAGACAGCGTGGCTCTAAGATGAGCTATAACAGCAATACCATCATGAAGCTTCTTGTGTTTTCTAGACTTCTTCATCCAGCCTCGAAAAAAAAGACCTTTGAGAGCAGAAACCTTTACTTTGAAAAGGATGATTACTCACTGGATGATGTTTACCGCTGCCTGTCATTTTTTCATACTCATAGCTCATCTTTACAGGTCTGGCTAAACGATAAAATTAAACAACAGTTCGGACGCAATACCAACCTGGTCTACTATGACGTGACGAATTATTACTTTGAAACGGACACATTAGATGACTTAAGAAAAAAAGGTATGTCTAAAGAGCACCGGCCAAACCCTATTGTTCAAATGGGGCTTTTTATGGATAGCATGGGGATACCCATCACTTTCGAGTTGTTCCCCGGCAATACGAATGACTGCCTAACGTTCAGGCCTGGGCTTTCCAGAATTCAAAAGGAGTACGATTTAGGGAAAATAATAGTTGTTGCTGACAAGGGCATGACCACTGGGGACAATGTCTACTACACCCTTTCAGGAAAAAATGGCTATGTTTTCAGCATGTCCGTGCGCGGTGCCGATAAACAGTTTAAAAGGTATGTATTGGATGAAAGCGGTTACGATTGGCATGGGGATAAGTATAAAAGAAAGTCCCGTCTTTCCCCCAGAACGATCTTAGTGACTGGAAGAAACGGTAAAAAGTTAAAAAAAGTTGTCCATGAAAAACAAGTCATCTTTTATAGCGAGAAGTATGACAAAAAAGCCAAAGCTGATCGTGCAAAAGCCATTGCAAAGGCGATGGATATCATAAAGAGTCCCAGTAAATATTCACGAGCCACTTCCTATGGGGCTGCAGGGTACATAAAGAACATCGCTTTCGATAAGGAAACCGGTGAGATTCTATCCCCACAAAAATTGCTTGAACTTGATCTGGAAAAATTACAAGAGGAAGAAGCGCTCGATGGGTACTATGCTATTGTGACTAGTGAATACACGGAGTCAGATGATCATATAATTGACATTTACCGAGGGCTATGGCGAATTGAAGAATCCTTCCGTGTTACTAAAAGCGATCTTGAAGCACGTCCCGTTTTCGTTTCCAGAGAAGATCATATCCATGCTCATTTTCTGACTTGTTTCATAGCGCTGATTATAGCCCGGATTATTGAGCTCAAGTTGGATCACAAGTACAGTATTGGACGCATTCTTGAGAGCCTTGCTAAATCAGAATGCACGCATATGAAACAAAACTATTACTTATTTGATTATTTAGATGAGATCCTTCAAGACATAGAATCCACGTTCCAGCTTGATTTTTCAAAGAGAGTTCGCACTCTTGGTGAAATAAAAAAAACCTGCCTATCCATTTGACTAAGGTGACTACTCTATCTTGTGGTCGGTCAACTCCTCGTAAGTGATAGTTTTTGTTTGCATAGCTGATTCCAAAACTCTGTAAAACAATAACCCTCTCTGTGCTGATTTTCTTCTGTTAAAACGAAAAACATACTCATCAAGATACGATTGCAGGTGTTGAGATTCGACTGCACCATGAAGTGTGCCAAGCAACCAGCGTTTTAGAAGAGAGGCAATCAGATGGATATGAGGCAGTAATTCTTCTTGGTTATGATTTGTCTTTTGAACGTGGATTTTTCGCGAAAAGCCTTTCTTTTCGATTCCATTATAACCACGCCAACCATCCGTGATGAGGGTACTATCTGTTTCGATGTTTTCGATGATAAACGGATGTATTGAATCAGATGAAGCATCTGATATTATACCCATACGACAACGCCCGATTTTCTTTCCGTTAAGCTCTGCCGCAATGATAACTAATACCTTGTTTTCTGCACCACGTCCGCGTTTACCTGTGGCTACACCGCCGATTATTGTTTCGTCAATTTCTACTGAACCCGACAATTTGCTTCGATTTGGATTTACTAACGCCTTGCGAATTTTGTGCAGCCAAGTCCAAGAAGTTTGATAGCTTTTCAGCCCTAAAACTTGTTGTAAACCGGGTGCACTCGCTCCAGTTTTCATGGTCGATAGCCACCATATGCCTATAAACCAATCCATCAATGGTTTTCGGGTATCTTGAAATATCGTTCCAGCAATTACGGAAGTCTGATGACCACATTTTGCACACTCAAACAACAACTCGCCGATTTTCCAGTGTTTGTCGTGATTGCATTTGGGGCATACAAAACCGTCTGAGAATCGCAACTCATATAGATAAAGTACAACATATTGTGTCACCTTAGTCAAGTGGATAGGCAGGAAAAAAAATTTTAGCCTCTACAAAAAAAGGCTAAAATTCGCTATGATTTTCCGACAAAAAGAAACAGCCATCTATCCTTTATCTATGTAGGATTATGGCTGTTTTTTTGTCTGTTTAACTGCAGAAGTCAGGGTATTGGGCTTCTGTTCATGGTGGATGATCATGCTCAACGCTTTTTCTTCATCCCTGGCCTCGACGGTATTGACCACATAGCCGGTATACTGTTTTTCCCCTTTCTTGCGAAAGGTCGCCTCTGGCTCGGAAGGGTTCTGCAGGCTGCTAGCCGAGAACTCATTATTTTCTTTGGGTAAAATACCCGTTTCGGTTTGTGTCGTCTGATCAGCCAACATTCGGATTAAGTTTAGGTAGGCTTGGCTGACTTGCAGACTTTCGGGGACGGCTTCATTAAGTTGAAGTGATTCGGTTAAAAGATGCTTTAGTTTACCGGCCACCTCTTCTTTTTTTAAGCGGTAAATATGGTCATTTTTATCATTGTTCAGGTAATGCCGGCATGATTCTGGAATAAGCGCCTCATCTACCTTTGCAAGCTGTTTAACCATGTTGGCATTTGTGGTATAAATCAATTCCAGTCGGCCCATTTTTTTACAGTTGGCGCTGATCATAAAAGAATCCTGGCGCGCCAGCGATGTGTCCATACCCGCTAATGTTGTCAGCACACCGGTTAAGGCGAGCACTTCTTCCTCCAAAAGATCGATGCCGTGCGTTGTGCTATATTCGTAAAGGCGGCCTCTGAAGTTGCTGACGGTGTTGACACAGATCCGCTCTTTTTCAAAATCGGTAATACCCAAAGCATACTGAACACGATAATCGAAGCACAGCGTTCCGATCATCTCTTCATCGATCTATCCGTTGAGCTCTTTTAGGAACAGTAAGCCCACCATGATGTTTACTGGAGCGTTAGGACGGCTGTAGGTTTCACTGAACAACGCTGAAAAGCGCTCTTCGTTGATACTCTTAAAGATGTGCTTGTAGAAGTAAGGAGCCCAGGTTTTCTGCAACGCTTCTTGGACATACTTGGGAAATTGTAAGTAAGGGTCTGCGATACTTATTTGTCCTTGGTTTCGATTTTTCTTGAACATGTTTCTATTTCCTCCGTTTATGGTGAAAATGAGAATTTATTACATCTTCATTATACACCAAAAACGGCAATAATTCAAGCTATTATGAGCTTCGCCGCGTATTACAGGTTAAACTATCTTATTTCATGCACTCATTTGTTTTAAATGGCGATATTTGCGTAATTTTGAGACATGACCCATTTTTGCAAGGCGATATAATACCTTTTTGGGTTTAAATCATGTATAAACGCTAGAATAAAAGTGATCCATTATTAACGAAAACGCCAGGAAAAAAGTGAGCCACTTCTACTCAAAAACCCTGTATAATTCAGAAGGAATGACAACTGAATTACAGGGGGTGAAAGGGTGTCAATAGAAGTGGAATCTTACGAAAAAATTCGGCATTTATATGAACATGAAGGTATGTCACAGAGGGCGATTGCTAATAAACTCAACATCTCTCGTAATACTGTAAAAAAGTACTGCGAAGGCTCTCGGATACCGTGGGCTCGACAAGGTACAAGTGGCCGACAGCGGTATGTCATTACGGACGATATCCTGACGTTCATCAAGGAGTGCCTGATAAAAGATGACGAGGAGAATATAAAGAAACAAAAACATACAGCTCAACGAATCTACGACCTGCTTGTGGATGAGAAGAATTTTACTGGTGGTAAATCAACCATTCGTGAAATTGTCGCCACATTGAAGGATAAATCAGGCAAAGCGTTTGTACCGCTATCCTATGACCCAGGAGAAGCGATACAGATAGACTGGGGTGTTGCCACAGTTTATCTGGCCGGACAAGATCGGTTCAATTGGCTCTCGGTAACTGGAAGGATGTCTCAATTTTGCCGGACGCAGAGCCCTAGATGCTCCGCATCCATTGTTCCCTGCACCTGCGGGGGTGACGGTGAAGGAGGAACGGTCAACGACGTCGAAAACTTCCCGCAACGATTTAAGGAGGTAAGGTTATGACTTGCTCGGCAATTCCGCTTTTCCCTTTTTCCGACCCGCAAAATTACCGCCCTACCCTGGATCTGGCACGTCGGGAGTTGGCCAGTGGTGATCCGAAAGAAAAAGCAGCCCGAAGCGGCTGTTACTTTGAGCCCACTCGGCCAGCTTTTTTTGTCACCATGCTCAACCATCCCTTTATAGTCTCTTATCCTGACGGAAAGGTAAAATACATGGACAGCAATCTAGAACCACATTTTGTTTGCCAGATCCTGATGCTCCATTATCTGTCTCGGGCAGACGGGACACCTCTTTTACACCGCTTCATTCCATACCGACAACTGGCTGGCGGTGGAAGTTATGACCGGGCCTTTCAAAAGCGAGCTGTGCAGCCGCTCGCAGAGATGTTCGGTGCCTGTCCAGAGAAAATGCTGCCGGCAGCCGCCGCACTGCTCGGCGGAATACCCTATTGTCAAGGGAATGTCACCGGAACGCTCCTTTATCTTTTCCCGCGCGTTCCCCTGCTTTACCTAGTCTGGCCAGGAGATGATGAGTTTGCGGCCCGCTCCAGCATTCTCTTCGATGCCACGGCCAATCACTACCTGCATACCGAGGACTTGGCTGTCTGCGAGTTTATCACGGATTTACTAGGCAACATTCACAGGTCTACGCAGTTACAATCCACCACTTAGGCAGTACGCGAGGTTGAACGTGAAGTTCCAACTAGTAATGGTGGACGCATAGACATTGTAATCTGAGCAATACAGAACCAGAAGTCAAGGGATATCGATAAGAACGACTTGTCTAGCTTAATTAGGCTGGCAGTCATGAATACCGTTTGAAGAGCCGAACGTCAGTAGGTTCGGGAAGTTTGTGGCAGAAAACTTTAGAGGAAGGCGATCATCTAACTGCTATTTACTGATGCTCAACTGAGCATCTTGGTGATACTTTTTAGCGTGAAATATTCACCTGGATCGATACTGATTTCAGTGATTTAAAAGATAAGAATATTTTTTGTCTGCATTCTGAGTAGTTGGTTTAACGGAATAGATTTTTTTTTAAGAATTCTTCTCATAATATTGAAGGGTTTTCTTTTTATTTGCAGAATTTACCATTGACTAGAAGTCATTGAGCAGTCTGATTTTAATATGAAATCGTGTACGGCATTGGACTATAATGTTTTTTTAGAAGTGGAACTACAAGTAAGTCGATATGTTGCATGTAGATACGATAAAAAACAGAAGAGGTGAAATTTTGATCCTGAAAGGTGTACTTGGAAAGCTTCAAGATTTTGACGTCCGGGGTAAAAGAGTGGAGTTGGTACGTATAACTTGGGATGAAGTAGGGAAAAAAATATTGCGCAAGACTACAAGCGAAGGACGAGAAATCGGCATTTCGTTAGACTCCCCGCTTCAACACGAAGACGTTTTGTATGCTGGAAAAGAGGAAATAATTGTCATTGAATTGCTACCCACAAAATCCTTAGTTATCAAACCGCAGTGTATGCGTGAAATGGCCTTGTTATGTTATCACTTAGGTAATCGGCATACAAGCGTTTTTTATCAAGATGGTCAAATTGTTATTCCATATGATAATATTTTGGAAGAATTGTTAGTTAAATTAGGTTTTGCTGTTAGTGTGGAGGAAAGGAGATTGAATAGTGCACTTCATACCAGCACCGGACATCACCATCACTGAAGAGAAACTACTAAGCCTCTGGCAAGTTTGTGACAGTTTCTTTCCGACTGGCGGATACACGCAATCATATGGTCTTGAAACATATATTCAGCTAAGCCTAGTGAAAGATGGAGAGTCGCTAACCGAGTTTTTGTCGAGTTACCTGATAGAAGCGACGGCTCGCTTAGATGGCTTAGTAGTACGGTTGGCTTACCGAGCTATTGTAAGTAGCAATATGGATATAATTGTCAAGCTGGATGAAATTTTAGAAGCTCAGAAGTTGGCGCGTGAACCTCGTGAAGCAAGTGTTAAAATAGGTCGGCAATTTCTAAATACGATTAAGAATTTGCTTACTACTCCTGAGCTGGAGTCTTATGCAAATCTGGTTAAAGAAGGAAAGGCTCAAGGGCACAAAGCTTTGGCCTTTGCTTTTCTGGGTCATGGATTCGACTGGGGTGAGGACCTAAGCGTTTTAGCTTTTATGTATAGTACTGCCAGCGGTATGGTAAATAGCGCGATCCGGGCGGTTCCTTTGGGACAAACCACAGGACAGAATGTTTTGCAGAACTTAAGGCTAAGAGGCATAGTGGCAAAAGCTGCTGCGATGAGCAAAGCGTTAACAATTGACGACATAGGCGCAGTTGCTCCTGGACTTGAAATTCGAGCTATGCAACATGAACAGTTATATTCACGGTTGTTTGCTTCCTAGGGTTGGATTTTGTTGGAATAATACGCAAGGGGGAAGTTACTAATGATTCGCATTGGCATAGGCGGTCCTGTTGGTTCAGGCAAAACAGCTTTAATTGAACATCTTTGTCGTAAAATGTATCCCGAATACAATATAGCTGCTATTACAAACGATGTTTATACAAAAGAAGATGCAAGGATTCTAACAGAAACCGGCGTTCTTCCTCCTGATAGAATCATGGGAGTGCAAACTGGTGGTTGCCCTCATACTGCGATTCGTGAGGATGCGTCCATGAACCTAGAAGCTGTTCACGAAATGAAACAGAGAATACCTGACCTAGAGATACTTTTTATCGAGAGCGGTGGCGATAATCTTTCTTCAACATTCAGTCCGGAACTTGTCGAAGTGTTTATTTTTGTGATAGATGTAGCTGAAGGTGAGAAAATTCCTCGTAAGGGTGGCCCAGCCATCTGCGGTTCAGACCTTTTGGTCATTAACAAGACAGATCTCGCCCCATACGTAAATGCTAGCCTAGAAGTTATGGAACATGATACTAAAAGGATGCGTGGGGACAGGCCTTATATCTTTACTAGTCTAGTTAAGGGTGAAGGGCTGGATGATGTGATAAGTTGGATCAAAAAACATGCTTTGTTTGAGGATTTAAAATGATGGCACAGAAGCCAAAACAAATAGGTAAGCAGGGTGTAGAAAGTTTTCGTGCCAATCAAGGACAGAACGGCGAGTTAAGCTTACGCTTTGAAGTTAAAGACGGCAAAACGATTATAGCGGACCGTTTTCACAAAAATACGTTGAAAATTTGCAAGCCCTTCTATTTAGAAAAAGGAACTGGGCGAGTACGCATCACACAGATCGGAATTGGCGGTGGCATTTTCAGGGGCGATAGTCTTTACCAGAGTTATGTGCTTGGTGCGGGTAGCAAGGTGTTAGTCACTGCCCAATCCAGTAACAAGGTGTATAAGACGCCTTTTGGCAAGTCCCTGCAAGTTGCCAATTTCCAACTGGCGAAAAACAGCGAATTAGAATACATAACCTACTCCACTATACCATTTGCCGAATCCGATTTCAAAAGTGAAATGACCATAGAATTAAGCTGCGGCAGTAAGGCTTTTCTCACGGAGATTGTAGCTCCTGGTCGGTGGACCAGAGGGGAGCTCTTCAAGTACGCTTCCTATCAGTCTATAGTCAAAGCGTATTGGGAAGGCCAACTAATTTTGTGGGATAACTGGCAAATTACACCACAGACAATGGATGTTAGCAAGCTTGGTTTTTATGAAGGCTATACACACCAAGGGAGTGTTTATATCTTCAGTGATAGTGACAGCGTCAACCAAGACTTGGTCACGAAAATTCATGAAAACCTTGCTGAGTATCCCGCGATTATTGCTGGTGTCACCACCATTACCAAAAGAAAAGGCCTTGTGGTACGCATGCTTGGCAATCGTGGCATGGATTTAGAGGAAGCCATTAACATTGTCTGGGATATAGGACGTCGTGAATTGTTAGGGTTGCCAAGGCCAAACATTCGGCAGTACTAGTATATTGTTGTTCTTTAGATCTCAACAAGTATATTGCACCGGCCTGTAGACCTCGTGTATAAAATCTGCGGAAAGGTTGGTGGCGCTTGGCTAATTCATGAAAATTAACTTGGGCTACGTGCTTGTCGAGTAGTTTTCGCAAGTGAAATTTGCAAATAAGGAGGAATGCAAAATGAATCTGTCTCCAAGAGAGATTGACAGGTTGTTAGCATGGACGGCCGCTCAGGTAGCTCTAGATCGCAAAAGAAGAGGTCTTAAATTGAATTATCCTGAAGCCATAGCGATTATTTCTGCCGCTATTTGGGAAGGTGCTCGCGAAGGTAAATCTGTTGCTCAGTTGATGCAGGATGGAACTAAGATTTTAAATAAGGAAGACGTAATGCCCGGGGTCTCTGAAATGATTCAAGAAGTACAGGTAGAATGCACATTCCCTGATGGCACGAAACTTGTAACTGTTCATACCCCAATTCAATAGTGACTCGCCCGAAAATAGTTATTGTGAAATAACTAAACGACTCAAGGAGGGTAATCGTATGATTCCAGGAGAATACGTTCTGGCCAATGATGATATTATCGCAAATGCTGGTCGCAAAACCGCGAAATTGATTGTATCAAACACAGGTGATCGCCCCATTCAGGTTGGCTCCCATTACCACTTTTTTGAAACCAACAGAGCCCTTGACTTTGACCGTGCTACAGCTTGGGGCATGCGTTTAAACATCCCTGCAGGCACGGCAGTCCGTTTTGAACCAGGTGAACAGAAGCAGGTTGAAGTTGTCGAAGTTGAGGGCAATAAGGTTGGTTATGGTTTGAACGACCTCACCCAAGGGAGTCTTAGCACTGAGGGGCGTCTAAAAGACGAAGCTTTAGCCCGTGCGAAAGCATGGGGCTTTAAGGGGGTTGAGTAGTCATGACATTGAGAATTCCGCGTGATGTTTATGCAAGTATGTATGGTCCCACCATTGGAGATAAAGTTCGCTTAGCGGACTCGGATCTCTTTATTGAAGTAGAGAAGGATTACTGCACCTATGGGGATGAAGCAAAGTTCGGTGGCGGTAAAACTCTGCGTAATGCTATGGGACAATCAGCTCGCGCAACCCGCGCTGAAGGAGCCCTAGATCTTGTGATCACCAATGTTTTGATTTTTGATTACTGGGGTATCGTAAAAGCTGATGTTGGCATCAGAGACGGTAAAATCGTCGGCATTGGCAAAGCTGGTAACCCGGACATTATGGCTGGCGTAGATCCTAATATGGTTGTTGGACCAACCACAGAAGCTCTTTCCGGTGAAGGCAGAATTCTGACCGCTGGCGGTATTGATGTGCATGTTCACTTCATCTGTCCGCAGTATATTGAACATGGATTAGACGGTGGCCTTACAACTTTGTTGGGTGGCGGTACTGGTCCTAACAGTGGCACTCTTGCAACTACATGCACGCCTGGTGAATGGAATATTATGCGCATGATGCAATCCATGGATAGCGCTCCCATGAACTTTGGGTTCTTCGCCAAAGGCAATGCCTCATTTGATGCTCCCCTAACAGAGCAGATAAAAGCTGGCGCTTGCGCTATGAAGTTGCATGAAGATTGGGGCACAACTCCGCAGGCTATTGACGCCTGCCTTACCGTCGCTGACAAAATGGATGTTCAGGTGCTGATTCACACTGACACACTGAATGAATCAGGCTATGTTGAAGACACTATCGCTTCTTTCAAAGGCCGTACAATTCATACTTTCCACACAGAGGGTGCTGGTGGTGGACACGCTCCAGATATCATGCGTGTAGCCGGTGAACCAAACTGCTTGCCTTCTTCTACTAACCCGACTCGCCCTTACACTGTTAATACCGTAGATGAGCACCTTGATATGCTGATGGTTTGCCATCACCTAGATAGCAAAATCCCCGAAGATGTTGCATTTGCTGGTTCTCGTATTCGTGCTGAAACCATCGCAGCTGAAGACGTTTTCCATGACTTGGGAGTAATAAGCATGATTGGGTCTGACTCCCAAGCCATGGGACGTGTGGGTGAAGTGTGGTGTCGTACCTTCCAGACCGCTGATAAGATGAAAAAACAGCGTGGCGCGCTTCCTGAAGAGACCGGTGATAATGATAATTTCCGTTGCAAGCGTTATGTTGCTAAAGTTACGATTAACCCAGCAATAGCTCACGGTATTTCTCAGTATGTCGGCTCTATAGAGGTTGGCAAAATTGCTGACCTAGTGTTATGGCGGCCGGCGTTTTTCGCTGTCAAGCCGGATCTTGTAATGAAGAATGGGATGATCGTTAGGGCACAAATGGGCGATCCTAATGCATCCATCCCTACTCCGCAACCTGTCTACTCTCGCCCGATGTATGGCGCATTTGGTGTGGCAGCAGTAAAGTCTGGTTTCATTTTTGTGTCACAGGCCGCTTATGAAGCTGGAATCGGTGAAAAGTACGGCTTGAGCAGAACGCTTTTGCCAGTTATTGGTTGCCGTAATATTGGCAAGAAAGACATGAAGCTAAACTCTGCTACTCCAAAAATTACTATTGACCCAGAGACATATGAAGTTCGCGTAGACGGCAAACTCATCACATGTGAACCTGCAAAGGAGCTTTGCATGACTCAGCGCTACTTTCTCTTTTAGGCTAGGATAATATTTTCTCATGCAGTATGGCTACGAAGAAGTAGCTTCCTCTATGAAGATTTAGCTGAGTAGCCGCATTGATGTCGCTTGCAAGAAAGAGAGTTTTTCGGTGGCGTTTCTTCAGATGAGCTTGAAAAGAGGGGAACCTGGGCTTGAGAGGTGTAAGGTTTTCCTCTTTCCTGTTGTTATCGCTTCAAAGCGGGAAACTACAATTTTCTGTGCTCCAGAAAGTGCTACTATTAAGCCTTGATGGGAGGGGAATCTAGTGTTTGGGAAGCTTGACGGAACCATGGAAGAAATGAGCAAAACAGTGGATAATGTTCCCGTTATTTCCTTCATTGACTCCTGTCTACGCGGCATTGCTGAAGTCTTTATCGCAAACAACCCAATTACCGGCTTTTTTGTATTAGTAGCTATGTTTGTTGCAGATCTTTGGCTTGGTGTTGCTTCGACAATTGGTGTTATTGTTGCTACTGCAACCGCTCATCTTTTGGGCTTTGACCGTAGCCAAATTCGCATCGGTTTGTTTGGCTTCAATGGCTTCCTGGTTGGTGCTGCCATACCTATTTTTATGGCAGGAACAGAAATGAATCAGTTGATTTATATAATAGTTTTTAGTGCCTTCAGTACAATAATTATGAAAGCTATGATGAAAATTATGGAACCATTTGGCCTAGGAGCTCTTACGCTTCCCTTTAATATCGCGACGCTGATCTTTCTCTTTGGGGCCTTGAATTACGGCCATGCTACAGTCGGACCACTGATTAATCCCTCGCTTCCTATTGCCGGGGCTACTGTGGAGACTGTGGCTTATGTAGACGGTGATTTTATCATCAATGCGGTATTTCGTGGGATAGGCCAGCTTGTTTTGGCCGACAGTATTTTAAGTGGCATCTTAGTTTTTTTTGGTTTGCTAGTCACATCACGTATTATGGCATTCTGGGCAGTTGTAGGTTCGTTGATTGGTATGATAACCGGCGTTGCCCTTGGAGTCAATCAAGGCACAATATATGCAGGTCTTTGGGGATACAATGCATATATCACGGCGATTGCTATCGGGGGAATTTTCTTTGTTCTGAACGGAAAAACCGCGCTTTATGCTGCTTTTGCCGCCATATGTTCTCAGTTGCTGGCTGGTGCTATAGGCGCCTTTATGGCTCCTTGGGGGATGCCAGTTCTGACTTTACCGTTCTGTTTTGCGGCGATCCTCTTTATCTCGGTTGGTCGAACCAGCAACTGGCTTATTCCGATAAAGTGTTCCTTAACTACACCAGAGAGACACATTGCGTGGCATAAGTGTGAACTCTCTGAAAATAGTTGCTAAAATATAGGGCGGTCTACAGCTTTGAGATCAGAAACGAAATAACCGTTCAAAAGGGAAAGGGGTAGTTTATATGATGCATTGGGGCGCAATTATTGTCCCACCAGGCTACACAGATGCTTCCATATTCAAAGCAGGAGGCAACCCTTACGGGACTTCTGTTACACAAGGGCAGGATGGAAAGCCGATTGAAGATGTAAAGGACGCGGTAGCTTATCAGGTCAAGCGCCTTGTTCAAGTGGTGGGCTGGATAAAAAAAGGTCGCGAATAAAGACAGGAAAAGTTATAGATGAAGGTGACATCATACTGCGAATCAATTTATCTCTCTTCCTTTTTCCTCCCCAAAGCCCTGCGGTGCTCCATGCTTCGTGGCGATTTTCATGTCTTTAGATTACCGTTATTTCATTCGCACCGATCCTGCGGAGAATATCAAGCAGGACAAGGAGAAATCCACGGAAAGGATCGATGTCGCGATGCCAGAATGACTCTCAATAAGAATTCAGGCAGATCCCAAAGGCTGGACCTGCCTGATTTGTAGAGTAGTTTTATTTGCCCTATTTTATAGCATAGGAAATTATATCGTTCAGGGAAGCTACGATCCTATGCGTTGGGGTTTGTAAGGGGCGTGCCCCTTACTCTTGCGGGGTGCTCAGAGCCCGCAGGCTCGCCGAAGGGGCGGCAGCCCCTAGTGGACAAGAAAAACGCATCTTTGGATAAAGCGCGAAGGTTTTTTCTTGGCTCAGTATTAATCCTCTAGTAACAACTGGCGGCCTTGGCGCCTGTCCATTTCCAGCTTCGGAACTACTACTTCCAGCACGCCATCCTTAAATTTAGCGTTGGCCTTATCTGGGTCGCTGTTGGGAAGAGGAATAGTTCTCGTAAAAGATCCGCTCCTGCGCTCCCGTACCAAGTAGTTATGTTTTTTATCCTCTTTCTCCTCACTGAAGGCCCCTTTTAAGGTGACGCCTTCTTCACTCACACGTACGTCCAAGTCTTTAGCGGTTAAGCCCGGCACATTGGCCCTGACCAGATAAGCCCCGCCCTCATCTACCACGTCAACCTGAAGTCCCGTTTCATTTTTTAACACGGTAATGCTGCTAAATGGGAAAAAGTGGTCGAACATGTCATCCATTTGACGCCGGAAAGTAGAGATGTTTAGGGGGTCACGCGGAATCAAGTTTACCATTTGACAACACGTCCTTTCTTGTTTTTAAATTAGCACTCTCTGTCTTCGAGTGCTAATTTAATTTTAATAAGATAGCACTAGGCAGGCAAGGAGGATTTAAGCTAATTGCAAGCGAATTTTTGCTGACAATTTTATTTTGAGGTGTATATCTTTTTTTTTTAGAGTATTTCAAAGAATTGAGCATGATATCTCGGTAAAAAGCTTCCGTAGTTTTTGTTACATTATACCGCTTGAGGGGACAAGACGCTAAATAACACTTAGCTTCTTGGCATGGCTGTTATTCCAAATTCCGAAGAACAGTTTTCTGATATCATGGATAATGCCGGATAATATTGAAGAGAAACCTTCGCGTGAATTTCTATTATGCATAATGAGAATGTTTATGCAGGAGGAGGAGAACTTGCAGGAGGTTCCGTTAAAGATTAAACTTTGATATAATGACCATGAATTCGGAGGTAACAGGATAATGAAACAATGGTACGAACTGGGATGTCTTCCGAGGAACAGCCCAAGCGAGAGGAGAAAATCACGATGAAGAATGAGCGTATATACAAGATGACATTTTCCAGAGTGTATCCGCTGCTCGTCCAAAAAGTGGAGAAAAAGGGTCGCACAAAAGAAGATGTCGACACGGTCGTTTACTGGCTCACGGGCTATGACGAACGCGGCTTGCAGCTGCAAATAGAGAAAGAGGTCAACTTCGAGACTTTTTTTGCCGAAGCCCCGCAAATTAACCCGAATGCCGATAAAATCAAGGGAGTAGTCTGCGGCGTTCGTGTAGAAGAAATTGGCGACCCGCTAATAAAGAAGATACGATGGTTAGATAAGCTGGTGGATGAACTGGCAAAGGGCAAAGCAATGGAGAAGGTGCTGAGGCGATGACTCAATACATTGGCTATAAAATCGTTGGTGTTTTCCCCAATGTAAACGGCATCGGCAAGCCCGATATTTGGATGGTGAACAGGATAAAGAAAGCATGATTACCTACACACTCAACCGATCTAAACGCAAAACCCTCGCCATCTATGTCCGGAACGGCGAGGTGGAAGTCCGCGCGTCGTTGAAAGCCTCGAAATTTGACATTGACAAATTTGTGGTAGCCAAAGAGCAATGGATTACAGATAAACTGGCGGAATCAAACGAACGAAAAGAACAGCGCGCGACGTTCATATTGAACTATAACGATCTGGCGCTGTATTGTGGCAAAGCCTATCCAATCGCCGCTAAGACCGGTGGTCGGGTAGGCTTCGATGATGAACGGTTCTATATGCCGCCCGACCTGACCTCGGAGCAAATCAAGTACGCCTGCGTCCAGATTTACCGTATGCTTGCCAAACGCGACCTGACTAATAAGGTTTTGGCCTTCGCAAAGCAAATGGGAGTCATGCCTATCGCCGTCAAAATCAACGGCGCGAAAACCCGCTGGGGAAGTTGTTCCGGCAAAAAGAGCCTGAACTTCTCGTGGCGGCTCATTATGGCAGAGAATGATGTGGTTGATTATGTCGTCATCCACGAACTGGCGCACATTATCGAGATGAACCACTCCGAGCGATTCTGGGCGATCGTTGAAGGCGTGTTGCCGGATTACAAGGAACGGCAGAAGCGCTTGAAGGTTTTACAGAAAAAGTTGAGCATGGAGGACTGGGAATAATGGAAACTGCTAAAATCAGATGCTTTGGCGACACTCCCATCTACATAGACTATCACGACAACGAGTGGGGACGACCGGTGCATGACGACCGCAAGCTCTTTGAAATGTTGATTTTGGAAGGCGCGCAGGCGGGGCTCTCATGGATTACCGTGCTGAAAAAGAGAGAAGCATATAGAGAAGCCTTTGACGGTTTTGACCCTAAGAAGGTAGCCCTTTACGATGACGCGAAAATCGAAGAACTCATGGCAAACGCAGGCATCATCCGAAACCGCCTGAAAATCAACGCGGCAATCATCAACGCCAAGTTGTTTCTGAAAATTGCAGAAAAGCATGGGAGTTTCGATAAGTTCATCTGGAGCTATGTGGATTACGCGCCTATTGTTGGGCACTGGGAAAAATTCGAGGAGATGCCCATCACCACTCCAATCTCCGACCAGATAAGCAAAGGCTTAAAGAAGCAGGGATTCAAATTTGCTGGCTCGACGATCATTTATTCGTTTATGCAGGCTGTAGGCCTGGTGAATGACCATCTCAAGTCGTGTTGTGTTTATGAGGATATATTGAATGCAAATCTTAGTTGACGCCGACGCCTGCCCGGTCAAACAGATTATCGTCAGGCTTGCCAAACAACGAAATATCCCCGTTACCATGCTGATTGATACCTCCCACGAGCTGAACGATGGTTACAGCCGTATTATCACCGTGGACAAGCACACCGACAGCGTGGACTACGCCTTGATGGGTTTGTTGACCCGTGAGGATATTGTGGTGACGCAGGATTTCGGGTTGGCCGCCATGGTTATCGGCAAAGGTGCAAAAGCTGTCAGTCAGAACGGATTGATTTTTACGGACGCAAATATGGATAAGCTACTGCTGGAGCGGCACATCGGTCAAAAGATACGCCGGGGCGGCGGCAGAGCCAAGGGTCCCTCCAAACGGACAAAAGATGATGATGCCCGGTTCGAGGCGGCTTTTGAGGGGTTATTGGCAGATATAGAGTAATGATTCAAACGCAAAAAGCCTAAAATCAACCAAAAACATTTTCGCATGAGATAGAATTCAGGGGGAAGAACAAAACGAGATGATGAAAAGATGAACACCAACGAGAATCCCGTCTGAACGTCTCTCCACTGCGGTTTCTTTTCTCAATCCACGGTTTTCAAGGATTAATGTTCATGAAAATCGGCGTTGCTGATTCATCTTATACATTCTTTATCTGCAATCGCAATAAGCTGATCAACTGATCGTTTGTTAAGGGTATTCAAGACAAGTTAGTTGTTTGCTTGCACTGACCTTTGAGAGCAGGAGATCTCTGGAGTAACATTGAATTATGAATTGTATATGCACACCTTGGCTGGGAGGATAAGATGAAGCTTATTGCTTATCATGATATCAAAAACAATGAAGAAATCTGTACGTATATCCAGAAAAGTGACGTTGTACTCGGGTTGATGGGGTATACGGAACACGCCTTTAACCACGTGGACAAGGTGGCCCGTACAGCAGCCGATATTTTGCTGGAGTTTGGCTACTGTGAACGGGAAGCAGAGTTGGCAAGAATAGCGGGGTTTATGCATGACATCGGGAATATTGTCAACAGGGATAGGCATGCCCAATCAGGGGCCATCATTGCTTTTAACATTCTGACACGACTGCGAATGGAACCGGCGGAAATAGCGCTTGTTGTTGCAGCTATCGGCAATCATGACGAAGGCAACGGGTCTCCTGTCAATTCAATATCGGCCGCACTGACCTTGGCGGACAAAAGCGATGTGCGGCGCAGCCGAGTACGAAACCAGGATTTCGCCACCTTCGACATCCATGACAGGGTCAACTATGCTGTAGAGGAATCTAGATTATCTGTGTGTAGGGAAGAAAAGCTTGTTTCCCTTTTGCTCAGCATCGACACCAAAATTTCTTCTAAAATGGAGTATTTTGAAATTTTTTTGCACAGGATGATGATGTGCAGAAAAGCCGCTATTTTTCTCGGTGCAACCTTCGAATTGTTTATGAATAAGACAAAACTTCTTTAAGATTGTTGAAAGTTAGATTTTCTATTTACACAGAATGGGGTACACTTCATCGAAAGCCGCGAGCTTCGTTGTATGCAAACCAAAAGGCTTGATGATAAAAGCATAAGAAAAGCGGTGTGCGGAAGCTATGCCCAATTTTAACGGTCAGCGTGCACAATTAGCGCGGTCAAAATGCACAATCTGGCCAAGGATATTTCAAGACAAGATTTAGCACATTTTTTACTCAGCGTGGTTGAAAACGGAGCGCATCGAAATGAAACTGTAGGCTTGGCTTACTAGGATGGGGGTTTGCATGTTCACAATTGTACAGTTTAGTCCTACAGGGAACACGGCACATATAGCAAATCTATTGAGTGAGCATCTAAATTCTAATGATGTCTATGCATTAGAGCATACTGCTCCCGAGACTTTGGTTCATTCAGAGCATCTTGTCATTTTATTTGCTATTCATGCCTTTAATGCCCCTAAAACAGTGATGCGATTTGTAAAAGCACTACCCAAAAATAATTTTAAGAAAGTCAGCTTGATTGGTGTTGGATGTAATGATATTTGGGTGAATTATGGTGCCTCGAAAGAAATAAGAAAAAGTTTAGAAGAGAAGTCTTGTCAGATTGTTGTGGATGAAATCATAGCAATGCCTCTGACCTTTATTATGAGTTTTCCTGAAGATGTGATTAATGCTCAACTTGAAAAAGCCCATAACATCACACAAATAATAGCAAGTAACATCTTAAACGGAGTAGTGAGTGATAAACAAATACCATTTAAATCACACCTGCTCAGTTTAATTGGAAAAATAGAACCCGCAGCAGCAAGGTTTTTTGGATTAGAACTGCATGCTAAAAAAAGCTGTAATCAATGTGGCCTATGTGTTAGAGAATGTCCTGAAGGCAACATACACCTGAAAGCCAATGGTAAAATTCGTTTTGGATTTAAATGCATAATGTGTATGAGGTGTATCTACAACTGCCCTCAAAAGGCAATTGCGCCGAGGATCTCGAAATTTATTCCCATCAAAAAAGGCTATTCAATAGACCGTTATGTGTCGAAAAATTCTCAAAATAAAGTTGAAAGGCTCACAACTTGAATAATAATGTCTATAAAAATATCCAAATTTTCGCTATGTGATGTCACTGGGTCCCAAAGGCCATCTTTTTCTCCGATAGTGCAATCGATGAGGTGTTCCGCTTTTCTGGCGGGTCAGCTCGACTGGTCAACAAAGTAAGTATGTACCCAGTGTATGATTTATGGCGCACAAAATGGACGTCGGATCATTGACGACAATATGATTAAGCTGGTGATTCAGGGAGAGTTGCTTTAATTCTCCCTTTTCCCCGGACAGGTAATCAAGCAATTTCGGGACAAATAACTGCGTCAAGTTCTGGACATTATGCGTTAGCAGTAACAGAAGGACTCCTGGCGTTTTATGAACTATATTAAGGCAGGAATACTTTGTTCTTATGGATCAAAAATCAGATAAATTTAGGAGGAGCTTGTTATGGGAGCATTTTTAGGCGCCATCAGCATTTTCGCTATCTTAATCTGTGCGGTATGGCTACTCGTTAATTTAGTAAAGCGCAGAAACAAAAAGAAGCCTCTGATTTGGCTTGGCGCAGGCTTCGTTTTATTTATAGTCGCGTTGGCAATAACCCCCTATCCCGCCCCATCTAACAGATCGGTATCAGAACCGAAAGAAGAACAGGTACACCAGGAGGCTAAAGCAGAACCAGAGATACCAAAGACTATACAACCGGAGCCTGCAGTAGAAGAAGCAGTTGCGGCACCGACAGTGAACATTGGCGAAAGCGTAATCGTGGGGGAAGTTCAATGGAAAGTTTTTAACGCAGAGAAGAAAAATGAAATTGAACGAGGATACTTTCTCGAACCGCTAACTCCTGATGGGGTGTTTCTGGTTATCGAATTGGAGGCAGAACTTTTGGGCAAGGAGAGTGGAACAATATGGGATGGTCAATTTAAGGTAATTGATGATACCGGTCGTAGTTTCGAGGTAGACAACGAGACTAGCAGTGGGCTAATCTTTGATGAAATTGAACCTCTAATTTTTGAGCAGATTCACCCCAATGTTCCAAAGACGGGCTTCATAGCCTTTGATATTGCCATGGATGCCACAGCTCTCAAACTGAGAATTGAAGATGCGCGATTCGGTTCAGCGGAATATGCCTTTGTGAACATTGAATAGACCCCCATGCTCCCGCCTTCGGCGGCGGCACCAGCAAACGGAAGTGGCGCAATGCCTAAATATAATATTTTGCTAAAGGAGTGAGGTATTAATGAGAATCGCGGCCTTAATTCTCGGAATACTTGGCGGTATCATCGGTATGGGAGGCGGCTTTTTTGCTGCGCTGTTCGGAGGCCTCGGGCAGGCATTTCAAGCTGAAGGCGCAACAATGGTTACCGGCCTTGGGCTTGCGGCGATCCCGGCGGGCATTCTTGGTTTAGTTGGCGGAGCATTAGCTATCGCAAGACCAAAGCTCGCTGGATTATTAATGCTAATAAGTGCAGTTGTCGGAGTAATATTAGTATCAGCGGCTTATATAGTAGCATCAATCTTTTTGGTCATTGGGGGTATCTTTGCTTTTATAGGGAATAAGGAGCTTGCCAGAAAATAAATTGCCCCAGTAGAAGGCGGCGACAATTAGAAACCGGCGCCATATTACAAGGGCTTCTGCGGGAAGGGATGACGGCCCTGGACTAGGCGTGGCTAACTGGGGATCTAGACGTAGCAGGTTCAAATCCTGTCGCTCCGACCATGAAAATTTAACCGAAAGCATGGAGAGCTCATGAAGGTCGATTGGGTTGCCCAGCATATCCATATCATAAGTGAAAAAAAACGTAAACACAAAACTGAAATTTTTAATTGACAACCCACAGTTTTCCGTGTACAATAATGTTACAAAACCGCGAACACGCGCACTTATGAAAGTGGTGCATAAATATGAATGAAAATGAGATGAAGTTTGGAAGGTTTGTAGAGCAAAAACGCAAAGAACAAGGCATCACTTTACGTGGACTAGCTGGTGAGTTGTATCTGGCTCCGTCGTATATGAGTGACATGGAAAAAGGCCGCCGCTACCCGCCGGACAAAGGCAAGCTGGAAGAGATTGCAAGGATACTAAAGCTAGCAAAAGAAGACAAAGATCTGATGTATGACTTGGCCGCTATGGCTAAAGAGAATACCGTATCTCCGGATTTGCCGGAATACATTATGGAGAAAGACATTGTTCGTGTAGCACTTCGCAAAGCAAGAGATAAGAACGTCAGTGATGAGGATTGGAAAAGAGTCATCGAGATTTTTGACGATGAGGACGGTGAAGATAATTAGTGCTTTGAACCTAAATTTTAGAAAAAAAACTAACGGTGTGCCGATCTTGTCAAAAGAAGAAATTGATTACTTCGCTGAACTATTCATAACAGATTTCAAGCCTGAGTTACTAAAAATTCCGCAGCCTACCCCAATTGAGGAATTCGTAGAGTTGTACCTGGGTTTATCTGTAGATTATCATAACTTGTCACCGGATAAAAGTGTACTTGGCATGATTGCTTACAATGACGGGTATGTGGACGTGTTTGATGATAAAAATAAAAAGCGGTCCGTTGAAGTATACGCAGGGACGGTTTTTATTGACAATGCCCTTCTCGATGAAGATCAAAGGGGGCGCTGCAGATTCACATTTGGCCATGAGCCAGGGCATTGGATATTCCATCGGCATCGTTATGTGATTGACAAAAATCAGATAAACATCTTTGATTATATGGATGAGGCTCAGCAACAACAGCAAAAGGTATACGTCAAATGCGATAGAAATACTGTCGGAAAGATCAGTCGCCACAATGGTGGCTTCAACGATGACGGCCAATGGATGGAGTGGCAAGCAGATTATTTCTCTTCGGCTATCTTAATGCCAAAAAGGAGCTTTAAGATGGCAGCCGAATCATTGATGGGACAATTTGGCTTAAGACGGGATTATTTTAAGTCAACCCCGATACCGACTTCGTTTGATGATGCCAGAAGGATTACTTCCAGTTTGGCGCAAACCTTCGATGTGTCTTTTCAAGCTTCAGCCATCAGACTGAACAAATTAGGATATTTTGACTACGACCTATGTAACTTGGTACTGGTTGTGTAATTTGTATCTCTATGCAAAAAACGCTTATGTGTGAGCAAAGGAGCTGAGGCCTATGCACTATGTTTTATCAAGAGCACGGATTGAACACTTTGCGGTAGAGGTTTTAAACCAATATAAACCGGACTGTTTGACAATACCGCAAGCGCTGGATGTGTATGACTTCATGGAGAATTTCATGAAGCTAACCATAGATTACAAAAACCTTTCACCGGATGAATCCATCCTCGGGCTTACTTCCTTCAACGACGGAATATATCTTGTATGGAATGATGACCGCACCAAGCAGTATCCTATTGAAGTAAAAAACGGAACGGTCATTTTGGAAAATGCTTTGCTTGACAGCAACCATAATGGCAGAGAACGCTTTACTGTAATCCATGAATGTAGCCATCAAATTCTACATCGAGACATTTTTGCGAGAGCATTTAACTTGTCTACGGGCGGCCTGGTTTCATGTGCAAGGCGGCATATTGAGTCAAATAAGAAAAAACTGGTAACTTCACGCGATTGGATCGAATGGCAGGCGAATGCCCTAGCAGCAACGATGCTGATGCCAAAGCAAATGACAAAGAAAGTCTTTTGCGAGAAAATGATGATCGCTTCTGAAGAAATTAAAAAGCCCATTCCACTGACACTGGGCATTGACCTTTTGCTCTTTGAAATGGCCGATGTGTTTAAAGTCTCGCACAAGGCGATGAAGATTCGAGTTGAGCAGCTGGGACTTATACAAAACCGGGTTTATGACTTTGACTTTGAAGGTGTTGTAGTTATTTAGCGTTCAACGAGATAGGGACACATGTGCAGCATGTATCCCTAAAAATTTAGCACTATGTACGCATAAAAGCGTACATAGAACACAAGGATGTGATGCCGTTGCTTGCAGAGCTCAAAGAAAACCGCGTCTTCATCTACGACAGTTACATTCACAAAGAAACCATTAAAGAAATGCCCGGGCGGCGCTGGCACCCCGAATGCAAAGCATGGAGTGTGCCCTGCACATCGGAGAGCCTAATCACGCTTCATCTGACCGGCTGCAAAATGTCAGGGACGCTACTTGATAAAGCACAAGCAGCGCATCAGCAGAGCATGTCAAAAAATGCACCCAAGAGCCCCCTTGAGCCCATGCCCATCAAGGCAAGACCATATGCTCATCAAATTACAGGCTATAACTTGGCGTGTATGGCTCTTGGAATCTTTGCCGGATGTGACACCTCATGACGGGGAGTGTAAAGCGCAGTCCAGGGTATGCGCTCCTGATGGAAATGGGCTGCGGGAAGACAATCTCCACTGTGGCGATTATTGGCAGGGCTTACCTCAATGGTCTTATCACAAAAGTGCTGATTATTGCACCTAAGTCAATCCTTGCAGTATGGGAAGAAGAATTTATGAAGTTTGCGGACTTCCCGTATCACCTGACGATCCTTACTGGCGGCAGTGAAAAGAAAAAGCAATTGCTCCTGGCAATTCCGGACGAAGGCCTGCAAATCATCGTTGTCAATTATGACAGCGTGGCTCTAATCGAAGCAGCTCTTTTGAACTGGCAGCCGGACTTTATTGTGGCAGACGAGTCGACCCGGATTAAAAATCCCAGTGCCAAAAGCAGCAAGGCAGTTCATCGCATTGCAAAAAAGTGTCGTTACCGGATGATTCTCACGGGTTCACCTATCACCCAAAACCCGCTGGATCTTTACAGCCAGTATAAAATGCTGGACGAGACCCTCTTTGGCACCTCATTTTATGCCTTCAAGAATTACTATGCGGTCCTGGGTGACTATAATCAGCCGGTTGGATACCGGAACATGCCGGAGCTAATTGAAAAGGCGCACGCAATCGCTTACCGGGTGACGAAAGCGGATGCACTGGATTTGCCCGATACCATCGACGAGATTTATCCAATTCATTTAGAGGACAAGGCCTCGAAGATGTATCGGCAGTTTGTCCGGGACTCATATATGGAGCTTTCCAGAGGTGAGGTAACCGCAACCAACATTCTCACACGACTATTGCGGCTGCAGCAGATCACCGGAGGCTTCATTAAACCGGATGAGGAAGAGGAGCGCTACCAGCAGGTATCCAAAGCCAAGCTGGAAGCCCTGGAGGATATCATCGACACGGTGGCCGAGTCTGGCGAGAAGCTTGTGGTGATGGCCCGGTTTATTCCGGAAATCAAAGAGATTACAAAGCTCCTTGAAAAGAAAAAGATGAAATATGCTCTGATCTACGGCGCAGTCAAAGATCGGGCAGAGGAAATCCGCAGGTTTCAGGAAGAGGAGGACTGCAAAGTATTTGTTGGCCAGATTCAAACCACCTCGATGGGAATCACCCTAACTGCGGCAAGCACATGCGTATTCTACAGCTTAAGCTATAACTACGCTGACTACATCCAAGCCAAAGCCCGGATTCATCGCATCGGGCAGCACAAAAAATGCGTCTACATTCACCTGGTGGCCAAAGGGACTGTCGATGAAACGGTGATGGAGGCCCTGGCTCGAAAAGAAGATATTGCCCATGCCATCGTGGACAATTGGCAAAACATCATTAAATAAGGGAGGAGGAAACCGATGGACAAAGACATGTTCAAACTGGCGGATTTATTAAAATGTCTAAAAGATGAAAAGAAGCGTATGGAAGCGGAGCTAAAAGACGTAAATGTCTCAATCGAAGAAACCGAAAACAGACTATCTGAGATGATGATTGACACAGAAACACAAAGCTTTAACCGTAGCGGAACCCTGTTTTATCTAAGCACCCGACTCTACGCCTCAACACTGGCTGAGAAGAAACAAGACCTGTTTGAAGCCTTGAAAAAGTATGGATTTGGCTCTCTGGTGGTTGAAACCGTCAACGCCAACAGCTTATCGGCTTTTGTCAAAGAGCAGATTGCTGAAAACGAGGACCAGCTTCCCGTGTGGTTGGATGGGAAAGTCAATGTGTTTGAAAAGACCTCGATTGGAATCAGAAAAGCGAAGTAGCCTCTGATGGGCTATGGATAACGATGAAAATATGAGCGAATTTACATAGATCAAAGATACAACGAGCGGCAATGTCATGCACAAAAAAATACATGGAGGTTAAACTTATGGCAAAAAAAGAGATTGCAGTAAAAACAGACGGATACCTGGCAGCGAAAAACTTCAATATGGATAGTGGCTTTATGGAAGAATTGGATGGTTTGTCGGCAACTTTTGATAAGGTCAAAATTCCAGCCGGAGGCGGGCTCATGTTTGAGATTGCCGGGGATGACGGGGAGCCGGAACCGGTAAAGGACATCGAAGGGGTCATTTTATTGCATCACGCCGTCAACAGCTACTACAAGGATGCCTATAGCGGCGGCAACAACCCGCCGGATTGCGGCAGCTATGATGGCAAAGTTGGCCATGGCGATCCCGGAGGAGTTTGCGCTACCTGTCTGTTTAATCAATTTGGCAGCAGCGACAACGGGGCCGGAAAAGCCTGCAAAAACAAACGGCGCATCTTCATCCTGCGTGAAGGGGAAGTGTTCCCCATCATGCTGTCCCTGCCGACAGGCTCCCTAAAAGAGTTTACCAAGTTTGTCCGCAGGCTAATTACCAAGGGCAAACGCTCCCATACCATCGTGGCTAAAATCTCCTTGAAGAAAGCCACCAGTAGTACCGGCATTGTGTTCAGTCAGGCGGTGTTCTCCATTAAAAGAAACCTTACCGACGAAGAAATCCGTGCAGTGCTACCCTCGGTGGAACACCTCAAAGAGGTTTCCAGAAACATTGCCCTTGATCAGGACGCTGACAATGTCACCTGCTACGATGTGGATGAGGAAACGGGAGAAGTCAGACCATTGCGGTAAGCATAAGGGCCTTGGGGGCAGTAAGCGCTGCTCCCTGGGCCGTTTGGGAAAGGAGCTATGCCCATGGATTATCAATATGTCACAGACATTCATCATATCAAGAAATACTTGGCTGGAGCTATGGAAATTGCTTTCGACTTTGAGACAGCACCCGCAAAAAACCATCGGCAGATTCCTTTTGCCGCATTGGATCCACACCGCTCTGAGATCGTAGGTATTTCATTATCAGTCAAGCCCGCCTCCGCGATTTACATCCCGCTTAGGCATCAAAGGGGCAAAAACGCCAATATCCCCGCAGTGATGAAACTGTTGAAGGAGAGGCTCTTTGAAAACAGTAGCGTGGTCAAAATTGCCCACAACCTTAGCTTTGAGACAATGTTTCTCTATAAAGAGGGTATTGTGCCAAAAGCACCGCTCTACGATACCATTGCAGCAGCCCAGCTGACCTTAAAGGCAGAGAAAGAATTTCGAAGCTTATCGGACAGTGGTCTGAAGACCTTAGTGCCGGAGCTGCTGGGAGTGGATCTGCCCGCGTTTGCGGATGTCACTCAAGGACGGCACTTCGATGAACTGAACCCGGAGGAAGGCGCCGCTTTGCATTATGCCTGTGCCGACAGCGACTATGCTTTCCAGCTCTATCACCTATTCAATGACTGGTTTAGAAGGTATCTTCCCCGGCATGAAGAGGTGGTGCGAAACCTTGAAAGTCCCACAGCCGTATTTGTAGGAATGATGAAACATAACGGCATTGCAGTCGACACCCTGCTGATGTACCAAAAACAGCTGGCAGCCGAAGAGAAGCTAACAGAGCTTCGAGATACCATCAATGCCATCGCTGGTCGGGAGCTAAATATAGGAGCCAATGCCTCAACGGCTGATTTCAAGAAGTTCTTATACGAAGAGCAGAAGCTTCCGGTTTTAAAGACCACCGTAAAATTTAAAGAAGCCGCCGACGATGAAGCGCTGATTCTGCTGAAGAGTTATTGCAAAAAAGAGAAACCGGAGATGGTACCGTTCCTGGAAGCGGTGCAGGAATACCGCAAGTGGTCAAAGTTAAAATCCACCTACATTGATGGAATTTTAGCGTTTGTAAACTCGGTGACCAGCAGAGTGCATCCTGATTTCTTCTCGCTTGGCACAGAGACTGGACGCTTTGCCAGCCGAAAACCCAACGCCCAAAACTGGCCCCGCAAAGATAATGACCCCATCGGTATCAGAAACTTTTTCTGCGCCAAAGACGGTCACGTGCTGCTGGATTTTGATTTCTCACAAATCGAACTGAGAGTGGGAGCGTACTACTGCCGGGATGCGCGGATGCTTGACACCTATAAAAGCGGCGGCGACATCCATGCGCAGACCACCGCAGTGATTTACAACATCCCTTTCCAAGAGGCAATGGACAAAAATGCAGCGCATTACAAAGAACGCCGCAGCATTGCAAAAAACTGCAACTTTGGGGTGTTCTACGGCCTGTTTCCCAAAGGTCTCCAGCGAAACCTTCAGTTTAAAGCCGGCCTGGATACGACGCTTACCGAATGCGAAGAAATCATCCGCAACCTAAAAGCCGGTTATCCGGAGTTGACCCGCTGGCAGAATGAAACGAAAAAGAGAGCAGGGTTTCAAGAATATAGCGAGACCGCCTTTGGCAGGCGCAGGTATCTTAAAGGCATCAACTCCAGGGACTGGGGCGTGAAATCCTACTGGGAACGCTGTGCTTTAAATACTCCGATTCAGGGTACTGCGGCGGATATCCTAAAACGTGCCATGGCCATTATGGTAGCTGGTTTAAGCACTCGCCCCTATATCAAGCCTCTTGTGACCATCCATGATGAAATTGTCTTTGAGGTTCCGGTGGATAAGGTCGATGAAGCCACGGCCTTTATCAAGGCTTGCATGGAACAGCGGATACTCGCAGAATTTGATGTCCCCATTGTGGCCGAAGGGGCTGTGGGACTGCGGTTTGGAGAACTGGAGGAGTTGGCATGAATGAAGTGGCCCTATGTATGATTACGCTGCAGGCGCACAGGCATCTGATGCCGAGGCATGCAGGAAAAAACATAAGAGGCTGGGTCCTTGCCGGTTTTGGGTGGGGCTAAGATTGGTCTACAAAAATCAAAAACGAAAGGATGAAGAAGTGATGAGTAAATTGAAAGTAATGAACCCTGAGTTTGGTGTAACAGAATTGAAGGGAAAACCCATTGTAAGCAGTCGTCATGTGTCTGAGGTATTTGCAAAAGAACACTCAAAAATATTGAGAAGTATTGCTAATATTACTGAATCCAAAAGTGGCCTGAGTCAAGACTTTACTGACCGCAATTTTGTGGATAGTGAATACAAAGACTCTACCGGTAGAAAACTGCCGGAATATCTCTTGACACGAGACGGGTTTGTTATGCTGGTTATGGGTTTTACGGGGAAGAAGGCCATGCAGTTTAAAGAAGCCTATATCAAAGCGTTCAACGAAATGGAACAATACATCCAAGCCCTAAATACTGCTCGACTCGATTTCCCGGAGCTGACACAGGCCATTTTGGAAGTCCACGAAACTCCAAGGCACTATCACTTCTCCAACGAAATGGACATGATTAACCGCATTGTACTTGGGATGACCGCAAAGCAATATAAAGAGGCGCACGGCCTTGGCAATGTGAAATCTATCCGGCCATACCTCAGTGCGGAACAGCTTCACTACATCGCCCTGTTGCAAAAGACGGATATTGGACTTGTGCTGACAGAGCCGGATTTGCAAAAGAGAAAACGCACACTGGAATGGTACTTTGGCAGGCTGAAACTAAAGCAGCTTGTTGCTTAAAAAAGAAGGGGGAAACTTCCATGACAAAAACGCTGGAGGCAATTCTAACAATCTACGGGACGGAAACGGTTGTGGCAAGGCTGATGGAGCAAATCCGACTCTTGTCAGAAGTTATTGAAGTGCGCGATGAGGTGGCCGCTGTTGTAAATCAGTATTCCTCAGATACGGAGTATATCTATTCACTCTGCGAATACACCAATCTCATCACCTATGCATCAGATAACGTTCAGCTGGTGGATAACCACTGGGAGGACGAATCGGCAAAAAAGGAGTTGGTAGAAGATGCCCTGCAAAGAAAAAGAAAAGGTGGAAGCGCCACCGTTAGTATTTATCTGTTCCCCACTGAAGGGTGATATGGAAGCCAATATGCAAAGAGCCAACAGGTACTGCCGCTTTGCCGCCTGGCAGGGGGTAGTGCCTTTGGTCTGGACCGTACCCGATTTGATGGACAGTGTAAACCCGTGGTACACTGAACATTAGAAAGGGGAAGAGGAAATGGTAAAACAATATAGTGCGGAGTTCAAGTTGGAAGCCGTGAGGCGGATCGAGAGAACCGGCGAGCCGGTATCCAGAGTAGCAGCGGAGTTGGGTGTCAACGAAAACACCCTGCATGGCTGGTTGAAAAGATACCGGGATAAGCCAAACATGCCGTTTCCCGGCAGTGGGAAGCTAAGTCCGGATGATGAGCAGGTTAAGAAAATGGAGCGTCAGATACGCGAACTCCGTGAGGAGAACGAGATTCTAAAAAAGGCGGCAGCCTACTTCGCAAAGAATCAGAAGTAGAAAGATTCAAATTTATCAGGGCAAACCGCCATATCTACCGGGTAGCGAAGCTATGCAAGGTTCTGATGGTATCCAGGAGCGGTTACTACGCATGGGATAAACGCCCGCAAAGCAAACGAGAGCAAGAGGATGAAGCCATTACAACAGAGATCAAAAAGATCCATGAAAAGAGCCGTAGGGCCTATGGCAGCAGGAAGATTACGGAGGCAATCCGCCGGAAGAAACTAGTCAACCACAAGCGCATTGAGCGGCTGATGAGGCAGGCTGGTATCCGCTCGAAGGTGGCAAAAAAGTTTAAGGCGACCACCAATTCGAAGCATAGCCTTCCGGTGGCGGAGAATGTGCTGAACCGGGAATTCAAGGCGGATCGGCCAAATCAGAAAATGGTGAGCGATATCACGTATCTTTGGACCGATGAAGGCTGGCTTTATGTGGCTGGCGTGATGGATTTATTCGGCCAAAAAATTGTAGGATTATCGATGAGTGAAAGAATGACCAAGGATTTAGTTATAAGTGCCCTGGAAAGCGCATGGCTGCATGGTGGGCGTCCCAGCGGTGTCCTGATTCATTCAGATCGTGGCAGTCAATATTGCTCTAAAGACTACCAAGCCTTACTGAAGCGTTACGAATTTACCTGCAGCATGTCACGCAAAGGGAATTGTTGGGATAATTCCCCGATGGAGACCTTTTGGGGAAAGATGAAATACGAATGGCTTCATGAATATCGCTTCAAAACTCGCGATGAGGCTCGCGCTGCCGTCTTCGAATATGTACAAATATTTTATAACCGAAATCGGCTGCATGAATCTAACGGTTACCTTACGCCGGATGAATACTATCATACTGGCAGTCAAAAGGCGGCGTAGCCGGGAAGAAGTCAGCCTCACCTCACCCACACCCTATTGTTACCCGTCATCAAAGCATGGCGGGCTGTCCCCCGGCGAGGGCGGGTATGGACAGAGCCCATAAAAAATCTGGCAAATAGCTAAGCTTTGAAATAACAAGCAATACTGTGAGAGACAAAGCTATCTTGTGTTTAAGCTGTCCACAGAGCGGGGAACGGTGCAGCCCCCCATACTATTTTTACACAATACCTAGATGACGAAGACGAAGAGGAAAGAGCCGCAGGACGATATTTAGGGCTGCAGCTGCTAAAGAAATGCGACGAACTATGGTGCTTTGGAGAGCGGATATCAGAGGGTATGAAAGCAGAGATCGCACTTGCAAAGAAACGAGGGATCAGGGTCAAGTATTTTACTGACCGATGCGAGAGGCGGGTGATCTGATGGAAGACTTAAATATTCCATTGGAAGAATTTCTAAGACCGTTCTTTTCTCCCCAGGAAACGGTCTGTGTCAGAGTCTTCTCCGACCGAAAAGGCGATGGGTTCAAAGGACAGAAGCTGGATATCCCTATGGGGAAGATATCCCAGTTCACGCCACTGTTACATGAATACAATCAGAAAAATCGAGGGATCTTCTTTGTGGTCAACTTTGGCGGCAACGAGGATAAAGAAGTAACCAGAATCAATGCGCAGTTCGTAGAAAATGACTCCCTGACGGTCGAAGAACAGTACAAAAATCTCATGGCTTTTCCCCTGGAACCCAGTTTAATTGTGAAAACGAAAAAATCCCTGCATGCCTATTGGCTCATTAAAGACGGAGATGTGGCCCGGTTTAGGCAAGTCCAGAGTAAACTGGCAGAGTATTTCAAGGGGGACAAGACCATCATAAATGAGAGCCGGGTGCTCCGGCTGCCGGGTTTTGAGCACCGCAAAGAGGATCCGGTAAAAGTGGTTTGTATTAAATACAATCCCGAGCTTCGCTACACGCAGGAGCAGCTGCTGGCTCATCTGCCACAGGGCGAGCAGGAAGAAGTGAAACCTAAGCATCAGGATAAGCAAAAGGGCATCACCATGGTGCTTGAACGCTGCCAGTTTATGAAGCATTGCAAAGAAGCGGCTAAAAGCATCCCGGAACACGAGTGGTATGCCATGATTACCAATCTGGCGGTGTTTGAAGGTGGCGAGGATGTCATCCATGCATATTCAAAAAGTTACCCCAAGTACAGCAAGGTGGAAACCAATGCCAAGATTCAACATTTTTTAGAAAGCAAGACAAGGCCCATCAATTGCAGCACGCTCTTTGAGCGGGGGTTTACCTGCCAGCGCTTTAAAGCGGGGGTCTGCAGCTGCAAAGCCCCTGCCGCCTTGAGCTATGTGCCCATGACCGCCGATGAATTGCAGCAGGTATTGTCTAAACAGCCGGTCCAAAAAAATGTGACTAAAGATGTGGAGCAGGCAGCCCAGTTCATCACAGACTATATGTATAACCTGCCTGCAGTGACAGCAGAACCTTTTGTCGCAACAGAGATGAAAAAACACTTTGAACTGAAAAACGAAAACGTAAGAACACTGATGAAAAAATACAAAGAAGAAATGAGCAATTTTCAAAAAGCAAAGAAACAAAAAGCCGAAAGCAATGCCGAAGTACCACCCTGGTATGAAATAACTGAGAGTGGCATGAAGTTTATCCCAGGGATTCTGGCAACACATATGAGCCAAGCTGTGGCTGCCTTCTACGGTGCGGAGGATTACTATATCTATGAAAATGGCGTATACAAAGTGGTCAAGGATCTCGTAGCCGCAAGGCTCGTCAGACAACATCTGATGGATCGGTACGCCACCATGAGCGGCATCAACGATGCCCTGGGTCAGTGGCAGATGCTGATCTTCAAACCCATCCATGAACTAAACCCAAACCCGTTTATCATCAATGTGCAAAATGGGTTGTATAACTTGCTGGATGATACCCTAAAACCGCATACGCCGGAGTACTTCAGCACGGTTCAGATTCTGGCAAAATATAATAAAGGCGCTAAGTGTCCGATGTTTCTAAAATTCTTGTCGGATGTGTTGGATGATGATGAAATCTTTATGGTGCAGGAAATTCTCGGGTACCTGCTGATCCCCATCAACAAAGCGCAGAAGTCTTTTGTCTTTGTCGGTGCTGGCAATGCGGGGAAATCGACGCTACTATCCGTTGCTCAAGAAGTGCTGCTTGGCGGTGACAATGTGTCAAACGTCCCCTGGCAAGCCTTGGCCGATAGGTTCAAGACAGCGGAACTCTATGGCAAATTAGCCAATATCTTTGCAGATTTACCGTCAAAGAACATCGATGACAACGGCCTCTTTAAAAGCATCACCGGAGAAGATTATATCACCGCCGAGAAGAAAAACAAGACGCCTTTTTCTTTCAAACCCTATGCCCGGCTCTTGTTTTCCTGCAACGATATTCCAAGAAACTATGGAGATAAGAGCAGCGCCTTTTACCGGCGTCTCATAATCATTCGCTTCGACCGGCCAATCCCTGCTGAGAAACGGGATCCCTCGCTTCGGGAGAAGTTGGCGGTGGAGGCGGACGGCATCTTTATGTGGGCGCTTGAAGGACTCAGAAGACTTATAAAGAACAATTATCAGTTTTCAGAGAGCGAGCGCTCAAGAAAAGAAGTGGAAAGGTACCGGACGGAAAGCAACAGTGTGTTGTCTTTTGTGGATTATACTTGTGAACTGGCCGAAGATAAGTTTGTGGAGTCCAGGGAGCTTTACCGGAAATACAAGGAATACTGCGATGACGCAGGCTTAAATTCGGTATCGCAGATACGTTTTAACAAAGAACTGATGGAAAATATGCCGGAGATTACCGTGAACAAAGATTCAATGAGCCGCAGAGTGGTGTTACAGGGTATTGCCATCGTGTAGAAGCGAAGCAGTTTCGAAGAAGATACGAAGCAGTTTCGAAGCAAAAAAACCAGAGTTTTCAGGGGTTCGAAGCACTCGAAGCGAAAATTCCTTTTCTTCACATAGAGCCAAGAATAAAATAGAGTGCGTGTTTTTTTAGGGATTAATAAAAGTATACACAAACTCCTACGAGCTTCGGGAGCTTCGGATCCCACTAAAATCAGTGGTTCTTACTTTCAAAGTGCTTCGAAAACTAATAAAAAGTACTGCAAAATAGCTTCGACAGCTCTAAAACTGCTTCGAAACGTGGTTATAGGAGGCAGCCTGTGTCAGAGAAGATCATCACACATAAGATTCTAAGTTACCTAAAGTCTCAGGATCACTGTTTTTGTTTCAAGCATCACGGTGGCCGGTATGGCACCGCAGGGATACCGGATATTATTTGCTGCTTTCATGGCAGGTTTATTGCCTTTGAGGTAAAGACGGACAAAGGCAAGCTCACAAAGCTGCAAGAAACAATAGTTGAGCGAATACGAAAAGCAAAGGGCAAAGCCTACAAAGTGACAAGTGTCGAAGATGTGAAAATAATACTTGAACATTTGGAGGTTTAAGCTGTTAAAGCAAATAGGGGGTTTACCATATGAAATCAAAAGAATATATAGTTTACCTCTTGCGCAATTACAAAGAGATTGTGGCAACCATCAAAATGTTGAAACTGGAGCTGCAGAATTTTGAAGGGATGACAAACGAAGAAGCCATTGAAACACTCGCTTTCAGAAAGAGCGTTGGTGAGCCTGTTCAAACCAGTGGCGTCAGCGATAAGACCGGACGAATGGCCATGGTGTACCGGGAATATGCCAAGCGTGTCAATCACGAGAGCAAAGCAGAAGTGACAAACAGCCTGGTGCCACTTGAAAGTGAAATCAAGATGCTGGAAACCGCCGTGGAAGGCCTATCCTATCAAGAGTGTGACATTATCAAGGAGCTGTATTTTAAGAACAAATCAATCTCACAGGTTGCCGGGGAACACTCGACCTCTGAAAGAAGCATCCGTTACGCCCGCGATGCGGCAATTAACAGGCTCAATTCTATCTACGGGCGATATCAAAAGATTACATTTGGGGGAATAAAAAATGAACATGCGTAATTTACCGTATGAGGCGATAGTAACATTGGCAAAGTTGGTGGCTAATGATTTGGGAATGCAACCAATAAACGAAAGGTGCTTGCTAAGAGACCTCAGAACAAACCCGCCTATGCCAACGATAATTGATAGCGGAGAGGTTCAGTTATGGGTCGATCGTTACTATGTTGCCTACAGCTTGAAAACTGAAAAGTTTATTCATTACGTCTATATTTCGCCGGAACACGCAGATGAGGAACTGCCTGATTTGCCGGAACTTATACTAAAGTGCCGGAACAAAGAACAAGTCGAGATGATGAGAGACGTTATGCAGCAGTTGAAGAGGGCGATTAATAGAAAAACATACTACTTGACACAAAAGTATAAACGCCTGATGGAAAGTGCTTCAGCGGTAGAAAATTAGCGTTTGTCACTTTTTGGTCACTTTTCGTCACTTTTTGGTATGTTTTTGTCAAGATTTTGTCAGCGGACCTATGCTATACTTATAGTGACGAAAAATATAGTTAAGCTCTCAAGAGAAATCTTTGGGGGCTTTTTCTATGCTCAAAAAAGGAGAAATGGAAATGGCCAAAAGAAAGAAAGCAAAATACCGCTGCGAGATATTTAAGTGTAAAGGCAGCAACCCCTGTTGTTTTTACTGTAAACATCAAGCTCTTTGTAAGAGAGTCTGCTTGAACAGCCCTGACCGATGCGGGAAGATACTGTTTCCATCCGCACAGGAAAAAGGTGATTTCGTTGCCTTGGCGCCCTAAAAAGCCCTGCTCCCATCCCGGCTGCCCAAAGCTGACGGCCGGCAGATTTTGCGAAGAGCACGAGAAAGCTGAAGCTAAACGGTACGAACGCTACCAGCGTGACCCGGCGACGCGCAAGCTCTACGGCAGTGCATGGCGGAAGGTGCGCGAGCGCTACATCGCAGCTCACCCATTGTGCGAGATGTGCAAAGCTGAGGGCAAATTAACGCCGGCCAAACAAGTCCACCATAGATGGAGCCGACAGACTGGCAGCGCAGATTGACAAGCTGGACATCCTACGGGAGCGCTACAGCCAGGCAATAGAGTACATATCTTGGTTCGAACCTACGTGGTCCAATTTAACGGACACTGAGCAGCATATTCTTTCCGAGCTCTACATGACGGACAACCAGAAATCAGGTACGACCTACCGCCTGATGCATGAACTTAACTATAGTGAAAGCCATGTCGAGCGGCTTCGTAGCAACGCATTAACTCATCTACGCAGCTTGCTGTACGGATAAAATAGTTTTTATATAAAAGAAAAACAGCTGTAGAAATATCCTAAGAAAACTTACTAATAACTTTCTTGCATTTACTATTGACAAACATAATAAGAAAATATATAGTAAATGCATGTAATAATGTTAGTAAATTTTCAAGGGGGTTTATAAATGGTTACTATTGAGATTGATGTTGATGAGAGCACCCTGAAAGATGCAGAAAAAGCGCTTCGTGCTATTGGAATGGATGTCCAGATCGCGGTAAATGTATTTTTACGTAGAGTTGCTATCGAAAAAGGATTCCCGATGTCTATGACTGCATCGGTATCCAGTCAGAAGGAGCATGCTATTTCTCAGGAAGATGAGGCGAAAGAGAATATGTATCAAACACGTAGCAATAATACCATTACGGGGGAAATGGTTGATGAACTGTGGCAGGCTTTTCTAAAGTATCAGAAAGGTTTAGGTGAAATCAGCCGTTTAAGGGATGAGGTAGCAGAAAACTCGGGAATGAACAGAGGGAGTGCGTTTATCTATTTAAATATTTTAGCAAATCTCATCAAAGGTGAACCGAATACTCGTACTCTGAAAATGAAAGATTTGGAATACCTGATGGAGAAAATAAAATCTGAATTAGGGTCAAATGAATACCAGAACGCTATTCGATCCCTTACAGACTCAGTCCCCTATTGGAGAAAGAAACTTGCTGGATCATTTGGTGATCGTGTGGAAAAAAATCTTAATAGCATTTGGAAAGAATGAGGGAATAGTGAGGGAGTATTTGCCAGAGGATCTTGTATAATAGTAGCATCGAAAACTTTATCCAGAGCCTTCGCAGGGTCTTATCTGCGGGGGCTTTTTCTATGCCGACAACGAGGTGAATTCCAGTGCCATTTAAACCAAAACGGCCGTGCTCCCATCCCGGCTGCCCAAAGCTGACGGACGCTAGGTTTTGCGAAGAACACGAGAAAGCTGAAGCTAAACGGTACGAACGCTACCAGCGTGACCCGGCGACGCGCAAGCTCTACGGCAGTGCATGGCGGAAGGTGCGGAAGCGCTACATCGCGGCGCATCCATTGTGCGAGAACTGCTTGGAGCAGGGTCAGGTAACACCGGCTCAGGAGGTGCACCACGTCAAGCCGCTGTCGCAAGGCGGCACGAACGACTACGGCAATATCAGGGCGACCTGTACTTCTTGCCACTCGTCAATTACCGCTCGCGAAGGCGGACGCTGGCAGAGGCGCTTAGAATAAATCACTGTGGGTACCCGTGCGGGTCAGCGCAAGGACAAGAACATCGTTTTCAATGCGATAGATAAGCAACCAATCGGGCTGGATATGACATTCCCGATGCCCGGCATAGTTACCAGTCAGTTCATGGTCACGATTGTTCGCAGGCAGCGGGATGCCCTGCGCCAGCTTCGTGATGATTTCGTCAAGCAAGGACATCTCCAAGTTGCGTTTTTCCATCAGCTTGTAGTCCTTGCGGAATCTGTTTGTGGGTTTGACGGTATATTTCACGCTTTCAAATCCTTAAACAGCGCGTCAAGGTCGGTATAGCCACGTGCGTTTGGGTCGCGGGCAATGGTTTCCGCTTCTCTCATTGCCGCGATTGTTTCCGCGTTTGGAACACGGGAAATCTCAAACGGGATTCCTTGGCTGCGTACAGCCTGACGAAGGAACACGGTCATGGCTGTGGTCATATTGAGACCCAAGTCTGAGAAGAGTTCTTCGGCTTGCTTTTTAAGTTGAACATCTATCCGGATGCTGACATTTGTAGTTTCATTCATGGTGTTGCACTCCTTTCAATGCTTAGTATATTCATCATACTGCGTGGCATGCACGGTGTCAATACAAGGCTAAAAAGTATGCGTTTGGCAGGGGGCCGGGTGTAATCCCTGTATTCCTATAGGAATTCAACGGGCGTGGCCCAACGCGTGAAAAAATACCGGTTCAAACGGGGGATTAACCCCCACCACAGCAAGGGGGTGAAGGCGGGTGGCAAAAGACGGAACAAACAGGGGCGGCCGACGTGTCCGCGCCGGGGATAAACCTCAGCCCCTTGCGGAAAAAATCACGGCAGGCAAGGCCGCGCGGATTCTGGAAGCCCCGGAACTGCCTCCTGAGTCGCAGCTTGAAGCTGGCGAACTAGGTGATGCAGCAGCTTTATCTGGCGAGGATATGCCTGCGCCAAGCGATTATCTTAGCGCAAGGCAAAAAGACGGCAAGCCGCTTGGCGCAGACGCGCTGTTTATCGAAACATGGAGCTGGCTTAAAGAGCGCGGGTGTGAGAAGTTTGTTAACCCCCGGCTGATTGAAGCCTACGCGCAAGCCTTCACGCGCTATATCCAGTGCGAGGAAGCAATCAGCACCTACGGGCTTTTGGGCAAGCACCCGACCACAGGCGGCGCGATGAGCAGCCCGTTTGTGCAGATGAGCCAGTCGTTTCAGAAACAGGCAAATCTCATCTGGTATGAGATTTTTGACATCGTCAAGCAAAACTGCACCACAGCATTTGTGGGCAATCCACAAGACGATATTATGGAAGCGTTGCTCTCTGGCAGGAGGGGTCCTAAATGAACACAACTGAGCGTTTTGAGAAAGTGAATATAGACAAACTGGTGCCGTATGTAAGGAACGCACGCACGCACAGCAAAGAGCAAATCCTTCAGCTTCGTTCTTCACTGCGGGAATTCGGCTTTGTGAATCCGGTTATCGTCGACAAGGACTTAAACATCATTGCCGGTCACGGGCGCATCCTCGCCGCCAAGGAAGAAGGCATCGTGGAGGTGCCCTGTGTGTTTGCCGAGCATCTGACCGAAGCTCAGAAACGTGCTTACATCATTGCCGACAACCGCCTTGCGCTAAACGCAGGCTGGGATGCTGAGATGCTTTCGGTGGAACTTGCTGACTTGAGGGGTTCGGACTTTGACATTACCCTCCTTGGCTTTGACGATGCGGAACTGAGTAAGCTGATGGGCGGCATGGAGGATGTCAAAGACGATGAATTTGATCTTTCAGCGGCTCTGGAAGAAGCAGCATTCGTCAAGCGTGGCGACATCTGGACACTCGGACGGCACAGGCTGATTTGCGGCGACGCCACTGATGCTGCAGACGTTGCCCTGCTTATGGACGGCCGCAAAGCAAACCTTGTCCTCACCGATCCTCCTTACAACGTCAGCTTTGAGTCGGCAAGTGGACTCAAAATAAAAAATGACAGCATGAAAGCAGAGCAGTTTTACAATGCACCGTCCCCCGCTATGTAGACAGCCTAAACACAAGATAGCTTTGTCCCTCACAGCATAGCTTGATATTTCAAAGTTTAGCTATTTACCGGATTCTTTGTGGACTCTGCCCACACCTGCCCTCGCCGGGTTGCAGCCGGCCATGCTTTGCATGACGGGTAATGATAGGATACGGACTTCGTCCCGGCTACGCCGCCCTTTGGCTGCCAATATGATAGTATTCATCAGGCGTAAGATAACCGTTGGATTCATGCAGTCGATTTCGGTTATAGAATATGTGTACATATTCGAAGGGGAGTATCCGGGATTTTGTGTAAATGGGTCTTTCACCTAAGTTTGGCTCATACTATTCTTTGGCTCTAACTGCCTCTCCCCCGGTTTGCCAGACACTGAGATAAGATACTATAATTATCTCGGGAGGTGTACAAGCAATGGCAGGAACCCGTAGGAAGTATACTGAGGAATTTAAAAGAGAAGCGGTTGAGTTAAGTTATAACTGTGGCAAATCAGTAGACGAGGTAGCGCATGACTTGGGAATTAGTAGAAGCGTTTTAAACCGGTGGCGCAGGGAAGCAAAACAGCTCGGGCAGCAGGCCTTTCCTGGGCATGGTGTGCAAAAACTGACTCCATTGGAGGAAGAGAATCTCAGGCTTAAGCGTGAACTGGCCATCGTAACGGAAGAGAGGGAAATTCTAAAAAAGGCAGTGACCATCTTCTCAAAAAAGCCGAAGTAAAATATCGGTTTATCCGGGAACACGCAGGGGAATTTTCTGTGGAGAGGATGTGTCATGTATTTAATGTTTCCCGGTCTGGCTACTACCACTGGCTAAATCGCAAGCCAGGGGCTCGTCAAAAACGTGACGCTGCTTTAAAGAAAAAGATACTGGAGATCTTCCATGAAGGCCGGGGGTTTTATGGGAGCCCACGAATTCACCGGCGTTTACTCAAGAAAGGATATCGCTGCGGTAAAAAACGCGTAGAACGACTGATGATTGAACTTGGTATTGCCGCGAAACAAAAAAGAAAGTTCAAGGCGACCACCGACTCCGACCATAATTTCCCGGTCGCAGAGAACCACCTGCAAAGAAACTTTACTGCATTAGGGCCTAATCAGTGCTGGGTATCCGATATTACATACATTCGCACCCGGGAGGGCTGGCTTTACTTAGCAACAATTATGGACCTGTATTCCCGTAAAATAGTTGGATGGGCTATGGGTGATCGATTAACTCAAGATTTAGTTATCAAAGCTTTAAAGATGGCCACTGAAAGGCGTCGGCCAAGCCGAGGATTGCTTTTACACTCTGACCGCGGCAGCCAATACGCCAGCCATGACTATCAACGTTTGTTATGGCGTCACGGAATTATCTGCTCCATGAGCCGAAAAGGAGACTGCTGGGACAATGCCCCAATGGAGAGCTTCTTTCATACGCTGAAAGTCGAGCTGGTATATAACACGACGTTTGAAACTCGCTCCCAGGCCAGGCGCAGTATTTTTGAATATATCGAGGTGTTCTATAACAGAACCCGGCTACACTCAGCAATTGGCTATAATAGTCCAGAAGAATATGAAAAAATGAGAAAAGTATCTTAATCCGGTGTCTAGTTTACCGGGGGAAGATCAAACCCACTGTGAGGATCGGGCAATGTTAGAGAGGAATCTGAGCGCCTAGAGGGGTTTAGCCTTGAAAGCGGGGCATGACACACCCCGTCCTGAAATCGTTGAAAGATTGACGCAGGGTGTGCATTGTATCAATCTATATCAGCTTAGCCAAATAATCTACCATCTATTGATACAAAGGATTGTGTCGGTGGGTGGTTTTGTTTTGCCCGAAAGTGCCGTATTCGAGGCACTTTCGGGCTTTGTGCTTTTTGCCTTGTAGCAATAGAAGGTATTTTCCAGAAGGCTTTTTTGGAGAACACTTGACTTGAACCGTGGCGGTTTTCAAGACAGTCGCAAGGGTAAATCGTAAAAAGTAAGGTAATCGTTAAAATTTGCACCGAAAATCGGGCTAACTTTTAACGATACACCGACCTGTTAAAACTAAGGTTTCACGTTTTTCTTCCCTAATACCATTATAAATCCTGAGATCGTATATAATGACCGCGACTTATTAATTATGTAAGTATTTTTGGTAAACAGCTTGCTTAAAGCGATACAATAGTGTATAATGCTAGCGAAGGGAGTGAAATCAAAATGCCTAAATCATCCAGCATATATACGCGGGTTGAGCCCGAAATTAAAGAACAGGCGGAGCAGATACTTTCAAAGCTCGGCATTCCCGTAGCAAACGCCATAAATTTGTTTTTGCATCAGGTGGTTTTGCGTAAGGGGATTCCGTTTTCTGTCACTCTGCCTCCGAACGCGCCTCTTGATTATTCGGCGTTAACGGCCGAGCAATTTGATGCGGAAATCAAAAAAGGTTTCGTCAGCTTGGAAGCGGGAAAGGTTGTATCGTCTGAGGATGTCAGGAAAAAGATGCAACGGCAGTATGAAGTATGATATGGAAAGTGAATTATACGGAAGACGCCGAACAGGACCTGCAGAGCATCTTTGACTATATTTCCGATGTCTTGCTTGAACCTGTAACGGCGACAAATCAAACAAACCGCATCATGGATGCGGCGGATTCCCTTGACCATATGCCGCTGCGGTATCGCCTGTATGATATAGAGCCGTGGCAGTCAAGGGGCTTGCGCGTTGTGCCGGTCGATAATTATCTGGTGTTTTATTTGCCGGACGAAACAAAGAAGACTGTTGCGATTATCCGCATAATGTACGGAGGGCGTGACATCGACAAGCACTTAAACGTAACAGAAGAGTAAAATACACAAGCTGATGGTCGATCGGAGCTACGACCTGATTAAGCCGAATATGAAGAATTTGCGGATAGGCTTTTCGCTGTAACGGGCAGTAGGATTTACTGGTTATCGTAACAGAGATATGCAATTAGCCTAAAAATCCAACAAAAGGAGGATGCGTAGGTTTTATGCATCCTCCTTTTGCCATATACTGCTGATGTCAGCCCTCAATTTCCGTTCCGTCTTTAAAACAGAATACCAGTTTCCCGTCACTCAGTACCGTGACCTTGTTAACCGTTGCCAGCCAAAGCTTTTCATCAAAATCGTCTACCACCAGCGGACGGGTTTCAATATCCTTTATAAATGCCTCCAGCAAAAGCAACTTGTTCTGGCGCTCCCAGCGCTCTTCATAAGTTCGGCAAGCCGCTCCGTGGCTTTGCGGTACCGCTCCATGTATCCGGTGTGCCGCCCATTGAATTCTTCCTGACTGACCGCGACTCTCGCACCTTCCACAGATAAAAGACTTGCAGGAGGTTCCGGCAAAGATTAAACTTTGATATAATGACCATGAATTCGGAGGTAACAGGATAATGAAACAATGGTACGAGCAATTGTTCGATAATTATGGAAATCAGTATGACAAAGAGTGTTTTACTCAAGGGACAGCCGGAGAATGTGACTTTATTGAGAAAGAGCTTAATTATGATTGTTCTTTAAAGATTATCGATATCGGCTGCGGAACAGGCAGGCATGCTATCGAACTTACAAAAAGAGGATATTCTGTTACGGGAATTGATTTATCTGAATCTCAGCTTGACAAAGCCAGAGAGAAAGCGCAGAAGCTCGACCTTAAGATTGATTTTATCAGACATGATGCCAGAAATCTGCCCTTTGAAAATCATTTTGATGCTGCTATCATGCTTTGTGAAGGCGGATTTCCTTTAATGGAAACAGACGAGATGAATTTTGAGATATTGAAAAATGCCACAAAGTCTTTGAAAAGCTCCACAAAGTTCATTTTTACAACGCTTAACGGGCTGTTTCCCCTGTATCATTCCATCAATGATTTTCACGAAACGGGCGCTAACGAAGGAGGCGCACGTTATAAGAGCGACAGTTTTGATTTTATGACAATGAGGGATTATAACGTCACTAAATTTACTGATGATGACGGAAATGAATATGAGCTGCAGTGCAACGAAAGATATTATATGCCAAGCGAAATTACCTGGCTGCTAAAATCCCTGGGATTTAAAAAGATCGAAATATTCGGGGCAAAGCTAGGAGCATATTCAAGAGAAGATCTGCTCACGACTGCAGACTTTGAAATGCTTGTCATAGCGGAAAAGTAGCTAAGCTCCCTAAAAAGGCAGGTAAATAGTTCCTGAATTAGTCGTTTTTCCGGTTCCATGCCGCTGTCACGGACAAGTTCGGTGTGAACTGGGATGTCTTTGCCGAAGAACAGCCCAAGCGAGAGGAAGGAGAAAAACACGATGAAGAATGAGCGTATATACAAGATGACATTTTCCAGAGTGTATCCGCTGCTCGTCCAAAAAGCGGAGAAAAAGGGTCGCACAAAAAAAGAGGTCGACACGATCGTTTACTGGCTTACGGGCTATAACGAGCGCAGCTTGCAGGTACAAATAGAAAAAGAGGTCAACTTCGAGACATTCTTTGCCGAAGCCCCACAAATTAACCCCAATGCCGATAAAATCAAGGGAGTAGTCTGTGGCGTTCGTGTAGAGGAAATCGACGACCCGCTTATAAAGAAGATACGATGGCTAGATAAGCTGGTGGATGAACTGGCAAAGGGCAAAGCAATGGAGAAGGTGCTGAGGGGATGACTCAAAACATTGGCTACAAAATCGTTGGCGTTCTCCCTAATGCAAACGGCATCGGCAAGCACGATATTTGGATGGCGAAAAGGATAAAGAAAGCATGATTAGCTACACACTCAACCGTTCCAAACGCAAAACCCTCGCCCTTTATGTCCGGAACGGCGAGGTGGAAGTCCGCGCGCCGTTGAAAGCCTCGAAATTTGACATTGACAAATTTGTGCTAGCCAAAGAGCAATGGATTACAGATAAACTGGCGGAATCAAACGAACGACAGGAACAGCGTGCGACGTTCACATTGAACTATAACGATCTGGCGCTGTATTGTGGCAAAGCCTACCCAGTCGCCGCCAAGCCCGGCGCTCGGGTAGGCTTTGACGGTGAGCGGTTCTATATGCCGCACGACCTGACCTCGGAGCAAATCAAGTACGCCTGCGTCCAGATCTACCGTATGCTTGCCAAACGCGACCTGACTAAAAAGGTTTTGGCCTTCGCAATGCAAATGGAGGTCATGCCCATTGCCGTCAAAATCAACGGCGCGAAAACCCGCTGGGGAAGTTGTTCCGGCAAAAAGAGCATGAACTTCTCGTGGCGGCTCATTATGGCAGAGAATGATGTGGTTGATTATGTCGTCATCCACGAACTGGCGCACATTATCGAGATGAACCACTCCGAGCGATTCTGGGCGATTGTAGAAGGCGTGTTGCCGGATTACAAGGAACGGCAGAAGCGCTTGAAGGTTTTACAGAAAAAGTTGAGCATGGAGGACTGGGAATAATGGAAAACAACTATCATAATATTCCTTCATGCAGGCTGTGGAACGACCATCTCAAGTTGCGTTGTGTTTATGAGGATATATTAAATGCAAATCTTAGTTGACGCCGACGCCTGCCCGGTCAAACAGATTATCGTCAGGCTTGCCAAACAACGAAATATCCCCGTTACCATGCTGATTGATGCCTCCCACGAGCTAAACGATGGTTACAGCCGTATTATCACCGTGGACAAGCACGCCGACAGCGTTGACTACGCCTTGATGGGCTTGTTGACCCGTGAGGATATTGTGGTGACGCAGGACTTCGGGTTGGCCGCCATGGTTATCGGCAAAGGTGCGAAAGCTGTCAGTCAGAACGGATTGATTTTTACGGACGCAAATATGGATAAGCTGCTGCTGGAGCGGCACATCGGGCAAAAGATACGCCGGGGCGGCGGCAGGGCCAAGGGTCCCTCCAAACGGACAAAAGATGATGATGCCCGGTTCGAGGCGGCTTTTGAGTGGTTATTGGCAGAGATAGAATAATTTTGTTTGAAACGATAGCGCTATCACTGAATCGCAATAAAATTATCAGCTGATCGTTTATTAAGAGTATTCAAGAGAAGTTAGTTGTTAGCTTACACTGACCTTTGAGAGCGGGAGATCTCTGGAGTAACATTGAATTATGAAGGGCAAGAGCATAAGAAGAGAAAGTGATAGATAAATCCTGCCCTCCCGCTGACACATAACGAGTCAGCGTGGAAAGTGCTAAAAACACCTGAATTTATTCGCTTTTTGGCATATTTGTAGTAGCTTTTATCCTCGTTATGTGATACAATATACGTAACGAGGAGGTGTTCAGATGGCCGCCATTATTCGCCAGACAGATAAGCGTTCCGGGATTACATACGCTTACGAGTCCGTGTCCTACTGGGACAAGGAAAAGCAACAGTCACGTTCTAAGCGGACCCTCATTGGCCGGGTGAATGACAAGACCGGTGAAAT